>Ga0210042_1000553_pt1 | contig 33789 bp, 24 predicted proteins | sample CryGeymeta201518_FD_183982 | JGI IMG/M metagenome (GOLD analysis project Ga0210042, IMG submission 183982) | Groundwater microbial communities from Crystal Geyser aquifers in Utah, USA - Crystal Geyser metaG 2015-18 (SPAdes) (version 2) | ecosystem: Environmental > Aquatic > Deep subsurface >... | reverse complement strand
TTTAAACACACTTTAACTATCAGAGTAAATTCAATTTGCAAAGTTAAAAACTAGCTTGATTTGCTTTAAACGAGTACATTTTTTTTTCGTGCGTTTACCCTAATACTTTTTTAAAGTTTATAATTTGAAAGTCTATTTTTGTGTACGAATTTGTGAAATAAGCGCATCAATTTCAGAGCGCAAATCTTCTGTACGTTCTCTTACTTCTTCAATTACTTTTTTTCCCTCTTCTTGTGCATCTTTTGAGAAAACATTTTCATTAGTAGAATTTATTTTATCTAAAAGAGAATTTACTCTATCACGAGTGCGATAAAGGCGATAATTCAGACGACTACGAGTATTTTTTCCTTTATCTGGGGCGTATAAAATCCCAAAAAATGTTCCAATAGCTGCTGCACCAACTACGCCAGCAAGCAATCCGATATGAGATGATTTCATAGTATTATTATTATTTTGAAGTAATTCAGAATAAAATTATTCAATTACCCTGATTTAAGTTTGTGTTTTAGTAAGCATTTTTTTGCTTAATGCTATACTAACGTATTTTTTGTGTTATTAGTTTGGTAAAAAATGGATTTTCAGTTTTGTTAAAAAAACTTCTTTTTAGATTTTTATTGATTATCCAAAAGTCCACGTCCACTTTTCTTGATTAGTCCTTCATTAACTAAGTATTCGGAAAGTGTATCCAAAATACCATTTACAAATTCTTTACTCTTTGGAGTGCTATAATTTTTGGCAAGTTCGACATATTCATTTATCGAAACCTTCACAGGAATACTTGGGCAGTGCATCATTTCACTAATTGCCATTTTCAAAATCAATGTATCTGTCAGAGCCACTCTATTAATATCCCAGTTTTTGAGTCGTTCACTAATAAGTTTTTCATTTTGCAAACTCTCATTTACTGTATTCTGAAAAAGCTCTTCAAAAAACTCTTTGTCATCTTCCCAATTACGAGAAAGCAAATAAAGTTCGACGGGCGTATTATTCAAAATGTTTTCTTCTTCAATATTTTTGACTGTCTTGAGAAGCATATTGCGAAGTACACTACGATTTTCTGACCAATAAATATCATTTTCATCAAAATAATCATCCAAAACTTCATTTTGCATAATGAAATCTCGTGTCAAGGCTATCATGAATTCTTTATCTTCTGAAAAGGTAGGTTTTTTTAGAGAGAGATATTTTTTATAAAATTCTTCTTCTCTAAGGATTTTGAACCAATGTTTTATGTTTTCAGTAGCCCAATTTGTTCCAATTAAAAGTTCTTGCAGTTCTTTATGTCCTACTAAATGCTTTATAAGTGCATTATTTGTAAAATGAAGTTCTGATTCAAAGACTACTTCTTTAGAATATTGTCTTGCCTTACGAGAATTATAATCGGCTTCTGAATGGTCAGCCAAAACCATGAGGAGTTTGAGCAGTTTGAGGTAATCATCATGAATTCCTTCTGTCTTTTTTATCATTTCTTGTTTCTGAAATCGTCTTTCTTTTTGGATTTGAGTATTGTACATACGCATTGCCTCACTAACAGCCAAATCTACTTCTGGTTGTTCGCTTTTGGCTTCCAAAGTTTCGTTTTGATAATTTGCTTCGAAAAGTTCCTTTCCTAGTTTTCTTTTTTGAGCTACCTCTTCGGCTGTCGGAATGAGCATCGAATTGAGGTTGGGTTCAAATTTTTGATGGATATAATCTAAAGCTAATTGATAATTGGAGCGTTGAGCTTGCTCTAAAGCATACAAAGCCTGCATAGCTTTCAGGCGTAGAATACGACGATTTAACATTTTTGTATAAGGAAAGATCAAAACGAGTGAATAAAAAGAATAGCCATTTGCTATTCTTATCATTTGTCCTTAATTAGGTTGTTGTTAGTCTTATCAAATATCAACATTAACATAATTAATTTATTAGACTACAAAAGTACAAAAAAATGTTTGAGTAGTAGTAAACTGACAATTATATTTTTTGAATGGGATAAGAAATTCTCTATTCTTATATATTTTCATTTCCTATTATTTCTTCACCTCTTGCCCCACGCCCCAATTCTACATCCGTATTCCTGCCAAAATTACATCATCGGTCTGTGACTGTGTGCCTTTCCATTCTACAAATTCTTTATCCAAAATTTCTTTTTGTGTAGCCATCGGAAAATTAGAAATTGCTACGAGCTTTTCTCTAAAAAGTTTACTCATATATTTCATTCCCTTTTCTCCTCCAAATTGGTCTTGAAAACCGTCAGAATAGAGATAAAAAACATCTCCTTTTTGATAGGTAATTTCGTGCATAGAAAATGATTTTTCTTTCTTTGAAGTTCCTCCAATAGCAGAAGTAGAACCTTTTGTGAGTAAATGTTCGTTTCCTCTGATATGAAAAAGTGGATTTTTTGCACCTGCAAAATAAGCCTTATTTGTTCCCTCTTCAAAAACCAAAATTACGATGTCCATTCCATCACGAATTTGTCTTCCTGTACTTTGGCGTTGTGTGGTAGCTGCTGTAATTCGTTTATCTAATTTGTAAAGGATTTGGTCAGGTTTCCATGTTTTTTCTTGTCTGACAATTTCTTCCAAAGAATCTACTCCCATAACCGTCATAAATGCCCCCGGAACACCGTGTCCTGTACAATCTGCCACAACAAATATTTTATAGCTCTTTTCTTCTACTTCTATTTTTTTGAGCCAGTAAAAATCGCCACTCACAATATCACGAGGACGAAAAAGTATAAAGGCATTTCCGAGTTCTTCTTCTAACTGTGTTATATCTCCCAAAATAGCAGCTTGAATACGTGCAGCATACGTGATGCTATCCGTCATTTTTTTGTTGGTTTCTTCAAGCTGATGATTTTTCTTATTGATTTGCTCTTTTTGTTGTTCTATTTCTTGTGTTCTTTCTTGTACTTTTTGTTCTAATTCTTGGTTAAGTGTGCGTTGTAGAGATTCATTTTCTTTGAGTTGAATAATTAGATTTTCTTGAGCAGTTTGTTTTTCTTTCTCATTGAGTTTCATTCTATACCCTAGACCCATTGAGAAAAGCAAAATTTCAGAAACAATCCCTACTTGTACAAATGCACCTCCCACAGCTCTAGGGGCAAGTTCGAACCAATTCAATAAATTTCCTGTAACAGCTCCAGCAATCAGTCCTAATGAACCCAAAACAAAGAAATAAATCAGCTTATTCTTGTTTTTATCTTTATTTTTTCTAATTCTAGTTACCAATACCACCAACACCACCAAGATAAAAGCAGACTGAACGACAATAGAATAGGTATATAAAATGGCTATCAGTTTGACATTTTTGGTCAGAATATAATACAACATCACAAAAGCCACTACTCCAAATTGAATACGAATTGCCCACAAAATCCCTTTATCTAGTTTGGGAAAAAGCTCTTCTGTCTTCAAAAAAGCTCGCATAAACATAAAGTAGAAAGCCACGCAAAGCCCAGCAAAATACCATATAAAATGAAATACTTCGCCATTTACACCATCTAAAGCAAGGCTACTCATTACCATCAAAAACAAAGCAGTACCGAGCAAATACAGCGAATAATACAGATAAACACGCTCTCTATTCAATACAAAAATCAAGAAATTATAAAAAACCATTATCCAAATTAAGCCTTGAAAAATTCCTTGCGATAAGTTTCTATATTTTACGTCTTCTTCGAATTTATCCTTTTTTATCAATTTCAAATCTGCCTTTATTGGGCGATTATTAATATTTTGATAGCGAATAAATAACGTTTTTTTGGATTTGGGAAGGAAGTTTACTCTTACTTTGGCTTGTGAAACCATTTCATCAATATTTCTGTCAGTAGGCGAAACAAAAATACCATTTCGTTTGTGTGCATATTGATTAAGGGCAGGCAAAGGGTCAAAGACATCAATAAGATTCAAATCTTTACCCAAATTCAAGACCCATTCGTATTCGTGAGGAAGTGTATTATTGATTGTTATTTTGACCCAATACGCACAATTAGGATTCCAAGTAACTGTATCTGAATACTTTACAAAAGTATTTTGTAGATTTACAATTTCTTGAAAAGATAACTGTTGGTTACAATCTAAGTAGATAAAAGCATCATTGAGCAAACTATCTTGAATTACTTTTTCATTCTTGATATCAAAAGCAGCCTTAGGAGTGGTATCCAAAGAAACATCTAAATCAACTATTTCTACTTGCTCTTTTTGAGAAAAAGCAGTAGAATAAGCAATCAAGAACAACAAGAAAGTGAAAAAAATTAATTTAAGTAGCTTCATTTATATTTTAACAGAAATAGAAATTATTCTTATACAGAAAGATACGAATACTTATTAAGTAGTGCAAAAACAGAAAAAATTTATAGTTTTGTATGGGTGCATCTCAAATTGTCGTTTTTTCAATTTTTTGGCTACTTTAACATCATAGACAGGGTTAAAACCCTGTCCAATTTATAATTCAGAGTAGTTTTTAATTGAACAGGGTTTTAACCCTGTTTTTATTTTTTGTCATGCGACATTTTGAGATGCACCCTTTTGTACTTAGTTTATAATTTAATGTCCTTATTTTTAGCATTTTCATTCTCTTAGCAAGGTTGTAACAGCTCTATTTTATGTCTTATTTTTCGTTTATTATTCTTACTTTTAATGAAGAAGTACATCTACCTCGCTTATTAGAATCGATTAAAGATTTGAATGCGCCTATTTTTATATTGGATTCAGGTAGTACAGATGCAACTTTATCTATTGCAGAAGCCTATAAAGCAACAGTTTTGTATAATAAATTTGAAAATCATCCCAAACAATGGGATTTTGCATTGAATAATTTTGATATTCAAACCGAATGGATTATTGGGCTTGATGCAGACCAAATAGTAACTCCAGAATTACAACAAAAATTAGCATTATTCAATTCAACTACTGTTTCTAAAGAAATAAATGGAATTTATTTTAATCGAAAAAATTATTTTAGAGGGCGCTGGATAAAACACGGTGGTTATTTTCCAAAATATTTACTAAAAATGTTTAGGAAAGGATACGGACACTCTGACCTCAACGAAAATATGGATCATCGTTTTGTAGTTGAAGGTAAAACACAGATTTGGAAAAAAGGTTTTTTGATAGAAGAAAATACCAAAGAAAATGACATTTCTTTTTGGCTTGCCAAACACAACAAATATAGCGACCTTGTAGCACAAGAAGAGGTAGAACGCATTCAAAAGTTGCGCTCTCAGCATACTACACGAAAAATTTCTGGTAATCCGGATCAAAAAATTGCATTTTTGAAGAATATTTGGTGGAAATTACCCCTTTATTGGCGACCTTGTATTTACTTTATCTATCGTTTCGTGTTTCAGCTTGGTTTTTTAGATGGAAAAGAAGGACGAATTTTTCATTTTCTACAAGGTTTTTGGTTTAGGATTATTGTAGATATTAAAATAGAAGAACTTTTAAAGCAAAACTCTGTTACTTCAAATGAAAAAAATGCTATTTTAGCAGAAAATAATTAAGAATAAATTTTTATGTGTGGAATAAATGGAATTATAGACTTTTCGTTGCAAAATAATATGCACAGGGTAGCTGCTATGAACAAAGCTATGGCACACCGAGGCAGAAATGATGAGGGAATTTGGAAAGATGAAACTACAAATAATATAACATTAGGACATAGAAGATTATCTATTATTGACCTTTCTAATGCAGGGCATCAACCCATGCACTCCCACGACGGACGCTACACATTAGTTTTTAATGGCGAAATTTATAATTATAAAGCACTTAAAAAACAGCTTGATTATCCTTTTAAATCGGATTCTGATTCGGAGGTAATTTTGGCAGCCTTTACGCAATGGGGAATAGAGTGTATCCAAAAATTTGAAGGCATGTTTGCTTTTGCTATTTGGGATAGCGTAGAAAAAAAACTTTTTTTGGTAAGAGATAGATTAGGAATAAAACCTTTGTATTATTACAGAGATGAGAATAAATATATATTTTCATCTGAAATGCGTTCGATGTTGGCTTCTGGATTGATTCCCAAAAATCTAGATCATCACGGCTTAGAAGACTTCTTGCGTTATCAAACAGTACACGCACCTCGCACCATGATTGAGAATGTTTGTATGCTTTTGCCTGCTCATTATGTAGAAATTTCTGATACAGAATGGATAGAAAAATGTTACTGGCAAGCACATCATACCGAACAAAAAATAGGAACAACCTACAAACAAATCAAAAAAGATATTTATGAAAGATTGAATGAAGCTGTCGAAAAACGTCTGGTGGCTGATGTTCCTTTTGGTGCTTTTCTTTCTGGAGGAATAGATTCTAGTATTGTAGTTGGCTTGATGAGCAGAATGTCTAACCAAAAAATCAATACATTTTGTGTTTCTTTTGATGAAGAAGAATTTAGTGAAGCAAAATACGCCAACTTAGTCGCTAATAAATTTGGGACAGAACACCATGATATTCGTCTTAATCCAAAAGATTTTTTAGATATTATTCCAAAAGCTCTTTCGGCTATGGATCATCCAAGTGGAGATGGAATAAATACTTACATTGTTTCGAAAGTAACTAAAGAAAAGGGAATTGATATGGCTCTTTCGGGTTTGGGAGGCGATGAGCTTTTTGCTGGTTATGAATTCTTTACAATGCTAAACAAGCTTAATAATAATAAATGGATAGGAAAACTACCTGTTTTTTTGAAGTCTAATGTTGGCAGATTACGTCAAAAGTACCATCCTTCAGTAGCTTCTGACAAACTTTTTGGGTTGCTTTCTCAAAAGGATTGGAAATTAGATTATACCTATCCACTTATCCGACAAGTATTTTTAGATGAGCGTATAAAATCATTTTTAAGAAAAGATGAATTAAGTGAAAACAGAGTACGTTCGGCTTTCAAGAGTTTGGCAAGACAAAAAGACTTTAAAAAACTTCCTTTTTTATCTCAAATTTCGGTAGCTGAGCTTTTTACGTATTTGCAAAACATACTTTTGCGTGATGCCGACCAAATGAGTATGGCGCATACCTTAGAAATTCGTGTGCCTTTTTTAGACCATAAATTGATTGAATATGTTCTTCAAGTTCCAGATTCTTTCAAATATCCTCATTCTCCTAAAAAGTTATTAGTTGATTCGGTAGGTGATTTACTTCCTTCTGAAATTGTCAATCGTCAGAAAATGGGTTTTACTCTTCCTTGGCAAATTTGGCTCAAAAATGAGCTTTTTGATTTTTGTAATGAACGTATTGAGAGCCTAGCTGGTCGTCTAGAATTTAATGAAGAAGGAATCAAGAGAGTTTGGAAACAGTTTTTGGAGAATGACCCTAGAGTTTCTTGGGCAAGAGTTTGGAATTTGGTTGTGTTAGAAAATTGGTTGCAAGAACATCAAATTTCGGCTTCTCCAGTTTCGCTTATTTCTTCTTTGGATTCTAATTTGGTTTAAAAAAATAATAAGAGAAAATTGAAAGTCGTTTATTTACATCGAAAGCCTCGTCAGTTTGGAAATTTTAGTATCGAATCTTATTTTGAAGATATTCGTTCTTATTTGCCTTTAATTTCTACTAAAATAGAACCTATTGTTTATCAATCTCCTTTTTTTAGTGATGGAATTTTGCCACGAATAAAAAACATTCTTGATGCAAAAAATCAAACCCAAAAACTAAAAAGCGACATCAATCACATAACAGGCGACGTACATTTTCTGACAATGGGATTAAATCCTAAAAAAACAATCTTGACGATTCATGATTGTGCTTTTTTGGAACGACATGGAACTTCTTTAAAAGATAAATTAAAACGAAAATTTCTAAAAACCTTTTGGTTAGATATTCCAGTCAAACAAGCTCGTTTTGTAACGGCAGTTTCGGAAGCAACAAAAAATGAAATCATAAAACATACAAACTGCAATCCTAATAAAATAATTGTAATTCCGACAACCATTTCTCCAAAATTTGCAGCAGCAACTCAAAATTATATTCCTAAAGAATTTAATTCTGAAAAACCTATCATTTTACAATTAGGAGCTGCTTTTAATAAAAACTTAGAGCGTCTTTTTGAGTCTTTGGAAGGAATTAATTGCAAACTTCATATCATTGCACCACTTTCAGAACATCATTTTGAACTGCTCAAAAAACACAATATTGATTACAAACACGAAGATAAAGTAAGTTTTGAAGAACTGATTTTGGCGTATAAAAACTGTGATTTAGTTTCTTTTGTTTCTACGATTGAGGGTTTTGGAATGCCAATTATAGAAGCTCAAACTCTGCAAAAACCAGTCATTACAAGTACTATTTCTTCCATGCCTTGGGTAGCTGGGAAAGATGCTTGTTTAGTAAATCCCTATTCTGTTACAGAAATCAAAGAAGGAATTTTGAAGATAATAAATGATGAAAATTATCGAAGTGAGTTAATAAACGATGGACAAGAAAACATTAAAAGATTCAATCCAAAAACTGTTGCTCATCAGTATGTAGCATTGTATGAGAGAATGGAGGATGGGAATTAGGAAATGGGAATATCCTTGTCGATGTCTTAACCAACAACTATACAATATCATTTTTGAGTTGATTGTACAAATAGGCTTTTGCTACATTCCAATCTCTTTTTACGGTTGCAGGCGAAATTTGTAGTGCATCGGCAGTTTCTTCGATAGAAAGTCCTGCAAAAAAACGACATTCGACTACTTTTCCTTGTCTTTCATTTAAGTTTTCTAGTGTAATTAAGGCTTCGTGAAGTCCTAGAATATGCTCTCCAACTTGCTCATCAGCAATCATATTTTCTACTTTCTGAATATCTACATCAACTTCTTTTCCTCCTCGTTTTTCTGCCGTTTTCATTTTGGCATAATTTACCAAAATATGACGCATTGCCTTTGCAGCCACAGCAAAAAAATGACCTCTACTTGAGTAATCGCTGCCATTTTTACTATCTTGGTCAGCTAATTTTATGTACGCTTCGTGTACAAGTGCCGTCGTATTGAGCGTATAATTTGCCTGCCAGCGCACTCTCAGACTATGTGCAACCTTGACAAGCTCGTCATAAACCAAAGGAAATAATTTTTCTGTTGCTTGTGTATCACCAGATTGTGCAGCCGAAAGAAGTTGAGTAATAGGAGGTATATTGTTCATAAATTAATTTTGTTTAGTGTTAGTTTAATTAACGAATAAGGCAAATAGAATATTGATTTTATACTATTTTTAACGTGTTAAAAAAGTAATACTAAAAGGATTATCTTTGTCGTGTACATTTCTGTTATTGATTAATTACCAATTATTATTTTAATGAATTCTCATAGTGTCCATTATATTGCTCATCTTTCTACTCCCAAAAATTGGCGAGGAGGCGAACAACAAATTGCTTATTTAGCAACAGAGTTAAGTGAAAATAAAATGATTAGGCAAACTGTTTTGACTCCTGCAAATTCTTCTTTATCTAATTTTATAGAGAATTATAATAAAGAAAATGCAACTACCAATTTAGAAGTAGAAAGTTTAAAAGGAAGTTCGAAGTTTGGACAAGCAAGGTTTTTGGCTTCTTTTTGTAAAAAAAATAAAATAACGATTGTTCATTTACACGATGCACATGCTCATACAATAGGCGTTTTGTCAGCCGTTTTTTTTCAGAATAAAACCAAGTTTATTTTGAGTAGAAGAGTCGATTTTCCTGTCAAAAATAATTTTTTCTCAAAGTATAAATACAATCATTCTTCTATCAAAAAGATAGTTTGCGTTTCGGATAAGATAAAAGAAATTACTGCGCCAAGTATCAAAGACAAATCAAAATTGGTTACGGTTCATAGTGGAATTGATTTAGAAAAATTTAATAATTTGAATGATAAAAAAGCAAAAACAACTATTTTAAGACAAGAATATAATTTAGAAAAAGATACTATTTTGATAGGAAATGTAGCTGCACTTGCTCCACACAAAGATTATATTACTTTTTTGGAAACAGCAAAAATATTGATTCCTAAATTAGAACAGCGAGAAAAAAAGGAAAATACAAATAGAGAAATCCGTTTTTTCTTAATTGGAAAAGAAGATGGTTCTGAAACTGAAATTCAAAATTGGCTCAACCAGAATCAAGAAATAAAAAACTATTTTATCCTTACAGGATTTAGAAATGATATTCCTATTATTTTAAAAGAATTAGATGTTTTTCTTTTTACAAGTCAAACAGAAGGATTAGGAACAAGCATTTTAGATGCTTTTGCAAGTGAAGTAGTTGTCGTTGCAACAGCAGCGGGAGGAGTTCCAGAATCTGTAATTGATAACAAAACAGGTTTGCTTTCAGAAATAAAAAACACGCTTTCTTTAGCTCAAAATGTAGAAAAGGTTTTGTATGATGAAGAATTGAGAACTAAATTGATACAAAATGCAACTCTTCATCTTCAAAATTTCACAAAAGAAAATACGGCAAAGAAAACATTAGAGATTTATAAGAATCAATTACGAATGTAAGTTACTGACTACCAATAAGTTAGTGATTCAAAAATAGCATTTGACATACTACTAGACATTTTTCAAATAAATAGGTCAGTCCCAAAGGGCAGACCGTCTACTAAGACTAAAAATAGGAGAAATTGACTACAAACGGTCTGCTCTACGAGATTGATCTATACTGCAATTATTAAAAATGTCTAGTAGTAGCATGTAATTGGGTGCCTAATAAATTAGCTACGCTGCTCTTCGGGTGTCGCTTAGTCAATTTGTATTACGTAGGGAAAAGACTTGCCTTTTTCCTACAAAAAACGACAATTTGTTATACACCCCATTTAATTTTCGTTCCTTAGTAGTCTATCAATTTGACATAGTCGGATATAATTAGTAACCTAGGGTGCTTTTTTTGTACAAAACCTTATAAACTGACAACTACGGAAAACTCCAAAAACTATTGAGACAACGTGTAAATATTGTTTTTCAAAAGAATAAAATTTGCTTTTGAAATATAAAAGTTATTATTCAAATGATTTTTGACTTAAAAATAGAATTTTATTTTTTTTGAGGATTAATTTTAAATAGTTGATAATCAATAAGTTAAGTTCTTTTCCGTAGTTCTTAGTGTACAATAATACTTCAGATTTGCGTTTTAAGGATATAAAAGTAGGATATAGCGCAGGACTTAGGCTAAAAATTGTAAAATCTGAAAATCTAAATCTTCGTTTTGATGTAGCAAAAGGCGAAAAAATTAATTTTTACTTCGGAATTGCAGAAGCATTTTAATTCTCTTTTTTTATTAAAAAATACTTTTACTTTACTACTTATGAAAATAAAAAAAAAATATTTCGTTGCTCTCTTTTCTCTAGCTCTTGTGTGTTTTTCTTTTGTGGCATACAAAAAATACCAAGACTTTGTTTCCGAACAGAAAAAATATAAAAAAGTTCGTACAGCTTACCAAGAAAAAGAAAGTTATTTGACCAAAAAACTAAAGGAAAAAAATCTTTCTCTTCAAAATTTGAATATTTTGATGGTAGCTTATAAGGAAGAGGGAGAGTTGGAAATGTATGTCAAATCAAAAACTGATAAATCCTATCAAAAATTTCTGACGTATGCTATTTGTGCCAAATCAGGCGAATTAGGTTCGAAAAATCAAGAAGGAGATTATCAAGTTCCAGAAGGATTTTATCACATCAATCATTTCAACCCAATGAGTAGCTATTTTTTATCGTTAGGAATTAGCTATCCCAATCAAGCCGACAAAAGACGCAATCCTACAAGAAAAACAAAAGATTTGGGTGGTGCAATTTATCTACATGGTGCCTGTGCCACGATTGGCTGCATTCCGATTACGGACGAATATATAAAAGAAGTTTATGTTTTGGCTGTGCAAGCACGAACAAATGGACAAACTACAATTCCGATTTATATTTTTCCTTTCCGTTTTACAAAACAAAATAAGGACAAGTTTTATAAAGAAAATAATAGTTTGGTAGGATTTTGGGACAACATGAAGATAGGATATGAAAAATTTGAGAAAAACAAACAAAAACTGTCTTTTCAAATAGATGCAAAGGGCAATTATATGTTTGACTAATTTTAGCCCAATTCTTTTCTTGATTTTCATTTTAATCCTTATTTTTATCAAAACAAGTCAAAACAAGAGTGGCTTTTAAACAGTTTATCCTGTGGACACTATTTTTCATAAAACTATTTTTTAGTCATTTTTTAATCTCATCAACTCTTTAATACAATGAAACAGCCTACTATTTATTCTGTGTTACTCTTTACTTTTGCTTTTTGCTTTCTATCAACTGTTTCTTTTGCACAGCGAAACAAAAATCCTTACAAAGACAAATCAAAAACGATTGCCGTAGATGAAAAAAACGTCTATGATGCCAGTAAAGACAAAAATAGAAAAGAGTTACACTTGAGAGATACCGTTCCTGCTGAAAATTTTGCTGAGTTTGTAGGCAAAATTAAAGCAATAAAACCTCCTTATGATTTGAATGAAAAATCAAATAAAAAAGCATTTTCGCCAATTTCAATGGCGATATATGAAAAATACTTTAATATTTATAATGGAATAGGAGAACGAGTAATGGTTGAACCAAAAGGAAATAACCGTTTGTATTTAGTCGGAAAACTGACAGATATGCCAGAAGGAATTACGGCACTTTTGTTTTATGGGTATGATGGCTCTACTTTTCAGTTTACCAAATTAGTTACGTTTGACGAAACAGGAGTTCCGATAGCCGAACAAAATATGCAATATTACATCAAAGGTTCACAAGATGGTTTTACACAACAAGAAAAAGTAACGTGTAAACTCAACGAAGACAAAACGGTAAGTTGTATGACATACTTTGCTGAAGGAGAAGAAAAAGAAATGAGGGTCAAATCAGGTGTAATCCACCAAGTACAGTCCGACGGAACTATCGAAGAAGTTGGAATTGTAGATTTGGAGACAGAAATGGAAAACGAAAATGAAGGCGATAAATAAGTCTGGGGGGTATAACAAATTGTCGTTTTTTGTCAGCAATTCCCAATGTAAATTAAATTAGTAATAAAACGTCTTTTTAGGGCTTAATAATTTGAAACAAGGACTTTAAACTCTCTTAAATGTTGATTTTTTTAGCTAAAAAACGCCTAAACTTTCGATTTTAAATCAAAATCGTGTTACATTGGGAATTGCTGGTTTTTTGTAGGGAAAAGGCAAGCCTTTTTCCTACGTAATACAAATTGACTAAGCAACACCCGAAGAGCAGCGTAGCTAATTTGTTATGCACCTATAAACCTTTTCTTAGACAAAAATAGATTATAAAATGGTATTAGAACTTTAGAAAAAACTAAAACCAAAACGTTATTCACTCCGTTTTAAAACGAAAGGAATAACGTTTTTTATTTCAACTAAAACAAATTTTAATACCATGAATTCTAATTCTAATAATGAAATACTTACACTCTCTGGAGTGATTCTAGGAGTTGGTCTTGTTTTGATTATTACGGTAGTGATGCTTTTTAATGGTTCTTCTGAAAATACAGCAGGAACAACTACTGGAAACACAACTACAAGTGCAGCCCCTGTCGAAGACATAAACACAAAAGTAGCTTCTCTTGCCGAACCTCAAAAAGCAACTGTTTTGCAAGGACACGAACTTTTTCAAGGAAATTGCGCTCAATGTCATGCTGTCGATAAAAAAGTGGTCGGCCCTGCACTCAAAGGTGTAGAAGCTCGTTGGTCTAGCGAAGCCGAAATTATCAATTTTATCAAATATCCTGAAAAAGTAATTACAGGAGGAAAGAATGATTATGCAGTAAAACTCTATGAAGAATATGGACAAATGATGCCAAATCACGACTTTTTTAACGATGAGCAAATAAAATCAATTCTCACTTATGTAAAGTTTGAGGCTGGCGAAGAAATCGCTATGAAATAAACTATTAATTAAATTATTTCATATCTTATCTCTATCAGAAATTTTGAATTTTTGGTAGAGATATTTTTTAGTGCAAAAAACACCATCATCATGACACAAAATCAAAAACTCAACCTCATCAGTATTTTACTCGTTCTTATTGCGATTGCAATGATTGTAATCGGAATTATTTCAAAAATTCTTCCTCCTCCTCTTACAGGAATAGGGTTTTTGGTTATTGCTTGGGGTTTTCAACTTTTTAAAAGAGAAAAATGATTTTTAATCGTTTAAAAAATCTACCTTTCTAATTGTGTCCACGTTGTCGACACAATTCACTTTCGAATTAGAACATATATATTTAGAGTACTAAACAAAAACCAACCGATTAAAAAATCTATTTCGTCGAAAGGGAAGGTATTTTAATCCTTTTTTGAGTATAAAAGGCTTTATGTTTGCTATTTTGATTAAATTAGTAGTAAATTATAGCTACAAAAAATAGCTATCAAAAAAAATGAAACGAAAGTTATAGATTATTAATAATAGCCTTTTCCATACAAAACAGTAATTCGAATGTTTGAGCGTCTGACCACGAAACTAATCGGAGGTTTCTCCCTTATCCTTATTTTGTCTATTGCAGTCAATTTTTTTGCAATCATCAAGCTCTCTGAAGTACAGGGTGTTGCACTTGAAATTAGTGAAAATTGGATGCCAAGTATCTATGAAATATCGACAATTAGTGCCAATACGTCTGACCACATGATACGCCAGCAACAACATATTTTTGCTCTTTCAGAAATTGAAATGTCTGAATATGAAGGCCTTATGCGCTTAGATAAAGAAAATATTACTCGTAGTGAAAAAAACTACAAACAACTCTTACAAGAGCGGGAAGACATTCTAGCAAGTAGAATTACAGAAGCTCAAAAAGGAGACGACCCAGACATAAAAGACCTCCAACAAAACAAAAATAATTTTAAGTTATTTCAAGATGATTACAAAAAATATTTAGAAGAAAGTGAAAAAATAAAACAACTTTCAAGATACAACAACAAAGAAGAAGCAAAAGAAAAGTTGCGTGAACGTTCGTTTTTGGCTTTTGAGTCAAGTAACCAAACGCTCAATCAAATAATTTATGATAACTTTGAAAATGCACGAGAAGCAGCCAAACGAAGTGAAGAAATTTATACTAATTCTAGTCGTTTGATTATTGGTTTTACTATTGTTTCGATTATTGTCAGTTTTTTGGTCGCTCTTTTTATTGTACGTAACACTCGCAAACAAATTGGTGGTGAGCCTTCGGTTATTGCAGATATGGCTCGTAGAGTTTCGGCTGGTGATTTGACGATGGAATTTAATAACAAAGAATCAGAAGAAAGTATTTATGCTTCAGTCAAAAAAGTAGTGGAAAATCTGAAAGAAGTTTCACATATTACAAATAATATTGCAAAAGGAGACTTATCAAGGCAAATTGAAGTAAAGAGTCCGAAAGACCTTTTGGCTATTTCGATTAATCAAATGATTGAAAATTTTAAAGATATTATTAATCAAGCTCAGGTTATTGCAAAGGGAGATTATAGCGTAAATGTAAAAGAAAGAGGAAAAGAAGACGAACTTAGTGCAGCCCTACAACTCATGACGCAAAGTTTGAGAACCAATAAAATCGAAACTTTCGAACAAAACTGGATAAAAGACGGCATCAATCAACTTGCTCAACAGCTTTCTGGAAATCTTCTTTCATTAGAACTCAGTAGAAAAGCCATCAATTTTATTTCTCGTTATACCGAATCGGCTCAAGGTGTGATGTATTTGGTGGATAATTATTCTTCAAAATTAAAACTAAATGCTTCGTATGCCTTTACAGAGCGTTCTGGACTTTCAAATGAATACAAAATTGGAGAAGGCTTGGTTGGGCAGGTTGGTTTGGAGCGCAGTCCAATTTTACTCAAAAATATCAGAAGACAAGATATGTCGCTTTCCACAGGAACAGTTGAAGAGCCACCGACTCACGTTTATGCTTTTCCTTTGGTATTTGAATATGAATTGTATGGCGTAATCGAACTCGCTTCTTTTGAGCCTTTTACACAACTAAAGCAAGAATTTTTACAGCAAGCTGCTAATACAATCGTAACTTATATTTACTCTGTTCTTCAAACTGACAGAATTAAAGGACTTTTGGCTACTTCGGAAGAAGCTACACGAAGCGCACAAGCAAGGGCGCAAGAAATCGAACAAGCCAACGCAAGATTGGAAGTTCAGCAAGGAGAATTACAAGAAAAATCAGAAGAATTACGTCGTAGAAATGAAAGCCTAATTTCAGCTAAAGAAGAACTAGACCGTAGAGCCGAACAACTAGAATTATCGAATAAATACAAATCTGAGTTTTTGGCAAATATGTCGCATGAGCTTCGAACGCCACTTAATTCGATTATCATGCTTTCAAAAATGCTTTCTAAAAATGAGAAGAACACCTTAGTAGAAAAAGATGTCAAAAAAGCCAAGATTATCTACAAATCAGGTGGAGAACTATTGAGATTAATCAATGATATTCTTGACCTTTCTAAAATTGAGGCAGGAAAAATGGTCATTAATCCTGTGGAGTTTGCCAACAAAGAAATCGTTACGGATATGAACGATTTGTTTCAAGGAATTGCACAAGAAAAAGGAATTCAATTTATTACAGAAGACAAAACCAAATCCTATATTTATAGTGATAAGGAACGACTGGCTCAGATTTTACGAAATTTCTTATCCAATGCTTTTAAGTTTACCAAAAAAGGACACATCAAACTATCAATTACAGATCACGACGACGACTATTACAAATACAGTATCATTGATACAGGAATTGGAATTCCGAAAGACAAACAGCAAATCATTTTTGAAGCCTTCAAACAAGCCGACGGAACTACTTCAAGAGAATACGGTGGAACTGGTCTAGGACTTTCCATTGCTAGAGAACTTACCAAACTTTTGCAAGGACATATCGAATTAGATTCAGAAGCAGGAAAAGGAAGTACATTTTCAATCATTTTACCAAAACGATTAGATGAAGAATTAGCTGAAAAAGAAGACCGAGTAACTGTTGTAGTCAAGAATTTGGAAACAGGTAAAAACCGACCTTCTTCTCAAAAACGTCTGCCTAGAAAGCTAGTTAGAGAAGATATTGAAGATGATAGAAATAATATTCTCAAAAATGATAATGTTATTTTGATTATCGAAGATGAAGTTCAGTTTGCTGAAAGTATGGCAGAAGTATTACACTCTCAAAATATCAAAACACTAATTGCGCAAAGTGGAGAAGAAGGGATTGATTTGGCAATACAATACAAACCAAGTGGAATTATTTTGGATTTGGGTTTGCCAGACATCGACGGAACAGATGTTTTGAGAAAACTAAAATCGTATAAAGAATTGCGTCATATTCCTATCGAAATTATTTCGGCTAGAGATAAAGACAACGATTTGCTTTCTACGGGTGCGTTTGGTTTCCTTCAAAAACCGATTGATGAGAATGTTTTGAAAACAGCTATGTCGGATATGCTTCGTCTTTCTCAAAAGAAAGTAAAAGAATTATTAGTAGTTGAAGATGACGAATCACAAATGGAAGCCATCAAAGAGCTTATCATTGGTGATGATGTAAAAGTAACAGGTGTAAAGAGTCAAAAAGAAGCCATTGATGCGATTGAAAACGGAACTTTTGACGGTGCGATTGTAGATTTAGGACTAAAAGATGGAAGTGGTCAAGAGGTGTGTAAATATATTAATGAAAACCACTCAAATATTCCTGTCATTATTTATACTGGCAAAACGCTTTCGTATGACGAAGAAAAAAACCTTCGAAAAGCAGCTCAAAGTATCATCTTAAAAACAAGAGATACCGACGAAAAATTACGTGAAGAAGTCGCTTTGTTTTTGCATAGAATGGAAGAGGAAGTAGAAAAGGAAGTAAAAAAAGAAACTCCAAAAAATGACAGTAAGACAGACGAAAACGGACAAAAAACACGTACTGCCGAGCTTGCTGAATCGTTATTAGCTGAAATTCAAGTAGATAAAGAATTAGAAGAATTGCTTCCTAAAAGAGGTAAATCTAGTAAAGGTAAAAAAGAAGAAAAACTAGAAGGAGATGTACCTCCTCGTTCGCTCACTCGTAATTCTATCAATGAAGAAATGGATGGAAATGATGACGACGACGATGCAGAAGAACAAAGAAGTACAGACGAGGCTATCACAGAAATAAGCAAAGAAGAAGCAATTAAACTCATCAAAAACAAAACAATTTTGGTTGTCGATGATGATATTCGTAATATTTTTGTGATTGCATCGGCTTTAGAAACCTATGAAGCACAGATTTTGGAAGCCATGAATGGTCAGCAAGCTATCGATATGCTTCGTGAAGAAGACATAGATTTGATTTTGATGGATTCGGTCATGCCTGAAATGAATGGACTTGATGCCATGCGAATTATTCGTCAAGATGAAGATTTGAAACATTATCCGATTGTTGCCATTACAGGAAAAGCTCAAGAAGAAGACAAACAAGAATGTTTTGATGCAGGAGCAAATGGCTATATTGTCAAACCTGTTGATTATGACCAGCTTGTTTATACAGTTTGTAAGTGGATTGGAAAACGAGTTTAGTTGTATAGAAATTATAGTAAAACAATCCTTATTGAGGTTGAAACCATCAGTAAGGACTGTTTTGTTTTCATTCAAAGCTATTCTCAATCGTTTCAGCTATTTTTTCAAACGACCAGTTTTGAATAATCTGATAAGATATTTCGCCCATTTCTTTTGCTTCTTTTTGAGAAGTGATTTTATTCATTGCTTCTTTTAAGGAATCAATATCTTCACTTTGAAAAACAAATCCATTTTTACTGTTTTCAATCAAATCTACTGCACAACCTACATTTGTACTTGCAATAATTGCTTTTTTGGCTGCCATGGCTTCATTTATGGCAAGTCCCCATGTTTCACCTGCCCCTTTTGAAGGAAGGACAAAAACATCACACAAAAGATAAACGATTGGCATTTTGGATTGATTCTGAAAAGGTAAAAAATGAATAGTTTGATAGTATTTTGCTTTTTGTTTTAACTCATTTTCTAATTCTCCATTTCCTAAAAAAATCAAATATTCTTTATTCTTTTCTTGCTCTTCTTGTTCATTTTGCCTTTGAATAAATGCTTCTAAAAGCAATAAAGGAGATTTTTTTGGTTCAAATTTTCCTGCAAAAAGCCATACCAATTCATTTTCTTTTATGCCTAACTCTTTTCTCCATTCTTTTGCTAATTCTGTGTTTTCTTCTGTGGGGGTAAAGCGAGAATTATCGATGGCGTGTGGTGCAAAAGTTAGTTTTTTGTCATTTAGTGCTGCCTGTTTGTAGTAATTTTTGTTATTTGTTCCTACAAAAAAGGCTTTATTTATATGAGCATAGAGCCAAGTAAGAAAGATTTTACGAGCTAGTTGCTTAGGGAATGAAATTTTATCTAATAAATGAGAATCGCCACGAAACCAAACAGGAATTTTGTTTTTAAAGTATCGAATAACTTTTAAATGACTTTTATAACTCCACCCAAAAACCAAAATTGCATCAGGATTGTACTTTTTTATATCTTCAATAATAGTTGGATTATCAATTCCTTTAAAGTGATGTGAGCCTTTGTCTTGTGCACTATTTTCTAAAAAATTATAGTTATATCCTTCTAAAAGAGGAATATCCCATTCTATTTTTTTGCCAAAACCAACATCAAATTTGTCTTTTAAAGCATCTTTTCCCCACGTATAAAAGACACAAATTTCTATTTTTTTTCGCTCTGAAAGCAGTTTGAAAATAGGTGCATAATATTGAATTGGATGAGTGGTAATAATGGCTAGTTTTTTCATTTATGTACTAATTTATCATTTTTTTCTTTTATCATTTTTAAAAAGAAGGTAATTTTATAGCTTTATTTAATGCTTCTACAAGTGTTTGGGTTACTTTTTTGGCAGAATATTCTTCTAAAGACTCTGTATTTACTTCCTTAAAATTATAAGTATTCAAAAACTTTATGTACTCATCGAATTCACTTTCGAAAGTAGTATATATTTTTTCTGTATCCTTTTCTCCATCAAAACTGATAACCATTCCTGCATTTGTTTCTTTAATCACTTGGTAAGCAGAACTTGCACTATGTAAAATAGCAAAAACGGGTTTTTTAGCCAAAATACCTTGATAGACTTTAGAAGGAGTATAATGTGCTTCTGTACTTCCAATTATGAATACACCGTCAGAATTTGTTAAATGAACTAATACATCTAAATATGGAATACGCTTGGGGTATTCGAATATAATGGTTTGCCAAAGTCCATATTCTTCTGCTATTGGTTTTATATTGAAACCATTTGGGTCATTTGGTGAAGTTCCCGAACCTATAAAATGAATTTCTATATTTTTATATTTGTCTTCTTTCTCTTTTAGTATTTGACAGACTTTTTCCAAAACAACAAATGCTTTTGGAAGCATCGCCCCAGCATAGATAAGCTGTATTTTGTCTTCTTTGTTCTCAAAGAGTGGTTTTTTGAGTTTTATTTCTTTTGCTTTTTCAAAATCTTCTTCTTCTCCTCCATAGGGCATTGCAGCCGTAATTATTTTACCTTTTAATTTAGGATTTCTATCCAATACATCTTGATAATACCCTTCTGCTACGCCAGTTATGAGGGATACATTTTTTACAGCTTTGGGTTCTAAAAAACTTGAAAGTTTGTGAGAAACCCAATGTCTATTTAAAAATTTATGATCTTTATGCCAAACAGGTTGTACCCAAGGGTCTATATAATCTATCCCAAAAGGGATTCCTGTCTCTTTTTTTATTTCTCTCCCTAAAAGAGCAATATAATGAGATGGAATAGTTAGATACAAAAAATCTATTTTTTCATTTTTAATAATTTCTAAAATACGTCTTTTTAAAAATAGATATCCTCGTATTCCGATATCACCTATTAAGCGAATAGGCTTTGTATCAAATGCTTTCACTTTTTCTACTCTCAAATTTTCAGAAAGCAAAACATGAATATTCTCATCTAATTCTTCTTCATAGTAACTTTCATCTACACTCAAGACAATAGGAGTCCAGCCAAAATCAGGAAGATATTTTGCAAACAGACGAGTTCGGTGTACGGCTGCTAAATTAGAAGGAATAAAATGAGGTGCTACTATAATTATGTTTTTATTCATTTGATAATTAAATGTTATTTTGGAATATTAAAAATCTATTTTTCAAGGCAGTCTTTTATGACTTCTAAAAATTTTTGTCCTTCAATATCCCAATTATATTTTGTTTTTGATAGATTTTTAGAAGCTATTTTCATATTTTCCAATTCATCAGTAGTATTTTTTTTACTATTCGCTAAAATTTCAATTTTTTGAGCTACCTCCTGTGCATTTTCAATGTTTATTAGGAAACCCACTTGTGGATTTTCTTCCATTATAAACTTTTGAGCAGTTGTGTTTGATGCTAAAATAGCTAATCCTGTATTTAGGTATTGAAAAATTTTATTAGTAAGACATAAATCTCGGTTGAGAGGCTCTTTTAACTCTAAAGCAAGTCCTATATCATGTTCAGCCGTTCTTGATGCAAGTTCTTGGTTAGAAACTAAAGGGTGGAAAAATATATTTTTCTTTATAGTTTCAGATTTAACTAAAGAAAGAAAGTACTCTTTAGTTTCTTGACTTACTATTCCTCTCAAATGTAATTCTATATCGCTTCTATCTAATACATTTAAGGCTTCAATTATCTGTTCGATGCCTCTGCCTTTTCCTGTGGTTTGAGAAAACCAATACAAAGATAGATTATTTGTATTCTTTCGATCTTTATATTCTTTTTTTTCTTGTTCTTCTACATCTTCAAAGACATTCAAAATTGGAGTGATGGTAGGTAAATTTTGATAGTGTTTATTATAAAAATCTACATACAAAGGACTTGCACAAGTTAGATAATCTAATTGCGAAAGATATTTTTTTTCTATATCAACTATATTTTCATCTATTCCTTCGCTCATTACAGCATAGGCATCTTCTATATCAAGCCCTATTTTTGCATTATTTTTTTTTGCAATTTTGACGACTAAAGGCAGCATAGTAATATTATGAACAATATATAGGTCTGCTTTTATTGATTTTAAATAATGATAAATAGGAAACCACAAAGGAGTAGAAATACTTAACTTTCCAAGAATGGATTGATTGGCTAATTTAGGCAATCGCTTGGCAAAATGATGAAAAAAAGTACCCAAAAAATATAATCCTTTTTTTTGATAGAATGGATAAATAAAAACATTCCAATTCGGATTTTTTTCAATCAATTCTTCATCAAAAGAAACAAGTTTTTCTAGTGTTTGAACTCCAACTATGGATACGTTATATCCTTTTTGGGCTGCTAAAGTTGCTTCTTTCACAAGGCGAGGATTAGAAGAAATATGTCCTACTGAGACAAAACAAATATGTTTTTTGCTATTAGGGTTATTTATTATTTTTTCGTTCATTATAGAGTAAAAATTGATTTTGTACTACTTCAGTTACTTTTTTTCTATAATCTTTCCATTGCCATTTTTTGGCTGTTTGTAATGCTTCGTATCCTATTTTTGGTAATAAATGTTTATTTTCTACACACCACTTCATTTGATTGAGTAGCCCTTCTTCTTCTCCAACAGGTACAATCCAACCATTTTTTTGATGCGTTATAAAATCAGGAGCCATACTATTTTGAGTAGTAATTACAGGAACTCCTTGAGACATTGCCTCCGAAAGAACCATAGCAAAACCGTCAGCTAGAGTAGGCAAAACAAATACATCTGCCTCTCTGTACAATTCCATGAGTTCATCTCTAGGAATACTATCCTTTATTTTTACGTTTTCTCCTAAATCTCGTGTCAGTTCTGCTGGTAGTGTATTTTTACCAATCAACCACAACTCAGCTTGTTGTGGAGAAAAATTTGCTTTTCTCCAAGCATTATACAACAAATGTAGTCCTTTTCTCAAATTTTGAGTTCCTGCATTTAAGAAAATAACAGGCTTTGTATTTTCTGTTTTGGCTTCTACTTTTGCTATATCTAATACATTAGGAAATCCATACGGAACTACTTGTATTTTATTTGCTTCTATTTTAGAATCCAATAATGTTCGTTTGGTAAAAGAAGAATTGCACAATACCAAGTCTGCATGAGCTAGTTCTTCATCTCTCCTACGATTACGGTACTCTGATTTATGATTAAATAATAATTCTGTTTCACTAGATGCCAACTGTGGATATTTTTTGAGCTGTTCAGTTATGACAGGGGCAAAAAATGTATGATACTGACTAGGCTGCTCGTATATCGCAAATACACCTTTTGCTTGTGCCTGTTTTAATGTGGCTAAAGCCGCATGTTCATAGGCATGGACAATATCTACGTCCGTTTTATTTACTTGCGAAGCGACCCATCTATCAAAAGAATATTCTGCCCATTCAAACACCTTATCTGTTAATAAGGGAGAACTATAACGACTTGCAAAAAGACGCAAAAGCTCTTTATAAGGATAAGGTTTTATTTTTTCAAAAGGAAGTTCTTCGAGTGCTTTTCTTTCTATATCTCTTTTTAAATAAGGAATAGCTTTCATTATTGCACTAGATAAAAAGTAATCTTTATGGCTAATGAAAGTAGTAAGAAATTTTTCCAACATATTTTCCTCATAATAACCTAAAGCTGTATGTTTCGTAAAAGGACTTGGAACTGGATGTGCATGTAAGACTCTCATTTTGTGCTTTATTGGGTTATACTATCTTATTTTATACAATCTACATATAATGAGTAAGGACGGTGGTTTGCTAAATCATTTTTCAGTTTCTCATCAATAGATTCTCCCCATTCTTGATGAATAACCTTACTAAATCCTGCTTTTTTGACTACATATTCTAGCGTCTCGAAGTCATACGCAAATTTGTGTTCGCCATCTTGTCTAAAGACATGATTAAGTAAAAAAGCTGCTGTTGGAGCTTCTTCATTTCCTACCTCAAAGCCCATTTCTTTCCATAATGCTGTATCTTTTTCATAATATGCTTTTATGAATTTGGCAATATCAGGCACTACAATTCTCAAAACACTATCTTCCTTCAAAACTCTTCTACATTCTTTTAAAAAATCGGGTACTTCATCATGCATAGTCAAGTGTTCAAAAACATGTTCGCAACGAATACGCCTAACCGATTTATCTCTAAAAGGCATTTTGCGTCGACAATCATACGTAAATGTAATATTGTCTAGCTTGAACATATCTACATTTGTCCAGCCTTTCTTCCCAAAAGGACCTGCACCTACATTCAAAGAAATTTCATCTTGTTTCGTGTATTTGCTTATGTTTGCTCGCTTTATAGGATTAATACTGGTATTTAATCTCAACAAAAAAGCATTTAGCTCGTGTCTAAAAATATTAAAATTTTCTTTTGAAAGAGGAAGGTTAGGAATCAGAAACTTTCCTATGCGTTGTTTGAGTGTAAGGCTCATGGTTTGAATAAATAAATATAAATACTCTATTTTTTAGTACAAAAGAATTCATAAGATTAAAATAAGCAACATTTACTCTTTTTGTGAGTATATTTTTAGGGTCTCAAAATCTACAATAAGCACTTCCTTTTTATAGTTTTTATTAGGTTTTGCTACCTGATTATAGTAATCAGCATAGCCAAAAAATGCATCATGCGTCTCAAAATAATCTTGAGATATTCCCTCTGAAAGCCCTATTCCAGTAATAGCAGGTACTAAAAGGGTATGCCCCTTATCATATAGTTTAGGAAATAAATCCTTCAAAAAATTTTTATTGCGTAAGAGCAATAACTTATCCTGTTTATTTTCTATTTTAGAAATTTCATTTAAAAAAGTTAACATTTCTTCTCTTTTATTATATGCTTCTCCCTGCTCCTTATATTTCTGATTTTTGGTTATTATAGACCTCACAAGTGTATAGCCATTTCTACCTGTGGTTATAAAGAAATTAGTAATTAAATAAAAACATACCAAAAAAATCACATAATTTCTACTATTAAGTCTTAACGTAAATGGATGGAAAGTAAAATATTTATTTATTTGAGGAGCAATAAAGCTAATTGTAAATACTATACCTATCCACCTAGTATTCTGTATAAAAAAACCAGCATTATGACCAAAATTGATGATATTTACTAAGACATAATTAGATAAAGCACAATAAAATAAAATTATTATTAAAACATAAAGTTTATTAGTATTAATAATAGATTCTACTTCTCTGTATCTAAGAATAGCATAGATAGAAACTATTATCCATCCATTTGCAATAAAAAAAGCATACAAAAGAAAGCCTTTATCTGCACTATATAATAAATATGACAAAAGATTAATTTTGTGTATCGAGTAAGAAGAGTGAAAGAATACGTAATAACACACAAGCACAAAAACATTTAAGAATACTGAAATAAAAAACTTCTTATATTGCTTCCGTAAAAGCAAGTATATACTTAACACAGGACTCAAGCAAATGATAACAGTACCTTTTGCTAAAATACCTACAACTGATAAGAAAAAATATGGAAACAAAAAAAAGCTATCATCAGATAATGTTTTACTAAAAAAACACAAAAATATGAATATAAATATCCCTCCCATTGTCATAGTTATGGATTGTAAAGGCATATCTACAAGACCAGTTTTGAGGCTAAAAGAAAATTCTGATGGAGTTAAACCAACTATCAAAAGGATAAACAGTAGTAGTATTAACTTTAAGTTTACTTTTTTATAAAAAGTAAACTGTAACTCTACTATACAAATAAAAAAAGACAATATAAAGAAAGGAAGCACAATCATAGAAGAGAAGTAGGTATAAGCCTCATAAGATGTGCAGTTCAGTAGTTTACTCCATTGAGCAAAGTGCCAATGTATAAAATTGTGATACTTGATGTATATTATATCATCAATTCCAATACTAGGAATCTGATACGTATTTGTCATAGATATGATATCAACATGAAATAATGTATCAATATGGATATTACCATTCAAAAAGTCTTGAATAAAAGATAATGAAACAACATCTCCTCCATAAATAGATTGCAGTAAAAAAAAAGTAAAAAAAAAGCTACTAAAAAGTAAAACAATATTCTCTATCTTCTTTGAAAACAAACCAATGTGATTAAATAACGAATATATCCAAAATAATATCCCTACGAAAGTAATCACATAACTTAAAAAAGTTAGTTGCATTATGCCTAAAAAAGCATAAAAGGATAAAGATAATAACCCATAGAAAATTGATACTGCAAGTTTTTTGGTTTTTGAAAAAGTATATTGAACTATTGCAGTTGATGCTAGAAACAGACCAAAACAGTTTATTAAAAGTAAAAAATTTATGCTATTTGTCAGACTTTGCTTCCATAATAAAATTAAAAATGTAAATAAAGATATTGATCTAGCAAAATTAGCTCCTACACCTAATACATTAGTCAAGTTTTCATCTTTATACTCTTTTTTCATGCACTCAGTTTTTTATAAATTTCCAAATAATTGTCTGAAATAATATCTGCACTAAACCTGTTTTCTGTATCTTTTCTAACTTCAAAACGAGAAATAGAATCAATATTTTCTACTGCTTCTATCATTTGTTGTAAAGTCTGACAAATGTAACCATTTATTCCATGTTTGACAACTTCTGGTACAGACCCTCTTCCAAAGCCAATTACAGGTGTTCCACATGCCATGGCTTCAGCCATCACAATACCAAAAGGCTCATTCCAAAGAATAGGCATCAAAAAAGCTGCTGCTTTTCCTAAGATTTCATTTTTTTGAGTATCATTGACAGCACCCACATAGATAATTTGAGTATCATCTAAATGAGGTTTTATTTGAGAATTAAAGTAATTAGTATCTTCATCGTCTTTTGGAATATTTCCTGCAATGATAAGTTTTCTTCCTGTTTTTTGAGCCACTTCAATAGCGATATGCGTTCCTTTTATGTGTTCTACTCTTCCCAAAAAAACTAAAGGAGCATCGTCTTCTAATTTTTCTTGATAATCATAAATTTCTATCGGAACACCATTAAAAACAGCATGACTTGGTGCATACGGACGGACTTTTCCTGCAATATACTCACTACAACCCGAAAAATGAAGCGTATTTTTTTTGGATAAACTGACTGCTTTTTTGATTTGAGAAATAGTGGGTTCACGCTGATAGCTCATCAAAATAGGAATAGAAGTAGGCAAAATTAGAGTTAGGTATGCCAAACGACCAAAACTATGCACTACGTCTATATTTTTCAGTTCCTTGCTTGTCAATAATTTACTGACTGTAAGAGTATTTTTGAGTATGTTTTTGATACCAAAACTGCTTGTACTAGGATAAGGAATTAGTTTTGCCTTGGTTATGGATTCTTGATGACCAAATAAAACTACTTCGTGTCCTTTTTTGATATATTGAGCAATAAGCATATCAATTATTCGCTCAATTCCACCATATAAAAGAGGAGGAATAGGAATTTCTGGGTCTGCGGTAATAGCTATTTTCATTGTTTGTCTAATCTTTAGGTCAATGCGTTATAAATAGTTAGCATTTCTTCCCCTACTTTTTGGGTTGTTCTAGGAAAGTTTATATTTGATTTTAAGTCTGAAACAAGTTGAGGGTTTTGGGCTATTTTGGTTAAAATATTTTTTAAGCCATTTTTATCCTCAAATTGATATAAAAAACCTGTTTTGTTATCTTCGACTAGTTCTGCCACTCCTCCAATATTAGCCCCAATAATCGGAACTTGATTTGCGAACGCCTCATAAGCTACAATAGGACCTGTTTCTAGCCACGTAGAAGGAATAGATAGATAATCTAGTTTTGACATAAACAGACTTACCTTTTCTGCTGGTAGATTTTCTTGATAAATTATATTGGGCAAAGATGATATTTTTTTTTGTAAGTCAGCATAATAATCTAAATAATAATCTTGTTTTACACCTACAATATGAAGTTCAAGTTTTAAATCTGCATTTTCTTTCACTACTTTTTGATACGCATCTAACAAAATATGCAATCCTTTTATCGGCTCTAACCTCCCAATGAAACCAATTTTGATTTTTTGATTTTTATCAATAGTTTTTTCTTGTAGCTGTTCTTGCTTTAGATTCTCTAAATAACTTGTACTTACTCCTTGCCTACAAATTTTTAACTGATTTTTGGATACATTATTTATCAAAAAAGCATCATAGAGCCACTGACAAACTGCAATAATATGATTTGTATTTTTTTCTAATTCTTGAAGCGTATTTTTTTTCTGACTGACAATACTAAATTGAGGTATTTTATCCTTTAAAATTGTTGAAATAAGAGAAGATTGAGCTAATCTTCCTGTAATTTCTGCGATGAGTTTATTTTTGTGTCTTTGTTGAGCGTAACAATAACCACATGTAGAATTTTGTAATTTTCCATTACAGACTTGGTTTGGATACTGTATAAAATCTCCCTTAGGACAAATAATACCTGGTATATGTGCTGTAAAAAGTGTTTTGATTCCTTTTTCTTTTGCTATTTTTAAGTGTCTGTCGTTAAGTGTTGTGGAAAGCGTATGTAAATGAAAAACATCTGGTTGTAAATCTGTAAGTAGTTGTTCAAAATTTTCATATCCTCTACAAATTACCCTATCTGTTATTTCTTCTCGTGTAAATTCTTTGGGTACTTCAAATCTATAGACTGTATATTCTTTTCCTTTTACATCATTATTTTGATAAGAATAATTTCCTTTTGAACTAGGTGCAATAACAACAACTTCTATATTTTGAGAAACAAGATAGGTAGCCAAATCGTGAACATATTTTTCTGTTCCTCCAATAGAATCGGGATAATAATAGCCTACTCCTAATGCAATTTTCATTTTATAAATTGTTATTTTTAAATGTCGTTTTCTATTGTTTTATGCTTTTTTAGTTTTGCGATAGTTGTTAGCTAATCTTTCAGCTTTTGCATAACCTAAAATAGAACTCAAATACTTCATTGATTTTGATTTTTGAGGAATGAAATTAGGTTTTATTTCATAAATTTTGGCAATGGCTTCTTCAAAAAGTTGTTTTTCATCATGTATTCCAAAAACTTGAATACAATATCTATAACATTCTATTAAAGCATGTGATTTATCTTCTCTATTTTTTAAATCAGTCTTCCATAATTCATGAATCTGTTTGGCATTTGTAAAAACATCACTTACAAACTTCACTTCGCCATGCCGTTGTGATAGCGATGTTCCTTCCGAAACTCTGTACTCTGCCATAATTCCTTTGGTATAAACAAATTTACCTTTATGAATAGCTGCATCTAAAAAGTAACGAGCATCTTGAATGATAGGCAAATCCATATTCCAAATGCCTATTTTATCTACAATAGATTTAGAGTATAAAATAGCAGCGGGAGGACACCAAAAGTCTGTAAAAAGAGCAAGTTCTTCATCTCCTGTGATTTGTCTTTCTATTTTTTCTAAAAGCGTTTTTTCGTTATTTCCATTAATTAGTTTTTCAGAAAACTTTTGCCAATCTCCATACGCTACATCAGCTTTATTTTCTTCTAAGGCGTTGTACTGAATTTCAATTTTTTGAGAAGTAAGTAAGTCGTCGCTATCCAAATACTGAATATATTTTCCTTTGGCGATATTTCTTCCTGTTTCTCTAGCTGCACTTACACCTCTATTGGGTGTATCTATCAAAATAATTTGATTCTGTTTTTCATATTCTTTCAAAATAGCTAAAGTAGTATCTTTTGAGCCATCATTGATAACAATAATTTCTAAGTTTTGTACTCCAATAGTTTGATTAAATACACTTTCAAGGGTTTCTTTTATAAAAGATTCACAATTGTAAGCAGGAATAATAACAGAAATGAGTTTTGTATTCATTTTATTTTTGAAAAAAAACAGAACTTTCACATACTAAAACAGGGTTAAACCCTTGTCCAATTCATAATAAAAACATTATTCTACATCTAAAAACACTTTTTCTTTGAGCCATTTTGTTGTCAGTTCCATTCCCTTTTGAAAATCTACTTTCGGAGTCCAATTCAATTGCTCTTCTGCCTTTTTAGAAGAAAATTTAGTTACTGTATCAGCAAATAAATTATTGAGCCAGTTGGGTGGGTTAAAAGGAGCTTCACTCGGCTTCATTATAGTCTCAAAATTGGCTGTATTTTCTCTGTGTTCATAGACTTTTTGTTTTACATTTGGAGTAAGAGTTAGAGCCACTTTTTTGAGTGATTTTAGAGAAGGGTTACGGTTTATTATTTCCATCACCTCATAACTTCCAAGCAAACTCTTGGCTGTCACTATAAGGCTTTCCGATTTATTAAAACTTCCCTTTTCTAGTTCATTTTTGGTCAGAGAAGGAATATTTTGAGCCTTATCTAGTAAAATAGGAGTCAAAAATTCTTTCCAAGTGGTATATCCATCATTGATGATATAATTTTCTCCATGTGCCTTTGGTGTGTGCAAGGCAAGCAACATCGCTTCTAAAAGATTATCAATATAGACATAATTTGCAATTCCTTGTCCATTGTTTATCCACGCAAAACGATTTGCATCTCTTAAAATATAAGGCAGTGTTGTATAGGTTTTGCCATCTACCCCATATACACACGTCGGATTTACGATAGAAAGATGTAATTCTGGGTGTTTTTTTGCCCAATTTAAAGCCCATTTTTGCATAACAGCTTTGGTAGCACCGTAGTTTTGTCCAGCAGGAACTACTTTTTTATCATTCCAAGTTTCATCAATAATATCATTTGTGGCTGGTGATGCAGGAAATCCATATACATTCATGGTACTTGTAATAACGATTCCTTTTACACCATTTTCAGTTGCAGCTTTTATCAAATTTTTTGTTCCATTTACATTTACTTCATAGGCATTATTTCCATCAGTAGCTACTGCCAAATGAAAAATATAATCTTTTCCCTTTGTAGCTTCTTTTACGGCTTCATAATCTAATAAGTTTAGACGAGGCATTTCTACATTTTCCCATCTTGAGATAGAAGCACAATTTCTATATTTTCTGACAGGTGCAGTTATTTGATGTCCTTCTTTTGCCAGATGGTTTATTAGAGCAGTTCCTATAAAGCCTGTTCCACCTGTAATTAGGTATTTACTAGTCTCTTTTTTGATAAAAGAAGTTGAATTATTCCGTTTTTTGTATGCCCATTCTACTAAAGCTACTGTTTTTGAGGCTTGATTAGCATCTACATAGTTAATTTCTTTGCTGCCTTCTTTTTTAGCAGCTACTGTTTGTGCAAAATCATAAATTTGTTCTACAAAAGCAGCTTCAAATGTATGAGTAAGTAAGTTAGAAGCTAAAAAGGGTTCTTCATTGCGTAATGTGCGCACAGATACCTCTTTTTTGTTTTGAAAGAATGCCTTTTCGAAATCAGCTTTTTCTATCCATGCTTTACCATTTTCTCCAATTATTTCGAGTCGATTTTCTAGCTTATGTGTGCGAGAGAGTTTTAAAGTAACTGGAATATTCTTTTTTGTTTTTAGAGAATAAATACAATTTGCCTCTGCTCTTCCTTTCCAATCTTCTTGATACTCAATCGGCTCTAAATCTCCAAACAGACTATATAACATATCCAAATAATGAATACCCATATCAGCCAAAACACCTCCATTTTTTCCATTATAAAAATCATAACTATCGGCTACCCAAGCAAAATTTCCTCCATCAGTTACTTTTATCTCTTTTACACTTCCTATTATATTATTCTCAACAATAAACTGTAATGCCTTTAGACTAGCCAGTTTTCGTCTGACCATAGCAGCAGCTACAATTACATTTTTATCTTTAGCCTGCTGATATAGTTTTAACGAACTTTCTTTATCTAAAGTAAGAGGTTTTTCACACAAAACATCAAGTCCTTTTTCGATACACATTTGCATAGCTTTAAAATGCAAAAAATTAGGCAATGCAATGATTACTAGAGTTGGTCTATCTTTATTTGGAGTATAATTATTCAAAAAACTTTCAAAATCTTCTTGAACTACTTTTACATCTGTATTAAGCAGTTTCTCATGTTCTTTTTGAGAAGGCTCTACTATACTTACTTTTTCTAATAAATTTAGTATTTTGAAAGCAGGAATATAAAATTCTTGTACGACTGCACCACCCCCTAATATAATCCAATTAAAGTTATTACTATTTTTTATTTTCACGATTTGATTGTATTTTTTTACAGAATTGGTTTTGATAAATTATTTAGAAAAATAAATTAAAACTTTTTTAGTTATTTTTTCTATTTCTAGACTTTTTACGATTTTGGCTAAAAAATCAGATTTTTTGTATAAATTATAGATAGGGTAAAGCAATTTGTATTTTGAGTAAACATCAACAATTTGCTTATCATATATATCTAAATTTTTTATAGGCTTTCCTTGGTTTTGAAGCCCATACCCATATATGATAGCAGCCTCTTTGTCTTTAGGAAGAAGGTTTTTATCCTTGATAAGCGCAAATAATTCGTCAAGAGTTTCTGCATTATGTATGCTATTGGGTATGTGTTTATAGAAAGCCGTTCCAAAAAGAATAGAAGGTTTTCCCCAATAAGTAGCCTCTACTCCTACTGTAGAGCCAAAACAAACTACTTTATCACAGGCTTCTAATAAAGAATAAGAATTAAGCTCAGATGCTGCTGGTATAACAGTAAGTACGGAAGAAGATAGTTGATGTAACTTATCATTCTCTAAACTCTTCACAGTCCTTAAATTGGGATGGATACGCATATAAAAATGAATTGTTTTATCGTCTTCAAAATAAGCTAACAGTTTTTTGACTGTTTCTATCTGACGATATTTTAAGGGCCATATTTCCTGCCCTGCACCAGCAATTTCATCTTCTGATGATACGAAAATAGCAACATTTACTTTTTTTGTATCAATATTCAACTGACTCATATCGTCATTAGTCATCAGTTTTTTATAATTTATATCATTCGGACGATCTTCATACTGACCATAACGTTTAATATTATACCATTCTTCAGCTTGTTTTATCTTTTCATCCTTTGGTACACTACTTTCATTGAATAACTTTATAGCATCCTGCCCAAAACGCAAAGGATCATGAGGAATAGTACGATTAACAACATAATAATGCTTTAAACTTTGAGCTACTTCCCATGTATCGTAATCTATATCATTTACTTTACAAAATTCTACTACTGCTCTACGTTCGGAAAGCCTTCCATTAAAAATATATACTTTGTCTGGATTAAAAGATTGAGTTAATTTTTCCATCGTTAAAATAGACGTAACAGCATTTTTATACATAGCTTCTAGCTCTTTTCTATACTTAATTACATCTACATCAATATCACGGGTTAGAGAAATAAGACTAGACATTATGCCCACTCCAATATGTACTCCGTTGTAATAGCAATCTTCTATTTCTTTTTTAGATTCAAAATTTGGAACAACACAACTCTTAGGTACAGGAGTTAATGAAACAATATCTTCTTTATTTATTTTTAAATCATTGTGAAGAGTACTACGCCATTTTAGCTGACAGGTAATACAGATATCTTTATTTTTAAATAAAGGACTACCTGCATTCATTAAATCTAAATGAGGGTAAAAACAAGAGTGAAGTTGAGAGTCACAAACAATAACTTTTACTTTATGTCCTTTTTTTAGATGGGATTCTATGATTTCTGCATGAACAGCGGGTATAAATTCAAATATAACCCAAGTGGTAAATACAACTACGTTCATTTTTATTTGTATTAAATTCGAAAAACATTAAGTAACCTTGGAAAGGGTGTATAACAAATTGTTGTTTTTTGTCAGCAATTCCCAATCTAACACGATTTTGATTTAAAATCGAAAGTTTAGGCGTTTTTTAGCTAAAAAAATCAACATTTAAGAGAGTTTAAAGCCCTTGTTTCAAATTATTAAGCCCTAAAAAGGCGTTTT
>Ga0210042_1000548_pt1 | contig 33932 bp, 39 predicted proteins | sample CryGeymeta201518_FD_183982 | JGI IMG/M metagenome (GOLD analysis project Ga0210042, IMG submission 183982) | Groundwater microbial communities from Crystal Geyser aquifers in Utah, USA - Crystal Geyser metaG 2015-18 (SPAdes) (version 2) | ecosystem: Environmental > Aquatic > Deep subsurface >... | reverse complement strand
TAGGCAATCTTTGCAAGTCTTCCGCCTTTAACCCGCTTTCATCCGGGATAGGATGCCCGGCTTCGTAGACTTCGAAAAATCCCCCTATCCCCCCTTTATCAAAGGGGGGCAAGGGGGGATTTGAGTAGTTATGTGCACAGCGCCCGTATTTTGTAATAACAATTCCTGCATCAATTATATCCGCCAAATCGTCTTCCAGCGCCTTTACCATTGGAACCGCTGCCTTGCCGAAACCAACAACGATTAGCTTTTTAAAGTTGTTATCTTGATGAAATTGTCTGATTCTATCTGTATGAAGTTTTACTGACTCATAAGGGTCAACAGCTCGCAATGAGGCGTAAAATATTTCAGCGGCTTTTAGCGTATGCTCGCTGTGTTTCATGATTGAATTATACTAAAATAAGAGCGATTTTTCTTGACCATCAATATTATAGCCTCTATACTTTTAACAAGCAGTATCAAACAGTTTGTATTTCCTTTTTAGCAGAGATTCAACGGAGGTGTAAGATGTCGGACTTTTATCAGACAGGCGTAGTAGCAACATTTCACAGGCTTGGAAAACTTAACCTTGACAAAATTGAGTCAGAACTTACATGGTATTCACAAGAAAGGCCGATTGCCCTGGTGCTTCCGTCCCTTTACAGCGAGCTTGAAGGAGAAGCGCTTAAAGGTATTGTAAGAGAATTAAAAACAGTTAAATATATCAAAGAGATTGTTGTTGCTCTGGGTCCTGCAACAGAAGAGGAATTTAAATATGCAAAAGAGTTTTTTTCTGTGCTCCCGCAAAAAACAAGGATTATTTGGAACAGCGGGGCAAGGATAACTGATATATACAGGACTGTTGCATCTTCCGAACTGCCAACGGGAGAGCAGGGCAAAGGAAAGTCTGCATGGCTGGCTTATGGCTATGTCCTTTCACAGCAGGAATTTCATGCCATAGCCCTTCACGATTGTGATATTCTCACATATAAAAGGGATATGCTTGCAAGACTCTGTTATCCGGTTGTAAATCCGAACCTTGACTATGATTTTTGCAAGGGTTTTTATAGTCGTGTATCTGACAGGCTTCATGGGAGAGTGACAAGACTCCTTGTTGCTCCGCTTATAAGGTCGCTCCAGAAAATTATCGGTTATCACCCACTTCTGGTATTTTTTGACAGCTTCAGATACGCCCTTGCTGGAGAATTTTGCATGGATGTTGATATGGCAAGGGTTAACAGAATTCCCGGAGACTGGGGACTTGAGGTCGGGGTTCTTGCAGAGGTTTACAGAAATACCTCTTTAAGAAGGGTCTGCCAGGTTGATATCGCAGATAATTATGAACATAAACATCAGAAACTATCTTCTGAGGATGCAGAAAAAGGGCTCCACAAGATGTGTATTGACATATGTAAATCTATTTTCAGGACACTTGCATCGGAGGGAATTGTATTTTCAGAAGGACTATTCAAGACACTGGTTGCAACCTATGTAAGAACCGCTGAAGATATGCTTAAAAGATATGAAGACGATGCAGCGATAAACAGCCTTTTTTTTGACAGGCATGAGGAAAGCCTTGCAGTTGAGACCTTTACAAAAGGAATAAAAAAGGCAGCGGAGACAATAATGGGAAATCCAATAGGGGCGCCATTGATTACAAGTTGGGATAGGGCAACATCAGCAATTCCTGATATCCTCATTAAGATAAAAGAAGCAGTAGAAGAGGATAATAAATAAAACCAGTGTTATAATTGAGATAAGAGGATTTAATCGGCAGAGTATATTTCCGTCAACAAGAAATTCTTAGTAGGAGGGTGAAATGAATTTTTGGGAAAAGGTAAAAAAGGATTTGAAGAAGGGGATTGAAGATATTGATTGGGAGAAGATCAGAGGCGAGATGCAACTGGGCATTAAAAAGGGGGTGAAGGCAGTCAGGAAAGGCACCGCTGCTGTGAAGGAAAAGGCAGAGGAACTGACAGAGGAGGCAAAGAGACAATACATGATATTTGAACTTAAGGGGAAAGTTCACGACTGGATGGCAGAACTTGGCGGTAAGGTGTATGGATTAAGTTTAAAGACCACTAACCCCATGAATGACACAACCGTAAAACTGATTGTAGGTCGTATTAAGAAACTTGAAGCTCAGATAGCAAGGCTTGAAAAGAAAACACAGGCGTTATCAAAAAAACGCATAAAGTAAGCAATCTGCTGAAAAAGGGGGTGATTGAGATAAGATGATAGCAGTGCTTTTGTTGATAATAATTGCAGTTGTGACAATTTTTTCAGTGCAGAATGCTTCTCCTGTTGCAGTTTCTTTTCTCTTATGGAAGTTCGAGGCGTCTCTTGCGATAGTCATATTTCTTTCTGTGTTCAGCGGTATTTTGATAGCGTGGCTTGTCATGTTTTCCGGAAAATTTAAACAGCTTGCTAAAAAGTTAAAAGCTTCTGAAACAGCTTCAACCACTGATTAGATAATTTGATGGAGAAACTGATGAAGACAGCTTATTTCAAAGTTTTGTTAGTAACTCTGATTATACAGGTGTTCATTTTTGGTTGTTCCAAGCCGCCGACTGAAGAAATGATAAAAGCGGAAAAGGCTCTGGAGCAGGCAAAACAAAAGGAAGCTGATATTTATGCCCTGGATATTTACAATAAGATTGAGGAAACGTACAAGAAGGCAAAAGAACTTGTAAGCGCAAAAAGATACGAAGATGCAAGAACAGTTGCAAAAGAAGTACCTCAGCTTGCCCACCAAGCAATTTCACTGGCTGAATCCAATAAACTAACGCTAAAGACCGAAGCTGAACGGACGATAGAGGATGTTCAAGGGAAAATTGATGAGATGAAATCAATGGCACCAAAAATGTTTAAGAGGGGGGATGCGCAAAGGGGTAAAAAGCTTCAGGAAATGATCCAAAAATGGGAAACGGAGCTGGCAGACATCGAGAATCAACTGAAGGCACGAAAAATAAAATATGCATTCGATGAACTAAAGGTGTTGATTGCGGAAATCAATGCAAAAGAAAAGATATCACTGTCTCGCAGAGAAATGGGCAAGTTGTTAAGGAAAAACTGATGGAAGTATCTTTAGTTTTTCTTATTGCCGGTTCAATAATCCTCATTGGTTTTATGGGTGGGCTTGCATTTGAGAGAACTCGCATTCCTGATGTACTGGTGCTTTTAAGTATAGGCGTATTTCTTGGCCCTGTACTCAAGCTTGTTGAACCATCAACTCTAACGCATTTTGCAGAATATTTCGGCATGTTTGCCCTTATGGTAATACTCTTTGAAGGCGGTATGGATATTGACATTGACAGGCTGATAAAGGAATTTGGGACTGCAAGTCTTCTTGTCCTTATATCTTTTTTTCTTTCCAGCATTGCTATCGCGGTTTTCTTGTATTTTGTTCAGGGTTGGGAGATTGTAAGAAGTCTGCTGCTCGGCACAATTCTTGGCTGTACGAGTGCAGCAATTGTCATCCCGATAATCAATAAAATGTCTTTAAAAGAAGGAATCAAAACGCTTCTTTCGATAGAGTCGGCATTGAGCGATGTTCTGGCAGTAGTCTTTACCATCTCTTTGATTGAATTTGTAAAATTCGAAAAGATAGGGATACAGGCACCATTCAGGGCAGTTGCCAGTTCATTTTCCATTGCCCTTGTTTCCGGTACGGCAGCAGGACTGCTCTGGCTGAAAGTGCTGGACTTCTTCAGGGGACGTAGATATTCTTATATGACCACACTCGCTGCAATGCTGATCATATTTGCTGTGGTAGATTTTTTTGGGGGGAGCGGGCCGATAGCGATTTTGCTCTTCGGCATTATACTCGGCAATACCAATGACCTGTCAAAGCTCCTTAAACTGAAAGTAAATACACTTATTGATGAAACCATTAAGTTTTTTCATGGAGAGGTTACATTTTTTATAAGGACATTCTTTTTTGTTTACATGGGGATGATGCTGACTTTCACATCCATGAATCTCCAGTTTCTGGCCTTCATCTTCTCAATAGCAGCCATCATCATCTTAATAAGATACATAAGCGTTGCAATAACAGGCATGGTATTTCATGAAAAAAAAGAGGATAAATTTATATTGTTGACAATGATGCCGCGTGGTCTGGCGTCTGCCGTCCTTGCAACCCTGCCTGTTTCAGCAAATATCAAGGGGTCTGAGAATTTCATTGATTATACATTCGGAATCATTATCATAACCAATGTCTTAATGACTGTTGGTGTATTTATAGCAGAGAAAAAATCACAAGTTAAGCCATGAATAAAGAATGCAGGTTTCAAAAGGTTTTAATTATCCCGGTTTATCTAAAACTCAACAAACCCGATGAGATTCCTGCTTCGGAGGGAATTTCTCTCTTAAAAAGGGCAATAGAAAGCCTCAACATCCTTGAGGATGATAGGCTCAGGGTCATTGCGGTTTTCTGCTTGGATACTGAACGATGGACAGAAGAGTTTGATGATAGCATTAGAAAAGTCGTAACGGATTTTTCATCTAATTTTCCAATTTTTGTATTTATTGGAAGGAGTGCCCTAAAGCTTTAAGAATATCTTAGAGAAAAAGTTATGCTGAAATACTCAAGAATATTAGAGGAGGGTTTATGGATACCAAAGATCAATTGACCATGCAGGCACATCTCGCCGAATATCAGGCAATGCGAGCTGAAATTGAAAGGCGTGCTAATAGCCAGCATTTATATACTAATTATGCAATGGCTTTTTTAGGTGCTATAACTACAGCAATGGGATTTTCTAAAGATAACCCAAACATTGCGATAGTATTCCTTGTCGCCCCAATTTTTTTTAGTATTCTTGGAATACTTTTTTTAAGAGAAGCCATTATTATTATGAAAATTGGGAACTATATTCACAATGGTATCCGACCTAACGTGATAAGATTATTAATTAGTGATGATATATGGAAATGGGAGTTTTTCTATTTTGAGGAAAAACTCATAAAGAGGCTAATAGTATCTGCCCTAAATAGAGCACGATGGTTAGTTTTTGTTATTCCTTCTATAATTTCACTTGCCTTTTATCATCTGGTCCCAAAACAGACAGCGATAAGACATGAAGATGTTCTTTATATAATTTCAGTTTTGGTTATTATTTTTAATATTATATTAGCCCTTTCAGAACGGTTCGTTGTCAGAATAAATTTAAAGACAGGTAGCTCAGCTTAATCATATTAATGGACACCATAAATCTCAGAAAAGAGATTCAGAAAAAGCTGGCTGACATAAAGAAGACCGATATTCTTGTCGGAATACCGAGCTACAATAATGCCCGAACAATAGGACATGTAGTAAAGGCAGTGCAGGCTGGTTTTGCGAAGTATTTTCCTGATAAAAAATGCGTGCTCGTAAATTCAGACGGAGGTTCCACAGACGGCACAGCAGAAACAGTTCAAAATGCGGGGATAGAAAGTTATCAGACTATCCTTATCAATCACAGGACAACCCCGTCTTTTAAAATAACAACGCCCTATCACGGCATTCCAGGAAAAGGGAGCGCATTCAGGACGATATTTGAGATAGCTTCAGCCCTTGATGCAAAGGTCTGCGCTGTGGTGGATTCAGATTTGAGAAGCATTACCCCTGAGTGGATAGAGCTTCTTATAAAACCTGTTGTGGAAGGCGGGTTTGATTATGTTGCGCCGCTTTATCACAGGCATAAATATGACGGCACAATAACCAACAGCATAATCTATCCTTTAACCCGTGCATTATACGGCAAGAGAATCAGACAGCCTATCGGCGGCGATTTCGGTTTTTCAGGAAAACTGGCAAGGTTCTATCTGACCAAAGATGTATGGGAGACAGATGTGGCGAGATATGGGATAGACATCTGGATGACAACTACTGCTATGGCAAATAAATTTAAAATTTGCCAGGCCTTCCTTGGCGCAAAGATACATGACGCCAAAGACCCGGGAGCAGACTTGAGCGCTATGCTTCATCAGGTGGTCGGAGCGACATTTGAACTTATGGATACATACTTTGATGCCTGGAAAAATATAGAAGGCTCTGAGCCGGAGCCAACATACGGCTTTCAATATGCCGTAGGACTTGAGCCTGTCAATGTCAATTTAGACAGGATGCTTGACAGATTCAGGCTTGGAGTTAAAGAACTGATGGGGATATGGAAGGAGTTTCTTTCAGAAGGGATTAGAGTTTTTTTGTGCGAGATAGATTCGTTACCGAGAGAAAATTTCCATATTCCTGATGAGGTATGGGTTGAGATTATTTACAGCTTTGCTGTTGCAGCGCACAAAAAGATAATAAATAAGGAACATCTTTTAAAATCTCTGACCCCTCTGTATATTGGGAAAACAGCATCATTTGTTATAGAGACTTTGGAAAGCAGCGCATCTGATGTTGAAGAAAAAATAGATAGATTATGTGTGTGTTTTGAAAAGGAGAAAAGATTTTTAGTAACAAATTGGAATTAGTCAAAGGAGGCGGATATGTATAACTTTTTACAGCGAGTGATAATTGAGCCGTTCGAGAGATTTTTTGAGAAGGTATTGCAATTCCTGCCGGATTTTTTCAGCGCAATCCTGATATTTGCTTTTGGAATTGTCCTCGGCTTCATACTAAGAGCTATTTCCTTGAGACTTTTCCGCACGATTAAGCTCGACAAGTTTTCGGAGAGATTAGGGGTGATAGAGCTGCTGAGGAAAGGCGGAATAAAGGACTCTGTATCTGTTTTGCTTGCAAAGGTAATTGGATGGATTACCATTGTCATCTTCGCTGTCATCTCCATGAGGGAGCTTGAGATCCCCACTGTGGAAAGACTGTTTGAAAGCTTTCTTCTTTATCTTCCCAATGTATTTGTTGCTGCCCTGATACTTTTGTTTGGCTATCTTTTGGGAAATTTCTTTGGCAGGGCTGCTCTGATAGCATCTGTGAATGCAGGGATTAAAATCTCAGGTCTTATAGGCCGGTTCGTAAAATTCACCGTGTTTATCCTCTCTGGCACAATGGCGCTGGAACAGCTTGGTATAGCCAGAGGGACGATTATTATTTCCTTTGCAATAATCTTTGGCGGGATAGTCCTCGCCCTCGCTATAGCCTTTGGCCTTGGAGGCAGGGATATTGCAAAAGAATACCTTGAGAAAAAGGTTAAAGGCGAAGAAAAGAAAGATGAGATAAATCATCTGTAAATAAAGGCTCCTTAGAGGAAGGGAAAGGAAGTAATAGTGTATAATGAAACTGATACGAAAACTACACCTGTAATATGTCCTGAGGCTTAAAAATGATTGAATGGTTAAATAAAAATTGGCTTTCACTAACAGTGCCGGCTATAGTCTTCCTGGCTTTCATTGTGCTTGCCATCTGGGCAAGAAGAGCTGTCTACAATTATCTTGACAGATTGTTTGTTAAGGTTAAGTGGGAAGGAAGTGAGACGCTTCTTCAGACAACGAAAGCCCCGTTTTTTCAATGGTGCCTTTTAATAGGGGCGTATGCAGCTATTCTGGTTTCAATGTTATCCCCTCAAAATAAAACCTTAGCCGGAAGAATTATTGGAAGTATTTTTATTATCTCCTTAACGTGGACATTTCTCAGTCTTGCCGTAAAATTACTTCAGACCTATCTGCAAAAGATAAAGGCGCCTTTCCCCTTTCCAATATCTCTAATAAGCAATGCAGTCAGAATTGCTTTTATTGTCATAGGCGTGTTGATGTTGCTTGATATTTGGAAAGTGCCGACTACTCCATTAATTCTTGCGCTGACCATAGGGTTATTAGCAGCAGTTCTGGCATCTCGTAATGAGATACTTAATATTTTCTCAGGACTTCAATTGGCTTATGGCAGTTTAATCAAAACAGGCGATTATATCAAACTTGAGTCAGGCGAGGAAGGCTATGTTTCTGATGTAACATGGAGGAATATTCAGATTAAGGCTCCTGACGGCAGGCTTATCCTTGTGCCGAATAGTAAGTTTACAAAAACTACTGTTACCGCTTACAGAAAGCCTCTTAAAAAGGCAACTCAACCGTTTCATTTTCATACCCGGCTGCATATGAAAGAATTGACAGGACTTAAGGCAAAAAATCTAACAGAGCTTGCTAATATATTGAAAGAGGTTCCTGATTCGGTAGTTTATTATCACACCCACAGTTTCATAGAAGAATATCAGTATCTTATCCCTCAACCGGCTAATGAGTTTGCATTGTGGGTCAGCGATGTCATTGGTGATGAGATTCTTGCAGAGAAGCTGTCCAACATAGATACCTTTGAATTTTCTACAATCGGCGAACTTAGAGAAAGAATTATAGCCGTCATCAATGACGTGCTGTCAAAAAGAGGGGATGAACGGACAGCATTTGAAGGAAGAGAATTCCATTTTATTAAATCGGTAAGTGTAGTTTTGACTACTCCCTATATGGCCCATGATTTAAGAGAATTTGTGGAAGCGCTTCGTAAGGTGAGTATTAATTCTATTTATTTTCATATCTTTGAATCAAGGTTAAGGCTGCATAGAGGAGTTAATGATTTTTCTATCTGGCTTCAGGATAATCTTGATGAAAGAGAACTTGCTGATAAGATCGCTGTGCTGGACCCTTATAACTATACGATAGAAGACCTGAGGTCTATAATAATTCAGCTTATTGAAGAACGTATTAAGTAGGAGAACTGATTTGGAAAAAGCTATATTTCACCACCCGAGGGCTAAGATACAGGATTATGTGCCTATTGTAGGCAGAAGCACTATTGAAGAACTCAGGGCGCTTGCAGAGCGGTTATCAGGAAAAGTCATACAGAACGTAAATTCAACATTTACAGGCGGAGGCGTGGCCGAGATACTTGCGCGCATGGTGCCTTTATTGAACCAACTCGGGGTTGATGCCCAATGGGCAACTATTAAGGGGGATAAAGATTTCTTTGATGTAACAAAAAAGTTTCATAATGCGCTGCACGGCAGAAAGGAAGATATCTCCCCCCAGGACTTCGCTGCATTTTTGGAAGTAAGTAAAAAGAATATTGAGGAGTTAAAATTTCATGGAGATATCCAATTTATTCATGACCCTCAGCCCATAGCTCTGATAGCCAAGAAAAAAGAACTTGGAGGAAAGTGGATATGGCGATGCCACATTGACGTCTCTAATCCTGATAAAAGGGTTTGGGAATTTATGCGGAATTTTGTTACCGATTACGATGCTGCTGTATTCTCGGCTCCGAACTTTTCACAAGAGCTGCCCATTCGCCAATTTCTAATTTCTCCATCCATAGACCCGTTAAGCGACAAGAATAAAGAACTTCCATCAGAGGTTATTGATTCGGTATTGAGCAAATATGGTCTGGATAAAGACAAACCTATTGTTGCCCAGATTTCGCGGTTTGATTATCTGAAGGATCCTATCGGAGTAATACAGGCATTTGAGCTGGTAAGAAAGAGTATTGACTGCCAGCTCGTTCTGGCAGGAGGCACAGCAACAGATGACCCTGAGTCCGAAAAGGTACTGGAAGAGGTAAGGCAACGGGCATCTGATAACCCTGATATACACATACTGCTTATTCCTCCGGAAAGTGATATTGAAATTAATGCCTTGCAGAGAGCAAGCACTGTGATTCTTCAAAAGTCAATAAAAGAAGGGTTTGGACTTACTGTAACTGAAGCACTCTGGAAAGGGAAACCTGTAGTGGCCTCTGCTGTCGGGGGGATCCAATTACAGGTCAAGAATAAGCTTACAGGTCTGCTTTGCCATAGTGTTGAAGGGGCGGCATATGCAGTGAAAAGGCTGCTCAGTAACAAAGAGTATGCTCTCTGGCTCGGTAAAAATGCACGGGAGCATGTAAGGCAGAACTTTTTGATAACCCGTCATCTCAAAGACTATCTTCTTCTTTTCACCTCGTTGTATTATAATTCGGATGAGATTTATTTATGATTGAAGGCAGCTTATGAAGATTACAATCCGTCTCATTGTTTCACTTGTTTTTATAGTAGGTCTGGTAGCTGTTGGATTTTCATCCTATCAGGTCAGAGCAGAAAAAATGCGTCTGACTGCCGAGTTGGAGCGCAGGGCAATTATATTAGCCGAAAGCTTACAGGAATCAGTAATTCCCCTGATTGCATCCAACTCTCTTTTAAGGCTGAACCGGCTTGTGGAACGGTTTGGGAATCGTGAACGGCTTAGGGGCGTGGCTGTTTATGACCGGCAGGGGAATATATTAGCCGTAACCCCCGACCTCGCATCTAAAATCCCGCAGCCCTTGCCTCCGGCGGTGAAATCTACAGCGGAAAATCAACCTGTCGGCAGCCTTATGCGCATTGATAACAAAGAAACATATTTCTATGCCCTTCCTTTTTCGGAGGAGGATAAAATCACAGGAACGCTGGTGCTATTCCATGACGCCTCATATATTGGCGTGAGACTTAAAGAAATATGGAAACACAACCTGCTCCGTTTTTTAACACTTTCGATACTTATCGTAATAATTACACTTTTGATAGTGAGATGGAGCATTACAGGCCCCATAGCTCAAATAGCAGTATGGATGCGGGAAATGAGGAGCGGGAAAGGGAAGATGGAGCAACTTGTTTCTCCGAGAGGAGATGTGCTTGCGCCTTTAATTTCCGAGGTTGCTCATCTGGCTAAAAGCCTGGCGCTGGCGCGTGCAAGGGCGGAAGAGGAGGCAAGATTAAGGCTTCAGGCAGAATCCCTCTGGACCGCCAATCGCCTTAAAGAGCATATGCGCGCTGAGCTAAGCGGCAAAAAATTATTCTTAGTCTCAAACAGAGAGCCTTATATGCATGTTAAGGATGGCCGTAATGTTAAATGCATTGTTCCAGCCGGCGGCTTAGTTACTGCGTTAGACCCGGTAATGAGGATATGTGACGGTTTATGGATTGCCACCGGCAGTGGAGATGCAGACCGTGAAATGGCAGATGACAACGATAAACTGCGTGTGCCGCCCGAAGAACCTGCTTATACACTCAAGAGGGTATGGCTTGCTAAAGAAGAGGAAGACGGTTATTATTATGGTTTTTCAAATGAAGGATTATGGCCTTTATGCCATATCACCCATACCCGCCCGCTCTTCAGGCTTGAAGACTGGGTTTATTACCAGAAGGTAAATGAAAAATTTGCCGAGGCATTATTGAAGGAAATTGCCGATGAAGAATCCCCTCTTGTTCTGATTCAGGACTTTCATCTCGCCCTTCTTCCGCTGCTGGTCAAAGAAAAGCGTCCGGATGCAAAAGTTGCTCTTTTCTGGCATATACCCTGGCCCAACCCAGAGTCCTTCGGAATCTGCCCGTGGCGTCAGGAGATTCTTATAGGAATGCTGGGAGCGGATATTATTGGTTTTCACATACAGTATCACTGCAATAATTTCCTTGATACAGTTGACAGGTTCCTGGAATCAAAGATTAACTGGGAGCAATTCTCTATAGACAGGGGCGGGCATACGACACTTGTTAAACCCTTTCCCATCAGTGTCAGTTTTGAAGGCGGCTCGGATAAGGCCGCTGCAATAAAGGAAAGAGAGTCATTCAGGGACACAATACTTAAAGAGCTGGATGTCCGCGCTAAATATCTCGGTGTCGGGGTTGACAGAATTGACTATACAAAAGGCATCCCTGAACGGTTCAGGGCGATTGAGAGATTTTTGGAAAAATATCCGGAATTTATCGGTGAATTCACATTCATAGAGCTTGGAGCGCCAAGCCGCACGCATATCAAACGTTACAGGGAACTCACAACAGAGGTAGAAGAAATGGCGGATAAAATAAACTGGAGATTTCAAACAAGGGGATGGAAACCAATTGTCTTTCTAAAAGCGCATCACAGCCATGAAACAATAAACCGCTATTACAAAGCCTCTGATATCTGCATGGTGACATCTTTGCATGATGGGATGAATCTTGTCGCAAAAGAGTTTATTGCATCGCGTGATACTGAAGATGGCGTATTGATTCTCAGTCAATTTACAGGCGCTTCGCGTGAGCTGAAGGACGCGATTATCATTAACCCTTACGACATAGAGGAAATGGCTGAAGCCATTCGCGCTTCACTTACAATGGAACCGGTTGAACGAACTGAAAGGATGCAAAGGATGCGGGCCTTGGTCAGGGAGCATAATATCTATCGCTGGGCAGGGAATTTGATTACAGCGCTCGCAAGACTGAGAATGCCTGAGGCTACAAATCAAAAAACAGAATGAAGAAGCCAACCTATTTTTTTAAAAAAAGCCATTTCACCCTTTTGCACGATAGAATAAAAACTGCTCCAAAGATCGCCCTGTTCTTGGATTTTGACGGAACGCTTGTTCCCATTCAAAAAGACCCTGCCCGATGCTTTTTATCTGAAGAAACAAAAAAACAATTAAGATCAATAGCAGGCTCTCAAAATTGCTGTCTGTCTATTTTGAGTGGAAGAATGTTGTCGGATATCAAAAAGAGGGTTGGCATTCATAAAATTTATTATGGAGGGAATCACGGTCTGGACATCTCCGGCCCTGATATCAGATATACACATCCAAAGGCGCTGTCGGCAAAGCCAGTTATCAGGGATATAAAACACCTGCTCCAAAAAGAGATTGCAGGCATTAAAGGCGCATGGCTTGAGGACAAAAAATTTACCCTGAGCCTTCACTTCCGTTCTGTGGAAAAAGGAGATATCTCATCTGTGAAAAGAGCCTTTTATAAGACTGTTGACAGATTCATAGAGAAAAAGTTAATGGCCGTAATCAAAGGCAAAAAAGTTTTAGAACTGGCGCCGTATATATCATGGGATAAGGGCAAGGCCGCCTTATTAATCTTGAAAGCAATGAAGGATAAATGTTTTCCTATTTATATAGGCGATGACCAGACCGATGAAAATGCCTTCCGTGCGCTAAACAAAAAGGGGATTACCATACGGGTTGGAAAATCAGCAAAGACCGCTGCCGATTACTATCTTAAGGGTTATTGGGAAGTTCCGCGAGCGCTGGATATGTTGACAATTACTAAACAATCTGCAGGAATTTATGAAAAGAAAAGTCCTTGAAGGTTCGGTTCTTTTTATCAGCATCATAAAATGGGTATTTCTTGCAGCCTGCGTAGGCGCTATTGTCGGCCTGTCTACAGCAATATTCCTGAAATTGTTAGGCCTGGGCATTACAGCTGCAACAGGGTATAAGTATTATTTTCTTCTCCTGCCTTTAGCTTTTCTGCTGAGCATCGTTATAGTAAAGTATCTTGCGCCTGAAGCAGAAGGCCACGGCACAGAGAAAGTGATTGAGGCTGTCCATAAACGCTCCGGCAAGATAAACCCAATGGTTGTCCCTGTAAAACTAATTGCAACTATTATAACCATAGCCCTTGGAGGTTCAGCAGGAAAAGAGGGGCCATGCGCACAGATAGGGGCCGGTCTTTCCTCGGTGCTTGCCGATCTGCTCAGGTTTGATGACAGGGACAGAAAAAAACTGGTCATATGCGGTATCAGCGCAGGATTCGCTACTGTATTTGGCACGCCGATAGCCGGCGCAATATTTGGGGTCGAGGTATTATTTGTTGGTGGTCTTCTTTATGACGTCCTCCTCCCGTCATTTGTTGCAGGGATAGTCGGTTTCCATATCTCATCATCACTGGGTATTTCTTATTTTCACGAGCCTTTAAAATTCGTCCCTATTTTCAGCAGCTTCTTTTTTATTAAGGTTTGTATCAGCGGTATTTTTTTTGGACTCTGCTCTTTTTTATTTATAGAAGTACTGCGGTATTTCAAGGAAATCAGCAAGAAGTTAAAGATCCATGCGCTTTATAAAGGTATGATAGGGGGCAGTGTGCTTGTCTTGTTGACCTTTATTTTTTCAACACGGTATCTCGGACTTGGTCTCGAAACCATTCAGAGCGCCCTGGAAGGCGAGCAGCTTCCGGGATTGTCTTTTATTCTCAAAATGATTTTTACTTCGATTACGCTTAACTTCGGCGGAAGCGGCGGAATAGTCACCCCGATATTTTTTGTGGGCGCCACGTCAGGGAATCTGTTCGGGCACTTTCTCGGTCTTGACCCTAAGATCTTTGCAGCTATTGGTATGGTGAGCCTCCTTGCAGGCGCAGCAAATACTCCCATATCAGCAAGTATTATGGCTATTGAACTTTTCGGACCCGAAGTGGCTCCGTATGCTGCAGTGGCATGTGTTATCAGTTTTCTTATGACAGGCCACAGGAGCGTTTATCCGAGCCAGATACTGGCTATAAAAAAATCTTCTTCCTTTGGCGTTGGCAAGGGGAAGGCAATGGAAGATATTGTCAACGTTGATGTTCAACTGCGCGACAAGAGCGTCATAGGCGTAATAGCCAAGGGGCTGAAGAAGTTTAAGAAAAAATGACTTGAATCTTCTATCAGGAGGTATATGTTTCTCTGGCTTGGATTCCTAATCTGCACAGCGGTAATTGTCTCATAAGAACAACGCCTATCCAAATACGGCGATATTATCGCTGAAAAGACAGGTCTTGGAAGGATGTGGATAGGCGTTGTTCTTATGGCATCGGTCACTTCTCTCCCCGAACTTGTTACAGGGATAAGTTCTGTCACATATGCGGGTGTGCCTAACATCGCAATAGGTGATGTGCTCGGGAGCTGTGTTTTTAATATGCTTATTCTTGCCTTTCTTGATGCTATTTACAAACCAATGCCCATATCAGCCAAAGCCCATCATGGACATATTCTTTCTGCTGGATTTGGAATCCTTCTTCTGAGCATTATCGGCATAGGCCTGTTTTTGGGAAATCGCATCCTTCCTCTGGGCTGGATAGGACAGTATAGTTTGATGGTTTTAATTATTTACTTTGTGGCGATGAGGCTGTTGTTTGTTTATGAGAGAAGGAGGATTGCGGAATTTGTAAAAGAGAGAGTTGAGGAACTGAGATACGAAAAGATTTCCACAAGGACTGCAGTTGTCAACTATGTAATCAATGCAATGGTTGTTATTATTGCTGCAATTTTTCTCCCGAAGATAGGCGAAGGAATTGCCGAAACAACAGGACTTGGGCAGACATTTGTCGGGAACATTTTTATAGCGCTTTCCACGTCGCTTCCGGAGGTCATTGTTTCCATTTCAGCGGTAAAAATGGGCGCTATAGACCTTGCAGTCGGGAATTTATTCGGAAGCAATATTTTCAATATATTCATACTTGCCATTGATGACATGTTTTTTGTGAAGGGGCCGATTCTTTCGTTTGTCAATGCAAGCCACATAATCTCCGCCTTATCGGCCATATTGATGACAGCCATTGCAATTATCGGTTTGACCTACCGCTCTGAGAAAAAGAAGTTGTTCCTTGCATGGGATTCTATCGGCATATTGTTTGTGTATGTGATTAACCTGATGCTGCTTTATGCACTCCGATAAACATTCCTCTAAATATAGAGACACAGGATTAGTTAGAACGACAGAAAAATATCTGCAGAAGCGAAAGCCAATCCTGTGTCTCAACAGGCTTAGCCTTATGCGCTTCTTGACGCATTGCGTCCGCATTGTTACTATTTAAAATGATTGAAAAAATCTCGTCTGTCCCTTTAAGTCCCGGCGTGTATATATTTAAAGATGCTAAGGAGGATGTCCTCTATGTAGGCAAGGCAAAAAATCTCAGAAATCGCCTGAGAAGTTATTTTCAGAAATCCGCCGTCCTGGACGCCAGAAAATCCTCAATGGTGAAAAATATAAGAGACTTCTCCTATGTTGTTACAGGCAATGAGCTTGAGGCGCTTGTGCTTGAGGCAAATATGATAAAGCAATACAAGCCGCGATTTAATGTAATCTTGCGGGACGATAAAAACTATCCGTATCTCAAACTCACAATTAATGAAGAATGGCCGCGGCTTGAGGTTGTCCGAAAGATTAAAAAAGACGGCTCACTCTATTTTGGGCCTTATGTCCCCGCCGGAAACATGTGGGAGGCAGTTGCATTCATAAGGAGAAATTTTCCCATAAGACCGTGCAAATACTCCTTTGATAAACCTATGAGTCCGTGCATTCAGCATCAGATGGGGAAATGCCCTGCGCCCTGCGCCGGGCTTATCAGCAAGGAAGCGTATATGCGTATTGTTGAGAATGTGAGGCTGTTTCTTCAGGGCGAGAACAAAGAGCTTCTTGATGAGCTTGAAAAAAGGATGGAGAGGTTCTCGGAGGAATTAAGATTTGAAGAGGCAGCAAAAGTCAGAAACAGCATAAACAATCTCAGGCATATATGGGAATCACAGAAGGTCGTTGCGCCTGAACTCGGGGATATTGACGTCATAGGTTTTTATGGAGAGGGCAAAGAGACTGCGGCGCTGATTTTTTTTATAAGGAACGGCATTATGATAGGGACAAAGGATTTTCATCTGAAGGAGACGGCAGGAATTCCAACAGGAGAACTCCTTCACAATTTCATAGAGCAGTTTTATGCAAAAGAAATAATTCCTCCTGATGAGCTTGTGCTCAGACAGCGTCCTGACGGGATGGAAACCCTGACAGCATGGCTTAAAGATAAAAAAGGCAAAAAGGTGAAGATAATCGCCCGCCCCAAAGGCAAAAAACTTGAACTCCTCAAAATGGCGGAGGATAATGCGGGGATAATATTTAAAAGCAGAGAAAAGACAGGCATTAAAGATATTCTAAAAACACTGAAAGAAAGGCTTGTCCTTAAAAATGTCCCCCGCAGCATCGGCGGCATTGACGTCTCAACAATATCAGGAAGCGAATCAGTAGGCGCATTTGTCTATTGGGATGAAGACGGGTTCAAAAAGGATATGTACAGGCATTTTAAAATTAAGACTGTGACGGGGATGGATGATTACTCAATGATTGAAGAGATAGCAGGAAGGGTTATAAAAAATCTCGGTGAAAAACTTCCGTCACTCGTAATAATTGACGGCGGCAGAGGACAGCTTGAATCTGCAAAAAAGGCATTTGACGAATCCGGCATTAAAAGCGCGGCAATAATCTCCATAGCAAAGAAACCGGACAGGGCATTTGCTTTGTCTCTTGATAAGCCGGTGGACCTTGAGGATAAAACTCCCTCATCACTGCTGTTTAAAAAAATAAGAGACGAGGCGCACAGGTTTGCAATAACTTTTCACAGAAAACTGAGGGATAAAAGATTGATGGAATCCCCGCTTAAAAAAATTCCGGGCATAGGAGAAAAAAGGAGGCTTGAACTTTTAAGGCATTTTGGTAGTATAGAAGGTGTAAGGAAAGCCGGTATTGACGACATCGCAGGGATAAAGGGGTTTAATAAAAAAATTGCGGAAAAGCTCCTTGCGGAGCTGGGGAGGAAACAATGAAAAGTTCAGAATTTACGGTCAGGGGTTTTGAGCTAAAGCTCTTTCTGATTTCTACTTTTATTTTTTTCACACTGCTTTTCCCTGCTGTATTAAAGGCTGCAAACGATGCAAGCTCAAAAGATGCCGAAATAGCGCAGAAAGAAGCAGAGCTTAATAAAGTTGAGGAAAACCTGAAAAGAACAAACATAAGGATTCAGAATCTTCACCTTAAGAGCGTGCAGGGTACTATCAGTTCGCCGGAAAGGTCTATGCTTCAGCAAAATGCAGTTAAAAAGAGGAAACTTGTAAAGGATAAAAATAGGCTTGAAGGGGAGTTGAAGGCGCTGCGCGAAGGGGAAGAGCCTTCAGCCGTAGAAAAAAAAGAGCCGGAAAAGATGCAGGGACCTCCCATAGGGAAACCACCGGGCACATATTAGAGACTTGCAAGGAGAAGTGATGAATATTTACATTTCAGGCTCAATGGCTTATGACAGGATTATGGATTTTCCGGGGAGATTTTCAGACCACATCCTGCCTGACAAGATACACATGTTGAATGTGTGTTTTACGGTTAACGGGATGCGTGAAAAGTTCGGCGGCACGGCAGGCAATGTTGCCTATTCGCTGAGCCTGCTCAATGAAAAACCGATTATCCTTGCGACAATAGGCAAGGATTATGCAAATTATTTTGATTGGCTTAAGAAAAGCGGCGTCTCAGTTGAAGGCATAAAAATAATAGATGAGGAATTCACAGCAGGCGCATATATCACAACTGACAGGGCAGACAACCAGATAACCGGGTTTAATCCCGGAGCGATGAAATATCCTTCGGGATATAACCTTAAGAGTTCAAATCAGGATAACTCAATTGCCCTGATAGCGCCCGGAAATCTTCAGGACATGGCTGAATATGCGAAGGGATGCAAGAATAAAGGCATTGATTATATATGCGACCCCGGACAGTCTTTGACTGCATGGGAAAAGGAACCGCTGATAGAGTGGATTGAAGGTTCAACAATGCTTATCTCCAATGATTATGAGCTTGAGCTGGTAATGAAGATGACAGGAATGGATAAAAAGAAGCTTTTACGCCTGACAAAAACTATCATTACAACACTCGGAGAGAAAGGCTCCTTAATGAGCACGGACGCCTCTGATATTAAAATCCCTCCGGCAAAGGCGGGTGATGTTGTGGACCCGACCGGCGCGGGCGATGCGTTCAGGGCAGGTTTACTAAAAGGGATTGCAATGGGGAAAGACCTTGAAACAGGAGCTAAGATGGGAGCTGTCGCAGCAGCCTATGCGATAGAGAAATACGGCACACAGGAGCATTGTTATACTTATGAAGAGTTTAACGAAAGGTATAGGAGTAATTTTGGAGAGGTGTAAAGTTGTGTTAAGTTCTTGATAATGCCGCAGAGATAGTTATAAAATTAAAAAAAATTTATGACAAATACACTTTTTACAATAGGCTATTCAAGTCGAACAATTGATGATTTTATTGCGCTTCTTAAGCAGTATAAGATAACTGCACTGTGTGATGTGCGGTCTATGCCGTATAGCAATCGCAATCCGCAATTCAATCGCGAGTTTCTCAAAAGCACACTGAAATCCCATAACATAGATTATGTCTTTCTCGGTGAAGAACTGGGCGCGAGACCCAGTGATCATTCGTGTTTTATAGATGGGAAGGCGGTCTATCAAAAAATAGCCTCCTCTATTTTGTTTAAGGCTGGATTAGAGCGCGTAGCGGTTGGCGTGCAAAAGGGGTATGTGCTTGCCCTGATGTGCGCGGAAAAAGATCCGTTGACATGTCATCGCTCTATATTGATATGCAGGAATTTACGAGACCGACCAATTAATATCCTGCATATTATTGATAATGATACAACCGAGACACAAGCTGAATTGGAAAAGAGCTTGATTGCTCGGTTAAAGCTTTATCCTGATTTGTTCAGAGCTTTAGATACTAATGCGCTAATAGAGCGAGCCTACGAAATTCAAGGGGACAGAATTGCTTATGTGGAAAAAGGCGGGACGGAACAGGATGAAAAATTGGCAGAAATGGTTGGTGAAGAACATGAGCGCTATTAAGATTTACACCATTGGATTCACTCAAACGTCTGCCGAACAATTTTTCAGCGCTTTGATTGAAGCTGGCGTCAAGAAAATTGTAGATGTGCGATTAAACAATAGTTCTCAGCTTGCCGGTTTTGCAAAAAAGGACGACTTGAGATACTTCTTAAAGACAATCGCTAATATTGATTATATCCATATGCCAGTATTAGCCCCAAATGAAGAAATGCTTAAGGAGTATAAAAAGAAAAAGGGAGATTGGCAAAACTACGAGAAAAGGTTCGTGGCGCTTATGGAAGAACGGCGGATTGAGAAAATACTCACTCCAGCAAAATTAGAACAGGCTTGTCTTCTATGCAGCGAGCATTCCCCTGAGCATTGCCATCGCCGGCTTGTGACGGAGTATTTGAAAAACAAATGGGGCAGCATAAAGATTGAACATCTGGTCTGATGAGGAGGCATGGCATGGATATTATTGTGACGGACTTAACGAGGTTCTCTATAAATGATAAAGTCTGTATAGCTGGTATAGATGTCAAATTAAAGCAATGCATCAGGCCATTGCCATATATTGAGAAGGCGACATGCAGGAAACTAAAAATTCTACCGGGCGCAATATTGGAAGGAAAGTTTTCAAAACCAAAGAGCATTGATAAGCCGCATACGGAGGATATGAACTATGACGGCCTTTCTTTCAAAGGACCTTGCACCTCGGAAGAATTTGAAAGTGTTTTGAAGGCGTCGATGTATCCTTCTATTAATAAAGGTTTTGACTGTAAAGTGCCAGCAGGAATGAAGCTTATTCCCCCTGACGATCCTCCATCCAGATCTATTATCACGCTAAAATTAAACCCCAGCCAGATACAAATAGTGCAAAGCTCGTATAACCCTAAAAGCCTAAGACTTAATATTAAAGATAATGACGGTAGAAAATATGAGTATCTGTCGATTACTGATATTGGTTTTTATAATTTAGCAGTTTCAAAGCAGAAAGACCCGAATTATACTGATGAACTGAATAGGTATATCCTTAGCCAAAAGGAAGTTTATCTCAGAATAGGTTTGGGGAGGCGTTATAAGAATCCTAATGATGGGCGTGATGGTTTCTGGATTCAAATAAATGGCATATACACATTTCCTGAATTCATGACTGAGGTCAGAACATATTAAAGATAAAATTAAAGCAATTGGAACCATGTATAGGGTTAGGCCCCAAAATTTGTATTAAGAATGACGTGTGGCTTTGCGTCATGCGGCGGAGAACAACATTAATCGGATGATTGATGGGATATGAAGGATTAAACCACACGTGATTAACGAAAAGGCATTAAAAGCCTGCCTCAAGAAAAAATTCAGGGGCGTTACACGGATAAATAGCAGAAATCATGGTTGGATATTGGTAAGATATAAACAAGGGTGAGTGCAAGCAGAAGGAGGTAATGATGCAGGAAAAAGACCTAATGGTAATAGAAAGATTTAAGCTCCTTGTTTCAAATAAAGTGAAAGTTCTTGAACTGAGGGTCTTTGGCTCCCGAGCAAGGGGAGACGCAAGACCCGAATCAGATCTTGATGTGCTTGTCGTGGTAGATCATCTCGACCACTCAATAGAAAAATATATAAGCGACTGCGCATGGGAGGCCGGATTCCATGAAGATGTGCTACTCATGCCTGTTGCTGTCAGCATGGATGCTGTTAAACACAGTCCGCTCAGTGAATCTGTCTTTATAAAAAATGTTTACCGTGAAGGTGTTGCTGTATGAAAGAAGAAATTTTTGAGTTAATAAAATACAGGCTTAAAGAGGCTGAGGATTCCATAAAAGAAGCAGAAGTTCTTATCAGGGAAGGCATGAGCCTGCGCGCAGTGATGAACCGCCTTTATTACGCAATGTTCTATGGTGTTTTGGCTCTCTTACAGGAAAAAGAGATGGGGACATCAAAACATGCAGGAGCAATTTCCCTGTTTGATAAGGAATTTATTAAAAAAGGTGCTTTTGACAATGAATTATCAAAAACCTTGCATCGCGCTTTTGAACTCAGGCAAAAAGGCGATTATATGGAACAGGCTGAAGTTACAAAGAGCGATGTGGATGAGATGCTTCCCAAGACAAAAAATTTTATTAACAGAATAAAGGCATATCTTCTCAAATAAATCACTATGTCGCTCGCTATTATGATAAACCAGTGATGATCAATCGTTTTAAATAAAGCATGATTAACGAAAAGGCATTAAAGGCTTATCTCAAGAAAAAATTCAGGAATGTCTCGCATATAAATATCAAAAAGCTCGGACATGGCGTTCACGGCTCGGGTTTTCTTGTAGAAGTCAAAAAGAAAAAAGGAACTCAATCCTATGTGGTTAAAACCCTCGCACCCGAAGGTTTCGGGCATGAATATCCCTCTGACAGGGCAGGAATATTCCTCCTGGACCTTGATGAATTCAATAACCTCCCCAGGCATGTGAAGGCTCTTGATGTGCTTGCTGAATTAAAAGACGGTTCAATCAAATCAATCGGAGGCGGCAAAGAATATTACCTTTTGATGGAAAAGGCAGAGGGCAGGCATTATTTTAATGACCTGGTCTCATTTGCCGACAAAGAAAGGCTGGATGATATTGCTATAAAAAAAATTAAGGCAATGGCGTCTTATCTCGCAAAGATTCATTCAATAAAAAAAGATTCAAAGACGCTCTACTGGAGAAAGTTGCGGGATACAGTGGGACACGGCGAATGCCTGATGGGTGTTTTTGATACATATCCCGAGGGGGTTGTTTCTTCCGCAGAGATGACGGATATAATCAAAAAATCAGTTGACTGGATTTATAAACTGAAACCAAAATACAAAAGACTTTCACGGATACACGGAGATTTCCACCCGGGAAATATATGGTTCAAGGAATCGGTCAATCGGTCAATCGGTCAATCGGTGAATAGGAAAAACAAAAAAGCCTCATCTTCAATTCACCAATTCACCAATTCACCAATTCACCCTGAGTTCATTCTGCTTGACCGCAGCCGCGGGCCGTGGGGCGAACCTGCGGATGATGTTACTGCCCTTGCAATAAACTATATTTTCTTCTCAATCAAAAACTTTGAAGCAGTCAAAGGGCCGTATCTTGAAGCATTAAAAATATTCTTTGATGAGTATGTGAGATTATCGGGGGACGATGAGATTTATGAAGCGCTTGCGCCGTTTTTTGCGTTCAGGGGCGCTGTTGTCGCGAATCCCGTGTTCTATCCCGAAGTAACGGCAAGGCAGCGCAAGATGATATTCAAATTTATCCACAGCGCATTAGACTCCATGAAATTTAATCTCCAAAAGATTATATAGTTTTCAGGATTCCTGCCCTTGTCAAGGTTTTTACTGCTGTGTTATCCTTAATAGTTCAAAAGGCTATAAATTTTCGGAGGAAAGATGAAGGTTCTGGTAAGCGACAAGATTGCAGACAAAGGAGTTGAGATACTTAAAAAAGCAGGTCTTGATGTTGATGTAAAAACAGGCATGAAGCCTGATGAGCTTAAGGCCTGCATCGGTGAATATCACGGCCTTGTCATAAGGAGCGCTACAAAGGCCACGGCGGAGATTATTGAGGCTGCAAAAAACCTTAAGGTAATAGGCAGGGCAGGTTCGGGCCTTGATAATGTGGACAAGGCAGCGGCGTCAAAGAAGGGCATTGTTGTAATGAATACGCCCGGAGGCAATACGATTACAACGGCAGAGCATTCAATCGCCATGCTGTTTTCACTTGCGAGAATGGTTCCTCAGGCGACTGCTTCTATGAAGGCAGGGAAATGGGAAAAGAAAAAATTTATGGGGGTTGAACTCTTTAATAAGACCCTCGGAATTATAGGCCTTGGCAATATCGGCAATCAGGTTGCTAAAAAGGCGCAGGGGCTGGAGATGGTTGTGATAGCCTATGACCCGTTTCTCAGCGAGGACAGGGCAAAGGCGCTTGGGATAGAAAAGGTTTCCCTGGATGAGCTTTTCAGCAGAGCGGATTTCATTACGATACATACGCCTCTGACCCTTGAGACAAAAAACCTCATAAATTCAGAGGCCATCGGAAAAATGAAAAATGGAGTCAGAATTATCAACTGCGCCAGGGGAGGGATAATAAACGAGAAGGATCTGTATGAGGCCTTGAAAAGCGGCAAGGTTGCAGGCGCTGCGCTTGATGTCTTTGAGAAAGAGCCTCCGGAGGATTTCTCGCTTATAGGGCTTGATAATGTTATATGTACGCCTCATCTCGGCGCAGCCACGGAAGAGGCTCAGGAAAATGTCGCAATCGCAGTTGCAGAGCAGATTGCAGACTACCTGGTGCGCGGCACGATAAGAAACGCTGTAAATTTTCCCTCAATCCCTGCGGACCAGGTGGCAAAGCTTCAGCCATATTTGAATCTTGCAGAGAAACTCGGGAGTTTTGCCGCACAGGTATTTGAAGGCGGCATTACCGGAGTTACGATAGAATATACGGGAGATGTTTCGGAGCTTAATACCGCCCCTATAACAATAGCGGCATTGAAAGGACTGCTCACGCCGATACTTGAAGAGACAGTGAATTTTGTTAATGCCCCTTTTATTGCAAAGGAACGCGGCATAGAGATAAAGGAGACTAAGAGCGCCGGGGCAGGCAACTATCAGAGTATGCTTGCCTTAAGAATAAAGGCAAAAGATAAGGAGAGATATTTTGCGGGCACATTATTCAGCAAAAAGGACCCGAGGATTGTGCAGATAGACGACTTTGCAGTGGAGATAGTCCCTGAAGGGATAATGCTGTTTATATATAATGTGGACAAGCCGGGGGTAATCGGGAATCTGGGTTCGTTCTTTGGCAAAAACAATATCAATATAGCCCGTATGCATTTTGGAAGGGAGAGAGCGGGCGGCACGGCAATATCTGTTATGAGTGTTGATTCTCCTGTAACATCCCGCAGCCTGGATGAAATAAAAAAGATGCCGAATATACTTTCAGTGAAGGTGCTGAATCTATAAAATTTAATATGAAGAGGGTAAAATGTCTGTTGTAGTGATAGTTGGCGCCCAGTGGGGCGATGAAGGCAAAGGAAAGATTGTTGATGTGCTGACGGAGAAAGCCGATGCGGTGGCCCGGTATCAGGGAGGCCACAATGCAGGGCACACCGTTGTAATAAATAATGAAAAATTTATTCTTCATATCATTCCTTCCGGAATTCTTCATGGAGGGAAGTCCTGTATAATCGGCAACGGAGTGGTTGTTGAGCCTAAATCCCTGATTGAAGAAATAGACGGGCTGACAAAACGAGGCATTAAAATAGGAGCGGATCTTTTTTTAAGCAGAAGCGCCCATCTGATAATGCCGTATCATGCTGCAATTGAAAGAGAACAGGAAAGGCTTAAGGGTTCAAAAAAAATCGGGACCACAGGCAAAGGCATAGGGCCTGCTTATGTTGACAAGATAGCCAGGACAGGGATAAGGGCAGGGGAGCTTCTTTATCCTGAGTTTTTCAAAGAAAAACTTAAAAACAATCTTGCAGGCGTTAATCAGCTCCTAAAGGTTCTTTATAATGCCCCTTCGTTTGATGTTGATGCTATATACAGCGAATACATGAGATACGCAGAGAGGCTTTCAGGCTATATTGCCGACACGGATATAATCGTCAACAGGATGATTGATGAAGATAAAAACCTGCTGTTTGAAGGCGCGCAGGGCACACTCCTTGATGTGGACCACGGCACATATCCGTATGTTACATCCTCAAACTCTGCCGCGGGAGGAGCGTGCACAGGGCTTGGCGTCAGCCCCACCAGGATTTCCAGCGTTGTAGGTGTTGTTAAGGCTTACACTACAAGGGTTGGCGAAGGGCCGTTCCCCACTGAAATAAACGATTCCCTCGGCGAAAAGATAAGGGAAAGGGGCGGCGAGTACGGAGCCACGACAGGAAGGCCCAGGAGATGCGGCTGGCTGGATATGGTGGCGCTGAGGTATGCAGTAAGAATAAACGGGTTCAGAGGGATTGCGCTGACAAAGCTTGATATACTTGACGGTCTTGAGAAGATAAAGATATGCTCTGCTTACAGGTGTGAAGGCAGGCTCTACAAAGATTTTCCGAAGGAACTGAACATATTGGAAAAATGCGAACCTGTTTATGAAGAGATGGGCGGCTGGAAGGAAAATACAAGCGGCATAAAGAGTTTTGAGAAACTTCCATCGGCAGCGCAGGCGTATATTAACGAGATAGAGCATGAGCTTAATGTTAAAGTTCATATTATCTCCTCAGGCCAGAAAAGGGATGAGCTCATTATTCTTAAAGAATCTTTCTGATGTCAAAAATTCAGACTAAACCTGCAGCGGCGCGAAATGCAGAATATCATCAAGCGTAACGGACGCCGCTTAACCGCAGCAATTTTAAACTCAATCTATCCTTCAATATGCCCTTCGTGCAATAACCGCTCTGACAGTTTTCAGCATTCGCCGCTCTGCACAAATTGCTGGCGCGGGATTAAGCGTTATTCAGGGCCTTCATGCAGGATATGCGCTGCCCCTTTAGCGTCGGTATATGCCTCCATCTGCCAGAGATGCCTTACACATCCGCCTTCATTTTCCGTGGTATTAAATTATGGTATTTACTCCGATGCGCTGGCAGAGGCGATTAATCTGATGAAATTCTCAGGGCTGAGAAGATTTGCTAATCCTCTGGGGAAAATGCTTTTGAATCTTGAAATGCCGGAATGCGACGGCATAATCCCTGTCCCTCTCAGCAAAAAGGCGCTCAGAGAAAGAGGATTTAATCAAGCGCTCCTCATGGCGAAGGTAATCTCAAGGAATTTAAAGATTCCTCTGTATATGGATATGCTTTTAAAAATAAGGGACACTTCTCCTCAGGTAGGACTGAGCGCAAAGGAAAGGACGAAAAATATCAGAGGGGCATTCAAAGCCAGCGGGAAAATAAACAATCTGAGACTGCTTCTTCTTGATGACGTAATGACAACAGGCGCCACAGTAATGGAATGTTCAAGGGCGTTAATGAGGGCCGGCGCCAAAGAGGTTATTGTTGTTACCCTTGCGCGGGCAGCCATGATATAGTATCATATTGTCTCAGTTATGATTGATTTGCATACACATAGTTTATTCAGTGACGGAGAGCTGCTGCCAGCCGAATTGATACGAAGGGCGATGGTAATGGGCTACAAGGCTATTGCCATTACAGACCATGTAGACCAGTCAAACATTGATATTGTGATACCAAGGATTGTAAAGGCGCTCAAGGCTTTAAAGGATTTTGTTTCAGTCACTCTAATCCCCGGCGCTGAAATTACACATGTTCCGCCTGCGTTGATTTCTTCCATGGTTAAAGAGGCCAGGCAGCTTGGGGCGGGGATAGTTGTTGTTCACGGCGAGACGATAGTTGAGCCTGTGGCAGAAGGGACAAACAGGGCTGCAATAGAGGCGGGCGCTGATATAGTTTCACATCCGGGCCTTATCTCAACGGAAGACCTGCTTCTTGCAAAGGAAATGGGAGTTGCGCTTGAGATTACATCAAGGAAAGGGCATTCGCTTTCCAACGGGCATGTTGCAAAAGAGGCGATAAAATTAGGCGTTCACCTTGTAATAAATACAGACGCCCACAGCCCCGCTGATTTAATAACCGATGAAACTGCAAAGAAGATACTGCTTTCTGCGGGGATAGATGAAAACCGTATAGAATCTGTTTTTGCGAATTCTAAATTTCTTGTAGAAAAGGCGTTCAGGAGGGATTAATGCCAAAGCCGATAAAGAAAAAAATTGTAAAAAAGACAACATCAGGGACAGAGGGAATCGGGACTCTTTCAAGACTGAAAAAATCATCAGAAGAGAGAAAACGCTTTTTAATAACCACAGGCGCTGCCGTTGTTTTATCGGTTATCGTAATCGGAGGCTTTTTCCTTTACAGCAATACCCAGAAAAACAAGGCTCAAAAGCTTAAATATGAGGCGTACAAGATATATTATGGACTTTATCAGAAACAGCCTGTTGCAAGCGAGGAGCGTTATAAAAAGGCGGCGGAGATATTCAAAAAGGCATACGGCGTAAGAAAGTCGCCTGTCCCTCTGTATTATATTGCGAACTGCTATTATGAATTGGGGAGATACGAAGAAGCATTAAATGCGCTGAAGGAATTGAACCGGGAGTTTCCTGATGATGAGAAGTTTGTCCCGCTGTCATATTATAAAATGGCGATGATCAGCCTGAAAAAAGGCAGCGCCGAGGAAGCCCTTAAATCTTTTGCCGTGCTCTACAATTATAAGACAGGCGCATACAAAGACCTTTCTCTTATAGAATCAGGCAAGATACTGGAGACGCAGGGGAAGGCGGAAGAGGCGAAGAAGAAATATGAAGAGCTTATAAAAGACCTCCCTCAATCTCCATTCGCCGAAGAGGCAAAGGCGAGGATTGAAAGGAAGAAAGGTTAAAGGCTTATTTACGCCGGAAGTTTACAACTAATCGTTAGCGATATTCCTTTTCTTGTTCATGGCCGTAACCAGCACTTTTTTATTATTTAGTTTCTTGGTTTTTATGTGTTTGATACTTTTTGTATTTTTATGGTATTTCTTTGTATTTTTATGGTATTTCTTTGTTTTTTTATGGTATTTCTTTTTGTTGTCATACCTGTCTTCCCTGTCAGGCTGGAATTTTTCTTTTGGAGGAAGGGTTATCTCTGTCCCTGGCTGGAGGGGTTTTACTCTCTCCATTGAATTTAGCGCAAGGACTGCTTTTACAGACAGGCCTGATTTCCTGGCAATCTTCTCAATGGTGTCACCCTTTTTGACCGTGTATGCGGTAACACTGAATCTTTCATCTTCAGGAATCCCGGCAAGATTTTTCTCGAAAATTTCCTTTGTCCCCGACGGAATCCTGAGAATGTAAACAGGTATGCCGGGAGGCGTGCACCATCTTCTGAGTTCAGGGTTCAGCTCTTTTATTAGCTCTACTGTAGTATCAGCGCACTTTGCCGCAACCTCAAGGTCAAGCGGCCCGCTTATCATGACCTCGTCATAATTCAGCGGCTGATGATATTTAATGTTTATGAATCCGAATTCTTCAGGATTTGATGCGATTGCGCTTGCCGCTATGAATTTAGGCACATAGTTTTTTGTTTCGTTTCTTATGTAGCTGGTGTCCAGCAGCGGCCAGTAGTCATCGCTCTTTGAACGTTTTAATGCCTTCAGTATCTTGCCTTCGCCTGCATTGTATGCAGCCATGGCGAGGTTCCATGAACCGAACATCTCATAAAGGTCGCTGAGATAATTGGCTGCCGCCTCTGTTGATTTTACAGGGTCTCTTCTTTCATCTCTCCACCAGTCTATTGCAAGTCCGTATCTCTTTGCAGTTGATGTTATGAATTGCCACGGGCCGGCGGCTCTTGCAACTGAATATGCATGGGGATTAAAACCGCTTTCTATCAGGGAAAGGAACACTATATCCTCGGGAACGTTTTTGTTTTTAAGTATCTCTTTCATCAGTTCCATATATTTTCCGGAACGGCTCAGCCACATAGAAAATCTTTCCCTTATCCGCTCAGTAAAAAGGGCTGTGTTTTTCTCTACTGCCTTTACTGCCGCGGGGTTTGATTTGTAAGGCGCGATTTCCGATTCTGACATAGCGGGCTTTGCATCCGGCTCTGATTTTATGACAGGTTCTGTTTTTTCAACTTGTTTTTCTAAAATTACAGGCGGTGGCTGGCTGTCTGCTGATTTCCCCTCATGGGTATCAGAGGCATAAAGCGGCGCAAACAAAAACAACATAAAGCATAAAATAGCAAGCAAACGTAATTTACCCATAACTGGTTAATTTTTACCTAAACTGATGTTTTTGTCAAGTAAAACTTTTTATTCGTCTATATTCTTCTCCAAAATATGACGGTAGAACTGGTATAATATAAAAACCTCCGAATTATGGGCAAAATAATAGCAATAGCAAATCAGAAAGGCGGCGTCGGCAAGACCACAACTGCCGTAAATCTTGCTGCCTCTCTCGCCCTTGCAGAAAAAGACATTCTCATAATAGACACTGACCCTCAGGGAAATTCTACCAGCGGGCTTGGCATATCAAGAGATAATGCGGATAAAACTCTTTATGATGTTTATTCGGAAAAGTGCCGTATAGGAGAAGCGATAAGGGAAACGGCAGTAGGGCATCTCGGCATTGTCCCTTCAACCGTAGACCTGCTTGGCGTTGAAGTGGAACTTGTCGTACGTGAAGGCCGGGAGCATATTCTTTCTCATGCGATAGCCGCCATACGCGATAAATACCGATACATCTTTATTGACTGTCCGCCGTCTCTCGGGCTTTTGACGCTGAATGCGCTTGTGGCTGCTGATTCTGTTATGGTACCTGTGCAGTGTGAATACTATGCGCTTGAGGGACTCGGCCTTCTGTCAAACACCATCAGACTGGTGAGAAATTCTTTCAATGCCCGCCTTGATATTGAAGGCATACTCCTTACCATGTTTGACTCAAGAAATTCGCTTGCGCATGAGGTTGCAGAAGAGGTTAGAAAACATTTCGGCAGCAAGGTATATAATACTGTAATTCCAAGGAATGTAGCGCTTGGAGAAGCTCCGAGCTACGGAAAACCGGCCATACTTTATGATGCGAGGTCCAAGGGCGCACAGAGTTATTTATCACTGGCAAAGGAGATACTAAATGAAAACGGCATTAGGCAGGGGACTTGACGCCTTAATCCCCGAGAAGGGCGAAGAAATGCTTCATTTGGAAGTCGCCCTCATATCAGCGGGAGGGGAACAGCCGAGAAGGGTTTTCAAGGACGACTCCCTGAAAGAACTTGCCGCATCAATAAAGGAAAAGGGCGTGCTTCAGCCGATTATAGTCGCAAGAACCGGCGACGGTTCGTTCAGGCTCATTGCAGGCGAACGGAGGTGGCGGGCTGCGCAGCTTGCAGGGCTTAAAAAAATTCCGGCAATCGTAAAAAATGCTGCGTCAAGGGATTCTCTGGAGATAGCGCTCATAGAGAACATACAGAGGGAAGACCTTAATTCTGTTGAAACTGCAGAGGCATTCCATAAACTGATGAGGGATTTTAACCTTACTCAGGAAGACCTCTCGGAGAGGGTCGGCAAGGAAAGGGCTACTGTTGCCAATTACCTCAGACTTCTGAAACTGCCGGAGGAGATAAAGTCATTAATCTCTGACGGCTCTCTGAGCATGGGACATGCAAGGGCCATCCTCTCTATTGAAGGGAGGGCCAATCAGACAGATGCGGCAAGAAAGATTATAAAGAAGGGATTAAGCGTAAGGGAGGCGGAAACGCTGGCGAAAAGCACCGCTTTTTCAGGGACAAAAAAATCAAAAAGCCGCAAAGGTCATAATGACCCGCAGATAGCATCCCTTGAAGACAAACTTATAAAGAGCCTTGGCACAAAGGTCAGGATTCAGCACAAAGGCAAAAAGGGCGGGAGGATAGAGATAGAATACTATTCCCTTGACGAACTGGACCGCCTGCTTGATATCCTGATGAAATAAAAGAAGCGCTATCTCTTCTTTTTCTTTGAAACCGCCTTTTTCTTCTTTGCAACCTTCTTTTTGGCTGTCTTTTTCGTTGTCTTTACAGCCTTCTTCTTAATAGGAGAGGTTTCTTCTACCTCTACTCCGCAGCAATAAATTGGGCTTAGATGGGATTCCATATCTTCTGTTACAACCAGTTTTGTGCCGCAGCGGAAGCACTTATATTTTGTTATTACAGACATGATTCAATCCTCCTTTGTTTCTGTATTTGTAATCATTATATCACTTTCCGCAACTGTGTCAAATTTTTTTTACAGGTTGTATGCGCAGTCAGGGTCTATTCAGAAAGCTGTTTATAGTTGTCGCAGGCGTATTTATTCCCTTTATCGCATGCCTTTTTAAAATCAGCAGCGGCCTTTCTTGTATATGCAACACCGCGGAAGAAATAAGCCTCGCCGTAGCTCGGAATGAGAGCGATTGCCTTGTTATAGTCTTCAACCGCTTCATCGTAGCGCCCTTTTTTGGCATGGGCAAGGCCGCGGTTATAATAGGCAAGGGCAAAATTCGGGTTCAGGGAGATGGCCCTGGTTGCGTCCTCAATGGCATTGTTGTATTGCCCTCTGTTGAAGTAGGCAAGCCCCCGGCGGTGGTATATCTCGGCGTCCTTAGGCTGTAACTCAATGCCTTTGGTGTAATCCTTAATTGCCTCCTCATATTTTTCTTTTTTGAAATATGCCTGTCCGCGGTTATAGTAAGCCTCAGCGTATTTGGGGTCTATTGAGATGGCCTTTGTATAGTCTGTAATGGCCTTGTCAAAATCACCTTCGTTGTAAAAGCTGTTGCCCTTGTTGAAATAAAACCGGGCGTCAGCCCCCATCGCTGTATTGGAGTTCCATGCAATGATTAAGCAGATTCCTAAAAGAATAATCTTTATTTTCATGTTCGGCTCCTTTTCAGTCTTCTCAAATATTAATTAACCGCCATCCTTTTAGTCAATCCTTCCGCTCTTATTTTTTCCTGACCTGCTGCCGAGTTTGATAAAGTTTTTCCGTGAATCCGCCTTCTTCAAGGAATTGTTTCTCAAGTTGCCGCAGCTGCTGGTCAAGCAGGTAATTTGCCTGATGAATCAGGCAGATAAGGGTGTTGGCAGCTACTTCAGGATTTTCTTCTTCAGTATAAGTCTTATTCATTCAACAATATTCTTCTCAAGCCCTTCTTTGGCTAAAAGCTCCCTGCAAAAATCATATTGCTCTTTAAGCACCTTAAACATTACCCCTTCTTTCACGCCTCCAAATAAAATACTGAAAACACTCTTGCTTGAGTATTCTACTATTTCAAAGGTGTACTCAATGCCTTTCCTGTCGAGAACCGATTCTATTTTTTTCGCCTCGCTCAGGTTTGAAGCGATGCACAGCGGCGCAAGCTCTTTCCCCTCAAATTCATCGGGCAGTTTACGAGGCATTAAAATTCCCGCCTGCCATTGCCGAGGATTATGGTAGGGTTAAATAATATCACAGATGTTTAGCCTGCAACTTTTTTAAGATAAAATTATGCACCGTCCGTCCGCAATCCTTACATAGAACAGTTATCCAAGGTTCATCCTCGGACGCATAAAAACCATATTCTTTTTCTTCACTAAAAAGGTCTTGCTCTATACTGCCGATTGCAGTAGCAAAAGCCGTTTTGCTTTTCTCCAACTCTTTAAAACATCCCGTGCACTCCATATAATTCACCTCTCTTGTTTTAATCGTAATAATGCTTATTGTTCTTTCTCTAATCTTTTATTTTTTTCAGTCTTTGCTTTCAATTTCTTTTGGATATTCGTTTGACATTCCACAGAAAGGGCAAAACTCTATCGTCGGCTCAGTTGCCTTTTCGGTGTCTTTAAGTATCAGAATTTAACTGATACCTTCACAATGGATACATTCGTATTCTTCCAAGCTAACCCTCTCTCATTTCGAGGCTATCGCCGAGGATTATGGTGGGGTTTGGTTTTTCACTATTCAATTAGAACCGTTCCCTTTTCTGTTTTTCCTAAAATTATTTCTGGTTAAACTTTGCAAAGTAAGAATCAATTTCTGGCCGTAATTCTATTCCTGCATTTTCAAAGCAGTCAAGCAGGTCTTTGTAAGTTCCTTCACCAGCAAGAAAGTCCCAGAAGTCTTCAGCAACTTTTACTTCCTTTTTTAAGTCCAACATTCCTTTCATTGTCCAGCGTTTATATGGCTCTGGCTCGTATGGATTGTAAGGAATTGAAATAAGCGTGTTGACTTTTGCCTGTGGGTGTTGGTAGAAAAAAACTGCTAACCACTCTAACATATTTCGTTTGTAAGAAATAAAATCACCTTTGTTGGGTTTAACAGTTTTCAGGTCAAACAGAAAAACTTCATCTTCTTTGGAGACAAGAAATAAATCTACTTTTACAGATTTGAGTTTATTCAATTCACCTGATTGAGCAACCTTTCTAATTCTTTCTGTTTCTTCTGATTTATTTACATCTCCACCAACCGAAAGGTCGTTCATTATTCTTTGAATTTCATTCTGTGCATCCTGCGTAATAACGTTACCAAGTTTAAATTGAGTGTAAACTTCTTTGAATATTTCCTTTGCGAGTTCTTTTGCAACAGGTTCGTAGATTGAAGTACCAAAAGTTGTATTTAAAGATTGTATAAATGAAAACAATGCCATTCTATCTTTACCAAGTAACCGGTAGTGGAATGGCATATTAGCCGTTTCAGGTTTGTAGTTTTGGAATTTCTCGCGTAAACAAACTTTGAGTGTTTCAGTGATGTGTTCTTTCTGTTTTTTAGATAAAGCCATTATTTTGTCTGTAATTTTTTCTTAGAATCTTTAAGTTCCAACAAAGCAAATTCAATTGCTCCTCTCCAATCAATCATATCACCAATTTTTTCTTCAATAAATGCAATATCTTCCTTCTTAATTTTTAGATTCAAATTATTATCTTCTATTACCGCTAAAATATCTTCAACGCTGAGGGAATAAATAATTTTTTCTTTGTTCATGTTACTTGCTCTCAGCAATTTAACGCAACGCCCGTTGGTACGCTTCGTAAGGTGTTTCCCAGTTTAATGTTTTTCTGGGACGACCATTTAACATATCCTGGGCTTTTTTGATATCTCCGCGCATAGTT
>Ga0210042_1000546_pt1 | contig 33964 bp, 31 predicted proteins | sample CryGeymeta201518_FD_183982 | JGI IMG/M metagenome (GOLD analysis project Ga0210042, IMG submission 183982) | Groundwater microbial communities from Crystal Geyser aquifers in Utah, USA - Crystal Geyser metaG 2015-18 (SPAdes) (version 2) | ecosystem: Environmental > Aquatic > Deep subsurface >... | reverse complement strand
CACATGGTGATCCAAGTGGATTTAAGATAGTTAATAATCTATTATTGTTTAAAACAATCACAGTTTCAAATGGTGATGAGCTATGGGTAACTAATGGTAACGAAAATGGCACGTTTATGTTGAATGATATTTACCCGGGAACTTCTTCAGGGGTTATTAGTTATTATGCTCCTACAAATGAATTAAATACATTGTTCTTTACTGGTTTTGATGGCAACCAAAGAATGTTGTGGGAAACCAATGGAACTGTCTCAGGAACCATTCCATTGTATGATATCTCAGAATCAGATTTGCCAATAGCAACTTTTGCTGGATATATAAATAACAGACTGATTTTTGGCAGGGAAACCATTGCTAACGGAAATGAATTGTGGAGTTTTAATGCTTCTACACTTTCAACCTATGATCTAAAAAGAAATAATAGCATTAAGATATATCCAAATCCAGCAACCAATAATTTAATGATTAAAACACCTTTTACAGATAAGTATCAAATACAAATAACAAACCAATTGGGGCAAGAGGTTTTAAAACAAAATCAAAACACATCTTCGGCTTCGTTTGATGTTTCAAAGCTATTCAAAGGGCTATACTTTTTAAATGTTACATCAGAAAATGGTGAAATACAAACCATCAAATTCATTAAAAATTAGAAATATGAAATTAAAATTACATTTTGTGCTGCTAGCATTTTTGGTTTTTAATCTATCTAAAGCACAAACCAAATATTTTTTTGGCATGACAAATTCTGGTGGCACAAATAACCTTGGGGTTATTTTTAAAACAGATGTCAACGGAGTAAATCAAACCGTGGTATACAATTTTAATGGGTTATATGGCAGCCGACCAGACAACGGCAAACTCTGTAATGTTAATAGCACGCTATACGGAACTACTGGTAAAGGAGGCATTAATGACATGGGTGTGCTTTTTTCATATAGTCCAAACACAGAAACGTATACAAAACTGCATGATTTTGATGGTGAATTTTCAGGTAGAAATCCGTACTCTAATGTTATACTGGCTTCAAATGGAAAACTATATGGTACAACGCTCTATGGTGGCACAAGTGATTTTGGAACCTTATTTGAGTTTGATATTGCAACCAATACGCTTACTAAAAAATTGGATTTTGATGGCACTAACATGGGTAAAGATTTGTTTGCCAATGTTACAGAGGCTTCAAATGGAAAACTCTATGGCCTTACAAACAGAGGTGGCTCAAATAGCGTAGGTGTTTTGTATGAATATGATTATGCAACCGAAACATTTACTAAGCTGGTAGATTTTGAAACTACTAATACGGGTACTGCGCCAACTGGACTGATTGAAGTTGAAAACAACAAACTTTATGGTACTGGTAGTGGAGGAGGAACTAATAGTAATGGGACAATTTTTGAATATAATATAAGTACTAATACCTTTATTAAGAAATTTGATTTTGAAGCTTCTATTAGTGGCCAATCGCCTCTATTTAGTTTAGTCAAAGCTTCAAATAGCAAACTATATGGACTAACTAGATTTGGTGGCGCAAATAATTTAGGAGTGCTTTATGAGTTTAATTCTATAGATGGCATATATACTAAATTACTTGATTTAAGTTCTGAAACTGGATCCCAACCAAATAGTGTTTTACTAGAATCTAGTTATGGTTCCTTGTATGGGTTAACAAATTTAGGAGGATTGAATAATGACGGAACTCTTTTTGAATATGGAATTGCTACTAACACATTTAACAAGAAATTTGATTTTTCTCTAACCTTAGGCTCTAATCCAAAAGGAGGCCTTATAGAAATTGAGGTGTCAAGTTTAGGAAATAAGGAATTTAGTAAAAGTCCAGTAGAAGTAATTTTATGGCCTAATCCAGTAAATGACATTGTTCATGTTAAAACAAAAGAAGGGTTTTTGTTTTATTTAAATATCTATAATTTATTGGGTCAAGACTTACAATCAAATAAAAATTTTCAGACCAATCATCAATTAAATATATCTCATCTATCATCAGGGATTTACATTTTAAAAGCCATTTCAGAAAACGGAAATACTCAAACCATCAAGTTCATTAAAAATTAATCATCATGAAACCATTAAATTTATTACTTACAATACTTATGATTTTTTTAGCATGCGCAGGCTTTTCGCAAACGGCTGAACAGCAAAAAATGATAGAGAAAGCCAAAAAAATGCAAGATAGTATTATGAATACTGCTATGTATAAAGAGCTACAACAAATAAATGACCATGCAGAATTAGAAAAAAAATCAAAAAAAGAGGAAGTAAAAATAAATGTAAAACAAAACAATAAGGATACAAATTTCCAACCAAAACTGGAAAATTATCCATTTGGAAGTTTAGAGGTAAACCTCATGGTGATGCCCTTTGGTATGGATAACGCCATTAAAATAGGAACCATGTCTAAATCTGGCGATATTCAATTTGATTTCCCATCAGAACTAAAAAACATTTCAAAAGACAATCAGGAAAGCGAATCGTCAAAATTATGGTACACCTTGTTTTCACAATGCGATAATGGTATGGACATGGTTTCAGAAAAAGCCAATATCTTTTCTTTTGATACGGGAGCACTTTCTCTCTGGACGAATGATGACCGTTATGTAGGCGTTATTTTTACCGTTTCAGACGAGGGTTTAATGCCTTGGGTTGAAGATCCAGCTTATATGGAACCCGTTCTAGGTTCATATTTTGAGTTGATTTATGTAGCAAAGCCGTTGCAATACAATGGTGAATGCATCACAACTAGAATGTTAGATGAAGGCGATGCTCAAATAACCTATAATTATAATCTTAACCTAAAAGCAGGATTTAATTTTATTGAATATAGCATTGAGCATATTTACAAAACAGACCCAAACATTATGGCATCGTTTCCAGATAAAGTTTTAGTAAAAAATACAGTAGGCATCCCAAATTGTAAATGGATAGGTAAATATTTTTAATTCTTTACTAAAAAATAGTAATTTTAAACACATTCAAGGAAACATTGAATGTGTTTTTCATGAACATAGATCAATACAGAAACTACTGCCTTAGCAAAAAAGCAGTCACAGAGCATTTTCCTTTTGATAATGATACGCTGGTGTTTAAGGTTTTAGGTAAAATGTTTGCCCTAGCCTCATTAAAGCAATGGGAAGAAGGCCATGCTTTTATAAATTTAAAGTGTAACCCAGAATACGCTCAAGAACTACGGGCCACCTATGAAAGCATTCAACCGGGATATCATATGCACAAACAACAATGGAACAGTGTCTACATACATTCCGGAGAACTATCTATAAGCCTGATTAAAGAACTTATAGACCATTCTTATGATATGGTAGTAAAAAGCATGACCAAAAAAATGAGAGAAGAATTGAAAGCCTTATAGGCTTGAAAGTCTTAAATTGTGTATTATTGCAAAAAATTAAATTTATGAGTGTTCTTGAAATGCTTCAAGAAAGAAGCAATAACCATTGCGAATTATGCAATGATACTAACCATTTAAAACCATATACCATTCCGCCATCATTAAATGAAAGTATGGATACTTCCATATTAGTTTGTAGTACTTGTGATGACCAAATTGAAGGCAATACAGACATGGATGCCAACCATTGGCGTTGTTTAAATGATAGCATGTGGAGTGAGCATGTGGCAGTTCAAATTATGTCGTGGAGACTTTTACAAAGACTTCGTAACGAAGGCTGGCCCAAGGATTTATTGGATATGATGTATCTAGATGATGAGGCTTTAGCACTAGCCAGAGCTACTGGTGAGCATGAAGATGAAGCCAATAAAATAGTTCATAGAGATGTTAACGGCGTAATTTTAGCGGTTGGCGATTCGGTTGCTTTAGTAAAAGACTTAAAGGTTAAAGGTTCTAGTATGGTAGCCAAACAAGGCACAGCCGTTAGAAACATTCGCTTAGATCATGAAAATGCCGAATATATTGAAGGCAAAGTAGATGGGCAACAAATTGTTATTATTACCAAATACGTTAAGAAATTATAAAAAAATCGGACTATTATTTTTAAAATTATATTTTATTGATTATAATTTTAAATTGTATTAAAACCATTCATCTATAGTAAAGCGCTATTCGTCTACAGTTTTATTGTATTGACCGAAAATAATTATTTTTCTTACACTGACTTTGTATTTTTATTAATTAAACCACAATAAAAAAACATTGAAAATGACAAATAGTCTTAAAATTTTACTCATAGAAGATGATATGATTGAAGTCATGAAATTGAAGAGAGTTATCTCATCACTTCAGTTAAATCACCATATTATAGAAGCTAACAATGGAGAGGAAGCTTTAAAATTACTTGAACAAAAAGACCGTTTACCCGATATTATTTTATTAGATTTAAATATGCCTAAAATAAGTGGCATTGAGTTTTTGTCAATTCTAAAAAAGGACGTACATTTAAGATACATTCCTACTATAATTCTAACGACCTCAAATAATCGGAACGATTTACTAGAGTGCTTCAAAATAGGTGTAGCAGGTTATGTACTTAAACCTTTGAAATATGAAGATTACGTTTCAAAAATTGAAAAGGTTTTAGCATATTGGAGTACTAATGAATTAATTCAAGTATAATTGAAAGGTGTTGTTTTTGTAGAATTTTTAGAATTAGTAGAAAAAAAATTTGGTTTGGAAGTGGTTGATGAAATCATTGAAAAATCTAAAGTAACATCAAAAGGGATTTATACCTCAGTTGGAATCTATCCTTCATCAGAAATGTTTCAGCTTGTTCAAGCTTTAAGTAAAAAAACAAAGATTTCAAAAGATGTTTTGTTGTTGGGATTTGCCGTACATTTTTTCTCTTACATTAAAGAAAACCCTTCAATTTTTATAAAACGGTATTCAAATCCTATTAATTTACCTGCTTCTATTGAAAACCATATTCATGTTGAAGTTCTTAAAATTCACCCCAATGCAGAGCTTCCTAATTTTGAGGTTGTTGAACAAACAAAAGACTCAATAAATTTTTTATATAAATCCAGTAGAGCCATGCTTTTCTTTGCTATGGGATTCATAAAAAAAACTTTTGAGTATTTCAATTCCACTGCTAATATTGTTTACAAAAAAATTAAAGAAGAAGGTACAGAAGTTAAATTTACGGTAACAACAATCCATGAGTCAAGATAAAATAGGTATTTTAAAACGAGCACTTCAACAAGAAAAAGAAGCAAGAAAACAAGCCGAAAAAATTCTTGAAGAAAAAGCAACCGATTTATACAATACCAATAAAATTCTTGAAAAAGTTAATTCAGATTTAGAGTCTTTATATGCAAGAACAGATTCCCAGCTACAAGGTGTCTTTGAAAACATTGTAGATGCCTATTTAATAATGGATTTAAAAGGGAATATTTTAAAAATGAATGATGCCGCATTAAAACTACTGGGTTTTGAGAATGATAAGGTTGAATTTAACCTTATGAGTCTTGTTTCTCCAACAGACTATGAGCGTGTTAATAAATCGTTTTACAAACTACTAAATAGCGGAACACTTACTAATTTTGAGATTAAGATCATTACCAACGATAAGGTAAAAAAACATGTTCATGTTAATACAAGTATTATCTACGATAAAGAGAAACCTGTTGCCGCACAAGGCATTATTAGGGACATTACCTCTGCAAAAGAAAATGAATTAATAGTTGAGGTTATCAATAATATTGCTCAATCTATTCTAGGAAAATTAGATATTTATGAGATAGCCTACGAAATAACAGACAAGATTGCAAATTATTTACACTCAGAAGATTGTGTTATCTATCTCTATAACGAATTGGATAACTCCTTAGAACAGATAGCCGCATACGGTGAGAAATTGGATAACAGAAAGCAACTAAAAAATAAAATAATATTAAAAGTAGGAGAAGGCATAGTTGGTCATGTTGCCAAAACAGGTATAGCAGAAATCGTTCATAATACAAGCATTGATAAACGATATATTATTGATATAATAGAGAGGAAATCTGAAATTACCGTTCCCATTAAAATTGGCGACAAGGTTATAGGAATTATTGACTCAGAACATGAACACGAAAATTTTTTTACCAACAAGCATCTAGAAATAATAAAAAATATTGCCGCAATTGTGGCTTTGCAATTAAAAAGCGCCATAGATTTAAGAGACAGACAACGTGCCGAGGAAAAACTTATTAGTTCTGAAAAACGACTTATAACACTTATTTCGAATCTTGATAGTGGCGTTTTGTTAGAAGATGAAAATAGAAAGATAGTGCTAACCAATGAAAAATTTTGTGAATTTTTTGAAATACCTGTAGCTCCTGAAAATCTTATTGGTCAAGACTGCTCCATGTCAGCCGAACTTTCCAAAGGGTTATTTATAAACCCAGAGGAATTTGTAAAAAAAATCAATACTATTTTATCAAATCGAGAAACAACTTTAGGCGATGAGGTTGTTATGTTAAACGGAAAAATATTAGAACGCGATTACATACCAATTTATAAAAAAGATATCTATAGTGGCCATTTATGGACTTACAAAGACGTAACACTTCGAAGAAAATACAGAAAAAGCATTGAAGAACAACGTTTAAAATATCGAGGAATCATCACCAACATGAATTTAGGCCTTTTGGAAGTTGATAAAGATGACATTATCCTTATGGCAAATCAAAGCTTTGTAAAAATGTCTGGTTACTCAGAAAACTATTTAATTGGGAAATGCGCTTCAGAACTATTTCCTACAGATGAATTTAAAGAAATAATAGCGCTGCAAAATCAAAAACGAAGTAAAGGACTTTCCAATTCTTATGAGCTTAAGGTAAAAAATAGATTAGGCGAAATAAGACATTGGCTTATAAGTGGCGCCCCAAATTATAACATTAACGGAAAAGTTATTGGTTCCATAGGCGTTCATTTGGATATAACAGAAATTAAAAATTTAGAAGAACAAAAAGAAAAGCTACTAAAACAATTAGAAAAAAGTAATGACGAACTTCACGAATATGCTCACATTGTTTCACACGATTTAAAATCACCATTACGCAGTATAAACGCCTTGGTAAGTTGGTTAAAAGAAGATAACCAAGGTAAATTTGATGAGGTTAGCTTACAAAATTTTGACCTTATTGAAGCCACCTTAGAAAAAATGGAAGGTTTAATAACCGATATTTTAAATTACTCAACCGTTGGTGCCGAATCAATAATAGAGAAATTTAATTTAAACGATTTAATATACGATTTAATATCAATTCTCTATATTCCAGAACATATTTCTGTTAAAGTTTTAAATCAGTTCCCTTTTATTGTTGGAGACAAAACTAAAATTCATCAGTTATTTCAAAATTTAATCAGTAACGCAGTTAAGTTTATTGATAAAGAACACGGGTTTATTACTATTGACGTTGAAGAAAAAGAGCACCATTATCAATTTTCTATCAAAGATAATGGCATGGGCATTGAAGAAAAACATTTTAAGAAAATTTTTCAAATTTTTCATTCCATCAATAAAAGAAAAGACTCATCCGGTATTGGTTTATCCATAGTAAAGAAAATTGTAGAAATGCACCAAGGAGATATTTGGCTAGAAAGCGAACCAACTAAAGGAACCTCTTTTTATTTTACACTTTCAAAAAAATTAGACGTTAAATAAGAAGATCATAGATTATTTAAACAAATGTTTCAATGAACCCATTGCTAAAACGTCAAATTATTGAATATTTAGGTGAAGATTTTTCCAAGCAAAAGGAGTTAGAGCAATTTATTAAAATTATAGACAGTACCTATAATAGTTACGATGAACAAATAGTCACTGTTCAACAAGCCATGGCAAACAGCTCCCAATTAATAGAATACATTAATAAACAAACTAAAGATATTGTATATATTAATGAGCACAGAGAAAAGCTAGTTAAAGATTTAACCCATCAAAATCAAGAATTAAACGATTATGCCCACATGGTGTCTCACGATTTAAAGTCGCCACTTCTTAGTATAGATGCTCTTGTAACTTGGTTGCAAGAAGATTACCAAGAAAAATTAGATGATCAAGGCAATAAAAACATTCAACTTATTAGAAGTAATGTTGAGAAAATGGATGCATTAATTACAGGTATTCTAGAATACTCAACCATAGGAAAAGTAAAAACAGAACAATACAAAGTCGATTTAAACCTTTTGTTAGAAGATGTTTTAACCATTCTTAGCATACCAGAGCACATTAAAATAACCTACAATAAATTGCCGACCGTAAAAGGAGATATCTTTAGATTGCAGCAAGTATTTCAAAATCTAATTCATAATGCCATAAAGTACAATGATAAAGAAAAAGGATTAATTAATATAAGTGTAGAAGAATTAGATAGTCATTGGAAATTTAGCATAAAAGATAATGGAAAGGGCATTGATGAAACTTATTTTACTCAAATATTTAAAACATTCTTTAAATTAGAAAATGATAGCTCATCAACAGGAATGGGGTTGTCAATTGTATTGAAAATTATCGATTCATATCAAGGTAAAATTTGGGTAACATCTGAAATTAAAAAAGGATCCACATTTTATTTTACCATAAAAAAATAACTTATGAAAACCATTCAATTAAAAAAGCAAAGCGGTAGTTCAGATTGGCAATATTTATCAAAAAGGCAAGATTTAATAAAACCATTGGTATTGGTTTTTGGCAATAGATTTTTATTGGAAGATAAAAACCTATACCAAGAGATAAAGAACATATTTCTTGATGGACACATTGTTATTGGTTCTTCCTGCGCAGACATTACAGCCAATAATGTAGATGACAATTGTATTACCATTACAGCAATAGAATTTGAAAAGACTTCCTTTTTAATTAAAACCAGTAACGTATTGCATGCCGATTTTGATAGCTTTAAAACGGGTAACGAAATCATTAAAAAATTCCCGATTAATGGATTAAAATATGTGTTTGTAATTTCGGAAGGTAGTTTTGTAAACGGAAGTCAACTAACAAAAGGCATGAACAGTGCTACTGGCGATAATTTATTAATTACTGGAGCCTTATGTGGCGATGCAGATCGTTTTGAAAAAACCTTAGCTTCGTATAATGAAAACCCTAAACCAGGAGAAATTGTAGCAGTAGGTTTTTATGGCGAATCCTTAGAAGTTACCTTTTCTGTTTATGGTGGATGGACGCCTTTTGGGCCAGAACGAATTGTTACCAAAGCAACAGGGAATGTGTTATATGAACTAGATAATAAACCAGCCTTGGATTTATATAAGAAATACTTAGGAGATAAATCTAAAGAATTACCTGGATCTGCATTATTGTATCCATTAAATGTTCTAAATATTGATGAAGAACAGTCTATCGTTAGAACTATTATTAATATTGATGAAGCCAACAATGCCATGATTTTGGCTGGGGATATCCCCGAAAATTCTAAAGTACAATTAATGATGACAAACGTTGATAATATTGCAAATGCATCAGAGCGTGCAGCAAAACAAGCCATGGCTCTTAGAAAAAACAAACCAGAATTAGCTATATTGGTTAGCTGTATTGGCAGAAAATTAGTTTTAGATCAACGTGTTGAAGAAGAGATTGATGAAGTTACAGAGGTACTTGGAAACCAAACAATAGTCTCTGGGTTTTATTCTTATGGAGAAATTGCACCTTTTCATGGAGAAATGTCTTGCCAACTACACAATCAAACCATGACAGTAACATTAATAAGTGAATAATGAATTCATTGTTAAAGAGACAAATTCGTAAATATTTAAATGAGGAATCTAAAATGGCTGGATTTGAGCCTTTTGTAGAAGCAGTAAACAAATCGTATCAAAATTTTGATGAACAGTTTGCCATGCTTCAAAGATCCATGTCTATAAGTTCTGAAGAATTATTTGAAGCTAATCAGCAATTAAAGCAAGAAGCCGAAGAACAAAAGCAATTAATAAAAAAGTTAAACAATGTTATAGATACCCTAAAAGTTTATAATTTGTCTGATCAAGATCAAACTGATAATAAAGAATTAAGTGGCATTAAATTGGTTGATTTTATTGATAATCAAACAAAAAAAATGGTTGAAATAAATCATCAAAGAGAACAGTTGTTAAAAAATTTAGAACACCAAAATCAAGAACTAAGTGATTTTACACACATGGTGTCTCACGATTTAAAATCGCCTCTAAGAAGTATAGACACATTAACAACATGGCTTAAGGAAGACTATGAAGAAAAATTTGACGAACAAGGCAATATTAATATAAGGCTTATTAGGGCAAATGTTCAAATGATGGATGCTTTAATTAGTGGCATTCTAGAATATTCAAGCATTGGAAAAATTTATACAGAAAGGTATGATGTTGATTTAAATTATTTAATAAAGGACATTCTTGGTTTTATAATCATCCCAGAACATATAACAATAACCTATGATGAATTGCCAGTTATACATGGCGACAAATTCAGGTTGCAGCAAGTATTTCAAAATCTTATATGCAATGCTATTAAGTACAACGATAAAGAATGCGGATTTGTAAAAATTAAAACCTATACACTAAATGATTATTGGAAATTTGGTATAGAAGACAATGGGAAAGGTATTGAAGAGGCTTTTTACAAGAAAATATTTAAAACATTTCATAAATTGCAAAACGATGGAGAATCAACCGGCATAGGGTTATCTATAGTACAAAAAATTATAGAGTTTTATGAAGGAGAAATCTGGGTAGAGTCAAAACTAAAAGAAGGAACCACGTTCTTTTTTACAATCAAGAAAAAATGAAAGAAATTCCAAATTTAAATTATTTAAGTCAGTTTTCTAGAGGAGATAAATCTTTTGAAGAAAGAATGATGGGCATAGTAAAATCTGAATTTCCTACAGAAAAAGAAGTGTATTATTCAAATTTCCAGCAAAAAAACTATAAACTTGCTGCCGAAAATGTACACAAAATTAAACATAAAATTAGTATTTTAGGTCTTGAAAAAAGTTATGAAATTGCTACAAATCATGAAAATAGCCTCAGAGAAGGCCATATTGCCTTAGCTTCAGATTTTGATGAAATATTGCAAACCATTTCTGATTATTTGGAAACTTTTTAACATAATTAGATGAATTGTATTATTATAGATGATGAGGCTACCGCTAGAGCTATTGTGCAAGAGCTCTGTATGCAATATAATGAAATAGAGGTAGTCGCTATGTTTTCAAATGCTATTGAAGCTATAAAGTTTTTAAATCAAAATGAAGTAGATTTAATTTTTTTAGATATCCATATGCCCGATTATACAGGTTTTGATTTTATTGAAACATTAAAGAATCCACCTCATATAATTCTTACAACATCTGATCCAAATTTTGCAATTCAAGCATTTGAGTATGATTGCATTGTTGATTATTTAATAAAACCAATTACGCCTGAACGATTTCAAAAATCTGTTCAAAAAGCTAGATTAATAGCGTCTAAAACTTCAAAATTGTCAACCTCAGATAAAGATGTAATGGCATCTGGTAACGATTTATATGTTAATATTGGGAAGCGATTAATAAAAATAAATATTCCAAGCATTTATTTAGTTGAAGCAAAAGGCGATTATATAAAAGTTAAAATTGAAGATAAAACGTTTACCATCCATTCTACTCTAAAAAAAATTGAAGATAAATTACCTCAGGATTTGTTTTTAAAAGTACATCGTTCTTTTATTATTAATGTAAAAAAAATTATTGATATTGCAGATAATAGCGTATTAATACAAAACGATGTTGTTCCCGTAAGTCGCTCTAATAGACCCGAATTAATGAAGCGTTTAAATTTGCTATAAGAAATTTATAGAGAACATAAAATTCATTCATTTTTTTCAGTAATGAGTATCAGCTACAAAGCAATCTTTCTTTAGGTTCTTACAAAGTTGTTTTTAACCTTAGTTTAACCATTTTTCCAAGTCTTAATAAAAAATAAACGCTTTTATTGAGTAAAAACATCATTTATACATAGTGTATTAAACGTAAGTATGAGCATGTATTTTCATGGTTGTTTAATAATTATCCTATAGTCTTAACCCCATTATTAATTTAAAATAAAATAAAAACATTGATATTAAAGGGTTTTCATACAATTTTAATTAAGACAAAAAATAACTTATGAAAGCAAGATAAAAGCTACAAATTAATCACTTTTATAAAATAAATACATATTATCGGTAAAAAATATCTTTTTATCGATGTTTATATTTAAAAATTTGTTAAATTTACAATAAATATAAAAAATAAATGACAGAGAATTCTTTAAAAAGGAATAAATTTTTTAATGATGATATAACTTTTGCTGAAAAGAAAATATGTAAAATATTTCAAAAAATAATAATAACCCCATAAATTTTAAGTGTATGAAAGTTACAATAGTTGGAAGCGGATATGTAGGGCTAGTTACTGGCGCTTGTTTTTCCGAAGTAGGAATTGATGTTGTTTGTGTTGACATCGATCAAAACAAAATTGATAATCTTAAAAAAGGCATTATTCCTATTTATGAACCTGGATTAGATGATATGATATCCCGAAACATGAACAAGGGGCGACTAAAATTTACCACCAATATAGCAGAAGCCGTCAAAGAATCTGAAGTTGTCTTTATATCTGTAGGAACTCCACCAGATGAAGATGGAAGCGCAGATTTAAAATATGTTATTGCCGTAGCACGCGACTGTGGTAAACACATGACTGACTATACACTTGTAGTGACTAAAAGTACCGTTCCTGTTGGCACCTCAATTAAAGTAAAAAGTGCCATCCAAGAAGAATTAGATAAAAGAAATATAACCATTAACTTTGATGTAGCTTCAAATCCTGAGTTTTTAAAAGAAGGTGCTGCCATAAACGACTTTTTAAAACCTGACAGAATTGTTATTGGATTAGAAAGCTCCAGAGCAGAAGATTTAATGAAGACCTTATACAAGCCCTTTACTCTAAATGGACATCCGGTCATATTTATGGATATTGTTTCTGCTGAAATGACCAAGTATGCAGCGAACTCAATGCTTGCGGCAAAAATTAGTTTCATTAACGACATTGCTAATTTATGCGAAATAGTAGGAGCAGACATCAATAAAGTAAGAAAAGGAATAGGCTCTGACTCGAGAATTGGTAATAAATTTATTTACCCTGGCATTGGTTATGGAGGTTCTTGTTTTCCTAAAGATGTACAGGCATTAATTAGAACAGCCAGCGAATACAACTACGAATTAAGAGTGCTTAAAGCCGTAGAAGCGGTCAATAAAGATCAAAAACTGGTGCTTTTTAATAAAATCATGAAATACTTTAATAATGATATTAAAGGTAAAACTATTGCATTATGGGGTTTATCATTTAAACCACAAACAGATGATATGCGAGAAGCACCTTCATTAAAGATTGTTGAAGAATTATTAAAAGCTGGGGCCATAGTTAAGGCCTACGACCCAATTGCTGTTAAAGAAGCAAAACATCATTTTGGAGACACCATTTCTTATTTTGAAGATCAATATGAAGTATTAATTGATGCCGATTGTTTAGCGATACTCACTGAATGGCCTGAATTTAAAATACCAAATTATAAAATAATGATCAAATTGTTAAATAATCCAGTGGTATTTGATGGACGAAATATTTATGATAAAGATGAAATGAAAGATAACGGATTTGATTATTTCTGCATTGGAATTGATACCACAAAAAATGTATCAAAATACGTTACTGCCTAAAGCCCTAGAATTTATATAACCACCAAATATCTTTAGCATATAAAATTATGATACGAAAAAAAGTTCTAGTTACTGGAGGTGCAGGCTTTGTTGGTTCGCATTTATGTGAACGATTATTAAACGAAGGAAACGAAGTGTACTGTTTAGATAATTTTTTTACTGGCCAAAAGCAAAATGTGGTTCATTTGCTAAGCAATCCTTATTTTGAATTGATTCGCCACGATGTTACAACCCCATTTTTCATTGAAGCAGACGAAATCTATAATCTAGCTTGTCCAGCATCACCGATTCATTATCAATATAACCCCATTAAAACCATGAAGACTTCTGTTATGGGAGCCATTAATATGTTAGGGTTGGCCAAGCGAATAAATGCAAAAATATTGCAGGCATCTACCAGTGAAGTCTATGGAAATCCATTAGTACATCCACAACCAGAATCATACTGGGGACATGTAAACCCCATTGGAGAACGCTCCTGTTACGATGAAGGAAAACGAGCTGCAGAAACCTTGTTTATAGATTACCATAAACAAAATCGTGTTAGGATTAAAATTATAAGAATTTTTAATACCTATGGGCCAAGAATGCATCCAGATGATGGAAGAGTAGTTTCTAATTTTATTGTTCAAGCATTGCAAAATCAAGATATAACTGTTTATGGTAAAGGTGAACAAACTAGAAGTTTTCAGTATGTTGATGATTTAGTGGAAGCCATGATTAGAATGATGGCAACACCAGACAGTTTTATAGGTCCCGTTAATACTGGAAACCCACATGAGTTTACCATTCTGGAACTAGCTGAGAAAGTTATAAGACTCACAGGATCTAAATCTAAAATCATTTATAAACCCTTACCTTCAGATGATCCTATGATGAGAAAGCCAGATATTTCAATCGCTAAAAAAGAATTGGACTGGTCTCCTAACATTCAATTAGAAGAGGGTTTGGTCAAAACCATTGAATTTTTTAAAACCATTATTTAAATAAATCAAGGTTAATAAAAACACCAACCATATGGCACACACAAACTAAAGAATGTTTTTAAAATAGTTCAGATTTTTTCTCTCAAACTTTAGAATTATTTTAAGATTATCTATAAACCATAGAAGTAAACTTAATAAAATTAAAAAATGAAGAAAAAAATATTAGCCGTAGACGATGAACTAAGTATTTGTCTTTTACTTGAGAATTTTCTGTCTCAAGATTTTAATGTTGTTACTATTAATGACGGTCTTGAAGCCTTATTGTGGCTTGAAGACAACATTCCAGACCTTATAATTAGCGACATCCAAATGCCTAAAATGGATGGGTATGAGTTCTTAACAAAACTGAGACAAAGAGGTTTTACCAAGCATACACCGGTTATTATGCTATCAGGAAAATCTGAAAGTAAAGAACGCATTAAATGTTACAGGCTTGGAGCCCAAGATTACCTTACTAAGCCCTTTAATCCAGAAGAGCTAGATGAATTGGTAAAGAAAAATATCTTTCCAATACATTATTCCTTAGAATGGTAATGGTTAAAAAAGCAATGTTTTAAACTAATTTCACTAAGATGAACCCAAATCTAAACGTATTATACATTGGCGATAAACCTGATTATTTTCAAGCAAATAATGAAAATAATATCCAGATTAATCATGTTGAAAACAGCATTAAAGCCATTAATTACCTTCATTCTAATAAGAAAATAAATGCCATAGTTTGCCAATATAATTTGCCGGGCAATAACGGGTTATATTTATTTGATCAGATAAAAAAGAACCCTGAGCATGACAACATTCCATTTATTCTTTTAATGAAAGAATTTAACATTGATATTTATAAATCAGCTTTTAAAAAGAAGGTTAATGATTATTATGTTACCAATGTTTCTTCGGCCAAAGATATATTAAGCAGAATAGAATTTTTATGTACTCATAAAAAAAGCTTAGAAGTTTCAAAAGTATTAGAAGTAAATGAAGAAGTTTACAAAATGCCTATTTCAAAGCGTATTTTTGATATTTTTGTGGCATCATCAGTACTTTTAGTAGCATCTCCTTTTTTGCTGTTAATTATTTTAGCCATTCGATTAGAATCTAAAGGAAAAGTTTATTACATATCAAAAAGAGTTGGACGTAAAACCTTTGATTTCTACAAATTACGTTCCATGCGAACTGGCTCAGACGAGCTATTAAAAAAGCTAGCTAAAGAAAAAAATCAGTATAAAAAAGAAGAATCAAAATCTACAGATAATCCATTGGATGTTCCATGTCCTAGATGCATTGCTTTGCCAGAAGGTAAAACATGTTCTCCATTGATGTATTTAGATACTCATGAAATATGCGATTATTGGTTTAATGTTCAAAAGCGAGAAGCTGCTAAAAATAACTCAACTTTTGTAAAAATTGTAGACGATCCACGAATAACAAAAGTTGGTAAATTTATTAGAAACACTAGTATTGACGAGCTGCCACAACTTATTAATGTGCTTAAAGGCGATATGTCTATTGTAGGAAACAGGCCTTTACCAGTTTATGAAGCCGAAATGATTACAGCAGACGATTTGTCAAAACGTTTTTTAGCGCCTCCTGGAATTACAGGATTGTGGCAAGTAGAGTTAAGAGGAAAAGGCGGTAAAATGTCTGAAGAAGAAAGAATGCGTCTGGACAATGAATATGCCGATCATTTTAAAGGCGATAATTATTCCTTTTGGTACGACATGAAACTTATTTTAAGAACCATTCCAGCATTACTTCAATCAGATACTGTTTAAATCTTAAGGCGATAACTTAAATAAAATGAAAAAGTTTTTTAAAACACTATCAATTTTGATTGTAATCATTATTTGTTTTAACAATACCCAAGCTCAAACAACGGATTATAATGATAGTTCATTAAATGGCAAAGAATTTAATTTCCCTCCACTTAAAGTGGTCATAGATTCTGTATTGAAACGCAATGCTATGTTGAATTTTAGAAAAAATCATATAGGGGTTAAAGAGTCAACATTAGAGTCTGAACGTATTTATTGGACTAGAAATATAGGTTTTCAAGCTGATACTAGATATGGAAATCTTAATAATTTTTCAACAGAGGCAGATAGTCAAGTTAGCTCTTCAGTTTTAACCACATCCAAGCAGTTTAATTATAGTGTTGGAGTATATTTAAAGTTTCCAGTATTTGATGTTTTAAACAGAAAACATCAAATGCAACTAGCTAGATTAGAAGTTGATGAAGCTAAAAGTATGGCAGAATTTCAAGAAGAAGAAATAAGACAAACTGTTATAAAACTATATCAAGACTTGATTTTAAAGCAAAAATTACTTCAAATAAGATCGAAAAGTTTAGGCGATGGAAGAGTGAATATGGAAATGGTTGAGAAGGAGTTTAGAAATGGTGTAGTACAAATATCAGAATATGTGAGAATAACAGGAATGACTTCTAATTTGGAAGCAGATTATGAATCAGCTAAATCGGAATTCATAACTGCAAAACAATTGTTAGAAGATATGGTTGGTTTTGTATTTGGTTTAACGAATTCAAATTAAAAAATGACAATTATTGATTTTGTGAGATTGATTTTGAAGCATTTGATGTTGTTAATAATCGTGCCATTTTTACTAGCTTCAATGGTAATATTACTTACAATGAACCCTTCTTTTAAGTATTCGTCACAAACCATTTTATACACTGGTTTGGCAACGGGTTCATCCATTGAAATGGATAAGACGTTTAATTATCAAGCCACCAATACAGCTTTTGATAATTTAATTAATATTATAGAATCAAGAGAAACTCAAGAAGAAGTCGCTATTAGATTGTTGGCACAGCACTTAATGTTACCAGAAGCAAATCCTAAATATATATCCAAAACTTTCTTTGATGAATTAAAAAGGAAAATTCCAAAAGATTTATTTAATTATGTTGAGAATGGTAATAACAATGGTGTTATTCCGATAAATATAAGTGATTATGATGATGTGTTATTTCCACCTGAAATAGATAGAAATAATTATGAAAAAACAGTACAAAATTTAACTTCTTTAATGAAAAGTAGTCATGATAATTTTGTGTATGAACTGCTTAATTATGATTTAGACAAGCATTATTCTTTAAAGGCAATTTCTGAAATAACAGCCGTAAGAATTTCTAACAGTGATTTAATTAAGTTGACATATACCGTGGATGATCCTGGGATTTGTCAACAAACACTAGCTATCTATAATCGTGTTTGTATAAACAATTATAAATATGTAAAAGAAAACAGATCAGATGCGGTCGTTAAATATTTTGAAGGTCAGCTTGAAAATGCCAAAGAAAAATTAAAAGAAGCAGAAGACAAATTACTTGAGTTTAATAAAACCTCTAACATTATAAACTATTACGAGCAAAGTAAAGCTGTAGCCATAGTAAAAGAGGATATGGAGGTTGATTATAAAAATAAAAAAGCAGAATTAGCAGGAATTGAGGCAGCAACAAAACGATTAGAAGAAAAATTACAAATACAGGATGTAATTCAAGAAAAGAGTAATAGCATTCTAGAAAAAAAGAAACAATTAGGCGATCTGAATTTTAAAATTGCAGTAATACAAGCCGAAATGGAATCTAGCAATAGTGAAACTAGTAAAACTAAAATGAGTGAGTTAATGACCCAATCTGAAGTTTTAAATAGCCAGATAAAAAACACTGTTGACGAATTATATACATACCAAAATACTATAGATGGACTGCCAGTTTCTAAAGTGCTTCCAGATTGGATGAATAATGTTGTTGAAGCTGAAAAACTTAAAGCTAAAATTAAAACAATCGGTGAACAGAATAATGATTTTCAAGAAAAATATGAAAATTACGCTCCGGCAGGAGCAAATATAAAAAGAATAGAACGAGAAATTTCTGTTTCTGAGCAGGGTTATTTAGAAATACTTCATGGATTGAATTTGGCCAAGTTAAAGTTGCAAGACAACGAACTTTCTTCTAATTTAAAAACCATTGATACGCCATACTATCCTTTATCTCCAAATCCAACTAAAAGAACCATATTAATTATTGCAGCGGCATTTTTAGGAGGCATTTTAACACTGGGAATTATTTTTATAATGGAGTATTTTGATGATACCCTAAGAAATTCTAAAAGAGCTAGTAAAAAGCTTGGACTTCCATCTTTAGGTATGGTGCCTAAAATAATTTTAGATCCTGGAAGTATTAATTTGGCTTTTATTCAAAACAGATTGATCGAGATTATCAACCAAAATATATTACAATTTTTTGGTGTTAATTTTCCAGAAAAACAAGTTAAAACCATCATCGTTTTTAGTACTCAAAAAATGGAAGGTAAAACGGTAATTGCCAGTAATATTGCAAAAACTTTAAAGCAAGAAGGCAAAAAGGTATTACTGCTTAATTATGACGAAAAACAAGAACCAATAAAACAACAAAGAAAATTTCCTCTTATAAATAAAATTTTAAGGTATTCTGATCCTCGTATTGATTTCAATAACTCATTTTTAGCGCCAGCAACAAGTTATCTAGACAACAATGAACTTGCCACATATAGCTTAAATAATAAGTTTTATAATGCCAAAAACTATACAGATATTATTGAGTCTAATAATATTTCTATCGGTTTTAATCCTGAATTTATTATTATAGAACTACCAGCCTTAATTTATAATAATTATCCATCTGAATTGATAAATAATTCCGATTTAGGAATACTTGTATGCCGCTCTAATAGGGTTTGGTCTACTGCAGATCAATCTGCAATGACTAGTTTATTAGAAATTTCTGCTTCTAAAATAAGCTTTATAGTAAACGGCGTAGATATAAATGAGATTGAATCTGTACTTGGAGATTTACCAAAAAAACGAACCAAGTTCAGAAAAAAAATTAAAGCCATGTTTAAGTTTCAATTTTTTTCTAAAAACCAAATCTAAAAAGGGTCTAATGAAAATGTTCAAAAAAATAGTTCGGGAGGATAATTTCTTGTCATTAACAGGAAACGTTGTGATAGCTATTTTAGGAGTTGGAGGTTTTGCTTTATTGGCCAGAACTTTATCATTAGATGTTTTTGGTGAATGGGTTTTATTTATAACGGGAGGCTCTTTTATAGAAATGTTTCGGTTTGGTATAACCAATACAGGTTTAATAAGGTTTTTATCGGGTGCCGATGAAACTTCAAGAAATAAACTAATTGGATCTAATGCCTTAATTGGGTTAGGAGCTACTGTATTTTTAACAATTATTTTAGTGTTTTGCAATACTGTATTTAATGACTCAATTAGTAATTCTGGATACCATTTATTTTTTAAGTGGTACCCTTTACTAGCGTTTTTAAATTTACCTTGGAACAATGCACTTGTAGTACTGCAAGCTGATAGAAAATATGCGAAAATATTAATAGTTAAAACTATAAATAGTGGTCTATTTTTCTTAGTGGTTTTGGTGAATTTCTTTTTTTTAGAAATGACATTAAATCAATTAGTTATAGCTTTAATTATAATAAATGCATTTACATCTTTAATCACTATAATTTTAGGATGGGATGGCACAAAGTTTATCACAAAAGCAACTTCAATAACTAATAAAACATTATTAGATTTTGGAAAATACACAACCTTTACTCTAATAGGAACCAATTTATTAAGAAGTGCAGACACTTTGATTATTAGTTTAAGCCCATTAGGCAATGCTGCGGTCGCACTTTATAGTATTCCTTTAAAACTTACCGAATTACAACAAATACCATTACGCAGTTTTGTAGCTACTGCATTTCCTAAAATGTCTAAAGCAAGTGTGCAAGGAAAACTTCATGAAGTTCGAGATTTGTTTTATACTTATTCTGGAGCGCTTACTTATTTGTTTGTACTAATGAGTTTATGTACGTTCATTTTTGCTGATGTTTTGGTTTTAATCCTTTCAGGAAAGCAATATTTAGAAGTTGATCCATTAACTGGATTTAACGTTGTGGATATTGTTCGCGTCTTTTCTATTTATGGACTTTTATTACCTATTGATAGAATGACCGGAATTGGGCTAGACAGCATAAATAAGCCAAACATTAATGCTATAAAAGTATTTGTAATGGTAGCCGCAAATATTATAGGCGATTTTATAGCCATTTTTATTTTTAAATCTTTAATTCTTGTGGCAGTTGCATCAATACTATTCACTTTAATAGGGATTTGGATGGGGATGTATTTTTTAAATAAAGAATTGTCATTGTCTTATAAAGAGATTTTTTCAAGTGGCATCAATTTCTATAGAAACCTTATAAATAAAGTAACTAATAATAGGTTTATTGAATCTTATAAAAATTAATAAATAATTAAGTTGAATACAAGTAATAATAGTATAAACCCCTTTGAAAAAATATCAGGTTCATCTAGTTTAGCTAACCCGAAGGCTATATTGTTATTATTAGGTGGTGTATCACTAATTGCATTAATACTTGCTAAATTAGAAATAATGGGAGTTGGACTCTTATTGGCTCTCATTATTGGTGCTGTTTATATATATATATTGTTAAATAACCCCATTCTTGGTTTTTATACCGCCATTGGCCTCAATTTCGTAATACTTGGTTTAGCACGCTATGTAACCGGCCTACCTTTAGGTTTTGTAATAGATGGTATTATGGTTTTAACGTTTTTAGCCATCATTTTTTCTAGATTTAGAGAAAGAATTAATTGGTCTCCAGCCAATAAGGATATTACAATTTTGGCAGGAATTTGGTTGGGATATTGCATATTTCAATTAGCTAATCCTGAAGCTCGAAGTGTAGAAGCTTGGATTGCAGGCAGAGGCATTGGCTTTTATTTCTTTTTCTTTATAATTCTAACTTTCATGCTTATAAACACCAACAAAAGGTTAGATACCTTTCTATATGTTTGGGGTGTTTTTTCCATTATTGCAACACTTAAAGGAATGATGCAATTATTTTTTGGAGTAGATTATGCAGAACAAGCTTGGTTGAATGCTGGAGGCGCTGAAACCCATATACTCTTTGGTAAATTGAGGGTTTTTTCATTTTTCAGCGATGCTGGTCAATTTGGAGCTAATCAAGGTTTTTCAGGCGTGGTAGCTATTATTTACTCAATGACTAAAAAAGGGCTTCCAAAAATATTCTTTATTACGGTTGGAATATTAGGTTTATATGGCATGATGATTTCGGGTACTAGAGGAGCCATTAGTGTGCCATTAGCTGGTTTCATGACATTTTTTGTTTTAAGAAAAAACATTAGAGTCCTTAGTTTTGGCATCTTATTTATAGCCATCATATTTGTATTTTTTAAATATACTACCATAGCAAATGGTAACGACCAAATAAGAAGAATGAGAGGTGCCTTTGACCCTAATAATAAATCATTACAAGTAAGATTAGACAATCAGAAAATTCTTAAAGGATATTTAGCTTCGAGACCATTTGGTGGCGGTATTGGTCATGCTGGAGATAAAGCACAACGTTTTTTGCCAAATGCTTTTCTATCGCATGTAGCTACAGATAGTTGGTATGTTTTAATATGGGCAGAGCTAGGCATTGTTGGTCTAATATTTCATTTATTTCTTTTGTTTTATGTAATTGGAAAAGCATCATATAAAGTCATGTTTAAAATTCGAGACCCTATAACAAAATTAAAAATTGGTGCTTTAATTTCAGGAATGGCCGGAGTTATGGTTGCATCTTATGGTAATGCAATATTTGGAGGAATGCCTACAGCTTTATTAATATATGCTTCTATGGCAATTATGTCTAATCCAGAAACTTTTGAAAACGATGCAAATAAAAATTTACCAAAACTAATAAAAGTATAATTTTTTTGAAAAAGATTCAAAATAAGAGGGAAGCTATAAAAAATAAACCAAAAAATATAACATTATGAATTACAGAAACATAAAAGACTTAAACAATATAATACTTCAAAGATTAAGTATAATTCCCCGTGATTTCGATTTAATCGTTGGAGTACCTAGAAGTGGCATGCTTCCAGCAAACTTGTTAGCATTATATCTTAACAGACCTTATACTGATATCCATTCGTTTTTAAATGGTCATATTTATAAAGCAGGCGCTAGAAGCCAATTTTTTGATTCTGGCGAGTTTAAAAAGATATTAGTTGTAGATGATAGCATAGCCTCGGGTTCTGCTATGATTGAGGTTAAAGAAACCTTACAGCATCTTGAAGGTAAATTCGATATAAAATATTGTGCAATATATGTTATTCCTGGTAAAGAAAAAATGGTAGATTATTACTTTGAAAATGTGCCATTGCCACGTTATTTTCAATGGAATATCCTCAATCACACCACCTTAGAAAAAGCGTGTTTTGATATTGATGGTGTGTTGTGTGCAGACCCATTACCAGAACAAAATGATGATGGCCCTAAATACATCGATTTTATTTTAAATGCGCCACCATTATTTATACCTGGTAGTAAAATAGGAACCATCGTAACATCTCGCTTAGAGAAGTATCGTAAAGAAACCGAAACTTGGTTAGCGGCTAATAATATTAAATACAATGATCTTATTATGTTGGATTTACCAGATATGGCCGCTAGACAGCGCGCTAACAATCATGGAGATCATAAGGCAAAAGCATATTTGTCTAAACCTTATGTATTGTTTATTGAAAGCGAATATCATCAAGCTGTTGAAATAAATCGAATATCAAAAAAGCCAGTTTTGTGTACCGCAAACTTTGAAATGATTTTTGAATCGGAGTCCTTTATGTACAATCTTAAAAGTGGTAAACACTTACCCTTTCTAAGAAAATATGCTTTAAAGGTAAGAGATAAATTAAGAAAACTTAAGTAGTTTTTTTCAACCTTAAGTCCAAACTTTTTAATTATAAAAATTTAATATGCTACTATTTAATATCCTACAAATTGTTTTACTAGTCCTTTTAGGTTTGGCAACTTTATATATTTTAATATTTTCAATTGCAAGCCTTTTTTACAAGCAAAAAAAATATACTGATAACGGGAATATGAAAAAAATGGCTGTTCTTATTCCAGGTTATAAGGAAGATGAGGTAATTATTGAAGTAGCAAATTTGGCTTTAGAGCAAGATTATCCTTCTCACCTGTATGATGTTGTTATAATTGCCGATTCTTTTAAAGCTGAAACACTTAAAACATTAAAAACATTACCAATAAAATTGATTGAGGTAAGTTTTGAGAAGAGCACAAAATCAAAAGCCTTAAACAAAGCCATGGCTTCTCTTGAAAGTGATTATGATATTGCAGTGGTTTTAGATGCAGATAATGTAATGGCAACCGATTTTTTAAAGAAAATTAATGCTGCTTTTGAGCATGACTTTATTGCGGTTCAAGGACATAGAACCGCAAAAAATGTTAATAATTCTTGGGCAGTACTTGATGCTATAAGTGAAGAAATAAATAATAATATTTTTAGAAAAGGGCATCGCGTTTTAGGGCTTTCTTCAGCCATCATTGGATCTGGAATGGCTTTTAGGTATCAATATTTTAAAACACTCATGTTAACTGTAACGGCTATTGGTGGTTTTGATAAAGAGATTGAATTAAAAATGCTTAAAGAAGGTCGTAAGATAGTGTATTTAGATGATGCTATGGTTTATGATGAAAAAATACAGAAATCAGAGGTTTTTGGAAATCAACGTCGTAGATGGTTGTCTGCACAATTCCATTATTTTAAAACAGATATTTTGAGTGCCTTTAAACACTTAATACTTAAAGGTAATATTGATTATTTTGATAAAGCGATTCAGTTTATTCAACCACCACGAATATTATTATTAGGTGCAGTAATTATTTTTAGTGTTAGCTTTATTTTAACCAATTATTTATTAGATAATCAAGTTTATTTAACCAATTATTGGATTGTTTTAGCCATAGCTTGTGTATTATCTTTTATTTTCTCAGTGCCAAAATCATATTATAATTTAAAGACATTTAAAGCTTTGGCAAGTTTACCTAAAGGTATGTTAATGATGCTGTTATCATTATTAAAAATTAAAGGCGCGAACAAAACATTTATACATACCCAACACACATCAAGTACTAAAGAAAAGGAATAAAATTATTTGAACAGCGGGTGATTAAAATAAAATATTATGAAAATAGGAATAGAAGGTCAACGGCTTTTTCGTAAGAAAAAACACGGCATGGATATGGTGGCTTTAGAGCTTATAAAAAATATTCAAATTATAGATAAAAAAAATGAATATTTTATTTTTGTAAAACCCGATGAAGACCATTCCGTACTTCAAGAAACAGCTAACTTTAAAATAGTTGAGCTAAGTGGTGGCCCATACCCTACTTGGGAGCAAATAGCGTTACCAAAAGCTGCTAAAAAGTATGGCTGTGATATATTGCATTGCACAAGTAATACAGCACCATTTTTTACTAACATTCCTTTAATTACTATTCTTCATGATATTATTTACATGGAAAGCAGTTATTTAAAAATATTAACCAGTAGTGCCAGTGCCTATCAAAAATTTGGGAATATTTACAGAAAACTTGTGGTGCCGCGGGTTGTTAAAAAGAGCAAAAAAATTATTACCGTATCACATTTTGAAAAAAACAGAATTGGTGAATTTTTCAAAATTAAAGGACACACAAAACTAGACGCTATATATAATGGGGTAAGCGAGCACTTTATACCCATTACAGATGCTAATGAACTAACAAGAGTTAAAACCAAATACAATTTACCAGATCACTTTTTCTTTTTCTTAGGAAATACAGACCCTAAAAAAAATACCAAAGGAACCTTAAAAGCATTTTCAGATTTTTTAAAACAAACAAAACTAGATTATAAACTCGTGATGCTCGATTTCGATTTATCGGAATTATATAAAATATTAAACGATATTGAAAATCCAGAACTTATAAATGCAATTATTTTAACAGGTTATGTAGTAAACACCGATTTACCTGCAATATATTCTCAAAGTCGTGTGTTTTTATATCCCTCTCTACGCGAAAGTTTTGGCATACCCATGCTAGAAGCTATGTCTTGTGGAGTGCCAGTAATTACATCAAACACATCATCAATGCCAGAAGTAGCAGGTGATGCTGCGCATATTATAGATCCATTTAAACCAGAAGAAATAACAGCAGGAATTATAAAAATTTTAAATGATGAAGACTATAGAAAGTCACTTTGTAGTAAAGGCCTAGAACGAAGCAAACAGTTTTCTTGGCATAATATGGCGAAAGATTATTTAAAACTATATGAATTAATTGATTCTGAAAATTCTAAAAAATAAAAAAATGATTATAGGTAAAGACATCATAGTTGTAGGCATCCAAGCTTGGGATATAGAAATAGGAAGCAATTGTAAAAACATCGCTTTAGAATTTTCTAAAAATAACCGTGTTTTATATGTAAATCCGCCCATGACGAGATCTGTTATGCGTAATCAAAAAGATAAAATCAATATTCAAAAAAGAATTAGAATTAAAAATGGTGAAGAAGATGAATTGGTTGAAATTGGTTCAAATTTATGGAATTTATACCCAAAATCTATTGTAGAATCTATAAATTCAGTCCCTTTTCATGCGGTCTTCAAAATTCTAAATAAAAGAAATTCTAGAATTTTTGCCAGCGACATTAAGAAGGCTATGTCTAGATTAGATTTTAAAGATTGTATTCTTTTTAACGATAGCTCTATGTTTTTGGGATTGCACTTAAAAGAATTTTTAAATCCAAAAGTGTATGCTTACTACATGCGCGATTATTTGGTAAAAGTGCCCTATTGGCAAAAACATGGCGAACGTATGGAGCCTGAAGTGGTTAAAAAAGCAGATGTGCTTTTAACTAATTCTGAGTTTTTTGAAGACTTTGGTAAGCAATACAATAAACATAGTTATATGGTTGGCCAAGGATGTGATGTGTCTCATTTTAGTGATGAAGATAATAGCATTACCATTCCCGAAGAATTTAAAGATATTCCATCGCCCGTTATTGGCTATGTTGGGTCTTTAACTACCTTAAGATTGGATATTGAGTTATTAGAATATATTGCTAATCAAAGAAAAGATTGGAGCGTTGTTTTAGTTGGCCCCGAAGACGACGATTTTAAAAACTCCCAATTACATCACATGCAAAATGTCTATTTTCTTGGCAGAAAAGATGAGGCAGAACTTCCAAATTATGTAAAAGGATTCGATATAGCTACCAACCCACAGTTAAATAACAATTTAACCATAGGAAACTATCCTAGAAAAATTGATGAATATTTAGCCATGGGAAAACCAATTATTGCCACAGAAACTAAAGCCATGCACATGTTTAAAGAGCATGTATATTTAGGTAAAACTAAAGAAGATTATGTGCCGCTATTAGAAAAAGCTCTAGCCGAAAATTCAAAAGAATTAATAGATAAAAGAATAGAATTTGCTAAAAGCCATACCTGGGAAAATAACGTGAAAGCTATTTACAATGCCATTATTAAAGCTACTAAACATAAAATAAAATGGGATTAAAAGAAAAAATAAAATCAAATGAAAGCTTAAAGAAGCTCGTTCATTGGTCTATTCTTATTCCAAAACAAACCAGACCTAGGCTATGGATAAAATGGTTTGTGAATCCTTTTTATCATAAAAAAGGAAAAGGCGCTCGTATTAGACCCAGAACAAGAATGGATGTAGTGCCTTGGAATAAATTTGAATTGGGAATAGATTCTACAATTGAAGATTTTTCAGCAATAAACAATGGCGTTGGCCCCGTTATAATTGGAGATAGAACTAAAATAGGCTTAAGTAATACCATTATTGGACCTGTAACTATAGGAAATGATGTTAGACTCGCCCAAAATATAACACTATCTGGCTTAAATCATAACTACGAAGATGTAAGTCTTCCAATTCATGTGCAAGGCGTTTCTACAGCTCCCATTATAGTTGAAGATGATTGCTGGATAGGAGCAAACGTTGTTGCTGTTGCGGGCGTTACCATTAGCAAGCATTCTATTGTAGCGGCAGGAAGCATTGTTACCAAAAATATTCCTCCTTATTCGGTTGCTGTAGGCAACCCTGCTAGGGTTATAAAAACCTATAATCCTGAAACGAAGACTTGGGAAAAAGTTTAGCAAGCAATAATAAAACCATCTATATTTAATAATATGAAAGCAGAAAAAGATACAACGATAGAAACGCTTAGAGGAACTGTTATCATTTTGGTAGTTATAGGTCACGTTATTGGTTCGGCCTCAGATGGTGGCATGAAGGTTAGCGATGATTCTTTTTTACGTTATTTTTATTACACTTTTATAGACCCCATACAAATGCCCCTTTTTACGGTCATTGCAGGATGGGTATACACTTTAAGACCAGTTATTCGTGAAAAAATAAATGATTTTATATTAAAAAAAGTTTTGCGGATTCTTTTGCCAATGCTTGTGGTTGGAATGTGTTATTTTTTGCTTCAATATTTTACACCAGGAACCAATAACAAAGGGAATCTATTAGATATATGGAAATTATTGATATTCCCTTACACCTTGTATTGGTATTTATATTCACTTTTTCTAGTTTTTGTTATCGTAGCGTTTATTGATTCTTTTCATAAAATGAATACCGTTAATAATTGGCTAATAATTTTAGGTGTTTCAACTTTTATTTTACTCATGAGAGATGCTGTTATTCCTTACGAACAACCAAATTATTTCAGTTACAAAGGTGCTATGTATCTTTTCCCTTGCTTTATTTTAGGTATTGGATTAAATAGATTTAAAGCCTTTTTTCAAGAACCATTTATAAAATATGCCATCACCATAATTTTAATAGTTTGTATCATCATTCAACAATTATCTTGGTTCAAAGTCATTCACTATACCGTTCATAAAGACACTATTATTGGGTTACTTATAGGTCTTTTAGGAACTATGATGCTCTTGAGATTTAGACTTGAAACAAAATGGTTAATCTGGTTTGGCGGTTTTGCCTATTCCATTTATTTATTTCACGCCTTTGGTACTGCTGGCGGTAGAATTATTTTAAAGCGATTTGATATTCATTCTTCTGCTTTAATTTTTACAGTGTCTTTAGCTGCCGGGTTGTTATTGCCTATTGTAGCAGAAAAATTACTAGATAAATTTAAAATAACAAGAATACTATTTCTTGGAAAAAACTAATAAATAAAACACTGTTTTAAAAAATAATACTAACCTATTAAACTAATCTAATATGCTAATTTTAAAAATTATTTTTTGGATACTACTTTTCATAATCGTCTATACTTATGTAGGTTATGGTATTTTATTATATCTTATTATTAAAATTCGAAGGGCTTTTAAAATTGGCAATAAACCAAGCCCTAATCCTGATTATGAACCCGAAGTTACTTTGTTTATTGCTGCTTATAATGAAAAAGAATATGTAGAAGCAAAAATGAAAAACTCTTTGGAACTTGAATACCCAAAAGATAAATTAAACATCATTTGGGTTACCGATGGGTCTAATGATGGTACTCCAGATTTACTAAAAGGGTATCCCAATACTACTGTACATCATTTAGATGAACGAAATGGTAAAATTGGTGCTATGAATCGCGGTATGCAATTTATAAAAACGCCTATAGTTATTTTTAGCGATGCCAATACCAACCTTGGAAAAGAATCCATCAGGCGTATTGTTAACTTATTTAGCAATCCAAAAGTAGGTTGTGTCTCAGGCGAAAAAAGAATTGTAGATAAAGAAAGTGATGTAGCATCCGGCGCAGGTGAAGGTCTTTATTGGAAATATGAATCGGCACTAAAAAAATGGGATGCTGAATTATATTCGGTGGTTGGAGCTGCTGGAGAACTTTTTGCCGTAAGAACTGAACTTTATAGACATGTTGAAAAAGACACCATATTAGATGATTTTATTATCTCTTTACGTGTTGCTCAAGACGGCTATACCATTCAATATGACCCTGATGCGTATGCCATTGAAACCGCTTCGGCAAATGTTAAAGAGGAATTAAAACGCAAAATTAGAATCTCTGCAGGCGGTATTCAATCCATTGTAAGATTGTGTTCTTTATTAAATATTTTCAAATACGGAACACTGTCATTTCAATACATATCACATCGAGTGTTGCGATGGAGTTTAACACCTATGAGTCTTATCCTTCTAATTCCAGTTTTAACTGTTTTAGCAATTAATGAAGGTGTCTTTAACTTTGGCTTTTATGCCATATTGTTCTGGCTACAACTACTTTTTTATGCTGCCGCATTATTGGGTTGGTTTTTAGAGAACAGAGAAACAAGAATTAAAATTCTGTTTATTCCTTATTATTTTTTCATCATGAATTTATCCGTTGTACTAGGGTTTTTCCGTTACATGAAAAAATCACAATCGGTAAATTGGGAACGATCAAAACGAGCGAGTTAAAACAATAATAATATTAAAACATGGATAGAAGAAAAGCAATTGGCGGAATTTTAGGTCTTACTGGAATTAGTATAGCCTCTGTTGTTGGGGTTAAATATTTTTACGGAAACCTAAAATCAAAAAGAGGGCAACTCCAAAATTATTCAAATTTAATTTCAGAATTAGTTGATGCCATCATACCCGCTACAGAAACTCCAGGCGCTAAAGAAGCATTGGTGCATGAATATATAATAAACTATATGGAAGAGTGTTCATCAATGAAAGAATATAATAATTTTTTAAATGGACTAAATAATTTACAGGAGAATTGTGTAAATACTTATCATCATAATTTTGAAAACTGTTCAACAGTTCAAAAAAATCAAATAATTGAAAATTTAGATAATAACTACGATTCAACAAGTTTGTTTTCAAAAATAAATAATAAGTTACAAGGGCGTTCATTTTTTGATATTTTAAAATCATTAACAATTGAAGGGTATTGTACATCAGAACCTGGAGCAACCATGCATTTAGAATATCAACCTATTCCTGGAAAATATAATGCCATTACCAACCTTAAGGTTAATCAAAAGGCGTGGGCAACAAAATAACTTAATTATGACAAATCAAACAACAAACAATACTTTTGATGCCATAGTTGTTGGGTCTGGTATTAGTGGCGGTTGGGCGGCCAAAGAGCTCACAGAAGGTGAATTAAAAACACTGGTGTTAGAAAGAGGTAGAAATGTTGAGCATATAACTGATTATATAACTGCCTGGAAAAATCCATGGGAATTTAAAAATAGGTTTCATTTAAGCAATACAGATTTAGAGGAAAGACCCATTCAAAGTAGTCATTGTAATGCTACAGATAAACATTTCTATGTAAAAGATAGTGAGCATCCCTATATTCAAGAAAAACCATTTAAATGGATAAGAGGCTATCAAGTTGGTGGTCGTTCTCTAACTTGGGGAAGGCAAAGTTATCGATTTTCAGATTTAGATTTTGAAGCTAATAATAAAGATGGATATGGTGTTGATTGGCCAATTAGATATGATGAGCTTAAAAAATGGTACGATTATGTAGAGGATTATGTTGGCATTAGTGGTAGTTTAGAATCGTTATCTCATTTACCAGATGGTATTTTTTTACCACCAATTCCTATGAATGCTATTGAAAAACATTTAAAAGAAAGTGTAAGTAAGCATTATTCAGATAGGGTTATTATAAATGGAAGAGTTGCAAATCTAACCGAACCTAAAAAAGGTAGAGGACCATGTATGTATCGAAATTTATGTAGTAGAGGATGTCCTTTTTCTGGATATTTTAGTAGTAATTCATCAACATTGTTAGATGCTTATAATACAGGTAATTTAACACTCAGAGAAAATTCAGTTGTAAAAGAAGTTATTTATGATGAACTGACTAAAAAGGCAGTGGGTGTTAAAATAATTGATGCTGTTACAAAAGAAGAAATTAATTATTATGCAAAAATTATTTTTTTAAATGCTTCAGCAATAGCAACAGCTGCTATACTATTAAATTCGGTTTCTCAATCTTTCCCTGATGGTTTAGGAAATTCAAGTTTGCAAGTGGGTCACAATTTAATGGATCATGTGGTTAACGAAGGTACTTATGGTATTTATGATGGATTATTAGACAAATATTACGAAGGCAGGTCTCCAGGAACCATTTATGTTCCAAGATTCCAAAATTTAAACCCAGAAACAAAAAGCACAGGCTTTGTAAGAGGATATGGTATTCAAGGTAAGGGAGAGAGAGAGAATTGGGAGTCTAAATCTACCACCGGAATTGGTGTTTCATTAAAAGCACAAATAGAAACTCCAGGAAAATGGAAAATATCTCTTGGTGGTCGAGGTGAAGTACTACCCAATTATGAAAATAAAATTTATTTAGACCATCAAAATAAAGACCAATGGGGATTACCATTGGTTAAAGTTCATTTTGAATACGGCCCTAATGAACTAGCTATGATGGAACATATGACCAAAGCTAGTGAAGACATATTAAGAAAATCAGGATTTGAAAATGTAGGAAGTTATAGAAATAGCCCTCCTCCAGGATCTGCTGTACACGAAATGGGAACTGCAAGGATGGGTAACGACCCTAAAACTTCAGTTTTAAATAAATACAATCAAATGCATGATGTTAAAAATGTATTTATAACTGATGGAAGTTTTATGACTTCGTCTGGTTGTCAAAACCCGTCTTTAACATACATGGCGGTTACCGCCAGAGCTTCGCAATTCGCTATTAAGATGTTTAAATCAAATCAATTATGAGATATTTTAAATTAGCGGTCATTCTTTTTGTTTTGTTTTGCGTAGTTATAGGTGCTGTTTATGTTATAAAACAACCATCCTATACCATAAAAACAGAGGGTAATTTATATATTGTAAATAAGGCAAGCCGAAGTGTTACGGTTTTTAATTTGTTTGAAGGTAAACAAATCAAGGAGCTGCCTGTTGAAATAGAACCGCATGAAGCAACAACATTATCGAATCCAAATAGAGTTATAATTACAAATTATGGAACTATTGATGCTGAAGGTAAAAGTATAACGGTTATTAATGCAGATAATAGTACCATACTTAAAACCATAGAACTTGGTGAAAGTTTAATGCCACATGGTATTATTTCTCTATCACAACCAAACAAAGTTGCAGTTGTTACAGATATTGGTAATCATTTATCAATTGTTAATATAGAAACAGGCATTGTAGAAGAGCAAATATCAACACAGCAAGATATGGGCCATTTGTTGGTTCAACATCCTCATAAGCCATTAATTTATGTTACTAATATTAATTCTGGTTCAGTTAGTGTTATAGATACAGAACTAAATGAAGTCATTAAAATTATTCCTTGTAGTAAAAGTGTTGAAGGTATAGATATCACACCAGATGGTTCTAAAATATGGGTAACAAATATTAAAGAAAATTTTATTTCGGTAATCAATACTGAAACCTACAAAATTACAGACCATATACAAACAGGAAGGGAGCCTTTACGATTAAAATTTTCAAATGATGGAAAATTTTGTTTAGTTTCCAATTCTAGTGACGGAACGGTTTCTGTTTATGATACAAAAACAAAAAAACAAATCAAAACCATAAGAATTCCCGGTAAAAAAAATATTTTCGAAAAAATAATTTATAAAACACCGCGTCCAGTGGGTATTCTAATGCATACTAACGGATTATATGCCTTTGTATCTAATCTCACAGCTGGTAGAGTTGAGGTCATTGATATGCGAGATTTTAATATTGTAAGTAGTATCAGCGCAGGCAAAATGCCAGACGGTTTAACATTGATTAATTAATTTTAAGAGGTTAATGAAGCGACTTAAATACGTCTTAATAGCATTGGCCATGCTTTTCTTGTTGTTGCGGCTATCAATTATCATTTTTAGATTACCATCTTATACTATTCAAACCAGTGGGAAATTATATGTTGTAAATAAAGTAAGTGAAGATATTCAAGTTTTTGATTTATTTAGTGGAAAGGAAATAGCCAATATTCCTATTAATATTCTATCTCATGAAATTATAACAACGGCAGATGAAAATAGAGTTGTAGTTACAAATTATGGGTCTAACAATGGAAATACTATTAAAGTTATTAACACAAATACCAACGAGGTTGAAAAAACAATAGATTTAGATGAAGATGTGAAAGTAAATGGCATTGCTGCTACTCCTAAAGTTAATGAAGTTGCTGTCATCGACTATATGAATAATAATTTATTAGTACTTAATATTGAAACCGATAGTGTTGAAAAGCAAATAAACACCAAACAAAAAAAGAGTCATTTATTGGTGTTTCATCCTAATAAATCTATAGCTTATGTAACTAATATTGACTCAGGTTCAATCAGTGTTATTGACATAAATCTAAACGAGGTAAT
>Ga0210042_1000544_pt1 | contig 34003 bp, 38 predicted proteins | sample CryGeymeta201518_FD_183982 | JGI IMG/M metagenome (GOLD analysis project Ga0210042, IMG submission 183982) | Groundwater microbial communities from Crystal Geyser aquifers in Utah, USA - Crystal Geyser metaG 2015-18 (SPAdes) (version 2) | ecosystem: Environmental > Aquatic > Deep subsurface >... | reverse complement strand
CTTCTTTCCTGACTTTGACATGATTTCAGTATAAATCACGCCATCTTTTTTAGAATTTAGCGAATTGCATTTTGGACATATTTTCACTTAAAAATCATACCAAAATATCAAAAAAAGGTTGTCGACGACCTTTTACACACTGTTTTTACCTGTACATCAATAAGAAACACTACTTCCAGCCCGTGATTTCGTTACCAGCGCCACATTTTTACTCAATATTTAGTATAATAATAACGACAGGGATATATAAATATGAGCGAAATAACAAGAAGAGATTTTTTAAAGTTGATGGGAGCAGCGGCTGGAGCAGTGGCTTTAAATAGGTTTGGTTTAGCTAAAGCTGAAGGTCAAAGTAACAAACCAGAGACAGCCGAGCAACTTCTCTCGAGAAAAGAGCATTTTAAACCATTCAACAGAGGTAATGCTGAGTGGCAATATGTGGAATTTCAGTATTCTAATACCGAAAACGAGCGCATTGGCATAACCACTTCTATAAGCGAATTAACTAATCCCTATACTAAAGAAAAGACTCAACAACTTTTGGTAATGCGCCACAACCTTAATACAGGTGAAACCGCAAAGAATGTGTATGAGATGGTACACATTCTTTTGATGAAGCTACATCTAAATACACATTTACGGATAGCCAGAATAAACAGCTGGTCGAGTTTTCCTATGATGAAAGTGGAGATAGATATTTACTCAAGGTAAATACAAATGAGTTTAATTCGGAAGAAATAGACACTGGAGTTTTGGTATTAAGACCTCAGGGAAATTTAATTCCTGTATCTAAAGATGGAAATTTTACAGTCGCTAATTTTGAAGGAGGAAGGATAATTACCAATTATTTTGCTGATCACATAAAAGTTGAAAAACAGAACGGAGATATTGTCGGTTATGGTAGACGTGATTCGGAAAATTTAGAACTCGAAGGTTTACCTCCTACACAACTAGATATTGACCACACATGGGTTCATACATCAGGATTGAGAGCAGACGGTAAGCGGTTCTTTATTACGGCCTGGGGTAGTAAAACTGGCGGTCAATTTAAATTTGCAGATGTTCTCATTGTCGATCCGGCGACGGGAAACCAAGAAAGTTTTGTACAGTTCAATGAGGAAAACCCTGGCTTTAATATAAATTTTATTTCAAGCTTGACAGAACAAGAAACCCCAGCTGAGCAAAGTAAAAAACCAGAATACCAGATGGCTCACGGGGGTAAAGTAACAGCAACCGCAGGGAACGAAACTTTATTTGAACTTGAAGTGGATGGTAATCCCGGCCAAATAATAGACAGTAAGGATATTTTAAATATGGTTGAAGCCCACGGAAAAGTGGTAGCTGGTTCAGTTCTCGGTTTTGTGGTTACATCCAGTGATAGTGCAATGTGGGAAACAACCGATGAGAAGTATTCTACTTTTTTACCGATAATGCTGAAACAAGAACAGTAAAGAACTTTTAAATAATAATGTTGGAGAATTGCATTTTTAAATGCTATGATAATTTTAGTGAAAAAAAATTAATTAATAGAAATGAAAAATAACATCAGTAAACTCTTCTTCATTATATTAGCTGGATTGTTTTTAACATTTATAATTACCTTGTTTTACGGGTTTTTTATTTTACCTCGATTAAACAAAAATATTATTTGTATCCAGTCTCTCTCGCGATCATGTTTCCTCGGCACACCGATGTGTTTTAATTTTCCTAATCCCTGCGTTACTCCACCGCTTTGGTTTCCTGCAAAAAATAGTAATCTCAATTTTTGAAACTAAAAGAAAAAGGTGGTGTTATCCACGTACAGATGGGTGGGGCAAGAATACTATAAATTATTTCCTTTCTCGAGCGATAGCGAGAGAAAAATCACGCGCGCAAAAAATAGCGGAGGCGCGGTGGGTAGGGGCGCCGCGCTGGAGCTACGTTAGAGATAAATTACGTCTTGGTTGGAGTCCTGAAGAAATAGCAGGAAGACTCAAAAGAAAGAATAATAGTCAAACAGTAATTTGTCACGAAACAATATACCGCTACATATATAGCAGTGCAGGGAAACAGAAAAACTTGTCAGAATATTTGGTTAGAAATCACAAAATAAGATGGAAGTGGAAAGGTAGAAAATGATATCAAAAAGGTATCCAAATGAAATATCAAGAAAAAAAATACCAGGTTGAATCATTTGATAAAATTATAAAAATTTTAGATAAATTAGGGATTAGTGTTAGTTCAGAAAAAGTTACAAATCATTATTATGGTCAACATGAAGGAAATGATGTTGTAAAACTAGTTAGCTATTCTAATAAAAATGAGATTCATATTCTTGAAGAATCACATGGGAAATTTTCTTCAATGGAAAGTATACCAGTGGAAAATATAGAAGCTGGATTAAAGTGGCTTAAAAACAAAGGATATCAGGTAGTTGATTTGATAAAGATGAGCAACTTTGACTATGATTATAAAGGAGGTCAGATAAGACTTTATTTAATTGATGACTGGTTGCACTCAATAATTTTAGATTATCCAGAAGGACAGCATGAAGTTATAGAAAATGAGTTGGGATTAAGACCCGAGGATAAAATCTCTATACCTTATAATAAGCAACTTGAATTACTGGGAAAACTTAGGTCAATGAAGCTGGAATAATGATCGCAAAGTTTATAAAAAAAGTTTTGACATTGTCCACTTGTGCCATCAAATATTTCCCATCAAGTAATAAGCTTAAACAAAGCTTATCTTAAGTTTTTTATCCATACCTTCAGCAAACTTAATTAGACTGTTTAGAGTAGTATTTCTAGCTCCTGTTTCTATCTTGGTAATTACAGTGCGATCAATACCCATTTTGTCTGCCAATTCTTGTTGAGTAAAACCAAGCTCTTTTCTAATTTTTTTAAATTCTTCAACTACAACATAATAATTGTTGGCTTTTTTAGCATTCTTTTTTTGTGATAGTGAGAACTGTTTACCCCATTCTTTTAGAGAAACATTATTATTTTTCATATTCATCCTTTATTTAATATTTTTTAAGTCTTTTTAGAGCTTTAGTTAGTTCTTTCTTTGGTATTTTTTGAGTTTTTTTCTGAAAAGCAGATAAGATTACTACTTGGTTTTTTAATATATATGCGTAAATCGCTCGCCATTGAACTCTATGCTTGATTCTAATTTCAAATAGTTGATTCCCTATTTTTTTGGCAAAGGGCATTTCTAGTTTGCCCACTTTGCTTAAGATTTCAAAAAGATCATTAAATTTAGCTCTAACTTCAATTGAAAAAGTACTTAGTTTTTTTGTAGCTAAATTATCTAAGATCACTGTCTTCTTTATTGTTTATATTGTGTCAGATAAGACACATTTGTCAATGATCAGTTTGAACTAAAAATGTAGATATAATCATTATTTTATTTTGTTTGTTGAAAGGCTAAAATAAAAATTTCTGACATAGTCCACTTATGTCATCCAAATTTTAATCTGATATCATATAGATATGATAATTACAAAATCTCAGCCTTTTACTAAAGAAGAAATTGAAAGACTCAAAGAAGAGTTTAAAGTCTATATAAAGACTGTTATTGATATTGAGAATGAAATTTGTTCTGCTGGAATGAATCGTCATTTTGAAGGAGAACAGCTTTTAATTGAACAGAATTCAAAACAAAAAGATTTATGGGGCGGCGGTATTGATTTAGAAACATTAGAAGTTGATTTTAATTCTTTTATTAATATTAGACCAAGTGATAATGATACTAAAAATGAAATTCAGAGCGAAGATATTAAAAAAAAGTATAAAAAATTAACAGAATATTTTTTTAAAGAAATATTATGACAAATAAAAAAATGTTAATAGGTTCTCTTTCTAATGACTTGTATAGAGTTGCAAATTTAACAGCAAGAGGCTCTCAAAAATCAGCTAATAGATTTTGGCAGGAATCAAAGAGATGGTCATTAGAATTATCCAATCAAGATCTTAAGGATTATATAAAAGATATTATTATAGATTTGAATTCTGATATTGACTCCAATGTTTCTCAAGAAAAAGCAGAAAAACTTTTAATGTATGGAACCCTGCTTCAAAATTATTCTGTTAATATTGATTGATAAAAAAGTTTTGACATAGTCCACTTGTGCCCTCAAATAAAATATCAGCTTTAGCTGATATTTTATTTGATATCTAACTAGAAGATCAGGACAATTGAACGACGGGTACACGAGCACACAGTGCGAGTCATTCTAGTGCATGAGAGCTACATTAAGTAGAAATAATTGCGAGTCGTGAATCCGACTGAACTTATGTACCCTAAAGGACATAAACGAAGGAGTGTTTAGAGCATGGACGGAAGACCAAGTTGGGCGTCCAATAAATTTTCATTTAGTTTTACATATCAGATTTTTTGGCAATTTAGTTTATAATACTTTTTAGTATGCAAAAGAAATCTAGTCTGCAAAAGGCCTATTCTACTTATAAAAAAAGAAAAACCACTAAAAAAGGTCTTTTGAGTGCGTTTCGAATTTCTATGCCTGAAATTATTATTCGAACCACCAGATTAGAAGGTGAATCTATTACTCGTAAAATGGTGAATTCAATATTTAAATGACCCAAGGCAATACTAAACCCTCTGGTGCAACCTCATATAAAAAGACAGCGTTGGGAATTATTTCACGCACCAAACTTCTTCCGCTAGAAATAGAAGCTACAAGAAAAGGTTTAGAGTTTATTCATGATCTAAGCAAAGATAAAAAGAATACTGAAATCACATCAGAATTAATTTGCAAAATTCATGCGATTTCTTTTCAATGGATTTTTCCTGATTGGGCAGGAAGATTTAGAAATATTCAAGTTACCTACTCTGGAAAAGAAGCGCCAACTTATTTTTTATTACCCGAACTTATCAAAAATCTATGTGATGATTTAAAAATACAACTAGAAAATTTACCAAAACCAACAGAGGAAGTTTTTATTGATAGCGCTGTTAGCCTATTGGCTTGGTTCCAACATAGATTTATATTTATTCATCCTTTTCAGGATTACAATGGCAGGGTCGGTAGAATGCTGACAATTTTTTTATTACTTAAGCTTGGTTTGCCAGCAGTTGAAATTAAAGTTGAAACAAAAATAGATCGAGAAAAATATCTTGAGGCTATGCGGGTTGGTGATGAGGGAAATTTAGAATTACTTGAGAAATTATTGAGCGAGACATTGACAGAAGCACTTGAGGAATAGTCTCAACTGATATAATTTATATTATGAAACTAACAAGAAAACACGTTCTTGATTATCTAAAAGAACATAATTTAATGCAGGTTGCTACCTGTGGTGAAGTACATCCCTGGATTGCATCAGTGTACTATTCATTTGATCATGATTGTAACCTGTATTTTTTAAGTTCGCCAACTACTATCCATTGTAAGCAAATTTCTCAAAATCCAAATGTTGCTGTTGCAGTGACAAGCTCTAATCAAAACATGTCTGGACTTAAAAAAGGATTGCAAATTTATGGAGTTGCTGAGAAAATTTCAAACTCTGCAAAAGTAAAACATGCCTTAAAACTTTGGAAAGATTCTTTAAATGTGAAGAATAATGAATTGACTCATGAAAATATGGTAAAAAAAATTATATCTGGAAGGATGTATAAAATTTCTCCTAAGAAAATTAAATTCTTTAATCAAGAATTATTCAAAGTAAAAGATGGTGAAGAACCAATGCTGATTTTGAAATAAATATATGAAAATTCTCATAATCAATGCATCTCATCGTAAAGGTAATACTGATCAGATAACAGGTGAAGTTAGAAAAAAACTTGAAGGTTATGAGGTTAGAGAATTGATTCTTAGAGATATAGATATTCAGATTCCTGATGGATGTGAGAATTGTGCTGAAAGTGAGGTTTGCCCTCATATTAAAGATGAGTTTTCTGAATTAATAGAACCAAGTATTAGAAATTATGATGTTTATATTTTGGCAACTCCAACTTGGAGTGATAATGTGACACCACTTGCTTTAATATTTTGGAATAGAATTGTGTCTTGGTGTCATGAAGATAATAAATATCTAAAAGGGAAAAAACTGGGAGTGATTACCCATGGTATGGCGGGACAAGAATCTTGGGATAATGTAATCAGCTGGGTGAAAAGTATTTGCTCTTGGGAACAATGCAAATTTGTAGGAAGCTTAACTTGTAAAACTGGAAGCAATATAAATAATGTTGAATTAAATCAAGAAAAAATAAATGAATTTGTTGATGGTTTATTATAGAAAATATGAACAAAAATATTCATGCAATTATTCTAGATGTAGACGGCGTCATCGTTGGTGAGAAAATTGGTTATAATTCACCCCACCCTCATCCAGACGTAATTTCTGCTCTTAAAGAAATTCAAAATAAAGGTATTCCAATTAGTTTATGTACAGCTAAGCCTCATTTTGCAATTAGCAAAGAAATAAAAGATGCTGATCTTGACAATGTTCATATTACAGATGGTGGTGGAGTGATTATTAATCCATTAAACAAAGAGATTGTTAAACAAAATAATGTTCCAACAAAAAGTGCTGTTAAAGTAATTCAAGCTTTTTTGGATGCCAATGTGTACGTCGAATTTTATACAGTAGACAACTATGTAATTCAAAAATCGCAAGCCGGAGATATCACTCAAAAACATAATCATGTAATTCAGGCTGAGCCACTTCAGGTAGATTTATTGGTAGAAGCCGCTAAAAAGGCTCAAATTACTAAAATTATGCCAATTGCAATTAATGAGTCAGATAAAGAAAATTTAAATAAAATATTTGAACCTTTAAAAAATGAGCTGGTTTTAAGTTGGAGTGTTCATCCAGTAATTCTTCCTCTTCAATTTGGAATTATTACTGCGTCAGGAATATCTAAAAAACAAGGTGCTATAGAGATTTCAAAAGCAACTGGCTTATCTTTAGAAAACACTTTGGGTGTTGGTGATAGCGGCAGTGACTGGCAGTTTATAGAGATGTGCGGATTTGGCGCAACTATGGGTAATGCTAAACAAGATTTTAAAGAATTGGTGAAAACAAAAGGTAAAGAAAAGTCTTTTGTGGGAGCAAGTGTGGATGAAAATGGAATATTGGATATATTTAAGTATTTTGAATTAATCTAAAGGAAATATGATAAACACTATTCTTTCTGATTTTTCACATGTTATTCTTTTTCCTAAAGATAAAATATATACTGGCAAACTTAATGCTCTTAACGATATATTATTGAATAAGTATGGTGATTATGATTTTTTTAACTACTTTGAGTTCAATCAACCACTTTTAGATTTTTATAAATCTTTAAAAGAAAAATATTCTATTAATATATTTACATCTGGAACTGTTCAAAACAATCTTTCAGTTAGAAAAATCATTGATCAGATCTTTGACAATATTTATACAGCGAAAGACTATGGGGTTAATAAAACAGATTCAACAGCTTATGAATTAATTGCAAAAAAACTAAATAGGAAAACTAATGATATTTTTTTTGTAGATGATCAAAAAGAAAATCTTCAGGCTGCTGAAGAAGCTGGAATGACAACAGTATTATATAAAGATATTTTGCAATTCAAAAAAGAAGCAAAAAAAGTTCTAACTTGATATAATTGAGACATATGATAAAAACAGAAGATGATGGTGACACAACGAATCAATATCTTAGGCTAAAAGCTGAATCAGAAAAAAGTCTGAGAACTGGGCAGGCAGAACAAACTAGAAAAACTCTCGATTCTTTAAAATATGATTTGATTTTTTAACTAAATTTTCGACTTCAATTTTATCAACGAAGACGGTGAAGAAGAGGTTTCTCTAAGAGCTAATGTTAAATTAGAAGGTAACTAGAACTTTTTTATGAAGTTGATATTTATTTAGTAAAAATGGTATTATTTTAGTTTCAAAATTTCAAGTAATTTTTCACTAGATATTTTAGGATTTTGGTCATCGTATAAAAAAACGTTCCACCCTTTTTGTTTTGCAGCCTCGGTATGCTCTGATGTGTTTTCTACAAATAAAATTTCTTCTGGTTTTACTCCAGATAATTTTTCGGCAAGTTCAAATATTTTATTGTCAGGTTTTTGATAGCCAACCTTACTTGAATCAATTATTGTATTCCAACTGATATTTGGCAATAATTTTGATGATTGAATTAACTCAAGCATCCTTGGATACATGTTGGTTAATAATCCAATCTTGAATTTTTGTTTTACTATTTCAATTGCTGCCCACATGTAGGGATTTTTATCAAATCTTTTTACAAAATCTTCTAACATTGAATATTCGTTTGGTATGGACAGATTAATAGTTTTACGTAGCTCATGAACAATAGTGTCAATGTCACAATCTATACAAATTTTGTCTCTATATTTTAGCCAGATTAAATCAAACATTTTCTCATTGTCTTTAGTTATTCCCAAATCACTTTTCATTTTTGACCACTTATTTGTATTAGAAAAATCTAATAGAAGAACGCCTCCGACATCGAAATATATAAATTTTATATTATTCATAGCTTAGTGACTGATTGATCCTTATGATTGAAATTTGATGGCAATGGAAATATAGGTAGATCTTTATTATTAAGTATGATTGTTGCTATTTGCTGAAAAGCATATTCCTCAGAAAAATCAGAGCCATCATACAAGCCAGTATATTTAATGGCACCAGCTTTTAAAGTTTTTTTAACGTGTTTATGAAAATAAGCATGAGCTCTCTCCTCTATTCCAGTAAACACTGGCAATACATCTATCCTAGTACATATCCCAAGTCTTATTAAATGAGGATTTGTTGTTCGAAATGATTCCATTCTTAATCTATGTTTTTTTAAAGAAGCAATTGCACTTGATATGTATTTTGTACAAACGTAGATTAAATCAATTTCCTCAACATAAGTAATCTTGTTTTCATTTCCATTGTATGATGGAACTATATGAAGTGGCGTGGCTTTGTCAGTATTCCCAACATGTTGATCAAAAATTCTTTGTCCATACCAAAAAGGTTCAGCCCACCAATTAAACTCTTTTGCAGTAAATCCTAATCTTGATTCTGTTTCATTCGGTTTTTCTCTAAGGTTAGATTCAACTTTAATCATATTTTAACCTACAATATATTTTAGAAAACTAACTTTTTTTAATATGCTTATTAGAGAAAACGAAATGAAAAAAATTATTAATGTTGAAAGTGGAATAGTAAGCAATGGATATGGTGGTAAATTCAAATATTTTATTAAGACAATGTGACTTAATAAGATTCCAAAACTATATTTGGAGATCAAATGGATGTAACTAGTTGTTTTATTATTTAGCTTTATCTTTTCAAAATAATTGAATAATAAAATAAATGATGAAAAACTCATTAATAAAACATTTACAGAAAGGTATTCGTAAAGGTATCCAACAAATTGATTATTTTTAGCTGACAAAAAATAAGTTCCAAAAATTGTAAAAATCAGACTGGTTATAAAAATTAGTTTTGATTGCCATAAGTGATTTTCAGAAATCTTTGATCTGTGAACAATACAATATCCTCCAACAAAATATCCTAAATAAGCGAACCAATTTGGAATAATAAAACTAATATTAAGATTAAATAAATTGTGCGCAGTAGGTAGTAGCGATGCAAGTACAAACCAAATCGATAAAAAATATTTTAATTCTTTTTTTGTCGCATTAACTGCAAATTTCTTAATAATTGGAGTAGTCAAATAAATTCCTACGATCATTGGCATAAACCAAAAGCCGCTTAAAAAGTTTTCCATCAAAAGTATTTTAAAATCATTAAAGTTAAGTACTTTACCGGTAAGTAAATTACTTAGTTGTGCGAAATTATTTACAAATAATAAAATTGTGCCCCAAAACATCCATGGGAGCAAAATTCTTTTTACTCTTTTTTTGAAAAATGTTTTTAAGTTGTCTTTCTTATGAATTAATAAGGAACCACTTAGCATTACGAATAATGGTACTGATATTCTTGCCAATGAATCGTATATGTTACCAATTATCCAATCAGGAGTTTTTACTTGTTTCCACGATAAAACTTCTGTAGCCGAGGCATGTATCACGATTACTAAAAATACTGAGATTATACGTATGATATCAGGCCAAAGTAGTTTATTTTTATTAGTTTTAGATTTAAAAATCATAAAAAAAGTTCTTCCTATTTGAAGATTTCTTGAGATAATTTTAAATTTATTTGACCGATAGTTTGTGGCCCCTCAAAAATCATTCCTGTGATTAATTGAATTAGGTCCGCACCATAATTGATTTTTTTTGAAGCATCTTCGCCAGTAAATATTCCACCTGTTCCAATGATTGTAAAACGATTTTTAAAGTTTTTTCTTGTTAGCGCCACCAACTCATTTGATCTGTTCCAAGTTGGTTTGCCACTCAAGTTTCCTTTAGCATGTTTCCAATGTTTGAGATCAATTGGATTAACATCAGGATTTGTTTTATCTTTTGTCAGGTTTCCAAAAATTACTCCAGCTACGTGATATTTATCAATAATTTGTAGCATTAGTAGTGTTTCTTTTTTACTTTGATCGATTGGCATTTTTACATAAATTGGCTTAGAGATATTTAGTTTTTCAAGTGAATCTAAAAGCGATTTTAATTTATTTGGGGTTGTAAATGGTTCGCCACCAAAAGTGTTTGGACAACTAATATTTAATTCATAATATTGATGTTTGATTTTAGATTTTTCAAAGATTGAAAATGTTTTTAGTATGTCTTTAATTTGATTTTCATTAGAATCATAGTGTTTGTTGGTGCTACCGATGCTAATTCCAGTTGGAATTGAAAAATTTAAACCAGTTAATTTTTTAGCAATCACTTTCGCACCTAAAGATTTGAAGCCTTTATTTACTAACAAACTTTGTGATTTTAAATATCTTCCCAACCGAGGTTTTTTATTTCCTTCATAAGCTTCGTATGTTACAGTTCCTATTGTGTGAAAACCAAAGCCTACGCTTGGTAATATACCAGTTAGTTCACCGTTATAATCAAATCCTGCGGAGAGTCCAACTGGATTTTTAAAAGTTATTCCATCAAATTTTCTTTCTAAATTAGTGCTCGAAAAAGAGAAAAAAGTTGCTGTTAAAAATTGAAAAATTGTATTTTTTCCTAAGCCTTTTCCTACACTTGTTATCAAATTATGAATAAATTCCGCATCAAATAAAAAGAATATTTTTTTTAAAAGATTAACATATAAAAAGTGAAAGATAGAAAATATGATTTGTTTAATTAGAAATGGCGAATCATTTTGATATTTTATATAATATGTTGAAGAAACGATGAATAATGATAATGATGTGAATGCTGAAATTAAACAGTATTTACACCAGGCATGAATTACAAAAGCCATTATAAAAACTAAGTATCCAGAAAAAAGAGCTCCAAAAATTGTTGCCGCTAAAATTAATTCTTGAATTGTTGTCAGTTTTAAAAAACCATTTTTCAAATATTTCTTTAAATCAAAGTCTAGACAATTTAAAATTGATAATATAAAAACTGTTAAATAAAATACAAATCCAAGTAAAGAAAGAGGAATTGGACCAATACTCGACCACTCACTGTTTAACACGGTTCCACAGTCAAAACCAGCTCCACAGTCTGGGGTATATCCAGCAATTTTCTCATATGTAATGTATGAGGAGTCTGCTATTCCAATTATTGATAATACAATTAGTAAAAGTGATAAAATTATTTTCACTTGTGTCCTTTTGAGTATAATTATTTAATATTCTACTTCTTTTTTAGTACAAGATAAGTATTAACATTACCTTCTTTTCCATCAGCTCTAAACGATTCAATTAATTTTAAATTAGCTTTTTTAATTAGTTTATTTTGTTCGGCCTCATCAACAAAATGACAATATCGATTTGCTTCTTTGCCTTTTTTCCAATCTAAAATAAAATCATTAGCTTCTTGTTGAGTGTCAGAAACAATCTTTTTTTTAAATCTTTCAAATTCCATAAATTGCCATAACGAAATAATAATTAGGCCTTCATTAGTAATTTTAGATTTCATAAATTCAAGAAGCTGCAATCTTAATTCATATGATGGTATATGATGAAAAACTCCAAATGAGACGATAAGATCAAATTCTTTTTCTATCAAAAAATCTTTTTTTTTAATAAGTGAAGTTACGATATCAATTTTTTGAAGTTTAAAAGTTCCATTTATCTCTCCTACTCTATTGTTAAAATCTTCTTGTGCAAAACCTAGTAATTCATTATTATTGTCAACGCCAACATAATTAATATTTTTGTTAGGAATGTTTTTAATTAGAAATTGAAAAAATCTAGCATTTCCACAGCCTAAATCTAGCAACTTTAATTTATTAAAGTGATCTAAATATTTAATTATCGAATTCCAACCTTGCCAAAAATACTGTCTGCTCTCATTAAAATCTTTTGCAGTAGTGTTATAAAAATCAAGATTTATTTTGTTTAATTTTTTGATTGTAATTTCGTCCATATTTATACTGCTCAATCAACTATAATATATATATATACCTTATGAAGTTTAAATTTGATTATACCAACTATATTGAATCTCTTGTTCCTCTATTTAAAACTTTAGAATCTATGGATGTAATTACTTCTAAAAAGCTTGCTAAATTAATTAAAATGCATGCGAAGGAGGACGGCAATGTTTTTTCAAAGGAAGAGCTTACCTCTGGCTATAGAAATCTTGCTGGAAAGCATGGACTAAAACCTCAGCAACGATATATTTTGGACAACATCAAAATGAAACCTACCCGTACTCAGTCAGGTGTTGCTCCAATTACAGTGCTAACAAAACCCTTCCCATGCCCTGGAAAATGTATTTTTTGTCCTAGTGATGTTAGGATGCCGAAGAGTTATTTATCTGATGAACCAGGTGCACAGCGTGCGGAGCGAAATTGGTTTGATCCTTATATGCAAACTTACAATCGCCTTCAAGCCCTTGAAAATATTGGTCATAGCGTTAGTAAGGCGGAGTTAATTATTCTTGGAGGTACGTGGTCATATTATCCAGAGAAGTATCAAATCTGGTTTATTAAAGAATGTTTTAGAGCTCTAAATGATTTTGGTAAGCGCGACGACAGAGACAAAATTGAAGAGCACTATTCTTTACTTAAAAATCTTGCCACAAATGTTCCTAGTGATAATAAGGAAAGTTTTAAAGAATATGAGATTGAGGGTGATTCTATTACCAAAACTTATAATCAAACAGTTTCACAACTTTATGTTGCGCCAGAAAAAATCAGAGGCTTTGATCATTATCAAACAGCTACTTGGGAAGAATTAATCGAGCAGCAAAAAATTAATGAAACAGCGGCTGTTAGATCTGTTGGCTTAGTCATTGAGACTCGTCCAGATAATATTTCAGAGCAAGAGGTAATCAGAATTCGCAAACTTGGATGTACCAAAGCTCAAATTGGTTTTCAAAGTTTGAACGATGATGTACTCACAAAAAATCACCGTGGTCATTTAATTGATGCGACAAAGCGAGCTGTAAGATTGCTTCGTTTGGGAGGTTTTAAGATTCATGCTCATTGGATGGCTAATTTATATGGTTCTTCAGTTGAGAAAGATAAACAAGATTTTAAAAAACTTTTTTCGGACATAAATTTTAGACCAGATGAATTAAAAATCTATCCATGCTCTTTGATTGGTAGTGCCGAATTAATGCAGTACTACAAGAAAGGCTCGTGGAAGCCTTTTGAATATGAAGAGTTGTTAGATGTTTTAAGTTTTTGTTTGCTAAATACGCCTCAATATTGCAGATTAACCAGAGTGATTAGAGACATTCCTTCTCAAGATATTATTGAAGGAAATAAGTTATCTAATTTCAGACAAATAGCTGAACAAAAACTCGAAAAAGCCGGTCAGAAATCAATTGATATTAGAGCAAGAGAAATTAGGAATTCAATATTTGATCCAAATAAATTAGTATTGGATGAAATTAAATATAAAACCTCAACAAGCAAGGAGATCTTTTTACAATACATCTTAAAAGCTGAAAATAATGGCACTAATAAGATTGTGGCTTTTTTGCGTTTAAGTTTGCCAACAGAAAAGACTTTTATTAAGGAATTGGAAAACTCAGCGATCATCAGAGAGATTCATGTCTATGGAACAGTAGTTGATATTGGTAAAGAAGGAGACGAAAAAGCTCAGCATTTAGGTTTAGGTAAAAAGTTAATTGAAAGAGCTATGAGTTTGGCACAAGAAAATAAGTATAAAAATTTGGCAGTTATCTCAGCAGTTGGTACTAGGGAATATTATAGAAATCGCGGATTTAATGATGGCGAATTATATCAATCAATGGAACTTACTAAAACTCGCTAGAACTTGCTAATATTCGCCAATTATCCAAGTTCCAAATTACTCATCCATTTCGAATCTTGCCCTTGTAAACTTAATTTTCTTTTTCATGACTTTCTCGACATTGATATTGAGTTCAATTCCTAGAAGTATTAATGAACCAAGAACATCTGCAAATTCATCTTCAACATTTTCGCGTGAAAATTTAGAAATTTTGGTATTTCTTTGTAAGTTCATGCTGGTCAAAATTTCGTCTGACAATTCTCCAAGCTCTTCCATGATTTTCATGGTTCGTGCAAAAACTTTATGATCAGAGTTTTTAAGCGGCCATTTAGAATTTAAAAAAACACTAATTTTTTCGTATTCTTTAACAAGGTCTTTAATTTTCATTTTAGTATTTTACCATTATTTTGTATTTATAACTGGTGCAACCGTTTTCCACCACTTATTTGCCCATCCAGTTCCAAGTCCAGGAATCTTCATAGAATCTATTTTGTTATTTGGCTTAATGACGCTTAAATAGCAAATTTCAGTGTCTGTTAAAAATGTTGTTGGCTTTTTTTGCATGTACTTTTGTAAAAGTAGTTTTTTAATTAGTGCCATTTCTGATTCAGAAACTTTTGTAAGTAAAGCGTGTTTTGGTTCTTTATGTTTAAATACTTGTTCTTTACAGTTGTCGCAATTATGACATCTTTTTTGAGTTGCTTCACCAAAATAATTAAGGATAATATTAGTTCTGCATTCTTTAGTTTTAAAAAGTTTGTATATTTGCTGGAGTTTTTGTAAATTAATTTTTGTTTGTACCGATGACTCTTTATTATTCTGCGCGAAACTCATTTGAATTTTAATATCATCTACATAAAACAAACTATAACAATTTGATGGCTTTCCATCTCTGCCCGCTCTTCCAATTTCTTGATAATAGTTCTCGATATTTCCTGGAATTTGATAATGGATGATAAATCTGACATCACTTTTATCAATGCCCATGCCAAAGGCATTTGTCGCAATGATCAGTTTTATTTTTCCGTTAATAAAAGAATTTTGAATTTCTTCTTTCTCTTTTTTATCAACGGCACCGTGGTAACGTGTTGCAAAAATATTAAATGTTTGAAGGAAATTTACAAGATTTTCAGTTGCTTTTCGAGTAGCACAATAGATAATTCCTGTTTGTCCAGAATGTTGATCTAAAATTCTTAACATTACTAAATTTTTAATTGTTTCTGATTCGCATTTGATAACTTCCAAAAATAAATTATTTCTAGAAAAACTTTTTAAATATATGAAAGGATTTGTTAGTTTTAGTGTTGTGCAAATTTCATCTTGAATAATTTTATTTGCTGTTGCAGTAAAAGCTACTTTGACAATATCCTTATTTATGTGTTGATAAAAATCAGCAATTTGTTTGTAATGTGGTCTGAAGTCACTTCCCCACTGGCTAATGCAATGTGCCTCGTCTACAACCAGCATTCCAATTTTAATTTTTTTGATTACGCTGATGAACTTTGTGGATTTTAGTCTTTCTGGAGAAACGTAAATAATTTTTATACTATTTTCATTTTTAGTAGGATCTGATTCAATTAGTTTATAAATTTCTTGTTGTTTATTTTTGGACATTGAACTATTTATATAACAAGCCGGTATTCCCTTTCGATTTAGGGCATCAACTTGATCTTTCATTAGTGAAATTAGAGGTGAAATTACAATTGTGGTGCGAGGATCGTTTTTATTTTGGCCGAAAATAAGTGCTGGGATTTGAAAACAGATCGATTTGCCGCCACCAGTTGGTAAGATAGCGAGCGTGTCTTTTTTGGCTAAAATATTGTTAACAATTTCTAATTGCCCTTCTCTAAAGTTTGAATAACCAAAAAATTTATTTAGAATTAAGTGTGGAGTAATTAAAACCTTTTCAAACATAATCAGAATATTAACTTAAAATGCTTGGGTTAGTTGTAGGATCAAAAAAGTTAATTTATTTTAAATATTTTCTTTTTTTCAATTTATCAGGCAACAAACTTTTCTTCTCGTCAGGATACATTTCATATCCTTTGCCATATTCTAATTCTTTCATAAGATTTGTAGGAGCGTTTCTTAGTTCAAGTGGAATTGGCAGACTCCCAAATTTTTCAACATCACTCAACGCTTTAAAGTAGGCATCATATGCAGAGCGATCTTTTTTACATTTGCATAAATATGCTACTCCATGAGCTAAATTAATTTGAGCTTCTGGGTATCCCACACTCTGTATTGCTTCAAAAACTGCATTGGCTACAACTAAAGCAGTTGGTGCTGCTAAACCAATATCTTCAGATGCAAATATAACCATTCTTCGTGCAATAAAATTTGGATCTTCGCCGGCTGAAACCATTTTGGCCAAATAGTACAAAGCGGCGTCTGCATTACTGGCTCTCATAGATTTTATAAAAGCACTAATTGTATTGTAGTGCTCCTCGCCTTTTTTATCATAACTGAGTTGGTTGGATTGTAAGGTATTTTTCAAGGTTTCAATATTAATTTTTTTATATAAATTGTGAGTGTACTCAATTAAATTGAGCAATTTTCTGGCATCGCCATTAGCAAAGGCCACTAACCATTCTTTTGTTGCCTTATTAATGGCCTTTTCACTAAGTTTTAAATAAGACGCTGATCTTTCAATTACTTTCATCATTTCGTTATCAGTCAGAGGCTTAAGTACAAAAATTTTAGTTCGGGACAAAAGAGCTGAAATGACTTCAAAGCTTGGATTCTCGGTGGTCGCTCCAATTAAAATCAAGGTTCCATTTTCAACATATGGAAGCAAAAAATCTTGTTGAGCTTTATTAAAGCGATGAATCTCGTCAAGGAATAGAATTGGTGCTTTATATTCTTCCATTAAGGTTTTTTGTCGATTGCTTTGGTCGATAATTTCTTTAATATCCCCTTTTTTGGCGGAAACTGCTGAAAGATTGTGAAAACCTCTTTGAAAATGATTGGCAATTATATGAGCCAGAGTGGTTTTCCCCACACCCGGTGGTCCCCAAAAAATCATTGAGAATATTTGATTTTTTTCGAGCGCTAACCTGATGGGTTTATTATCACCCACGAGGTGAGATTGGCCAATGAATTCTTCAAGAGAGGTAGGGCGAAGTATTGTTGCAAGTAAGGACATTACTTTAGAGTAACAGATTTATGATTTTCGTGAAAGATTCGGTTTTGCAAATTAGTTTAGAGGATTGGGCGCTTACTCGGTAATTCTAAACCAGTAAAATGAAAAAATTATTGAGGTAGAAGTGCTTCAGGTAGAAAAACTCCTAATTGTACAAAACTTCAGAAACATTGTGTTTCAAACTCTCGGTTACTATCATTTCAATAATGCCCTGATTTGGTTGACCATAGTAAATGTGTGATCCGAGTGGTAAGAGCAAAATTAATGCTACAGCAGCCAGATCTTCTTCACCTTCAACAAAAATATGTTTGAAATCATCAATTTCAACCCATTTTTTTAGAATAGTACTAAGTTCTTCAGATATTTCTCCTGGAGCACTAGATACTCTTTGATCAATTTTCAATTTATTTAATATTTCTGAATTTACGACCACTCTTTCTCTTTTACCATCAAAAATTCCGAGATTGTACTTCCAGTTATGCAAGACAAATTGCTCAAGTGTAGAATCGCCGACCACACAAGTAAAGTAGTAAGGGGAGCTTGGTAGAGCAACTAATTTTCCTTGAGGTTTTGCAAAATAATTTCTTTGAGTCTCATTAAGATGTAAATCTTTGTCCAGAATTTTGGCATAGACATTGCCCTCACGATCAATTTCACCTGATCTAATTCTAGAAGAATTGATTGGACCAAGTTTTTCTTTGTCTAGTAGGAGTTTATGAACGTGAATGGGCAGTTCTCTCATGCTCATTTTGGAACGGACTTCATTGATTTTATTAGCGCCAGAAGCAGTATCCGTTGTACAGGCAATTGCCTGTACTGTTTTTGGCTCAATTGTAGGTCCAAAAATATCATTTAGTTCAATAATTTTGGCGTTAATTCCTTCTTGAAAGCAAAAGTTTTTTACGGCTTTAGATCTAGACCAAGCGAGTTTGATGGTTTTGTTGAAAGGTTTTGATAAAGTCATTTTTTTGGTAGTTACACCAATTATTAATTCTCTGGAGAATGAAGCCGCGTATCTAATGAAACTTTTATGGCCATCATGAAAATGGTCAAAAGTTCCACCTAAACCCACTGATTTATAGAGAATTTTATTTATCATATATCTCAGCTATTTTATCATCTATTTGCTTTGCATGTAGAAGTTTGATAATCTGGTAGAGTATCAAACGTGAGGGATTAAAAATGAAATATTTATTATTGGTTCTTATCTCGAGTATTTTTTTGTCCGGATGTAATTCAGATAGTACAGAATTAATGTCTCAAACACTTGATTTTGTTTTTCCAAAAACGAATAAAGAAGTGATTATTAATTCAAAAGCTCCAGTTGATGTAGTGTTGCTACCCGATTACGGAAATGTTTTAGTGACAAAAACAGGTAAACCATTGTATGTTAAATCTGGGGATACCAGTTCTGTAAGTACTTGTTACGATGATTGCTCGATTGCGTGGCCACCACTAACAGTTGAGTTTGAGGGTGATGTCTCTGGGGATTATGGAGTTTTGACTCGAAATGACGGAACTTTGCAAGTAACAAGATTAGGAATGCCTTTATACAGCTATGTTCCAGATAAAATAAGGATTGTAACGGGAGATGGATATAAAGGAATTTGGTCTGTTGTAATTGTTGAAGAATAAATCTCCCTATTTTTAGTCCCGATTGTCAGGTTTGCGAGAGTGGTTTCATTTGAAATAAAATAGCCGCGCCCGTTGGGCGCGGCTATAATTAGCTTAGATGCTTAAATTAGCATGAACATGGTTCATCACCACAAGTATCGCATCCATCACCTTTTGAAAAAATTGTCATATTTTCCTTTCCTTTAATGTATTACTGACTGTAGTATAAACTTGTTTGGACAACGATGCAAAGTTGCTATTTTTTTAGTTCACCAACTTTTAAAGTGTTTAAAAGTTGTATTGCTTGAGATTTATGTTTTGCTACTGAGTTAAACAATACCGAGGCATCTTTTCCACATCCTTGAACAATTATTGATCCTCCAGGATGATTTGAAATAAAATTTGTTACGTCATATACTGAATTATCGATTACAAACCAGCAATCATTTTTAGTATTGTGATTTGAAACATAGTTCATTGTATATGTTTGAGGATTTGTCCCTGAGTTTTGTGTTGGAGCTGTTGAGCCAGCGTTTTGATTAGTATTTACTAATGGGATAGATTTTCCCGTGTTCGTGCAAGCACTTAAAAAAATAGAAAATCCTACAATTATTAGCAATAATTTTGCTGAGTTATTTTTACTCATCACTTTCTCCGTCACCAATAAATCCATTACGTTGAAGTTCCCAAAGTCTTTGATAAATACCATCATCTTTCTCAATTAACTCTTCATGTGTTCCAATTTCTGCAATCTGACCTTCATTCATGACAACAATCCGATCAGCTTGCATGATAGTAGAAAGCCTATGAGCAATAATAATACTGGTACGTGGATCTTTCTGATCTCTCACTAAGTCCCAAAATGATTTTTGAATGATTTGCTCTGAAGCACTGTCAAGCGAACTTGTGGCTTCGTCCATAATGATAACTTTAGGTTTTTCAAGAAGCATTCTGGCTATAGCTAGGCGTTGTCTTTGACCACCTGATAATTTGATACCGCGCTCACCCACCATAGTTTTATAACCGTTAGGCAAATCTTTGATAAAAATATCCACTTGAGCTGCTTTAGCTGCCACCAAAACCTCTTTTTTGCTGGCTTTTTGATCAGCGTAAGCAATGTTGAAATAAACCGTATTATTGAATAATAATGGGTCTTGGGGAACTACTCCAACTATTTTACGCAGCTCAGCTTTGAGCATTTTATTAATAGCGATTCCATCAATTAGGATTTGACCACTAGTAGGATCATACATACGCATGATTAGTTTGGCGATCGTGGTTTTACCAGCGCCCGAAAAACCGACTAGAGCGATGGCTTCTCCACTCTCAATTTTAAGAGAGAAATTTTTCAAAACTGATTGTTTATTTTCGTAGGCAAAGTTGACTTCATTAAAAGTAATTTTACCTTTGAGATCTTGGATTTTTTGTGGTTGTTCGGGATCAGGAACAGTGATTTTTTCATCTAGTAAGTCTAGATAAGTGCTAATGTCAGTATTTTTTTTAGCTAACTCGCGCAAGCTAAAAAGCAGTTGCATCATTTTGGGAAAAAGAGTCATCGAAAAAGTAGTAACCAGCAAAAAATCTGCTAGGACAATACGTTGATTTTGCAAATCTTTAACAGCTAAAAACATAATTCCTACTAAAGCAAAGTTAATTAAATTACCAACGATGGTGTCAAAATAACGGAAAGTAAAAAAATAAGCTTGCAGTCGCTGGTTCCAAATTGACAATAATTTGTCGAAGCGTGATTGCTCAAATTCTTCATTGGCGAAGTATTTAACCGTATCAAAATTAACCAAATTGTCGACTCTAGCTGATGAGACATCATCATCGGCATCATTGAATTCTTGGCGTTTTTTGATATTAAATTTGATTAAAAAATAAGCCACGAAAATAGTGATAGAGATCAGTAAAATAACAAAAAATAAATAGTCAAAGCGCAGACGAGCAAAAGCAAAGAACATCACGGCAAAACTAATTATCAAATTTAAAAATTGGCGGTTAATGATATCGTAATAAGCAAAGAAAGCATCGTCGCCTCTTTTCATCAAACTGATTAATTTGCCAGAACTTTTATTTGTGTGATAGGCAAAATCTAGGTTGTGGATATGAGTTAAAACTGCTTTGGAAATATCATTGGAAGTGCCAACCATATTTTTATCGGTGATATAGTAGCCAATATTTTCTAACAGGTTACTGATGAAAAGAATTACACCAAAAATAATGACCAATTGAAAGGCACTATCCATCAAGCCATCTTGCACAGCTTGAGTAAGCCATTTGACGAAAAATGGCGCTAAATTATATAAGCACATGGCTGTCACCATTGGAATGGTACCGAGGATGAAAGGCCATTTGCGTTGCCAAATGAAATGATAAAGACGTTTAAAAACAGACATATAATTTTTTGTTCACAAAAGCATTATAGCGCTTTTTGTCTGCTTATAGTTAATATATATGTCAAGGGGGATGGGATGATGTTGGAACTTATTTAGAAAATAAAAATATATTTTAAAATGTATTATTCTTTTGAAGAATGTATATGATATATTTAGACTATAAAATTTACTATGCAAAAAGACTCAGAACAACCAACTAGAGGACAAATTAAAGAAACCAAAGGCAATGAGAATCTAAAATCATTAGAAGACTTTGTCGTCCAAGAGGAATCACCAAAATCAATAGCTAATTATGGATTTGATAATTTTTCTGGGACAGCTAATGATCAAATATTTGGCGCTGGTAACGAAATCACGGGCTGAGAGAGGTAAAACTCAAATTTAACTGTTTTCTCAAAAACGTCAAAAAGTTGTAATATTTTGGTAAATTTGCTCCAGCTGATTCTAATGGACAAAGTCCCCGCCTTTCCAGAAATCTACTTTCCTTTAAAGCATGAAATCTATAATCAATTAAAAATAATTTTAAGTATCGATCCATATTTTCGTACTTTTTAAAGCCTTTCATCAATCTTAGTTTTGGTTTAATAATACTATTGAAACATTCGATCAAATTATTATCTCTCATCATCCCAATGTGATCAAAATGTGTTAGGGTATATTTGAAGTTTGTCTTTAATGATCTATATGCTTTTTTAAATCTTTCTTGATTTGTTGCTTCAACATATTGTTTTAATTCCCCTAAAGCAAGAAATGACTCTTCTTTGCTATTTGCATAAATTACAGCTCTAAATTTTTCTTGGAACTCTTTGATTTCTGATTTTGTTGATTCAGATAATTTTTTTGGAATATTAACCGATTTGACTGGTACAATTTGTCCCATCCTCATTTCTTTGTGTACAATACATACCTGAAATGGTACGAGTGGCAAATGTTTTTTAAGGCTTTTCATCAATCCTTTATCGCCATAGGCATAGATACCCTTGATGTTACTAAATCCCATCTTTTTAGTTACTCTCATTAGCAAATCGGTATAACCTCTCTCATCTTCTTGCAGTGACCAAATGACATCAATTACATCAAAAGTTTCTGGATCAAAACAAACGAGCATTACTATTTGTAATCCTCTGAATTTAAACCAAACTCCATCCAAAGCTAAATATCCCGATCTTTTGGGATGAAATAAATTATCAATATCATCAATAGTTGGAAGCGCATCAGCTACTATTTCCAAGAAATCTAAAACTCTAGCTTTACTTAAAATATCATCTTCGTAATATGCCCTAACAATCTCTAAAGTCGTGTTAAGTGATAGACAATTTAAGTAAACAAACACTACAAATTCGACAAAAGAATTTGTATAATTATCATTCGTTCTAAAATTAAAAAAATGTCCATTCTCACAACGATAATTCTGAGTAGCTTTTTTCTTCTTTCCTGACTTTGACATGATTTCAGTATAAATCACGCCATCTTTTTTAGAATTTAGCGAATTGCATTTTGGACATATTTTCACTTAAAAATCATACCAAAATATCAAAAAAAAGGTCGTCGACGACCTTTTACACACTGTTTTTACCTGTACATCAATAAGAAACACTACTTCCAGCCCGTGATTTCGTTACCAGCGCCTAATGTAATAGCAAAAGCCGATTTTTACTATGGTGAATCTTACAAAAAAATGATCCAATACAACCTTGATTTCAATCAATCTGATACAAAATAATTATTTTGTGTATTTTTGCATTCTCATTGCAAAAATACACAAAAAGTGTTAGCATCACCTTATGTACTTCAAACGCAATGTTTCCTCCCAAATAGCCAAGCTCCAGAAGGGTTTTCCTGTTATTTCTGTCACAGGACCTCGACAATCAGGTAAAACCACCTTTTTGCAACACCACTTTTCAAACTATACCTATTTCAATTTAGAAAACCCTCAAACAAAAGAGTTCATTGAAAGTGATCCTCAACAATTTTTTAAAACAAATCCCAAAAACATTATTATTGATGAAGTTCAACGCCTCCCCGAGTTACTTTCATATATCCAAGTTCATGTCGATGAACAACAAAAAATGGGATCAATAGTAATTAGTGGTTCACAAAACTTACTTATCTCTGAAAAGATTTCGCAATCTTTAGCTGGTAGAGCTGGGTATCAAAATATATTCCCTTTTAGCCTTAAAGAGTTAGTAACCCATAAGTTGAATTTTTTCAATCGTTATGAGCAAATTTTAAATGGTTTCTATCCTGCACTATATACTCGAGACATTGGATCAACACTTTTTTACAGCAGATACTTGGCAACATATGTTGAGAGAGATGCTCGAATGATTAAGAATATTCAAAATCTTTCCCAATTTCAAAAATTTATGGGTTTATTAGCAGGAAGAGTTGGTCAGGTAGTTAATGTGTCCTCATTAGCTAATGACACCGGCATCGCCCCAAATACTGCAGAGGATTGGATCTCTATTTTGGAAGCAAGCTACATTGTGTACAGACTACAACCATATTATAAAAATGTCGGAAAACGCCTTATTAAATCACCTAAAATCTTTTTTTATGATACTGGAGTGTTGTGTTCCTTGCTAAATCTCTCCACAGTCAATGAGCTAACTAATCACTATGCAGTGGGCAGTATTTTTGAGAATTTTATTATTTCTGAGTTTAAAAAAGAATTGAGCGAAACAAACAAATCAGCACAGGTTTACTTTTATAGAGACAATCATGGCAATGAAATAGATCTTGTTGTTGATACTGGCGGCAATCTAATACCTATTGAAGTTAAATCATCTGCAACATATAGAAATACTCTATTCAAGGGCTTTGATTACTGGAAAAAAAATATAGATGAAAAAGCAAATGGCTTTGTAGTCTACGGAGGGGAAAACTCTCAAAAAATTCAAAGTAATGAGCTAGTTAGCTGGATGAATTTACAGAAGGTATTTGCAAAAATTAGTTAATAACAGTAAATAAATCATGTCGCAAATGTTATTTAAGAAGGTTCAACTGCAAAACTAGATCTAGTTTGATATAGTCAACCAGGCTAAATAGGTTCGAGCACTGTATCGTTACCCGCTCAAAAAATTTCACAAAAAAAACTTAGGATTTTATATTAGAACTTAATTCATGTTATAATATCCTTTAGAAAAATAAATCCGCTTGAGTCCTGCCAATTTCAAAAAATTGGATATCACAGAACAAGGTGAGGGAAGAACATTTTAGTGCTTTTCTAATCGGCTCAAAAAGCTTAGTAGCAAAACCTAAAACAATTAGATCTCTCCGGGTGAGCCCGTAACTGCTGTGAACAAGATATTTGGATTATAGAAACGCAACTTATTTTGCCTAAGAAGGACAAAAAACATGCGCTCGGTCCAAATAAATAGAGGTGGTACCGCCACACTCAACATTTAGTTGAACTGAAGGCCCTCTTATAACTAGTTTAAATCGTGCGTCGTGCGTATGAAATGAGCTAGTTATAAGTGGGCTTTTTATTAATCTGTGCTACTTTGCCCCAAGCACAAAAACTAAATTTTAAATTAAAGGAACCATGCCAAAACTCAAACAAATGCCACTAAGACCAAATTTAGCTGAACTTGAAGAATCAGTTCTTGAATATTGGCAAAAAAACAAATCATTCGAAAAGTCGGTAGAGATGAGAGATAAGAGCAAATCATATGTTTTCTATGATGGACCTCCATTCGCAACCGGCCTGCCACATTATGGCCACCTTCTTGGTAGCACTTCTAAAGATGTAGTTCCAAGATATTGGACCATGAAGGGTTATCGAGTTGAAAGAGTCTGGGGATGGGATTGTCACGGTTTGCCTATCGAGAACATGATAGAGAAACAACTTGATATCAAAGGCGGTAAAAAGGGGATTGAAGCTCTTGGAATCGATAAATTTAATCAAGCATGCCGTACTGAGGTTCTACGTTTAGATGGCGCCTGGAAAACAATCATCGATCGTCTGGGTCGTTGGGTAGATTTTGAAAATAATTATAAAACCATGGATACCACTTACATGGAATCAGTCTGGTGGGGTTTTAAAAAATTAGTTGATAAAGATTTAGTTTACCAAGGTAAAAAAATTGTCATGTACTGTCCAAGATGTTCAACACCTCTTTCTAACTTCGAAATTGCAATGGATAATTCATACGAAAATGTTGAAGACTTTTCAGTATATGTAAAGTTTAAATTAGTCGAAAATGATCTCACAACTACAAATAAAAATGAATATTTTGTCGCTTGGACCACAACCCCTTGGACTCTACCTGGAAATGTTGGCTTGGCAGTGAATTCAGACGCCGATTATGTGCAAGTTGAATACAAAGCTGAAGACAAAAAAACAAGTGAGTTATTGTGGGTTGCTAAGGATTTGTTTAAAAAAGTTTTTGAGCTAACTCCTAATAACAACAATTCATACAAAGTAATTAAAACAGTCAAAGGCAGTGAACTAGTTGGCAAACATTATCAGCCACTATTTGATTATGTAAACCCAAACACAGTTGGAGCAAAAAATAAACCTAATGCTTGGTCAATCCTTGATGCCAATTTTGTCAGTATGGAAGACGGTACCGGGATTGTTCACACTGCAGCGATTTTTGGAGAAGATGACTATGCTCTGGCTCTGGAAAAAGATTTGCCTTTAGTTCCAACTCTTAGTGACGAAGGCAAATTTTTACCATTTGTAGAAATAGTTGCTGGAAAATTTTACAAAAGTGCAGAAAAAACGATCAATGAAGAACTAACAAAACGTGGACTCATGTTTAAAGAAGGCAAAATTACTCACTCATATCCATTTTGTTACCGATGCTCAACACCACTTTATTACAACGCAGTTCCTGCCTGGTATATAAATGTTCAAAAACTAAAAAATGACCTGATTAAACAAAATGAAAAAATTAATTGGTATCCTGAATATCTAAAAGAAGGTCGTTTTGGCAAAGGCTTAGAAACTGCTCCAGATTGGAATATCTCCAGATCTAGATATTGGGGTACGCCAATGCCAGTTTGGATTTCCAAAGACAAGGTGAAGAAGGTGAATTGCGAAGCAAGAGAAGCTGGCCTGGGCCATGGCGAAGCCAGAGAAGGTACCCTGGGGTACAAGGAAATCAGAGTAATTGGTTCAATTGAAGAACTAAAAAAATGGGCTGTTGATCCCAAACAAGTAAAAAACCTAACCGATATTCATCGAGAATTTTTAGATGATTTAGAGGTTTGGATAGATGATGATAAAACCGTTAAAGGTACCAGAATTCCTGAAGTTTTCGATTGTTGGGTCGAGTCAGGTTCTATGCCGTTTGCTTCAAAACACTATCCATTTGAAAATAAGGCAGAATTCGAACAAACTTATCCAGCTCAATTTGTCAGTGAATATATTGCCCAAACCAGAGCTTGGTTCTATACCATGCATGTCATTTCTGTTGGGATTTTTGGAAAAAATGCAGTTGAAAATACCCTAACTACTGGAACCATTTTGGCAGAAGACGGCAATAAAATGAGTAAATCTAAGAAAAATTATCCTGACCCGATGCTCCTCATTAATGAGTATGGTGTTGATAGTTTAAGACTTTATCTCATGAGTTCTACAGTAATGAAAGCTGAAAACTTGAATTTCAGTGAACGAGAAGTTTCTGACATTCGTAAAAAAGTTTTCTTGATCTGGTGGAATATGTTTGCCTTCTACAAATTATACTCAAGTAAAAACTCTAAAATTTCCCTGATTGAAACTCCAATCTCTGACGATGTTATGGACAAATGGATTCTCAGCAGACTCAATACCTTGATCCAAGATGTCACTGAATACATGGATAACTATAATCTAAATAAAGCCAGTCGTGAACTAATGAACTTTGTAGATGAATTATCTACTTGGTATTTAAGAACAAGTAGAGTTCGTTTGCGCAATATTTCAAGTCCATCTCTAAGCATCTTTGGATATGTTTTAGTCAAGCTCGCACAATTATTTGCGCCTATAACTCCGTTTTTCAGTGAAACTATGTGGCACAATTTGGTTGATGACAAAACAAGTGTTCATCATACAGATTGGCCTGTCGCTAATAAAAATTTAATTCATAAAGCACTTGAAGAAAAAATGATTAATGTAAGAAAAGTAGTTGAAAAAACTCTTTCACTTAGAAGTGAGGCAAGAATCAAGGTTCGTCAACCATTAGCAAAACTTACATGTTTTGTGACCGGAGACTCTCCTAAAGAAAATTTGCTGGAAGTTCTTGCCTGTGAAGTAAATGTTAAAGAAATAGAGTGGAAAAGAACAACTGAAACTTTACGAGTAATTTTAGATACAGATCTCACTGATGAATTAAAATCCGAAGGCGAAGCAAGAGAACTGATGAGAAATATTCAAAAATTAAGAAAAAAAGCTGGTCTTCAAGTAAATGATACCGTAACAATTGAGGTACCAGAATGGCCAAAAGAGTGGCAAGTTAGAATTGAAAAAAAGACTGGATCCAAACTTGTCAAAGGAAATGAGCTAAAAATAGTTTAGTATATTATTGGCTTATGAAATATTGGTTAGTACCTTTAGTAATCTTGATCCTCTGCTTACTTAGCATTCTGACTTTATCTAGTATTGCCCCAACACTTGCGCCCAAACAGTTGATCTTTTTTATGGTTGGCTTTGGCATTTTTTTTCTAATATCAAGAATACCATTTAGAAGACTTTTAAAACTAAGTTCAATTTTTTATATTGTTAATATTGCATTGCTTGTGACGGTTTTAATTCTGGCGCCAATTACTAGAGGAACATCTCGTTGGATTGATGTCGGTGGTCTTTTCGCAATCCAGCCCTCACAACTTGCTATTCCAACAACCAGTCTTTTTTTAATTAATTTGTTTAAAAACAAATCGCTGACAAATATTAAAAACTTGTTTCTTTTTTTGTTTTATACTGCAATTCCAGGACTACTCATCCTGATTGAACCAGATCTAGGAACAACAGTTGTCTATTTAGTCTCAGTTGCAGTCATAATTTTTCTTTCAAAAACAAAAATTCGTCATCTTGTACCACTGATATTTTTAGGAATTGTTGGCATTATTTTTTCTTGGAATTTCGTATTCCAGCCATATCAAAAATCTAGAATCACTTCTTTTATTTCACCCACAGATAATCAAGGTACTAGCTATAACGCACAGCAATCCTTAATTGCTGCTGGATCTGGAAAACTTACTGGCAAAGGTTTAGGACAAGGAATTCAATCTCATCTTCGATTCCTTCCAGAGAGACAAACAGATTTTGTGTTTGCTTCATTTGCTGAAGAATTTGGCTTTATTGGATCAGCCCTACTAATCTTTTTATATTTTGTGCTAGTAAATACCACAATATCAGCCGCCGAGAAAGCTCACGAAACTACAGAAAAATATTTCTGTTACGCGGTCGCAATCATGACCACTTTCCAGATAGGAGTTAACATCGGCATGAATATTGGTATTTTACCAATTACAGGCATAACATTGCCATTTATCTCATATGGCGGTAGTTCTATTTTGTCACTAATTAGTATGTTTGGTATAATTCAATCAATTCGCATTAACCAGAAACAAAAAGTAAGTCTACATTTGTCATAGCCCAGGCTAGCCTCTCTTGCTTCGCAACAGCCCAGGCTAGCCTCTCTTGCTTCGCAATTCACCTCCTAGCCCAAATCTGGTCTTTCGTGATACAATCATTGTTCAGTTTATTTAGCAAAATAGGGAAAATATGTCATACGCAATAATTCAATTAGTCGGCAAACAATTTAAAGTAGAAGAAGGTAAGACTTTTACTACTGACAGAATTACAGATAAGGAAATTGGAGATTCATTTAAAGTCACCGATGTACTTCTAGTTGCAGACGAAAAATCAAGTACCGTTGGTACACCAATCGTTAAAGGAGCTGAAGTTACTTTGAAGCTTATTGAAAATGGTAGAGGTGAAAAACTTAGAGTTGTTAAATACAAATCAAAATCAAAATACAGAAAAGTAACTGGTCACAAACAACACGAAAGCACACTCGAAGTTGTGAAAATAAAAGCATAAGCTTTCTTTAATTTTAATGTAGTTTATTAGCAGCTCTCAAATCATCTATGCAAAAATACTACGTTCAACTCGGAAACACTCCGGAATTATCAATTCAAGAACTCAACACAATTTTAGGACCAAAAAATGTTTTAAGAGTTGCTTCTCATCTTAGTTTAGTGGAATTAAAAAATGATCAAGTTGCAATCGAATTAATTGATTCTTTAGGCGGATCTGTAAAAATCATCAAAGAAATTGCAAAAATAGAAGATTCTTCAGCTGAGAATATTATCGAATTGGTAGCTGACTATTTACTCCAAAAGCAAGGCAACAAAATTCATTTCGGTTTTTCAGAATACGGCCGCGACCATTTGCCAAAAATTGATTATTTCCAAATTAAATCTAAAATCGAAAGAGGTGGCAAATCTGCAAGATTTGTCGAAGGCTCTAGATTGGGGCTATCTGCGGCCTTATTAATCCACAAAAAAAGAATCATAGAAATTTATCTCGTCCAAACTGCTGATGGTGTATTTATGGGTGAGACACTAGCTACTCAAAACATAGATCTTTGGACACTTAAAGATAGAGGCAAACCATATTTTGACAAGAAAAAAGGTATGTTACCACCAAAAGTTGCTAAAATGATGCTAAATCTTGCTCTAGGTGATAATCCGCCAATCGAAGGTAGAAAAAATGTTCTCTTAGATCCATTCGTTGGAACTGGTACAGTTTTGATCGAAGGCTTACTAGCAAAAGTTAATGTTATTGGCTCAGATATCGATCCACTTTCCGTTCAGGGTACAAAACAGAATATCGAATGGCTCAAAACTGAATTCAAAATCACTAACGATAGCAAAGTCATGATGTTTGACGCTACGAAAATTCCAATCCAAAACAACGAAATTCAATATATTGTTACCGAACCTTTTTTGGGAAAACCAAGACCTAATCCAAGCAAATTAGCTCTAATCTTCAAAGGATTACTAAAAATGTATTTAGGTGCTTTCAAACATTGGACTAGTTTCTTAGCAGACGGAGCGTCCGTTGTAATTGTGTTTCCATTAGTAAGTTTTAAAAATAAGAATGGTAAATTAATCGAGTATAATCTAGATAAGTTGATTGACAAATTAGCTTCTCTCGGGTACACTACTTTATCTAAACCCGTTTTATATCATCGCCCAAACGCAGTGGTTCAAAGACAGATTTATAGATTTAAATTCAATAAATAAGGGAGTTTATAATGTCACACGTCAAAGCAGGGGGAAAAGTCGCACAGCAAGCACAAGGCAAACGTCACGGTAAAAGGCTTGGTCTTAAAAAATTCGGTGGCGAAAAAGTTATCGTCGGAAACATTATCATAAGACAAAGAGGTGCAAAATATAAAGCTGGAAAAGGTGTTGGTATGGGTAAAGATCACACAATTTTCGCACTTATTGATGGCGCCGTTAAATTTTCCAAAAAATTTGGTCGCACAGTCGCCAACGTTGTAAATTCTTAATAGACTTGTCGCAAGTCTAATAGATACATCTAGAATTTATACTCTCATGTTTCACACAATTTCTGGTATACTTTCCGTATGAAAGCTCAAGAAGTTAAATTACTTAAAACAGAAGTTCTCCAAGCCAACCCTTTTCAACCTAGGGAAAAAATTCATAAAGAAGATCTTGAAGATCTAGTTAAATCAATAATAATTCATGGAATTATCGAGCCACTAGTAGTTGCTCACACGCCTGCAGGCTATCAAATAATTGCAGGTGAGAGACGTTGGAGAGCAGCTCAAATTGCGGGACTCAAAGAAGTGCCAGTGCTTATCGAGGAAACTACTCCAAAGGGTATGCTTGAAATGGCCATAGTTGAAAACCTACAACGTGTCAACCTAACCGCCATCGAAAGAGCTCAATCATTTCAAAGACTTAACAGAAATTTTAATTTAAGTGTTGGAGAAATTGCTGAAAGACTGGGTAAGTCGTCATCTTATATTAGTAACACTCTAAAATTATTAAATCTTCCAGACGCTATCAAAGACGGCATGCTTGGTAAACAAATCTCTGAAGGCCACGCACGCGCTATTTCAGGTATTCTAGATGTGAACACTATGTTGCAAGTTTATAAGCAAGTGCTCAAGGAAAACGCATCAGTCAGAAGAGCAGAAGAACTTGCTAGATTGGCCAAAAGTAAAACTGGTCAAACCAGAGTTTTCAAACCGCATGCTGTGGTTTATCAAATTGACGATAGAGAAATCGAAATATTTGAAAATAAAATTAAAAAATATTTAGGTGCAAAAGCCAGACTCAAACTTCACCGAACTGCCAAACAAACTAAAGTAAGTTTCATTATTAGGGGTGATGTTGAAGACACACAACAAAGTTTAGAAAAAATCATTGATATGCTTGACAGAGCTATTAAAGACAAAAAACTGGAAAAAGAAATTAATAAGTAATTCTTTCGATCTTTCCTACTTGAGACATTGGCCAGTATCTAAAAAATGCTTTGCCCACAATCTCTGATTTATCGACTGGACCCCAAACTCTAGAATCACTCGAATGTGATCGGTTGTCCCCCAAAGCAAAGTACTCATTTGGTCCAATTGTTACAGTTCTTCCGCTAATAAATTTTCCTTCAATGGTTTCGAAATCACTTGGAAGATATGACTCATTAAGTTTTTTTCCATTTACATAGACTGATTTGTCATGAACAGCAACTTTATCTCCGGGAAGAGCAATTATTCTCTTGATAAAATCGCAACCTGTTCCAGTTGGACAACCAGCTTCTGGAGGAGCATGAAAAACTATCACGTCACCTCTTTGTGGCTCTCCGGTACGATAGCTAATTTTATCTGTAAATACATAATCGCCAGATGCAAACGTTGGCACCATTGAAGAACCATTAACCTGATGAGGTTGCATAAAAAATAAATAAATAATCAAGAAAAAAGATAATCCGATAACTGCTGTTTCAATCAGATCTAAAAAAAAGCCACTAACAGATTTTACTATACTATTCATATGGTTGGATTATGAGGAATAAAGATATTAGTTTCAAGGACTAAACTCTCTCTTATTTATAGTAGAATAAATGTATGGGCTATACAAAAAATACTGTATCTGGATTTAGTTGGCAAACCATACTTAAAATTCTTACCACGGCAATAACGCTTGGAAAAATTATGGTCATTGCTAGAATCCTCAGTCCTCAAGATTTTGGACTTTTTTCTTTGATTGCTATCGCTTTGGGATTAGCTGAATCGACCACCCAAACTGGAGTTAATATCACTATTTTACAATCAAAAAGATCAATAGGATATTTTATTGATACCGCTTGGGTAATCGCCATTACCAGAGGTCTGATTATAGGAATCATCATGGTTTTGATGGGATTTGGAATGAGTAACTACTATGACGAACCAAGACTTAGAATTTTGATATCTATCGCTGCCTTGATACCGATTATCAAAGGTTTCATTAATCCAAGCATTATCTCTTTACATAAAAATTTAGAGTTTTTAAAAGATAGTACATATAGATTATCTTTATTAGCTGTGGAAGCATTATTTGCTATCCTATTTGCCACAATCTTCAAGGATGTAATCGCTTTAATATTTTCCATGCTAGCAGCTGGATTATTTGAAGTTTTAATATCTTTCTTACTATTTAAAGACAAACCTAGGTTTGAGTTCATTCCTAGCAGAGCTAAAGTAATTTTTTCTAATACTAAAGGCTTAAGTATTTCAGCGGCGCTTTCATATTTAAACGAAAATATTGATGACTTTTTACTCGGAAAAATTATTGGCACCCACAATCTTGGTCTATATCACAATGCCTATAGTTTGGGTCACAAAGCAAACTATGAATTTGCAAAATCAATTAATCACAGTACGTTACCAATTTTTTCTAAAATTACAGACGACTCAGCAAGATTACAAAAGGCCTTTCTCAAATCTATTACAGCAACAATATTAATTGTAACCGCCATATCACTGCCTTTATTTATTGCTCCAGAGTTCATTGTTAATCTAATTTTAGGACAAAAATGGTTATTAATAGTTCCAAATTTATATCTGTTTGTTATTGCCGGGATTCTTCAAAGTATCACGATTATTTTTTATACAGTTTTTTATGCAAAAAAAAGATACACCGCTTTGAATATCCACTTAATCTTGACTGTTTTAACACTCTTCGTCTTGATACAAATTTTAAGCAAACATAGTGGTATTACTGGAGCTGGACAAGCCCTAGTAATAAGCAGAGCAATAACTCTGCCATTACTTATCTACGAAACTATAAAAATATTTAAAAAATAGCTAATGAAAAAAGTACTTCCAGTTACAATTGCAATTATTACCCATAGACTTGATACTAGATTTATTGCCTCACTAAGATCTTCACAGATTGCAAAAAACGTAATCGTCGTTGATAACAACAGCAATAATGATTGGGAGAAATTAAAAAAGAATTATAATTTTGACTTAATTTCACATGAAAAGGAAATAGTAGATTTTGCAAAAACACGAAATGAAGTGTTGAAAATCATCAAAACTGATAG
>Ga0210042_1000516_pt1 | contig 35011 bp, 33 predicted proteins | sample CryGeymeta201518_FD_183982 | JGI IMG/M metagenome (GOLD analysis project Ga0210042, IMG submission 183982) | Groundwater microbial communities from Crystal Geyser aquifers in Utah, USA - Crystal Geyser metaG 2015-18 (SPAdes) (version 2) | ecosystem: Environmental > Aquatic > Deep subsurface >... | reverse complement strand
AAATGTAAGAAAAGCCGCATATGGTATGATGACACCAAACAAGTAGTGCAGATGCACGGCCTTCACTCCTGCAAAGACAATTATACCGAGTGTTATGACTGCGAAGAATGAAAATATAAGTCCCATGTTCTTACCCCTTTATATTTTGAGTTAATACGGTTTCTGGCCCAGAATCCTGTTCCTGACCCTGGATTTCGCATATAAGATTTGCCCTCTGTAAAAGCCTGAATGTCATTCTTCTCACTTCATCTGCTTTAATTTCATAAATCCGTTCCCGACATTTCATATAAATGTCAAAGGAGAGAAGGGCAAGATTATCTATCTTTGACTCAAATAATAACAATTCCTTAGAGATATGGGTTTCATGAATCTTATTCCCCAGACTTTCTCTAATTGCCTTCTTCAGGAGGAAAATAAATGACATGGCCTGGGAAGGGGAAAAATCCTGAACCGCTTTTATCCTGATTATATTGTCGAGAAATGGAGAAACCTTATCAGTATCTGCTTCATTGAGGAGTTCATCGAAGATACCATTTATTCCTTGCGAGATATTATAGCCGACAGGATTGGCAAAACAGTTCTTTTGCTTTTTTAAAAAATTTGAAGTGGTAGATGGATAAGTCTCCAATATCATATTAAACCATCTTTTTAGGATAGTGGATTTTTTTTCTAACAGGAGATCCTTAAGATTAATATCCAGGGTCATTCTCCTTTATGTTTTAAAATACTTGCATTTTAAAACTATTACATCTTCAAACAAGCTGTTTTTTATTTTATGAAATTTAGTCTACTTAAATTAAACTAAAATACAATAATAAATAGCAAGAAGTAAGAAGAAAAACTTCCACTTCCCACCTCTTGCTTTTTATTTTTTATACGCAGCCAGTTGGTTTTGGAAGTCCTGCATACCTACATGCCATTACTGCTGGACCTGCTGGAAAAAGACTATAAAGGTATTTTGTATTACCCATTTCCGCCCCAAAAGCCTTGCCAATCTCCTTGACGAGAATCTTTATCGGGGGAGCAATCTCAAACTTAATAAAGTAATCCCTCAGAAACTTTATTATAATCCAGTGTTTCTCGGTAAGCTCAATAGAGTCCTTCTTTGCCATTTCTGTCGCCATTCCTTCTTCCCATGCTTTCCAGTCTGTAAGAAAACCGTCCTCATCAAGTTCATATTCTTTCCCCTTGTAATTCCACATTGGCATAGTTTTTTACCTCCTTTTTATTGTTTAACCAGTTTATTTGGGAAAACCCCAATTGAAAGCACAATACAATATCATATCCTTTTTAATAAATGCAACAAATAAATAGTTCCCTTGTCAGGAGTCATAAAGGCTAATATAAAACATGAATTAACGTCAAATTAAAAAAACTTATTAATTGATAAGTTTTTTTATTTCCACAATTCAGACATAATTTATGTCTTCTATCCACATTAATTATTTTATTTTCTTACTTTTTTAAGAATTGCGAATTATGGTACATCGGGTCTTAAGAAAAGTCAACTTAAAGTTGAAATTATAAGATAAAGTTATATTTGTTATTAAATCTTCGTTATTTTCTTTTGTAAGCCGCCGCGATATTAATAATGCCATCTACCCATTCCCTTGTGCCAATCGCGTGAAGATGGGTATAAGTAACAAGGACATTCTTATAACAGAGTCCATCCATTTTATTAATTATCCCAAGTCCCCTTTTCAGTTTAAAACAAAAATAAACACTATCCTTTTGCTCCGAAAATCCCCCCTGCCCCCCTTTACTAAAGGGGGGCGAGGGGGGATTATTTTCATTATATTTTGTTAGCCGAAGGATTTCGTCCACGTTGAGAATGCGGGAATAATGAAATTCATGGCCATGCAGAATCTGTCCGGTCTTGAAATATGAATTTGGGGCTTCAACTTCTACAATAGTATAGCCATGACCCTGTGGTTTTTTACTCACTCCAATTACAATAGGTAAAACACCTGCCATGGGATAGGTCTTTCCTTCCCAGATCAGATCTTCCCCAAGATACATCAAACCGCCACATTCAGCATAAATGGGCAGACCATTCTCAGCAGACTCCTTAATAGCCTTCCTTAATTTTTCATTAGCAGATAGAGCTGCGGCATGAGTTTCGGGAAAACCACCGCCGATGTATAGAACATCAAGTTCAGGTGGTAAATCGTCAGTCAGCGCACTGAATTCAGTCAGCCTCGCTCCAGCTCTTCTTAGGGCATCAAGATTTTCCTGGTAATAGAATTGGAAGGCCGAATCACGAATAATACCGATATTAATTAATCCCCCCACCCCCCCCTTAGTAAAGGGGGGCGAGGGGGGATTTTCGAACCTTGAACCAACTTCGATTGGTGGGGCCTGATGGGCAATCTGCCATAACTGCTCTGTATCCAAATACTTTGCTACTATTTCAGCTGCAGTGGCTATCGCATCTTCAGCTTCGGGATGCTCCTGGGGGGGTACCAACCCAAGATGTCTTCCTGGGAATGTGATATTTGTTAGTCTGGGGATCACTCCAATCACAGGTAGATGGCAATAACGTTCTATACTTTTACGGATAATTTCCTCATGCCGATCCCCAGCTAATCTATTAAGAATCACACCTTTAATCGGAACATCTGGGTCGAACATCTGGCATCCAAGCACTAATGCTGCAATGGTGCGGGTGACCTTTGTGCAATCAACCACAAGGATGACCGGAGACTGAAGAAGCTTTGCCAATTCGGCCGTGCTTACGCTCCCTTCAACATCCATGCCGTCATAAAGACCGCGATTACCTTCAATAACTGCTATTTCTGCTTGCTTTGTATTCAGACTAAAGGAAAAAAGTACCTGATCCTTACTCATTAAGAAAAGGTCAAGATTATAACAAGGATGTGATGCTCCCAAACGTAACCAGCCCATATCAATATAATCCGGGCCTTTTTTAAAGGCTATGACCCTATACCCCTTTTTCTGCCAGGCCCGGCATAAACCTACACTAATAGAAGTTTTGCCCGCATCTCCGCCAAGACCTGCAATGGTAAGCCTTGGGCATCGGATCATCTTTTAGGACCTGGAATCTCAAATGAAGCACAGGAACCGCTGCCGCAACTTTTTACAGTGCTCGTGGTTTTACCGCTGCCTGACCTGGCCACATTTATCGTGCTCAAAACTCTTTCTACTTCAGTGGAACTGCATTTCGGACACTTCATTTCTATTTCCTCATTTTCTTTTTTAAGTTTTAAGAACTCAAAGACATGACCGCAGCCAAGACAGCGAAATTCATAAATAGGCATATTATCTCCTTTACGAAAATTTTTTAAATAAGTTATGATAACATAAATAATCTTTGCAAAAAGCAAAAAAGGAATAAATCGTTAAAGGAATAGAAATGAGATCACGCATTGAACTTAAAGACCCAAGTTGCCCTTTTTGTTACCATAAAATCGAGCAGCCGAAAGAATTACGGGAAAGGAAAATAATCGAATTTCCTCTTGGGGTCTGCGAGCATTGCGGTGCGGTTTATGTTTACGATGTTACAGGACACAATATGGGTTCTGCATTTATTGAGGCATTGCTGTTTGCATGTAATTATGATGATTCCCTGGCTTTTTCACTTTCATATGGAGAAGACTACGCAGATGCTGTTATCGGACCATACGACATCATTATGCATAAAATCCTATCCGAAAAAATCTACGAAGATAGATACATCAGAGGAGTTCTAATCTTTGTCAAACTCATTCAGGAATTTCAGGAAGTCGCCGGGGAAAAAGTAAAAAAACGAATCGGGACTGCCCTGCCTGTTTCGGAAAAAAAGAGATTGCACTCTGAAAAATTTTCGAGGGAAAAGGTACAAGGTTATGTATCTAATAATAACCTTGAGGAACTCATTGCGTTAGCAGAAGAGGACTCCCGCGTTCTTTCCGAGTTGCAGCGGATGCTATACACGCCTGATGAAAATTCACGCTGGCGAATAATTGAGATATTAGGTCAGGTATGCAGAAAGGTCGGGGAAAAACGGCCCGATGTAGTCAGCAAATTCTTATCCCGGTTGTTGGAAAGCGCAAAATATCCCGGCGCTTCGGCCTGGGGTGCACTGGAAGCCGGCGGTACGATTATCAGTACTAACCCTGATTTATTTGGAGAGTACAGCGAGGCGATCCTCTCTTTTCTTAAAGATAAAAACTTCTGGAAGGAAGCAACGTGGGCTATTGGGAGGATTGCAGCGGCAAAACCGAAATTGGTCAAGTATGCCTTCAAAGCACTTCGCTCTTTTCTTGATGAGCAGGAGCCTGCTTTGCGTGGATATGCTGCCTGGGCATTGGGAAGCATCGGATTCACGGATGTAATCGAAAAATTGAAAGCTCTCGAAACTGACAAACACACTCTCACTATCTGGAGAGATGCAGATTTGCAGGAAGTAACAGTTGCTCAGATGGCAAAAGAGGCCATCGAAAAAATAAATATATGCAGAAGTCACTCATAGCTAACTCACTTCAATTGGATGTCATTCCTGCGAAAGCAGGAATCCAGAAATATTACTCATATCATTGCCACTGGATTCCGCATCCCCCGATCGGAGTCGAGGGCAGGCAAGTGCGGAATGACGGAAATAAAGCAAAAAATCTAAGCATCTTTTAATATCTTTGGAGACAAATAATATTAAGTTCCTTGTTGCCTCACCATACGGTGACCTTCCTGTAGACGATGACAAACTCGATTTCCCATTGGAAGGAGATCCATTAAAAACTACCTATAGATCGTATTTTCAGTCTATCAGAAATTTTCTCGGACAGGAAGATGTTGTCTCATTATTCAAGACAGCCGGCAAAGGTGATATCAACGAAATCATTATTCGTACGGAAAAGCATGGTGCGTTGTACCATCCTGCAAGCATTGAATTAATTCTCAAGGAAGAAAAAGTAAAATTCGGTTTGAATGTAGCTGTAACAGACACGGGCAGGGATTGGTTACAGAAAGAATTTTCTGTACTTAAGAATTTACAGGAAAAATACAATCTGCCTTATTTACCCAATGCATATCTCTTTGATAACCTGAGTTCCATATCTTTTTTGCTTGAAGAGTGGTTTGAAGGCTACCACGAATTTCATATTACCATAGACGAAAAAGGCGGACAAAGATTAAAACTATGGGAGTTTGGAAATGGTTATAAATACCTGACGTCTGAACAAAGTTTTGAAATATATAAACAGGCTTCTAAGATTCTAACACTTTATTATGACCTTAAAGACTTTTACCAGATATATCCCTGGCATCACGCAGCAGGAGATTTTGTAGTAAGAATAGAAAATGAAAATAATCCCCCCTCACCCCCCTTTACCAAAGGGGGGGGTTTAGAAAGTCCCACTTTGGCAAAGGGGGATTTAGGGGGATTTTTTGGTCAAAAAATAGACGTCCGTTTGACAACAGCAAGGCAATATGACCCGCTCATGAATTTTGATAAGGATACGGTTAATCCGCTCTTCGCCCTTTTTTATTTCTTCTTAAATCTTTCCATTAAAATGCGGCTGGATAAAATGGATGGTTTGGGGGAAGTTGTATGGGCAGAAGACGGTTGTGAAGAAGCAATGGTCGAAGGATTCTTTGAAGCTCTTAAATTAAAGGAGTCAAATGATAATTATCCTGAATTGGTTAATGAGTTTATCAGTTTACTCAAATCATTTAATGCAGAAGAACTAAGGATTTCTACTCAACCTTTGATCGAGCTTTTTTCAGGGACAGGGGATTTACCTGTTGTAATAGCAAATTTGGACGGACATGCGGAGAAATTATTTACTGTTCTCCAAAATCTCCCTTTACAATAGCTTCGAAAGACATTCTTAATACTCTCGAAAGCGGCAACATGAGATTCGCCTTTTTTCCCGGCTGGATATAACCTGCTTCTGTGAAAAGTTCCTTTGATAGATTACAGAGTCCCTGATAAATCTTGTCAAGTTTCACCGTCGGATAGGTAACATTCTCCTGGAAACCGGACAGACCACAGGCATAAGCTTTCTCCTTTTTTCCATCTTTCAGGCTGAAAGGTATTCCGTATATACGGCAGATAATCGGACGGTTCTCATAAAAAACGCATTCTTCTTTTTCAGAGAGAAAAGGACATCGTACCCTCTGTTTCCCCAAACCGTACACTTTCATTTGAGGCTTGTCCTCAAAGACTTTCAGGGTATCCTTCGCCTTCAGTATCTCACCCTCTGCCTTTTCCGCCCTTCTGAGAACATCTCTTAGTATCTTCCTGTCCAGACGATTAAAATGATGATGAATATAGGCTGCTTCTATCGGGAAGACGCCAAAAACAGCACGGCAGCAGTCACAGCAATGAATCCTGCAACGGACACTTGAGGGATATTTTTCCTGAATTGTTTTAAAGAGATAATCGGCCTTTCTGACTTCCTGAAGATATTTTCCAAAAAGATTGTCTATCATTCGGCTCGGTCTTTATTCCGGTGAGGTTCAAGCAGTTTCAGGAACTCAGGGTGTACTTCAAATTCTAATTCTAACGCCTTGTCACAGTATTTAATGGCCTCATCGAACTCACCCTTTAAATAATAAGCATTTGACAGGTTATTGTAACCTAAGGAAAAATCAGGAGCCATTTCCAGCATCTTCTTATTAACCTCAAGACTCTTTTCTATATCTCCTTTTTGAAGATAGGCATTTGCGAGGTTGCACATCGCCTGAATAATCTCGGGATTCAGCTCCAAAGCCTTTTTCAATGCCTCAATAGCCTCATCAGTCTTTCCCATTTGTAAATAGGCAAACCCAAGATTTGCATATCCTCTTGCGTATCGGGGCTCTATCTCTACAGCCCTTAAATTTGCCTTGACTACCTTCTCAAGATCACCTTCCTTAAAATAGATGTATCCGAGATTGACAAATGCCTCGAACATCCGGTCGCTATCCCCTATAGCCTCTTCAAAGGCATCTATTGCCTCATCAAACCTGCCTTGATTCATTAAGACTACTCCTAAATTGTAATAAGCAGTGGCACACTCTGGATTTTCTGCGAGCATTCGCTTCTGTTTATAGATGAATTCATCAATATTTTTCGGCTCTTTCACAAATGAACCTCCACATTTTTTAACGCATATTTTAATAATGTGTCAAGGAAGGAGTATAAAAATTATATATATCCTACAAAGGGAAAAAGAGTCTCTATAGATTTTAGTGTTAAGCTGATAAAAAACCTCAGAGGCAGAATGGTATGTGTCATTCTGAGCCCCTTGTCATCTGCCATTCTGAGTCCCGACAACAATCGAAACTCAGAATCTCAATGGATGGCTCAAGGTAAACTCCGCGAAGAATCTCAAAATACCCTCTGTAGCCTATCTTCATAGAGATTCTTCAGTCGCTTTGCTCCTTCAGAATGACTGATACTAATCACTTATACCATAATCCGTGATGCACCAGGAAAAAGAGCAGTCACTCAGTCTTACCACCTGCTTCTTCTGCTGATATGCCTCTTCCTTTCAACCCGTACATTGTTGTGCTGCCAGTTGAGAGGTATTCTACAACACCTTCACGGACCATCTCAGAGGCAGCATTTTTTACTTCCGATACCGTAGCATCCGGAATAGTCTTCTTCACACCTGTAAGCATATCCTTAAAATAAACCTTGCTCTTCGCACCCTTTGAGAGATATTCAATTATGGCCTTCTTAATCTCTTCCTTTCCCATTAATCCTCACCCCTTTCATAATTTTAGATACACATCTAACACTCAAAACTAAAGTGGCTGTCCCGTCAGATCTAAATATCTGACGGGACATTGATTTTTATATACCTCCTACTGTCTTAGATACTGCCCAGGCTTGTTCTGTAAACTTAAATTGAGTCGATGTCCTGAGGGTATCGTAAGCCAGGCGATAATCATCAATTACGTGCCATGTAAAGGGCAATCCTGTCTTCTCGAAGAATTTCTCCCATCCAATCCTCTCTGCCCAGTCACCAATTCTTTCATACTTTTTCGCATCACTTGCATAAACATCTACAATCTTTTTGACTGTATCAGTAACCTCCGGCCAGCGAGGAGGGTTGTTAGGTAAGGCAGCGACAACTATCTTTGAGAACTTTGGTTTCGTTATACGATTAGATATCTTCCCGCCGACAAGGATATTTATACAATCTCCCTCGCTATCTGCTAAGGGCATGGCTGCACACATGGTATAACAGTTCCCACAGAACATGCACTTATCATAATTCACTGACACACTCTTCTTTCCCTCAGGTGTAGCAACAGGCTTGATTGCATATAACGGACAGGCAGCAATAACAAGGGGGATTTCGCATGCCCCCCCTATCATCTTATCATCAACAATAGGTGGTTTACGATGGTAGCCAAGAATGGCGATGTCAGAACAGTGCACAGCTCCGCACATATTAAGGCAACAGGCCAGGGCTATCCTGAGTTTTGCAGGCAATTTCATGTCCGTAAAATGCTCAAACAAGACATCTGCTGTAGACTTCACCACTCCAGAGGCATCAGTAGCAGGGCAGTGGCAGTGAAGCCATCCCTGGGTATGTACGATACCCGTAATGCCAAACCCTGTTCCGCCTACAGGGAATTTGTGAGAACCTGCAGGAAATTTTCTTGCGTCTAAATCCTTCTTCAGGGCCTTTGCCTTTTCCTCACTATCTGTTATAAACTCCACATTATTTCTTGTTGTCCATCTCACGTAACCACCGCAATGCTTATCAGCAATGTCACATATCTCACGAATATGCTCTACAGACATTGTCCTTGCCCCACCACATCTTACGGTATAAACCTTATCTCCTGTCTCAGAAACATGCATCAAGAGCCCCGGTTCTAATATCCTGTGAGATACCCACTTTCCGTAATTTTTCCTAATAACAGGCGGAAGAAACTGTTCATAACGTTGTGGGCCGCAATCCGTTATCCTGTTCTCCATTGGTTTTTTCGGATTGAAATAGCCAAGTTTACCTTTCGACATAATATAACCTCCTTTTTTATATTAGGCTGGGTGTCTTTTTCTGTAATCCTTAATATCCCTCTTCCATCCTCCGGGAACCTCAGATTCTTTGAAGAACATGTATGCATTAGAACGGGGCTCCTTTACCATCTGAGGCATAGCAGGAATACCAAGCACATCCAGGAATGTTCCCAAACCAACCCTGTTAATCAATTCTCCAATACGCTCACGGTTTTTGCCTTCTTCTGTCCACCAGTCAATGGCCTTCCTTACAACAGCTTTTATATTGTCATACGGGCTCTTTGCATACATAAAGGGTATTACCAATGTGGCCAGTCGTGCACCTTCTAAGATAGGCGCCTTTGCACCGAATAGTAAAGAAAGACCCTGGTCTGCTCCCACCCTTAATGCCTCAGGCATGACATCAATACAGTGCATGCAGCGGGTGCATTCACCATTGTTAATGCTTATTTTATTTCCATCCCAGTTCATACACTGGGTAGGACAGCGTTCAATTACCTCCTCCTGAATGTTGAACGCTCCCCAATCTCTCCCGGTCATTCCTCCCCCATTACGGGGGATCTTTCCGGCAATATATTCCTTTACTGCCTCCTGATTAATTCTTATATCGTCTTTCCATGTGCCGATGAAGGCGCAATCTGACCTTGCTATACTGGCCACGCAGCCATTTGGACATCCATCAAATTTGAACTTGAATTTATACGGGAAGGCCGGCCTATGTAATTCATCCTGGTAGGTCATGGTCATGTCATAACACATGTCCATAGTATCGAAACATGCGAATTCACATCTTGCCTTACCAAGACAATCTGAAGGTGTACGGAGGTTTCCACCCGAACCACCTATGTCAACACCAAGATCATGGGTCAGATCGAAGAATATAGGCTCCAACTGATCTGAAGTAGTACCCAAGATGACCATATCACCTGTGGAGCCATGCATATTTGTTATTCCGCTTCCGCGGTATTCGCATATATCACAAAAGCCCCTAAGCCAGTCAGTTGTATAAAATTTTCCACCAGGTTGATTGATTCTATATGTATGGAAATGCGCAACACCCGGGAATTTCGCTTGCTGGTCAGAATAACGGCCTACAACGCCTCCGCCGTAACCTAACACACCAACAATACCACCATGTTTCCAGTGAGTTTCCTTCTCTACATAGGAAAGTTCAACCTGTCCCAAAAGATCATCTGCTACATCCCTTGGTATCATCATATCATCCTGCGCGAGTTTCTTTCTATGCAATGCTTCCCTCTTTATATCGCTTACAAAACTGGGCCATGGACCTTTTTCGAGTTCATCCAACATTGGCGTATCATGTTTGGGCTTGAAATTCTTAAGCTCCTCTTCTGTATAGTTCTTCAGTTGCTCATCCGTAAAAATCCTGATATCATTGTACGTTCTGTGGCCTTTTACTTCCTTATCCCACAAATGTTCCTGTCCTGGGATTCCCATCGCTTACCTCCTTCTACTAAGTTTTTTGTATAACACTGCCAGACTAAAGAAAACCTCAAATCCTTATCATCACCCCCCTTCCCTCAAAATTAAAAAATAGCGTGTAAAAATTTGTAAAAAGAATAAATCCAAGCACCTTGACCGCAGAATATTCTCAAGGTGCTGGATAAACTGCCCTTTTTCTTTTGCCAATTCTTCAGAAAGATATCTAATGATAACCAAGTCTTTTTATTTTGTCAAGAAAAATTCTTTTTTATTTACAACCACCCCTTTAAGAATGCTATACTTTCCGAGTCTATAATACAGGAGACAAAAATGCCTAAAAAAATTGTTTTAATATTACTGTTCCTCGATATCATTTTGACACCATGGCTTATTCATGCACAGGAACTTCCTGTTATTAACTCAATAGAGATAAAAGGGCTAAAAAGGATTGAAGAAAGCGCTGTAAAGTCTAAGATTACCCAGAGAGCAGGCGACCCAATCTCCCAGGAAAAAACTAATGAAGACATTAAAAACATTTTCAAGATGGGGTATTTTGATGATGTCAGGGCTGAGATTGAACCATTTGAGGGTGGTGTGAGACTGATATACGCTGTGAAGGAAAAACCCACCATTATAAAAATCGAATTTCAGGGCAACAAGGAGTTTGACAATTCAAAGCTGAAGGAAAAGCTCACGATAACAACCGGCTCCATTGCTGACGCAGTCCTGATACAGGACAATGCAAACAAGCTCAGGGCATTTTATGAAGAAGAAGGATACTGGCTGTCAAGTATAATCCCTGTTATTAAAACTATAACTCCGGATGAGGTCAGCCTGACTTATCAGATCGAGGAAGGTACTAAAGTAAAGATTAAGAAAATAAATATAGAGGGCAATAAGGCTATTTCAACAAGCAAGATAAAAAAGGCTATAGAGACTAAAGAATGGTGGTTTTTCTCGTTTATTACTTCCTCCGGCTATTATAAAAAGGAGCGTATGGAATCGGATATTGAAAAGATAAGGGACCTTTATTTTAATAACGGGTTTATCAAGGTAGCGGTGGGAGAGCCAAAGATTCAACTCACAGATGATAAAAAAAGAATGATTATAACAATACCGGTTTCAGAAGGTGACCAGTTCAAAATATCCTCTATTGAATTCTCGGGCAATAAGGTCTTTAGCGATGATGAAATAAAGAAAAGAATTACCATGGCGCCTAACAAGCCTTTTAGCAAAGAGAATCTTAGAAGGGACATATTCTCAATATCTGAATTATATTCAGAAAATGGATATGCGATTATAACTGTTACCCCTGATCTGATACCTGATGAAATCAACAAACTTGTAAAGGTATTCCTGAAGATTGATGAGGGTGATAGATACAAGATAGGCAGGATAGAGGTTTCCGGAAATACAAAAACAAGGGACAAGGTGATACGAAGGGAGGTCTCGTTTGATGAAGGTGATATCTTTAATAGTACCAAGATAAAAAGGAGCTATGAAAGGATCAATAACCTTAACTTTTTCGAAACAGTAGAGCTAATCCCGAAACCGCGGCCGGAGGAAAAACTGGTAGATGTTGGTATCAAGGTAAAGGAAAGGCCGACCGGCTTTTTCAGCATTGGAGGTGGCTATAGCTCTATCGAAAAAATTATCGGAATGGCTGAAGTAACACAGGGCAATCTCTTTGGTAAAGGACAACTTATAAAGCTCAGGGGGGAACTCGGCAGCAAAACTACTTACTACGATATCACTTTCATGGACCCATGGTTTATGGATAAGCCTATCTCATTCACAACAAATATTTATAAGACGACGACAAGTCAATTCATAGAATATGAGAAAAAGGCAACAGGGTTGGGGATTTCCTTCGGTAAAAGGTTTTCAGATTACTGGTTTGGAGATATCGCATACCGCTTTGAGAATGCAAATATATTTAATGTATCCGAAAATGCCTCAGCAATAATAAGGGATCAGGAAGGCACAAGAGTTACGAGCAGCATAACCCCATCCTTAATAAGAGATTCGAGAGACAATTACCTTGACCCAACAAGGGGTTCGAGGAATTCCCTCTATGTTACCTATGCAGGCTTGGGTGGTACTAACAATTTCGTGAAGAGTGAAGTCGATTCCGCATGGTATTTTCCGCTCGGAATGACAACTGTTATGTTCAGGGGAAGGCTTGGTTATGCTACAGGTGTATTAGGTAAGGAATTACCATTATATGAGAGATTTTATGTGGGTGGAATATACACTATAAGGGGACTGGGATTTGGTGAGGCAGGGCCAAGAGATGAAAATACAGGAGATGCTATTGGAGGAAGAGAAGAACTAATTTTCAATACAGAATATATCTTTCCCATCATTAGCGATGTAAGGCTAAAGGGTGTGGTATTTGTTGATGCAGGAAATTCTTATGAATCATTTAAAAAATTTGGCAGCCTCAGATATACTACCGGAGCAGGCATAAGATGGATTTCACCTATGGGGCCTATAAGGATTGAGTGGGGCTATAATATTGCTAAAAAACCAGGGGAAAAACCCAGCAGGTTTGAATTCGGATTTGGATCGTTCTTTTAGGATAAATTAGAATAAAACAGAAAAACTATTGAGGAGGATATATGAAAAAATCGATATTAAAAAAACTCTTAACTCTTTGCTCTTTGCTCTTTGCTCTTTGCATCCTGCCGGTTTCTTTACTCGCGGCTGATTCTGCAAAATTCGGTTCTATAGACCTTCAGAAGGTCTTGAATGAGTCTGAAGCAGGGAAGAAGGCAAAATCTGACCTCGAGGCATTAATAAAATCAAAGGAGTCTACAATAGAGGAAAAAGGCAAGGCTATAGAAAAACTAAAAGGCGAGATGGAAAAACAGGCATCTGTACTTTCTGCAGGGGCAAGGAAGAAAAAAGAGGATGAATTAGAAAAATTGCTCAGGGAATACAATCGGCTTGTCCAGGATTCACAGGCTGAGGTCAAGAAAAAAGAAGGAGAACTAACGGGTGCAATAATAAAAGAGAGCCGCGAAATAATAGAGAAGATCGGAGCAGAAGAAGGATACACCCTCATCATTGAGAGAGGAATGGTCATTTATTCAAATAAAGGCATAGACATCACAGATAGTGTTTTAAAAAAATATGACGAGTCAAAAACCAGATCAAGGAAGTAGTGAAACTCAAAGAAATTGCATCTCTTCTTAACGGGGAGATAATCGGTCCGCCTCAGGCGGATAACATTGAGATTACAGGAGTTTCAGGTATAAAGGAGGCTCAAGAGGGAGATATCACATTTATTTCAGCACAGAGATATGTAAAAGACCTTTTAGGATGCAAGGCTTCATGTGTGATTGTAAAAGAACCGATAGCTGATATTGATATTAGACAACTTAAAGTACCGAACCCCTATTTTGCCTTTGCAAAACTGCTCGAACATTTCTATATAAAACCACAAAAACCTCTTGGGATAATGAAGGATGCAATTGTATCTGATAAGGCGAGGATAGGAAAGGATGTCTCTATTTTTCCGTTCTCTTATATATCAGATGGGGTTTCTGTTGGTGACAGGACTGTTATTCATCCATATGTCTTTATAGGTGATGATACTGCTGTAGGAGAAGATTGCCTTATCTATCCAAATGTTACATTGAGAGAGAATGTAAAAATCGGCAACAGGGTTATAATACATTCAGGCTCAGTAATAGGCTCTGATGGTTTTGGCTATGTATTTGAGGAAGGCAGACACTATAAAATTCCTCAGGTAGGAGGGGTTATAATTGAGGATGATGTTGAGATAGGTTCTAACGTATCTATTGACAGGGCAACAACAGGGAACACGATAATAGGTAAAGGTACAAAGATTGATAACCTTGTCCAGATAGCGCACAATGTCAAAATTGGTAACAACTCGATTATTATTGCCCAGGTCGGGATTGGGGGCAGCGCAGAGATAGGTAATTATGTCACCTTAGCAGGTCAGGTTGGAGTTTCGGATCATGCAAAAATAGAATCTGAGACCATGATTGGCGCACAGTCAGGTGTTATGGGTCATGTAACTAAAGGTGTATATTCAGGCACATTTGCTATCCCCCACAGAGATTGGTTAAAGGCCCATGCCATATTCACAAAACTGCCAGAACTAAATAAAAAAATAAAAGAACTCGAAGAAAAGATAAAGGAGCTTGAAAGGAGGAAACCTGAATGATGGATATAAAGGAGATACAGAAACTCTTACCTCACCGATATCCATTCCTTTTAGTGGACAGGATTATTGATATAGAACCAGGGATAAAGGCTGTCGGGATAAAAAATGTGACGATTAACGAAGGGTTTTTCCAGGGACACTTCCCGGGGCATCCTATAATGCCTGGCGTCCTGATAATTGAGGCGCTGGCACAGGTTGCAGGCATACTGGCTTTCCGTCCAGGGGCCAGTGATGGCAGGTCTGTTTACTTCATGAGTATAGAAAAGGCAAAATTCAGAAAACCAGTTGTACCTGGAGACCAGCTAAGATTAGAGATATCCATCTTACAGCAGAGAGGAAATGTTTGGAAGTTCTCCGGCAATGCAGTTGTCGAAGAAAAAGTTGTTGCAGAAGCTGAATTCACTGCAATGCTCACAGATAGAGCAGATAGAGAGATATAAATTATGAAAAAGGAAATCCATCCTACAGCAATCATAGACCATGATGTCGAAATAGATAAAGATACCTATATTGGTCCATTCTGCATTATTAGAGAAGGAGCCCGTATTAAGAAAGGCTCAAAACTTATTTCAAATGTAATTGTAGAAGGTAACACCGAGATAGGTGAAAACTGTACAGTGTTTCCATTCACAAGTATCGGTCTCCCGCCACAGGATTTGAAATACAAGGGAGAAAAAACAGGCTTAAAGATAGGGAACAATAATACCATCAGGGAATACACAACAATACATAGGGCATCTGTTGGTGGAGATGGTATAACTACAATCGGAGATAAAAATTTTATTATGGCCTATGTCCATATAGCCCATGACTGTAAGATAGGCAGTCAAATAATAATGGCAAATGCTGCGACTCTTGCAGGCCATGTTGTTGTAGAAAACTATGCTGTGATAGGCGGACTTGTTGCAATTCATCAGTTCACAAGAATCGGAGCTTATACAATGGTTGGTGGGTTCAGTGGAGTAGGACAGGATATACCACCTTATATGATAGCCTCAGGAGCACGGGCAAAGCTATTCGGCCTAAACACTATCGGCCTCAAGCGGCATGGCTTTTCTGACGCAACGATAAACGAACTTAAAAAGGCATACAAGATAATTTTCAGGGAAAAGCGGGCACTAAAAGATGCAATAAAGAAAATACAGGAAGACCTTCCATACACGGATGAGATAAAGCATCTCATTGAGTTCATACAGAAGAATAAAAGAGGCATCTGCAGATAATGAATATCAGTAATCCCCCTTTAGAAAAGGGGGACTTTTCTATACCACATCAATCAATACAATTAAGTATTCCCTTCTTTTCTAAAGAGGGGTTAGGGGAGATTACATAAAATATTTTCATATGAAAAAACTCGGTTTAATAGCAGGCACAGGTGAATTACCAACAGCCATCGCCAGTGAGGCCAAGTCGCAGGGGTATATAGTTATTGCTATAGCACTTGAGCCTCTTGCTGACAAAACACTTTCCTCTTATGTAGATGAGATAAAATGGGTAAATGTCGGTAAATTCGGAAAGATCTTAGATACCCTAAAAAAATATGATATAAAAGAAGCAGTAATGGCAGGAAAAGTATCTAAGACGTTGCTATATAAAAGTAAGATTACGCCCGATCTCAGGGCAGTTAAACTTTTATTTTCTTTGAAGGACAAAAGAGATGATTCAATAATGTTAGCTATTACGAAAGAACTTGAGGATGAGGGAATTCATCTTTTAGACATAACACGTTTTAGCAAAGGCATATTAACACCAGATGGAGTTCTTACTGAAAATAAACCTACAGAGGACGAGTGGAAAGATATTGCATTTGGCTGGAAGATTGCAAAGGAGATTGGCAGGCTGGACATAGGACAGACTGTTGTGGTCAAAAATCAGGCTGTAATGGCAGTGGAAGCAATCGAAGGAACAGATGAGGCAATAATAAGAGGGGGAAAGGTTGCAGGCAAGGGCGCTGTGGTCGTAAAGGTCAGCAAACCCAATCAGGATATGAGATTTGATGTGCCTGTCATAGGATTAAATACATTAAAGGCAATGATTGAGGTACATGCGAGGGTTCTGTCTGTTGAAGCAAAAAAGAGCATCATCCTTAACAGAGACAAAATTATTGAGGAGTCACAAAAAGCAGGCATTGCGATTGTGGGATATAAGGGATAGGCATTCAGGCTTTCATTTGTCACCCTGAGTGAAACGAAGGGTCTCGTAACCTACAAAAAATGCCTAATTGGTTTTGTGCTATAATATTCAATAGTTCGACGGTTTTTTCATGGAAAACCTAAGAAATAAAGGAGGTTTGATGAAGACGTATATTTTCAAGGTAGTTATAGAGGAAGACCCTAAAGATGATCGGATGGCATACCACGCCTACTGCCCGGCATTGAAAGGATGTCATACCTGGGGATATACTTATGAAGAGGCATTAAAGAGTATAAGAGAAGCAGTAGAGCTCTATATCGAAGATCTTCGAGAGTCAGGAGAGTCGATCCCTGAAAAAAGTGCCATAGAGGTCATCCCTGAACCGGCAATTAGCATAGTTGCATGATCCTTCCTAAGAATATCACAGCCAATGACTTTAGACATGCCTTAGAACGAGATGGATTCAAACAAACTAAAGAAAGGAGAGGGACACCTTATTTTCAGGCATCCCGATGGACGTCGAGTTGTTCTCTCCTATCACAGATCAGGGGATACATTCCCTCCAAAGACCATTAAAGCCATGATTCGGGACGCTGGCTGGGCAGAAGAAGACATTGATCGCTTAGGGCTTATTCCTAAAAAGAAATAACCTTAAATATCCTTTACATCTTGGGGTAGTTTGAAGAGCAGACCCCTATCTTTACTGACAAGAACAAATAGATTTGTGAAGATGTGAGATATCTAACTTGAATTTTGAAGGTGCGACCCTCTTTATGTGGATATATCAAATGTCAGGAGGCTGTGTCGCAATGTCATTCTGAGGCCCAAGCCGAAGAATCTCGGTCTCATAACACATTGATCTTATGAGATTCTTCACTCCGTTCAGAATGACGAAATTACGTTTCAAGGTGATTGCGACACAGCCTCTCAAGACCTGACACCTTTCTTTCACCTTTCCGATTATTTCAAGATATTTGAAGGACAAAAACCTTGAGTTAGACATAAAACATGTGATAGGAATATTGTCAAATTGCAATAGACAAGCCTGACCCCAATTGGTATTATGTACTATTTGGTTGTCTTGCCATGTGAATAGAATATAAAGAGAAATGGGGGAATGTCAATTAAATTTTAAAGGTTTGACCCCTTTTCTTGATTTTAGCTATTACGAAAGAACTTGAGGATGAGGGAATTCATCTTTTAGACATAACACGTTTTAGCGAAGGTATATTAACACCAGATGGAGTTCTTACTAAAAATAAACCTACAGAGGACGAGTGGAAAGATATTGCATTTGGCTGGAAGATTGCGAAGGAGATTGGCAGACTGGACATAGGACAGACTGTTGTGGTAAAAAATCAAGCTGTGATGGCAGTAGAAGCCATTGAGGGAACAGATGAGGCAATAAAAAGAGGGGGAAGGCTTGCAGGCAAGGGCTCTGTGGTCGTTAAGGTCAGCAAACCCAATCAGGATATGAGATTTGATGTGCCTGTCATAGGATTAAATACATTAAAGGCGATGATCGAGGTCTCAGCAAGGGTCCTCGCTATTGAGGCAAAAAATAGCATCATCCTCAACAGAGACAAAATTATTGAGGAGTCAAAAAAAGCAGGCATTGCGATTGTGGGTTATGGTGGGTAACGTCAAAGTCAATAGTTAAAGAAAAGATGGCACTATAATACCCTTTGATAACTGATCCTCTAATTGATAGTCATTTCTGTCTATCCGTCATTCCGCACTTGATGCGGAATCCAGTTTTTATGCTTCTGGATTCCCGTTTTCACGGGAATGACAGCAGTAACGTTATTGTAAAGATGAGTCAGATACACAACGCTAATCGTCAAGTATCTCCTTTACCCTGCCGACCTCTCCGTTTTTCAGGCGAACTTTAATGCCATGGGGATGTGCCGGAGAATTCGTGAGAATATCCCCGACAATTCCCTCGGTGAGTTTGCCGGTCCGCTGGTCTTTCTTCAACACGATCGAAACACGCAATCCCGGCCTTACATCGGAACGTCTTCTTCCATCCATGCATCTTCTCCTTTACTTCCTACTGCTGCACTCTTGCGATTATTCTCACATTCCCTGCTTGTGAGAATAATTTCGGTGTGATGCTGAGCCGGAGTGCAGGGCAGATGAACCACGGTGAGCAGCCTTCTGTGCGGGCAGTGCAGAACTCGGCTGATGCGCCCTCTGTTTGGGGGCAGCGGCAACGTGGGCGCTAACTTGTGCAGGACTCTTCTGCTCCCTGCGGCACTGGATGGGAGTTGGTGTGCGGTAGCCGAGCGCCTTAACGCCGGCCGTAATCTGGGGGTGAAGCTCAAATGTGTGAAATTCCATAAAATCCTTCTTTCTCTGTTCGGGGGAAAAAACGTGATGCAGTGCGGGGGCTACAAAGACGCAGTTTTCGTCCGGGTACAGTTGTTGTTGATGTGTTTAACAGTAACAGCTTTAGGGAAAGCATGTCAAGGAAATTAGCCGGCCGTGTTACAATGTGGCCCTAAAACTTGAAAGAAGGAATTTGATTTGTTTATAATATTATTTTTCGGAGGAACAATGAAAATTGCGATTATCGGGTTATCCAATTCAGGAAAAACTACAGTCTTCAATGCACTGACAGGGCTGAATAGTGAAACAACAATCTATCCAACAATTTCCGGCGAACCTAACATCGGTGTGGTAAAAGTACCCGATCCAAAGATTGACATACTGTCTGAGATTTACAGGCCAAAAAAGACAACATACGCCACAATTGAATATATTGATTATATCGGTCTGACAAAAGGCGATGTGAAACAGAACAGGAAGGTTTTTGATTTAATAAAAGACGTTGATGCCATTGTCCATGTGGTAAGAGCCTTTTACGATGAATCCGTTATTCACCCGATGGCAAGCATAAACCCGGTCAGGGATATCGAGACGGTTGAACTCGAACTGGTCTTTGGTGATCTTGAATTGATTGAAAAACGTCTTGAACGTATGGAAGAAGGGAAAAAACGCGGAAAGAAACCTGACGAAACAGAGAAAAAACTGCTTCTGAAATGCAGGGATTTCCTCATGAAAGAAACGGCGCTGAGAAACGTGGAATTCACCAAAGAGGAGATGAAGGCGATGAGGCCGTTACAGTTTCTGTCAAACATTCCAAAAGTTATTGTCCTTAATACCGGAGAAAGCGATGATGATTCAGAGTATGCAAAGACGCTTGAATCTTCGCTGCTGAATCGTTATCCATCAATGAGTGTTTTAACCCTCTGCGGTAAAATAGAAATGGAGATTTCCCAGCTTCCTGAAGATGAAAAGGAACCTTTCTTTCACGAACTCGGTATTGAAGAGCCTGCTTCAAACAGACTCATACGCACATGCTATCAGATCCTCGGGCTCATATCATTTGTTACGGTAGGAGAGGATGAGGTGCGGGCTTGGACTATCAGGAGCAACACAAATGCAGTGACTGCTGCAGGAAAGGTTCATTCTGATATCGAGAGAGGTTTTATCAGGGCGGAAGTCATTTCCTATAAAGACTTCATCTCATCCGGCAGTATGCAGACGGCGAGAGAAAAGGGTATCCTAAGGCTTGAAGGGAAGACATACAAAGTGAAGGACGGGGACATCATTAATTTCAGGTTTAATGTATAGATCGAAATTGCGAGCCGGCGCCCTGAATATTTGCTCTCTTCTGGTTTGCAACAACCACAAGCACATATTTTTCAGGGTCGAGATATTTCTGTGCAACCCTCAGGACATCGTCTTTTGTTACTGAATTTATATAGATAGAATATTTTTCTACATAATCAAGGCCGAGGTTATAAAACTCAACAGAGGCGAGGAAGTCGGCAATTTTTCTGTTAGTATCAAGCCTCCTTGGAAAACTACCTGTAAGATACGACTTTGCATCAGATATTTCCTGGTCTGAAACATTTTCTTTTCTTATTCTGTTAACCTGTTTGAGTATCTCATCAATAGCCGTATTTGCAGACTCATTTTTAGTCTGGACACCTATTTGAAAAATCCCCTCTTCTTTGCTGGCTGTGAAAAAACTGTGCACATCATATGCGAGGCCCATCTCATCTCTTATGGACTGCATGAGTCTTGACGAGAAACCTCCCCCACCCAGGATATAATTCATAACAGACACAGCATAATAATCAGGGTTGTCCCTGCAGATACCAAGGTTCCCAAGTATGATATTTGCTTGTGTCAGGTCTTTGTCTATTTTTACAATTCTTTTGGTCTTTTTTTCATAAGAAAATCCCCCCTCACCCTTACCCTCTCCCGCAAGGGTAGAGGGTAAATCCCCTCTTGAGAGGGGTGTAGGGGTGTGTTTCCCTCCCTTGACGTTCTTCCATTCACCAATGTATTGTTTAATCAAACCATCTAACTCGTCAGATGTGAGGTCTCCCACAACCGACAATATTGAGTTGTTGGGCAAAAAATAATCTGAATAAAACCTTACTAAGTCCTCTCTTTTTATATTATCAATGGTTTCAACAGAACCCTCTATGAGCCTTCCATACGGATGTTCCCCAAATACCTCCTTTTTAAAAGCACGGCTTGCAAGGAAAGAAGGTTCTTCCTCTCGCTGCCTCAGAAAACCCTTAATAAGCTCCCCTTTCCTATCAATCTCGGCCTGTGGAAATGTAGGATTAAGCAGGATATCAGAAAACAGCTCAAACCCTTTATTAATATCTTTTTTCAAAACTGATAGGGTAACTGTTGAATAATCATTGTCAGCCGAGACATCAAGAGACGCACCTATAAATTCTATCTCTTCACTTATATCGGTAGATTTACGGTTCTTCGTGCCTTCGGTAAGGAGCTCAGCAGTGAGATTGGCAAGTCCTGCTTTATCTTTAGGTTCATTGAGCTGACTTGCCTTCACAAGTAGTGTAACCATAACAATAGGAAGATTATGTTTTTCTGAATGAAGGACTATAAGGCCATTTGGCAGAACAGTCCTCTTTACATCGAGAGCAAAAACATCAGTAGATAGTGAACAGTGAATAGTAGATAGTAATAAGAATAAAAATACCAGATATTTTTTAAAATGATTTTTAAACTGTTGACTATTCACTGCTCACTCTTTACTTCTTTTGTTGGTATCAAAATTCCAACCGTTCTGTTATCTTCTTTTAAATACTTCTTTGCCACCTTCACCACATCCTCCGGCGTTACCTTTCTTATCCCCTCAAGGTATCTATCAATAAGCTTCCAGCCTCCAAGCATCTCAAACATCCCGTATTTCATAGCCTGCATATAAATCGAGTCCTGTTCCATTATAAATGATGATTCAATCTGGTTTTTTGCCTTCTGAATCTCCCGTTCAGATGGTGGCTCTGTTTTAATTTTCTCAATCTCCGTATAAAGAGACTCCTCGACATCTTTAATGCTCCTTCCAGGAGAGGCTGTAGCTGAAAAGAAAAATAGATACGGATCATTGTTAAAGCCGCTGTAATCAGCAGATGCACTAATTGAAATCTTTTTTTCATAGACCAGTGATTGATAGAGCCTTGAGCTCTTTCCTCCTGAAAGTATCAGGCTAAGGACATCAAGGGCATAGCTGTCTTCATTTGGGAAACTGGGTGTATGATAGGCTATGAGTATACATGGTAGTTCTGCTTCTTTTTTAAGGAGCACTCTTTTTTCTCCTCTCTGCTCAGGCTCTGTAGAACTAAAATTTTTTCTGGAAGATTCAGGCGGTATATCTCCAAAAGAGTGACTGACCTTCTCTATAATCTCATCTGCATTTACATCCCCTACGATAACGATTACAGCATCATCCGGTGAATAGTAAGTTTTATAATAGCTATATAAATCATCTCTTTCTATTGACTTAATATCAGACATCCATCCTATTACAGGCCTTTGATAAGGTTGCACCTTAAATGCTGCTGCAACAACTTCCTCGAATAAAGAACTCTGTGGATCATCCTCATGTCTCAGCCTTCGCTCTTCCATAACAACACTTCTTTCTGAAATCATTTCTTTTGGATCTATTGTCAGATTCTGCATCCTGTCAGCCTCAAGGTTAATCGAAAGGTTTATCCTGTCTGAGGAAAAAAGCTCAAAATAAACAGTATAGTCCTTTGTTGTGTATGCATTATCTGTACCACCATTTTTCTGAATAATCTTTGACAACATTGACGGTCCATACTTGGATGTTCCCTTGAACATCATATGCTCAAGTAGGTGGCTCAGCCCGGATTTACCTGAGGGCTCAGCCCTCGAACCTACGCGATACCACACCTGGAATGTAGCCACAGGGGCCTTGTGCTCTTCGATAATCAGTACCTTTAGCCCGTTGCCCAATCTGTATTCTTTTACCCCGTTAGAAAAAAAATTTCTAACGGGGTTTACCTCTAAGGCATTAGTAGTAATCGGTATTAATAAAAGAATAAATGCGAGAAAAATCCTGATATATTTCATAGATAGAATATACCAGAAATCATAGAAATAATTAAAATAAGGCGTACACGATATAATACCTTGACAGTTTCGATCATCTTCGTTATTTTCTATGTAAAGCAAAATTATTAAAAAGGAGAACTATCTATGGTAAGAAAAACTCTTATATCAAATAAAGCCTTTGGTTTCTTGTTTTTGTTTATATTTCTGTTATTGCCTTCTTTTATATCAGCACAGACGCAGGAATATAAAGATTACACAGTTGAAAAAGGAGATACACTCTGGGACATCTCTCAAAAAGAATTGAACGACTATTTCCTGTGGCCAAAGATATGGAAAGAAAATCCTGAGATTAAAAACCCGGATAGAATTTATCCTAAGCAAAAAATCAGGATCCCACTATACCTTTTGCAGAAAGAAATTCCTGAAACCAAACCAAAACCTGAATTAGAAACAAAACCCGAAATAGTAAAAGAAAAACCCGTAGAAAAAATAATTGAACCTGTAAAAAAAGAATATCTTGTAAACAAAGATATTTTAATTGCAATCGGCTATATTGCTGATTCAGTACATAGTGTTGGTAAAATAACTGACTCTCCTGTTGACAGAACCATACTTGGTAAAGATGATTATGCTTATATCAAAACAGACAATCCAGTAAAAATAGGTGAAAAGTTTTATATTATCCGTTCAGTAGAAAAGGTGATTCATCCAGAATCTGGCCGCAAACTTGGCTATCTAATTGAGATACTCGGGATTGCAGAAGTTGTAAACCAAGAAAATGATGATGTGAAAACAATAATTACAGATTCTTATGACGAAATACCAACAGGAAGTCTTCTCGATAACTTTTATGAGATAGAACCTCCTCTTGCTTTTGAAAATCCAAGAAAGCCTGACATCAATGGTTATATTGTTGCTACGAGACAGCTACATATTATTAATGGGACATGGGATATTGTTTATATTGACAAGGGTAAAAAAGATGGGTTACAAGTCGGAGACATACTTGCACCAACACTTCAAAGTAAACACAAGATAATAAATGGTCTAATTCAGCTTATAAATCTCAGGGAATCCACCTCAACTGCTATCGTAAGAAAATGCAACAACTCGATTACAAAAGGAGACGGGATAACATCAGTTAAGTAGGAGTCGTCGTTAATTTTTTAAGGGCTTTAAGCCTGCTTGGATGTTTAAGCTTCCTTAATGCCTTTGCTTCTATCTGTCTAACCCTTTCTCGTGTTATAGAAAGATGTCTTCCAACCTCTTTAAGGGTATGATCTCTATCCGCACCAATACCGAACCTCATACTTATAACCTTTTCTTCTTTAGGCGTCAAGGTCTTCAGCACCATTTGTATTTGCTCAGAGGTTTCGATCTTTTCTGCATCAGAATAAGGTGATGGGCTATTTTTGTCCCCTATAAAATCCTCAAGCTCAGTATCCTCATCGCCTACAGGTGTCTGGAGTGCTATAGGATCTTGTATTGCCCTGAAGACCTCTCCAACCTTCCTTGTTGGAACAATAAGTTTCTGGGCAATTTCCTCATTGGTTGGTTCTCTTCCAAGTTGTTGTGTCAGCTCTCTTGACGCCTTGCTAACTCTATTATAGAATTCCATCATATGGACAGGAACCCTGATGGTCTTTGTCTGGTCTATTAAAGCCCTTGTTATTGCCTGCCTGATCCACCATGTTGCATATGTGCTGAACTTAAAGCCCTTTTCGTATTTGAATTTATCAACAGCCTTCATAAGGCCTATATTGCCTTCCTGTATGAGATCCAAAAGAGGAAGCCCTCTTCCAATATAATTTTTTGCAATATTAACCACAAGTCTAAGGTTACGGGTTATCAGTTCATTTTTAGCCGTCGAGATAAGTGTCTTTGCCTTTACAATACGAGTCCATATCGCCTTAAGGTCATTGATCTTAACCCCGACTTCAGATTTAACCCTCTTATATGCCTTCTCTACTTCTTTTGCTAATATCTCAAGCTTTGTGGTATTAATATTCTTCTTCTTTTTCTCCTTGATAGTGTTTTTTAGCTCTTTAAATGATTCGTACCTCGCAATCTTCTTGTCCATAGTTTCAACTTCTTTCATAAGATTATCAAGGACTTCCACACTCTTTACAAGGGCTTCGTCGGTTCTTTCCTCATCAGGATTTAACTCCTCTTCTTCTCCATTCATACTGGCTTCGAGTTTTTTGTAAAGAGGTAGGGCAGTAACTATCTCTTTTATGATTTCTTTCCCAGCCTCGAGCCGTTTTGCAAGCTCCGTCTCTTCATCCCTTTTCAGGATAGAAATATCTCCCATTGAGTAGAAATATGCCTGTACGAGGTCTTCTGTCTTTTCATGCTCTTCTAATTCCTCTTCCACTTCTTCTTCAGGTAGAATCGCCTCCTCATGATCTACAACCTTAACTCCCATATCCTGAAGAATATCCATAAGATCTTCTATTTCATCAGGCGAAAAGAACTCAGAAGGAAGCGCATCATTTATTTCATCATAGGTAAGGATTCCTCGTCTCTTACCTATGTCAATTATCTCTTCAAATATGTCTCTTTCTCTCATCTTTACTCCTCAAAACATATAAAAAGGGCCTTATCTCAAGGCCCTGACTCTTCTTTGACAACAGGAGGAAAAATATAAGGGTCAAGTCACACGGTCTATTAGTACTGGTCAGCTCAATGCATTACTGCACTTACACCTCCAGCCTATCAACGTGGTAGTCTACCACAGACCTTCAGGTCCCGATTTTCATCGGGACGGGAGACCTAATCTTGGGGTGGGCTTCATGCTTAGATGCCTTCAGCGTTTATCCCTTCCAGACATAGCTACCCGGCATTGCCACTGGCGTGACAACCGGAACACCAGAGGTCTGTCCATCCCGGTCCTCTCGTACTAAGGACAGCTCCCCTCAAGTCTCCTCCGCCTGCAACAGATAGGGACCGAACTGTCTCACGACGTTCTGAACCCAACTCTCGTACCGCTTTAATGGGCGAACAGCCCAACCCTTGGAACCTGCTTCAGCTCCAGGATGCGATGAGTCGACATCGAGGTGCCAAACCGGGTCGTCGATGTGAACTCTTGGACCCGATAAGCCTGTTATCCCCGGCGTACCTTTTATCCGTTGAGCGATGGCCCTTCCACTCAGTGCCACCGGATCACTAAGCCCTGGTTTCCCACCTGCTCGGCCTGTCAGCCTCACAGTTAAGCCTCCTTATGCCTTTGCACTCAACAGCTGGTTTCCGTCCAGCCTGAGGAGACCTTTGGACGCCTCCGTTACTTTTTGGGAGGCGACCGCCCCAGTCAAACTACCCGCCAGACAGTGTCTCCCGCCCAGATAATGGGCGTGGATTAGAGCCCCGGTAAGGTAAGGGTGGTATTTCAAGGTCGGCTCCATGAAAACTAACGTCTCCACTTCATCGCCTCCCACCTATCCTACACATACATCACCAAAGCTCACTGCCAAGCTATAGTAAAGGTGCACGGGGTCTTTCCGTCTAGTTGCAGGTAACCGGCGTCTTCACCGGTATCTCAAGTTCGCCGAGCCCCTCGCCGAGACAGCGCCCAGATCGTTACGCCATTCATGCGGGTCGGAACTTACCCGACAAGGAATTTCGCTACCTTAGGACCGTTATAGTTACGGCCGCCGTTTACCGGGGCTTCAGTTCAAGGCTTCTCTCCTTGCGGAAATGACCTCTCCCATTAACCTTCCGGCACCGGGCAGGCGTCAGTGTCTATACCTCCTCTTGCGAGTTTGCAGACACCTGTGTTTTTGCTAAACAGTCGCCTGGGCCTCTTTACTGCGACCGCCTTGCGGCGGTACCCCTTCTCCCAAAGTTACGGGGTTATTTTGCCTAGTTCCTTAGCGAGGGTTAACTCGTACGCCTTAGTATCTTCTACTCACCTACCTGTGTCGGTTTGCGGTACGGTCATCCCATGTGCTCCCTGCGAGGTTTTTCTCGTCAGTGTGGAATCGCCTGAGTTCAGTCTTACGACCTTCCCCATTACACCTCAGCCTTAATGGTGTGCGGATTTCCCTGCACACCAGCCTAAGTGCTTGGACCTGAACCATCACCAGGCTCAAACTATCCTCCTGCGTCACCCCTTCGGTCAAACGCACACAAGACGGTACTGGAATATTAACCAGTCCCCCATCGGCTACGCCTCACGGCCTTGCCTTAGGCCCGACTAACCCTGGGCGGATTTCCCTTCCCCAGGAAACCTTAGGTTTACGGCGTCCTGACTTTTCATCAGAATTTACGCTACTTATGCCGGCATAATCTCTTCTGCCCCCTCCAGTCCCGATCACTCGAGGCCTTCACAGGTCCGCAGAATGCTCCCCTACCATCCCGACTTGCCTCGGGATCCGTAGCTTCGGTGCAGTGCTTAGCCCCGTTGAATTTTCGGCGCAGTGTCACTTGACCAGTGAGCTGTTACGCTTTCTTTTAATGATGGCTGCTTCTAAGCCAACATCCTGGCTGTCTCAGTAACACCACATCCTTTCCCACTTACCACTGCCTTAGGGACCTTAGCTGACGGTCTGGGCTGTTTCCCTCTCGACTACGAATCTTAGCACCCGCAGTCTCACTCCCTAAGATCATCTATAGGGTATTCGTGGTTTGGTTGGGTTTGGTACCCCATCTGAGGCCCTAGCCCATCCAGTGCCCTACCCCCCTAAGATTGCTTAGAGGCTGTACCTAAATACATTTCGGGGAGAACCAGCTATCACCAGGTTTGATTAGTCTTTCGCTCCTACCCACAGTTCATCCGAGCTTTTTGCAACAAACACCGGTTCGGGCCTCCACGAAGTCTTACCTCCGCTTCACCCTGACCATGGGTAGATCACCTGGCTTCGGGTCTACTGACTGTAACTCACTCGCCCTGTTAAGACTCGGTTTCCCTACGGCTCCAGTCCTTAAGACCTTAACCTCGCTACAGCCAGTAACTCGCCGGCTCATTAATCAAAAGGCACACCGTCACTCCGATTGCTCGAAGCTCCGATTGCTTGTAGGCTTACGGTTTCAGGTTCTATTTCACTCCCCTCACCGGGGTTCTTTTCACCTTTCCCTCACGGTACTTGTCCACTATCGGTCATCAGTTGGTATTTAGCCTTGGAGGGTGGTCCCCCCAGATTCCCACAGGATTCCACGTGTCCCGTGGTACTCAGGATACCGCTTCGGTTTCTGTATCATTACGCCTACGGGCCTGTCACCCCCTTTGGATGTCCTTTCCAGAACATTCAGCTATAATACAGTGTTCCTAGTTATGCGGTCCTACAACCCCAACCCTACAACACATCGTTCAACGTTCAAGGTTCTACGTTCAATGTCCAATCTTTACTCGCTTCTCTCCTTTAACTTTGAACTTAGAACTCAGAACTTTGAACAGTCTGTTGTAGGGTTGGTTTGGGCTCTTCCCCCTTCGCTCGCCGCTACTGAGGGAATCTCGCTTGATTTCTCTTCCTCCAGGTACTGAGATGTTTCACTTCCCCAGGTTACCTTCATATGCCTATTTATTCAGCATACGATATGCCGATTTTAATCGGCATGGGTTGCCCCATTCGGATTCCCACGGATCTATGCTCGCTCGCAGCTCCCCGTGGCTTTTCGCAGCCTGCCGCGTCCTTCTTCGCCCTCTGATGCCATGGCATCCACCATAAGCCCTTTCTAACTTGACCCTTATCTCTTCCCTTCTGTTGTCAAAGAACAGAGCTTAGTAGGACTTAGCCCCACTAAATCCCCAAATACAAACTTATATATTTCTAAATTCTGAATTTGGGTTACAAAGGGAAAATCCCTTTGCTTTTATTAAAACTAAAAAAGTAGACCCCATTGAAATTTTTCCTTAGAAAGGAGGTGATCCAGCCGCAGGTTCCCCTACGGCTACCTTGTTACGACTTCACCCCAATTACCTGCCATACCTTGTCATCTTTCCATATTGCTACTTCAAAATGACTCCGTCAGACTTGCATGTGTTAGGCACGCCGCCAGCGTTCGTTCTGAGCCAGGATCAAACTCTCATTTGTAACTGTAAACGGGGCCTACTTTTTAGTTTTCAAAGAGCGTCTCCGCCTATCCTGGGGTTTTGATCTTCCGGGGCTAAAGTTCTTCCCTCAGCTCGCCTTAACCCCAAGGTATTGCAGAGAAAAAAGAGGCTATACCAAGTAGTATAGCCTCACTATATCAAAGAACTACTTGAATAATTTTAAGCCATTCGTAACCTTTTTAAACTCATCTTATATATATATTATAACTTAAATATAGCATTTTAAAAAAGATAGTCAATAGGGAATTATCGTAGATTGTGTTTAAATATGTACAAAAATTGCATTTTTTGGAAGTTAATACTAAATATCTCTATTTTTCGATGAAATACGATAATAAATGCTTGAATCAATAAATTCTTAAATTATGTATTATCAAAAAATTATATCATACAGGAGAAGAAATTATCAGTCTTTTCCTTACCAATCGTTGATTCAGGGCCATGCCCAGGAAGAACCTTTACATCGCCTGACAAAGACATTAATCGCTTAAAGGATCTTTTCAGTTCCTTAATATCTCCTCCGTACAAATCTGTCCTGCCCACAGAGCCTGCAAATAGCGTATCGCCTGTAATTAGAATGCCTTCACCGTAAAGACAAATTCCTCCGGGGCTATGCCCTGGGGTATGGAGAATCTCAAATCTCAAATCTCCTACCTCCAAGACGTCTCCTTCTGAAACAAACATATCCGGCTCTGGCAATGGATCAACTTCATATCCCCATGCTGCAGCCTGATCCTTTGTGCTCCTGTATATATCAAGATCATCTATGTGGAGAACAATCTTAGCTTTCGTTTCTTCTTTTATCTCAGGGACAGCAGCTACGTGGTCAAAATGGGCATGGGTGCAGACTATGTATTTCAGTTGAAAATTATTTTCATGAATGAGATCAAGGATTCTGTCAGGCTCATCACCTGGATCAACAACTAAACCTTCTTTTGTATTTTCATCTGCAATAACGAAACAGTTATTCCCCAGTGGTCCAACAACAAGTTTTTTAATAATCATAATATCTCCATATTTTGACTCTACAAAGTTTTCTATGGATAATTCCTTAAAATCCCCTCTTTAGCAAATCTCTCCAGTTATTCCCCATCTTCAGCAAAGAGGGGTTAGGGGAAATTTTTTCCCAGAATTTTATATTCCAGTAAATATACTTGATAGAGAGCAAGAGATCAACAAGGTAATTAGCTTTACCCTGTGGTGCGGGGGTTACTCGCCAAATATTGAATACAATATAGACTTTAAATGATAAATACTAAAAGGTTTTGAGAGAAAATAATCTGCCCCTGCCTTTAAAAACTCGGTTTCTTTATTTTCTAAACTCATACCGATGATTGGCAATGAAATATCAGTATTCCTGATTTTAACAACCAACTCGATTCCATCCATCTCTGGCATATTCAGGTCTGTAATCAACAAGCTACAATATCCATCTTTGAGTATATCCAATGCCTCTTTACCATTACTGGCCGTAATAACCTCATGACCATTAAGAGAAAAAAAATCTGAAAGAAACTTCTTGATGTATTCCTTGTCATCAACAATCAAGACCTTTCTATCTAAAGATTCAGGCATAGAAAATATTACAACCATTGGTTGTAATTTGTCAATTCCCAATTACAACTGTAGGATGATAGACTTTACACCCCTAACAAATTCAAAATTGAATAGTTTCAAGATTTTGAGATATAAGGTCTAAATGGCAAAGCAATTCAGAAAGAATATCAGAAAGAATATCGGTGAGACAATAAAAAAGTACAGGCTTGCTGCCAAGATGTCCCAGATGGCGCTTGCTGAAAGGATTGGAATCTCCTATCAGCAATTGCAGAAATATGAAAAAGGTATCAATAATATTTCGGTATATCGTCTGCAGCAATTATCTGAAGCCTTAAGGATCCCAATCAGTAGCCTTCTCGAGGGTCAAGAGTCTGAAATGGTTGCTGAGGAGATCAGTGAATATGGCCTGAATAAAGAAGAAAAAAGACTCCTCGACCTTTTTCGCAGGATTGATAATAAAAATATAAGACGCGGTCTGGTCCTTGAGCTGAAGGGGATAGTGGAAATCTTAAAAAAGAAACATGGTTTGTGAATAAATCCAAGCACCTTGACCGCAGGGTATTCTCAAGGTGCTTGGATAAATCGGCCGAACCTATTTCCTGAATTTCTGCTTAACCATCTCGATTACATAAGAGACCTCTTCACTTTTCAGTAGATAACTCAACAAAAGATATGTCACAACGCATATAGCAATGGTTCCACTCAGATAGAAGGCTTTATTAAGAGTGCTGCCATGGATATGCCAAAGTTCGCCATGAAGAAGCATCCAGCCAATGACTCCCATAATAGTTGAGGCAAAGATTGTCTTTACAAAGGAACAAAAAATTCTCTTTGAATCAACCTTCTTAAGCTTTCTCCTGAGAAAGAAAAAAAGAAGACTAAAATTTACACCAGAGGCAAGGGCATTGGCAAGGGCAAGGCCGCTGTGCTTAAGCGGTTTCATAAGTATTATGCTGAAAATAACATTCGCTGCTAATGCGATTACAGCAACCTTCACAGGTGTCTTAGTATCCTGCATAGAATAAAAGCTTGCTGTTACAACCCTCACGCCAACTACTGCCCATATTCCGAAAGAGTAGAAGAGCAGTGCTTGAGCTGTGCCTATTGTTGCAGCATAATCAAATTTACCTCTCTGAAAAAGTATATTCACAATCGGTTCTCTTAATGCAATCAATCCTGCCATTGCCGGAATCGTTATAAAAAATAGCAATCTCAATGCAAATGAAAAATCATCCATTAGCCTATCGAACTCACCTTTTACTGCATGTTCTGACAGCGTTGGAAGAATTGCCATCCCCATTGCAACCCCGAATATCCCAATGGGAAATTGTATAAGCCGCATAGAATAATAAAGATATGTGATGCTCCCTTCAGGGAGATATGAAGCAAGGATCGTACTTACAAATATATTTATCTGTGCTACAGCCATCCCCATTGTTGCAGGCATAATAAGTATAGACATCTTTTTAAGCCCAGTATGCCTAAAATCGTATTCTGGTGTCAGGCTGTATCCACTCTTAAAGAAAGATGGGAGTTGAAAGGCAAACTGAATAAAACCTCCTATTGCAACACCTATAGCAACTGCAATAATTGGTTGTTCCATCGTTGTCGTAAGCGTCAGAACTGCAACAATGATCGTGATGTTCAGCATCGCTGGTGCAAGTGAGGGGATGAAAAAAATACGCCTTGTATTCAATGCTCCCATCACAATGGCTGCAAGGCTGATAAATAATAGAAATGGGAACATTACCTTGGTAAGTAAGACAGTTAAAGAAAATTTTCCGGGCATACCAACAAATCCGGGTGCTATTGCTGTTATGATTGCAGGGGCAAAGATAATTCCCGCAATGCAGATTAATCCAACAAAAATCATGATAAATGTAAATGTAATCCTGACAAGTCTCCTTGACTCTTCTATCCCCTGTTTCGTTTGATATTCTGTCAGAACAGGGATAAATGCAGAAGACATAGCCCCCTCTGCAAAAAGCTCTCTTAAAAGATTGGGAATCCTGAATGCAACAAAGAATGTATCTGCAATGCCTGTTGCACCAAAAAGCCTTGCAATTATCATATCCTTTACAAAGCCGAGGATTCGGCTGATAAAGGTAGCGATGGACATAATGCCAGCAGCTTTGGCTATGTGTCCTTTCTCATCCATTTCGGAATTATAGCAAAAAAACAGGAGAGAATTTGCAAAATATGAGACTGTTTCTATAAAATCCTCTCATGGGAATTTTGGACGAGATAGTTTCCAAGAAGAAAGAGCGGCTTGAACACGCTAAGACTATCGTATCACCGAGAGACATTAAATCAAGGATTGAGGACATCGAAAAGCCGCGGGATTTTAAGACCGCAATAAAAAGATCCAGGGATAAAAAAATCAAACTGATTGCAGAGATAAAAAAGGCTTCGCCATCAAAAGGAATTATCAAAAAAAACTTTGACCATGTCTTAATAGCCAGGATATATGAAGAAAAGGCAGTTAATGCAGTTTCCGTAATTACAGAGGAGGATTTTTTCCTGGGGAGTCTTAAAATTTTATCTGAGGCCAGGAAAGTTCTGACAAAGCCTATATTAAGGAAAGACTTCATATTTGATGAATACCAGATTTATGAGTCAAGGGCAAATGAGGCAGATGCCATCCTTTTAATTGCTAATATCCTCGATAAAAATCAGGCGAGCGAATATCTTCACCTTGCAGATGAACTCAGATTATCTGTGCTTTTCGAAGTACATGATTCCAAGGAACTCGAAATGGCGCTCTTAATAGATAGTAGTATAATTGGCATTAACAACAGAGACCTGAAAACATTAGAGGTTGATATTAATACAACATTTGAACTCAAAAAAGAGATCCCATCTACCAAGATTGTTATCAGCGAAAGTGGGATAAAGACAAGAGAAGATGTTGAAAGGCTTGAATATGCTGGTGTTGATTCTATGCTGATAGGTACAGCCTTCATGGAGGCAAAGGATATAGGGAAAAAGATTGACGAGTTAATCGGGAAAGTATGATAAAATTAGAATATGCAAGTTAAAGTCAAGATATGCGGCATAACAAATCTAGATGATGCTATGGCCGCAGTTGATTTTAGGGCTGATGCGTTAGGTTTTGTTTTTTTTGATAAAAGTCCTCGTTGTATTTCACATCAAAAAGCAGCTGAAATAATAAAAAAACTACCGCCCTTTATTACAACTGTCGGGGTCTTTGTCAATGAAAAACCGGAAATCATCAAAAAGACAATTGATATAACAGAGATAGATGTAGTCCAGTTTCACGGTGATGAACCACCGGAAAAGTGCAATATTACAAAACGGTGTATCAAAGCAATAAGGGTAAAATCCCTCAAAAGTCTTGACCCACTTAATAATTACAAAGACAGGATTTCTGCATTCCTGCTTGATACATTCACACCTGATATTCTTGGTGGCACTGGTCAGATCTTCAACTGGGATATTGCCATTTATGCTAAACAGTTTGGCAGGATTATCCTCGCAGGAGGCCTGAAGCCTGATAATATTGCCGATGCTGTTAGACGTGTGAGACCTTACGGTGTGGATGTAAGCAGCGGTGTTGAGTCAAGAAAGGGTAAAAAAGACCATAAAAAGATGAAGCTGTTTATAGAGAATGCAAAAGGAGCATAAAAGTATGTCTATACCTTTTCAACTTTTACTTTTGAATCTGAACAGACCCTCACAATCGTTTTCACATTTCCCCTGGGATTGAAATCTCCAATTACCTCAAGAAATTTGGGCCTCAGTTTCTTTTCCAACTCTGTATAAATAACATTTGTTACATCTTCATGTGAGATATAGGTGGTACGGAAAGAATTAAGATATAGTTTAAGGGATTTAAGTTCAACAATCTTTTTGTCAGGTATATAATTTATCTTAATAGTTGCAAAGTCAGGATATCCTGAGCGCGGGCACAAACATGTGAACTCAGGGAAACTGATGTTAATCTCATAGTCGCGCTCAGGATGGGGGTTATCCCATATTTCTAATACAGCCTTCTTGATTATCTTTTCTCCATATTTCATGAGAAAATCTAACATCTAATATATAAAATTGTAAAGATTTGATAAATCTTTATACAGGTATGGAAGGCTACCTGTGTGCAATTATGATCTTTACCAATAGTACACAAATGATATTTCCGTAACATCCTGTTCCCCAAAACAGATTTAGAAATATAAAAAAATCAAGAACCCCTTCTGGTTAAAGGGATTGGAGTGATATAAAATATCACCCAACAGGTTAAACAAAAACC
>Ga0210042_1000491_pt1 | contig 35780 bp, 33 predicted proteins | sample CryGeymeta201518_FD_183982 | JGI IMG/M metagenome (GOLD analysis project Ga0210042, IMG submission 183982) | Groundwater microbial communities from Crystal Geyser aquifers in Utah, USA - Crystal Geyser metaG 2015-18 (SPAdes) (version 2) | ecosystem: Environmental > Aquatic > Deep subsurface >... | reverse complement strand
CTGTAAATTGTTCTTTGAATAGTTCTTTAATTATGTAACTGGGAAACCTTGAACCACCCATTCCACAAACGACAACAGAACTAATTTTTTTATAATCTTCTGGAAATTCAACCTCATATGATTCTTTAAGAGATTGTTTTAATTGCTGAGGAAGATTATCAATTGATTTTATAACTAAGTTTCCACTTTGAAGCTCGATAATTTTTTTTACATCATCAAGATCGATCATAAGTTATGATAATACACTAAGTATATTATATAATTCAATATGTTAGATCCTTCGTCGCTTCGCTCCTCAGGATGACGGCGGAGGACGATAATTCAATCATAATGAAAAAGAAATTCTTCGTTTTACTCCGGGCTCTGCGCGTCAGTCAATGGGTGAAAAACTTGGTCGTTTTTACCGCCATTATTTTTTCCGGAAAACTTTTTGATTTTCCCATTCTTTTGAATACTATTTATGCTTTTTTGATCTTTTGTCTTCTGTCTTCAACCTCTTATGTTTTAAACGACATTATCGACTACCCTTATGACCGCAAACACAAAATCAAAAGATACCGGCCGATTGCCTCAGGAGAAATATCTCTCCAGCAGGCCAGTTTTATTGTCTTTATCCTAACTTTGGTCTCTTTAATCTTGAGTTTGTTCTTCTCGCTACCATTTTTTTTCTTAAGTCTGCTCTTTATTCTTCTTCACTTTTTTTACTCGCTCTATCTGAAAAAATATCCGACGATTGATCTTTTTACGATTTCTTTTTCTTTTATGATAAGAGCCTTTGCCGGCGAAGTTGCCTCTGGTTATCATATCCCGATCTGGCTGACATTAACTATTTTTTTCATCTCTCTTTTTATGGCAACGATTAAAAGACATGCAGAGCTCGTTACCCATGGTACGGAAACACGCGAGTCACTTTTCCGTTATAAAGAACACTATCTGGATTTTCTTACTCAAACATTTGCTGCTGCCACCATCCTGGCTTATTCCACTTATACCTATGTAGAAAAGCCTCCCCAGATCCAAACTCTGTTTTCTTCATTTATTACTGAAGTTTTCCCCGGATTTGAGGCAAGAAAATGGATGATGTTGACAATTCCTCTGGTCGTCTATGGAATTGCCCGCTACGCTCAGCTTCTTTATGAAAGAACCGAGGGCGAGCGGCCGGAAAAACTGATTACAAGCGATGTCCCCCTGATTGTTACTATTGGTTTGTGGGGGACGATTGTAGTGAGTCTGATTTATTTGTTGTAGGCCTTTGCCCTGGTACCACGTTGGGTACAGGGCAACCCTGAACCGTTTTGCCGAAGGCAAATCTGGTTCATGGGTTGTAGGTTATAGTCCGTTGACAAATCGCCCGCAACCTGTCATCCTGAGAGAGTGAAACGACCGAAGGATCTAGTAAACGAAGTTTACGCTTCGCTAGATTCCTCGACTTGTCACTTCGTTCCTCGCTCGGAATGACAGAGGACGAAATTATAATTTTAACTATTTTATGAAAACCCAGGATAGTCATAAAAAACAGGCAGTGTCATTGGCAATTGACCAGATTCAAAAACAGTTTGGCCGCGGGTCGATTATGAGATTTGGCCAGGGGCCTGTCGTTCCTGTTGAAGTTATCTCAACCGGGATCATGCCTTTAAACGTTGCTCTTGGTGTAGGTGGAATTCCTAGAGGAAGAATTGCTGAAATCTTCGGACCCGAGGCCGCCGGAAAAACTACCGTCTGCCTTTCCATAATTGCCGAGGCTCAAAAAGCCGGCGGCACCGCTGCTTTTATCGACGCCGAACACGGTCTTGATCCCGAATGGGCGAAGAAACTCGGGGTCAAATTAGACGACCTTTTGGTTTCCCAGCCTGACACCGGCGAACAAGCTCTAGAAATTACCGAAACTTTAATCAGGTCAGGTGGTATTGATTTAGTGGTCATCGATTCTGTTGCCGCTCTTGTTCCAAAGTCGGAAATCGAAGGCGAGATGGGCGACTCGCAGATGGGATTACAGGCAAGGTTGATGTCCCAGGCCTTAAGAAAGCTTACAGGTATTGTTTCCAAGTCAAAAACCACCGTCATTTTTACCAATCAAATCAGATTGAAAATCGGCATTATGTTTGGTAATCCCGAAACCACTCCGGGAGGTTTGGCTTTAAAGTTCTATACTTCGATACGACTGGATGTGAGAAAAATTGAAACTCTAAAAAAGAACAACCAGGTCTACGGAGTGAGAATTAGGATCAAAGTTGTCAAAAATAAAGTCGCCCCGCCTTTTAAAGATGCCGAAGTAGTGGTTACTGCCGATGGGATTGATAGAGAAGAATGCTTAGTTGATGCGGCCCTAAACGCCGGATTAATTACAAGAAGCGGGTCATTTTTCAAAATCGGCGAAAAATTATTGGGTCAGGGAAAAGAAGAAGTCAAGCAGGTAATTGCAAAAAATGAGAAACTGAGAGAACAATTAATGAAACAAGTACTTAATAAGAAATAACCAAGAAACAATAATCAAGTATTCCAGACAATGACCAATTACCAATAAAACCAATGCTCAAACTTGTTTTCTAAATTGGTTATTGAATATTGAACTTTGTTTGGAGCACTTGGAATTTGGTTATTGGTGATTATGAATAAAGATCTTCTTTCCCTCTTAAATAAGGCTTACTTTTTTTTAAAGTTTCGTCCTCGGAGTGAAAAAGAAGTCCGCGATTATTTGTACAAAAAAATAAAAAATAAACATTGGTCGCGCGACGATGCCGATAAGGTTTTAGGAGAACTGAAGGAAGAAGATTTAATCGACGACAAAAAGTTCATCGACTGGTTTGTCCGCGCTCGTTCGACTCTTAAACCAAAAGGCCAGAGAGTTCTAACTCGAGAGTTGAAACAAAAAGGAATTGCAGATGAATTGATTGAAAAATATTTCTCCGAAAACACTGTCGACGAAGAAGGTCTTGCTCTAAAAATCTTGGAAAAACGCTGGCCCCGCTACCGAAATCTCGATTCAAGAAAACGTTTCGAAAAAGCCTGCCGTTTTTTAATGAGCCGCGGATTTAATTACGACTTAATAAAACAAACTATTAATAAAATGGGGACTAATTAGACTGCTATAATTAAATCCATGAATCAAGATACTCTTAATCATTATCTCCAATTTAGTGTCTTTACTAATCCTGGAAATTATAAAAAATACTTAAAAACAAAATTACCAGACGACATAAAACAAATTGGTCTACTCGTTAGGAAACAAATAATTCATCGAGTCACCTTAAAGAACGGTAATATTGGTTCTAATTCTGATCTACGTTATGGCGATATGACTAAAGTACCATGGTATCGCCAGCCTGAAGATGATATTTTGACAACTGCATCTTCTATGCTTGCCGAACTTTTCCGAAGAGATGAAAGAGGCTTTGCTTTAGATAGGAAAGAAAAAGATAGGTTAATTTTAACCTGCAGATTTGTATCTATTTTAATGGCCTCAATTCTTAAATCTAAGGGAATTCCTTGCCGAGTAAGGTCAGGCTTTACTCCTTATTTTAATGTCGAAGAATTTGGGAATAAAAGCGTCGATCATTGGATAAATCAATATTGGGATAGAGAACAAAATCGTTGGATAACTATTGATGTCGATGGTAGTTTGGAGAGCTACTTAAAATTTAATCCTTATAATATGCCCGATGGTGTTTTTGATTTCGCTGCTGACGCTTGGTTGAACATCAGACAAAATAAAGTAGAGGGAAAACATTTTTGGAACGCTGGAGGATATGATGGTTTAATTGTAACTGCTTGGGAGCTTTTTTATGACTTCCATTGCCTTATGAATAATGAAATTGTTTACCTTCACGGCCCAGCAATGGTAAAGTTAAACAATTTTGATAAATTAACAAAAAAAGAATTAAGTTTAATAGACAATTTGGCTAATTTAATGACAAACCCGGATAAAAACTTTTATCGATTAAGAAAAATCTGGGAGACCAATAAAGAATTCAGACTGCTTAAAGGAGCCCTACTTTAATTTATTAGTAAAAACTTAAATAATCAGATTATTTTGACAAGCCGATCGGCAACCTCCGAGGTTGCGGAAGAACGGCAAGAAAGTCGGTTGTAGTTTTTGAAAAAATGGAGTAAAATATATTTATTAGAAATTGCTTAAGGGAAATTATTAATATTAATAATTTAAAAATGTTGTTAATAAATTCTGATTTAACTTTTCGTCATTCCGGCTTGTCCGGAATCTAACTACGATTCTGGACGCGGCCTTCGGCCTTGCCAGAATGACGTAAAAACAACATTTCTCCCTAAGCTCCATAAAATACTATGCTTCAGAAATTTTTTAAGAAGTTCCTGTCAATCAAACAGGACCGGGAAAATTTATTGAACACGGTGAAAAAACAAGCCGAAGAAATTGTTATTAAGGCTCGTAGTGAGGCTCTAAAACTTAGGGGGGAAGCTGAAAGAAAAGTTGGGGAGACTGCGTCAGCCGCCTTAGAAGTCGAAAAAAGACTTGCCAAAAGGGAAGAGCAGTTAGAAGAAAAAGAGAACTTGGTCAACCGCGAAAGACAGTCGGTTGCCGATACAAGAAATCACTTTGAGCGCCTGAAAAAAGAAGTCGAGGAAAAGAGAACGGAGATGCTCCAAAAACTCGAGAAAATTGCCAAGATGACCAAGAACGAAGCCAAAGACCTCCTGCTTCGCGGCTGGGAAGACAAACTCAAAGAAGAGATTGCTAAAAAAATAAAGGCGGCCGAAGAAGAGATGAAGTCAACCGCCGAGGACAAAGCCAAAAGCATTTTAGTTGACGCAATGCGCTACGGCGCCACTAACTATGTCGCCGAATACACTCTTTCTGTTATTAATCTGCCAAGCGAAGATTTCAAGGGAAGAATCATCGGCAAAGACGGAAGAAATATCCGTGCTTTTGAGATCGCGACCGGCGTTGATGTCGACCTTGAGGAAGAAGGAGTCATTCGGCTATCATCATTTGACGCGGCCAGACGTGAAATTGCCCGCCTGTCTTTGGAAAGACTCATTAAAGACGGTAGGATCCAGCCTGCTCGAATTGAAGAAATTGTCAAGAAAACCAAGGAAGACGTAGATAAGGACATTTTTAGGGCTGGTGAAGATTTGGCCCATCGGGTCGGCGTCTTTAATCTTCCGGCCGAAATCACCCAAACCTTGGGTCGGTTCAAATACCGCTATTCTTACGGTCAAAACATGATTGCTCATACACTTGAAGAAACCAAAATCGGAACGGCTTTGGCCCATGAATTAGGCGCCGACGTCAATATTATCAAATTGGGGTGTTTGTTACACGATATCGGAAAAGTCGTCACTGATAAAGAAGGTTCACATGTTGACCTGGGTGTTGAGTTTTTGAAAAAACATCGCTTTCCTCAAAAAGTCATTGACTGCGTCGCCAGCCATCACGAAGACATTCCTTTTCCGTCTATCGAAGCAGTTATTGTTTATATATCAGATGCGATCTCAGGAGGCAGGCCGGGCGCCAGACATGAAGACTTTGAAGAATATTTAAAAAGAATCAAAACTATTGAAGACGTCGCCAAGACGAAAAAAGGCGTCCGTGAAGCCTATGCACTTCAGGCCGGAAGAGAACTAAGGGTGATTGTTAAACCCGACGAAATAACTGACGACGAAGGAACGATGATGGCCGAGAAGATTAAAGAAGAGTTGGAATCAAAGTTCGATGTTTTCCCGGGACAGATCAAGGTAACTATTATTAGAGAAACGCGAGCCGAAGCAACAACAAAAATATAAAAACGGCTACTATGTTGTTTTGTTAACGTGTCAGTTGTAAAACCCGTTAACGCGTTAACTCGTTAACTCCATAACTCTTTTTATCATCCTAACGCTCCCTTTTTGATATAGATTGTTATAATAAGATGTTTTAAATATGGATTGACAAGAAGCCTTAAAACTACTATTCTGTTGTTGTTTATTCATTTTCATTATTAATTAAAAGTCTTCAAAGGAGGTGACACATACATGACAAAAGCAGATTTAGTTGCACAGGTTGCCAAAAAAGCTAATCTCACTGCAAAGGCGGCAAAAGAATCCGTCTCGACAGTATTCTCAACCATGTCCAATGCATTGAAAAGAGGTGAGAAGGTAGTGGTTACTGGTTTTGGAACCTTTATGGTAAGAAGGAGAGCCGCCCGAAAAGGACGCAATCCTCAAACCGGAGCTGAGATTCAAATCCCAGCTACCAAAACTCCAGGCTTTACCGCTGGTAAAAGTTTGAAGAGAATGGTTAAATGATTTTTTAGGATCTATAATAAAATCTAGCAATCCTCCGTACTAATTACGGAGGGTTGTTTTTTAAGCCGATTTTTAATATAATCAAATTAACCTATGAAGAAAATTAGTCGATTTGTCCTGATATCTTTGTTTCTCGTCATCTTTCCGACCATGACTTATTTTGTTATGGAATCCTCAGGCGCACCCGTCAATACTCCCCAGGAAAAAGTCGTCTATAACCTGCCTTATCCTGGCATCCTTTCTGATCACCCTTTATATTTTCTAAAAATCGTCCGCGACCGTATCTCTGAATTTCTCACTCGAGACAACGTCAAAAAAACTCAACTCTATCTTTTATATTCTGATAAAAGAGTCGCGATGGCGATGAGCCTGGCGAAAAAGGGCAAAAGCCAGCCGGCAATTGACGCTTTTTCCAAAGGAGAAAAATATTTCTTAAAAATCCCTGAACTTTTAAAAGAAATCAAAAAACAGGGCGGGCAGTCACCGTCTGGTTTTGTCGAAACTCTCAAACTTTCCAATGCTAAACACTCTGAGTTAATCGGAGAACTGATGAAAACTTTACCCGAAGGCAATCAGGAATATTTAACATCTCTTCTCAATCTCAACTTAGAAATCAAAAAACTCCTGGAAACACTGCCATAAATCAAAGCCAAGAGAAGAAAATTCTGCTCTAATGTCAACCAATAGTGGTCAAATAAACCCGTCAATAAAATCACTAAAATTAAATAAGGATTAACTCTGACCATTTTGTAAATAAATTTACCTATTAAAACAATTGTCAGTCCGCCGGCTAACAAACCGGTTTCTGCCAGATACAAAAAGAAGATGTTGTGAACCGGCTGGTTAAAGAACAATAGATATCTAGAGCTGAATTTTGCCTGAGCAATAAGATAGTTGCCAAGACCAACACCAAAGAGAAGATTGTTTAAAAGAATATTCAACGAGTTTTTGACTAGCTCTATCCGTTTCTCAATCGTTAAGACATCTGTCGTCGCCTGAAGGAAAACTAAAGAAATTATAATTGGGATAATAATCCGAGCAATCTTGCAAATACGACAGCTGATTTTAGTATTTAGTACCTGCCTGCCGGCAGGCAGGATCAAGAATGAAGTATTCAGTATTAGAAAGGTCAAAATCGCTACTTTGGAAAAGGAAAGAAAAACAAGACAGCTGAAAATAAAAACAACTAAGTATTTTAAAACCAGGTATTTATTAAATTTTTTATTGGTTAAAACAAAGAAATATAAAAGCAGGAAAAAACCGGCCAGCGAGTTAGGATGGGAAAAAGTACCATACGGCCTTAAGAATTCTATTCCCTGAATCGTTGCCTTGGCAATTCCTGGAGTCGATAAACTAAGAAACCTTTCGCCGAAAAAATAAAAAATCCCTTGGATAGAGTGCCGAAAAACCAATTGAAAAATAGCTAGGGTTAATTGAAAACCAGCGATCAAAAATAAAATTATTAATAATATTTTCTCTTTAATCATCTTGAACAATTGCTGCCCTAGAGAAAAAACAACCACAAACTCGACGATCTTTATCAGCCGGTAAAAGGCAACTGGTTGATTGTTTGCAAAAATGACATTTATAAATAATAATCCCAGACCGATAAGAATTCTTTTATCTTTAAAGAAATTAACCACGGTTTTAAAATTAAAGATAAAAAGAAGAAAAACAATAATATCTGTTAAATATAAAGTCGGAGAGAGATAATCAACCCTGATTCCATTGAGATAGGAAAAAGGAGGAAAAAAATGTTTGCCTAATTGAGTAGGGAGAAAGAATAGAAGCAGAATAAATAAAATTTTTAAAAAGCGGAGGTGCCAAATTTTTTTTGAAATATTTGCGGGTGTCGAGGGGAAAGGGATCCCGGCGGCGCGCCTTGCCTGCCGGCAGGCAGGCAGTCGAGGGGTATTGTTCGAAGCGAGCACCGACGGGAATGAACCCAAGACAGGACCCGCAAGATTTCGGCGGCGAACTTTTTCAGAATAAAGTCTGCTGGCTTTCTTCTTTTTTAACCTCTTCATTTTCATCTTTAAAAATCTTCACCTTGCCAAAAACTCCATCATACCCCGGATCGACAAAAACCCTTCTCTCCCTGACAATCTCAATCGCCTGACGGAGTTTTTCTCCTTCGGTTTTTTCAATCTCTTCGTAATCTTTGCGCAACAAAATATCAAACTCTGTCCCTAAGTCTGTTGTCAGCCTTTCATACTCTTTTTGAGATTTGGTAGCTGAATGATCATTCAATTCTAGTAAAACCTCAAGAAGCGGGATCATTGAGACGAACGGCCGACGGGTTTTCTCTTTGTCATAAACAAAGGTTAATCCAACTTTATTTTTGACCATTAAAAGATCTTCCGGGCCCAAAAGTTTTTCCGAAAGATCAAGGACGCGGTTTTCCACACCAACTGTTAGAGGCCGATGACAAACAGGGCAAATCGACCCTTTTTCTTTTATTTCTTTGGCATTATAACGGATATTGCAAACCCTATGACCGGACCAGTGATACTTGCCTTCTTCGGGAAAGAATTCAATAGTGTAACCGATTTTGAGTTTACTATTTGATTCCTGTTTAATTGCAGAAACAATGTCGTCGTATGTGAAGTTGGAAATTGGTTGTTTGAAATTTGAAGTTTGTTTGGAAATTGGAAATTGCCTGCCTGCCGGCGAGGCAGGGAAATTGGAATTTTCCACAAATACAGTTGCTTCTCGACCGAGTTTTGGGGTGGAATGGGCGTCGGAAAAGGAAATAATCGACTGGTTCTTCAGTTCTTTTATCTGCCAGTTCATGATCGGATCTGACGATAGACCAGTCTCAATCGCATAAATATATTTGGCATAATCCCCAAAACATTCTTCGATCGAGTTAAAGCCGCTCTTTGATCCAAAAATGGAAAACCAGGGAGTCCAGGCATGGGCCGGAATAAATAAAACTTTTTCATCAATATCCAAAACCATTTTCAATAAATCAACCGAGGAAATCCCTACAATCGGCCGTCCGTCAGCCATCAATTTGCAACCTCGGATGTTTAATTCTTTAATTATTTTTTCACAGGTCTCAATAGAAGGAGAAAAAATTAGATTGTGAACCCGCCTGACCTGTCCGCCTTGAGAATAAATGCTGGAAATTTCTGTTGATAGTAAAAACTTTGTTTCACCCGGTTTATTTTTTAAGGTAAAAATCCCCGGATTAACCTCTTTTAAATTTTCTTTTATCTCTCTAAGCCATAAAGGATGGGTCCAGTCGCCAGTCGTCACTAAATTTATTCCTTTTTTGGCAGCGAAAAAAGAGATTCCCTCCAAATTCATCTGGGGAGAGACAGCACGGGAATATTTGGAATGGATATGAAGATCGGCGATAATCTGCATGGAAACATTGTAACAAATATTTAAGATTGTTGACTAAATTAAACCGTCTCTCTTTTTCTCTTTATATAAACTAGGAGGATAACAACGACTGTGATTATAAACAAAACAACAATGGTAAATGTCAAAAAGAGCATCTTTGATATTGTTGGGGTTTTTGTTTTTGAAGATGGCGCTCCTGGAATTCCTGTTGTCCCTCCTTGGAAATTATTCGCAGTGGTTATCGGCGTCGGCACTCCTGTTATAATATTTCCTTTCTCATTTTTAAACTGGTTAATTTTTATATCAGACGACTCAATTGAATTATTGTTTTGAACAATGAATTTAGAGGTTGATGTTGGAATCACCTGACCATTGGTTGTTGTATAGGTAATCCGATACGGCATTGATGGTAAAAATTCCGAGCTGATTTTGTAGTATCCTTTCTCGTCGGTTTTTGCCTGATATGAAGGCTTGTTGGAAAAATTAAGAATAATTGACACCGTCGAATTGGGAATCACTTCACCTTGAGAATCATAAGCATAACCCTCAAGATAATTCAATATAGGCTCAAATTTTACACTGGCTACTAATCTGGCTTGAGCATTAACTTTGCTGATAAATCCAAGTAACCACTGTTTGATTTTTTCTGCTAAGTTCGGTTGGGTTAAATCGATTTTTACTAGTGTAATTTCTCCAAAAGTTTCTGTTGGTTCAAACTGCGATTGATTAACTTTAAGAACAAAGTGACCCAGCTTATCAGCGCTAGCGGTTTCCGGCAAAAGTCGATATCTGACATTTTCTTTAGAAATAGGGTCTGGTTTTAGACTGTAGGCTTTTATCTTGGCAAAAGGATGAGAAACCTTACCATTAACTATAATCGTTGATGTCGGTTTGTCTAGATCGTGAAAAAATTCCATTAGTTTTGCCTGACTGGCCATTGCTGTTGTTTTTGGTTTTAAAGGAATGTCTCTGTGTTGGATGGCGCCTTGTTGGATTATTACTTCACCAGTTAATGATGGATATATGTCCGAGTAGATCTTTGAATAGTTAGACTGTATATTATTAATATCTTCCGGAAAAACATAGTTACTATGTGAAGCGGTTAGTTTATAAGTCCCGTCAGGAACGACAAAACTAAAGCCACCATCTTCTTCGATTGTCTGGGGGTTTAATATATTGCCGCCAAGAAGATCAGCTGTGGTCATTGTTGTAAAAGAGCCATCATTCCTTTTTTTAAGAAGCGTTACTGTCGCTTTGTTTACCGGCTCGAGCGTTTGTGAATCAAATACTCTTCCATATGGATCCCAGGAAATAGAGATACAGTCAGATTGGCTGACGACGTCTTCAAAGCTAAACGTCCCTATTTGCTGGGTTTTTTCTTCGCCAGCACCCTGATTAGTAGTTGGTTCAAAATAATTAAGCGCGAGAAACCTTCTGCCATTACCGCTTGAATAACTTTTCCAGTAAACTGGATCAATGGTTCTGTCTCCTCTGCTATTAATTGGATTGCTTATCAAAGTCGTTCCATCAGCAGCAAAAAGTCCTTCGAACTGGTAATCGCTTGATGTTTTTAAAACTGCAGTATTGTCTACTCCGTAGATTGATATATCAAGACCTTTTTTTCCTGTTGTGCATATTTGGCCCGTAGCCGTTGCTAAACATTCATTTATATAAGTCTCTTTATTTGGTAAAAGTTTTGCATCTGGTCTCACGGTAAGAAGCGCTCGATGGCCGTCTTTAATAATACATGCTGCTGACTCAGGTTTTTTCTCCCAACAGTGAATCGCATTAAGACAAACCCATCTTTGACTTGCTTGTTGAGCGTTAACAGAAAAAAACGGCAGGAATAAAAATAGAATAAAAAAAAGAAAAAATCTTCTACTCATAAAACAATCTTAAAGAAAGATTTATTATATTTCAAGGGGGTAAAAAACAACTCTAAATTCCAAGACGCGACCTATTAAATTAATATCAAAACTAAAAAATCAGCATATAATTATTTTTGCAACTCTCACGGCTTGTTTACTATAATTACTTTGTGTTAAATTAAGATTATACAAATGATAAAAATAGATAAAAAATTTTTGATAATTGCAGCCGTGTCTTTGCTTGTAATAATTCTTTTGTTTCTTGTAGTTTTAACAGTGGTATATCAAAAAAAAGTGAAACAGCAGAAAGATAACGTTATTAATTCTACAACAACACCGGCAACGGCTTATTTTAAGAAGTTGGTCTTTCCGACCGACAAACCTTAACTACAAAACAAGGAATTAGCTAATAAAGTGAATAATTGGCTAAACAGCATGAAAAATTCTAGCGATGATCAAATATTATTATGGCTTATATTGCAGTAAAAAAGAAGGCTGTCAGTTAGCGCCTATTGATAAGCAGGTAAGCATTGTGGTTTTATGGAGTCAATACAAACACTATAAAAAATCAGGAAGCGAAACAGAATTTAATAAGATAAAACAGGACATTGTTAAATATTCAAAAAGATCAGAGATAGAAAACCGCTGGCTCAGAGTTTATCAGCCAGATTTTTGGCACTGCCGATTCCTTTATGAAATGACAAAAGATGGTGTTTTCAATGATGAATATAAAGATCATTTAAAAAGCATCTGTCAAAACGATAATTTTTTTCTTGCCCGGGCGGACCTGAGCAATATCCTTAATACTAACAACCTGGATAAGATTTTCCCCAAAGATCAGAGACGATTTGCTATCGATAATACAATGATTTCAGATTTTATCAGTATGTATTATTGGTTTGATGATGATCAATTGCTAAAAATCGCCAATATGTACTTCATTAATGCAAAAAATTATTATTTGAAAAACAATCTTTTACCTTCTGATTCCGCCTATTTGACAGTCGCCTCTCTTGATCTTTATCTAGCGACAAAAGATAAGACATATCTTGATTTTGCCAATGATCTGTACAATCGGTTCACCGCGGCAGACCGCAACGCCCTTGACATTAATCAACTGACGGAACTTTGTCTTACCAGTCAGATCTATTATGACAGTATTTCAAAAGGCCAAAAGTATCTTGTTATTAAAAATAACAGTCTTTCGAGAATCATCAATAAGGGTTTTGACAATGACAAAGGAGCTTTTCACAGCTTTGATCTCAGTGGCCATTTTTATGGAACGAGAAATAACGCTTTGTTAGTTGGATGTTTGATTGACTAAAAAATGAAAAAACTATTAGTAGGTTTTTTTCTCTTTCTAACCATTTTTGTAATTAGTAACAAAAATGTCCAGGCTTCTTGTAGCTGTACATCAGGCTGTCAGGCTGGTACGTGTGAAGTTGATCCTGGTCCACCCGTATCCTGTGAACCAAGCTGTGGTGAAGGATACTACCCCACGCAATGGGGTGAGGGTTGCGTTACCGTACAATGTAGTTGTGCTAATCCTAGTAGCCTTAGGTGTTGTCCCGAACCAACGACGCCTCCACCAGAAGACACTGGAACCCCCCATCCAACTAATACTCCTAGCCCTTCACCTGCTCCGACTTTAACGCCCATACCAACTTCTACGCCCGTCCCTAGTCCTACCCCGATCCAACCGACAGTGATAATTACTATTCCCTTTCCTTCACCACAAGCGTTTTCTAAAAAAGCCGCGACAGAAGTTCAAAAATGGGTCTGTCTTAAAGTTGCTCCCTGCAGTGTTTCTACTTCAAACTGTTCTGTACCAATAGAACTGGGTGGCCATCGTGTCCGTATCACCACCAAGGCGGATGCAAAACTAATTGCCAATAAAAAAACCTACATCTTTGAATGCTTAAAGAAAGGTACAGGATATCGCTGCACCACCGGCAACGGCCCACTTGACAAAAAACTTACCGATTCAAATTATTTGTCCGCGCTTTCCCACGACTACGGATATCTTTTTGTTTCATTAACCGATACTCATAATCATCCGATTGTACAGTCTTATGACAATCAGGTTATTATAACCGACAGTAAAGGAGATCTCGGCCCTTTGGAATGGGAAAGCTCTACTACAGTCCAGGTCGGGCGGATGATGATGGCGATGCAACAAGTAACGGAAAGTAAGAATACTTCTGGAGAGGCGAAAAGTCAACAACTTGGAACCTTCTTTTTTGATAAAAACTACAATACAACCTGCATTATGATCAAATGGGATCCTCATGGGACAGTCTTTGATATTAACAGCCTTAAACCGATTGAGGAGGCAAAAGTAACCCTTCTTCATAAAAATAAAAGCAATAATTTTGACCCGGTAAAATCCTCTGATGTTTTTAACGGATTGGAAAATCCGCAAACAACATTAAGTGATGGAAAGTATGCTTTTTTTGTCCCTGACGGAACATATAAAATTAAACTGGAGAAGGAAGGATACCAACCGGTATTTGACGTTGTCAATATCAATAAAAAAGTTTTGGACGCATATTCCCAGCTATATGACGGAGGAGAAATTGTGACAAAAGGCAAGCTCGAGCTTCGTAATCTAGGGATGAGAAAAATAACAATCGGTGAGAAAATGTTTCATTTCTTTCAAAATATCTGGCTCAAAATTAAAAACAGCCGCTGATTTTTTTTTAGATACTAAAGCATGAACTTACCAAAAGAGTTAACAACAGTCACTCCACTTTCTAAAGCAATAGCATTTCTTCTTTTTATTACTCTTCCTGTACTGGCATTTATGTATGGAATGAACTATCAAGTACAGCTTACTGAACAAAAAAATACAACACTTATTATTAGTCCGACCCAAGAGCCAATAGTATGTACGATGGACGCAAAGATATGTCCGGACGGATCAGCGGTAGGGCGAGTACCGCCTAATTGTGAGTTTGAAGAATGTGCATCTGATGATGCTGCAGGAAAAAAATTTACAGGTATTATTACTCGTATTAGTTATGATTGTCATATGGATGGTATATGTGGGATTGGAGTAGGAAAGGGTTTTGTTATTGTTGATAGTGGGGAAAGCCTTACTAACAATGGACAAAAGGGGACGGCTCCAGATGGACTGCTTGATGAGAACAAAAAAAATGAATTTCTTGGAAAAAATGTAGAAGTATTTGCAAAAAGTAGTGATGGAAAAACTGATTCTTACACGTTATTTGGAAGCTCTGAATTTTATATTAAATTAGTGAACGACTCTACTACTCAAACATTTTGTGGTGGAATAGCAGGGAAGATGTGTCCTACAGGATATTATTGTAAATATGATGGGACATATCCAGACGCTGGGGGAACATGTATAAAGGAAAAAACAACGACAAAATTTATCTGTCCAAAAAATGATTATGTTGATTGTATGCCGGGACCAGGCAGTATAAAAAAACAGAATGTACTTCAGAATTCCTTCAGTGGGCACAGACAAACTGTCCCAATTTCAAAGGTGCGGCGTATTAAAAAGGGTGAACATACTTTCAAATTCTTGGAATCAAATGTATAATTATATCTTTAAGTGGTATCCTCTCCTTCAAAAGTTCAATTTTACGGCTACAGAATAGTCTAATCTAATTTAGATTATACACATAATGATATTAGTAATATGGCAGACTCACTTAGAAATGATGGTAATGCTGTTGAGATGATAAAAATTAAAAATACTAAACAGTTTGTCCGCTTGAAGGGATTGAAGCTCTATCCTGTAGGTTTTGTACAAGTTTTTCCAATGCGTCAATATCAATGTCAGTTCTTTTTTGAGGCGAAGATAAATCATCGTCATATTGAGTATGAATTATGTTATTTTTTAATTCTGCTATATCTAAATTAGCAGCCATTGATATTATTGTTCTAATACGTCCTTCATCAGATTGCCAATTTTTTGGTAATCGGCCTTTTTCTTTCAAAAACAAATAAGTCATTAAGTCAGTAGTTGTACAAATTCCACTGACAATATTATTATCCCCATCAAAATCAGTTAATCCTTGAACAATCTTAAATAATGTCTCTGAAGTTTGACCAAATTTCATTGCTTTTAATGTTTGTTCTGCAAAAACAACCATCTTTTTATTTGGAGCATGTGGTGCTAAATCTGTATGTTTAGATGAGTTAACAAAACACTCAATAACAATTCTTGCATTGTTTTGGTATGGTGGTAAAGGTTCGCCTGACATAATCTTATTTTACAAAATTAAATATACTATTACAAATAGTATAAATAATGTACTTTATATTGTTATAACAATCTTTGTGGACACAGCCCGTCAGAGTTGGAAACAGATTGAGGAGTATATCTTTCATTGGTTTAATAGATTACAATAAGTAAGTTTTGCTTCAATCTAATCCTGCGTCTTCTTATCACATAAGAGTATTTGAACTATAATAACGTTATTAACGTTAATTTCTGATTCTATGAACCAACCCTTAATTTTATATAAATAAATAAAGCTTTCTCATGCTAAGGAGATGTTGGAAAATGGCATAGTTCTTATTAATACGCTAAATCGTTTCAGAAACGAAAACAGATATGGCTTAGAAATAGGAGATAGGGGAGAAGGAACCCAAAAAACGAATATGCGGGGAAAACCTATAGATTTAACCAATGAGAAAACAATTCCACCTTCGATTAAAAGGAACATATTAGAAGGAAGATTAAAAGGCAAAGGAAAATTAACAATTTTTGGACATATTAATGAGTCCATTCAGGATTGTTATGTATATAGTATGTCCAAAAGTAATAAACATTTAAAAGAATGGTATGCTATTGCCAAGTATGACGCTATTGTAGAAATCACCAATCTCACCGCTTTTATAGAAGCATTAACTAAATGTATTAATCAGATTAATCCATCAGTAAAAACATGTTCATTCCAACCAATAGAATATATTGATAGAAGGGAGCAAGAATTTGAACAACAAACTGAAACACATCCTATTTTTGTTAAAGAAAATCGTCATAGTTGGCAAGAAGAATTTAGATTAGTATGGGATGTTGGAGGAAAAGAAATTGATAGAATTAAAATGAATTGTCCTAAAATTAAAAATTTAATTAGGTTAATTTAGATTGTCAGCAGACTATATTTTGTGGACACAACCTGTCAGGGTTGGAAACAAATTATATTAATCTTTTATTTCTGAAGGCAAATCCTGATGATGTCTTAAGATATTTTTCGAAATCTGTCGCTTTCTTTTGAGAAAAGAAAGCAGAATAATAAACTAATTTTACCGGCCTCAAGTTTTTAGTTGAAGAAACAGACCCTTCGTTATGAGCTTTTATGCGACTTTTTAAATCAGAAGAATATCCCACGTAAAAGGTTTTATCACTTAATTGAAGAATATAGGTATAAAACACTAAATAATCTTAATAAAAGGAAGTATATTTGTCAGTCGTTTATAACCTACAAAGTCCACTACTTAGCGCCCCACTAAGTTCTATTTTGTCCCACTTCGCTCCAAAGGAGCTACGTTGGGAACACTCTTCGCAATGTGATATTTAAACAGATAGAAGAATAAAAGTGGTTTACCACCTCGTAGCTCCTTACTGTTAAGTAAGGAGCGAAGAGTGGAGATGGCGGGAATTGAACCCGCGTCCGAGAAAACACCCTTAAAAATGTTTAGCTTAGAATAGACTATTTTTAACTCTAATCCTAGCGCCTAAATAATCAAATCGTCTAGGATAGTCAGTTAAGTTTATCGGTCAGATAACCAACTGAAAAAATTATCCGACCTTATTCCGATTGGTTTTCCCCTCTATAGATTGAATCGGACAAAATCTTTAGAGAGGGCGATTAGTTAACGTAAGCAAAGTTCATATTTGCATATGATCTTGCCAACATAGCTTCTCGCAATTCTGATAATTGCTTATCAGTTATTTTTTCCGTTTAACGGACAGGTCCGTCTAAGCCATTTTTTAAAAGTGCAAATTTCCCGTCGATGCCTGGCATCCCCGTAAACCCTCTAAGGCTTCATAAATTCTTTTGCTTCTCTTTTTTCATTCCTAGAAATGTCTCTTTTTTTTTCTAATTTTCTCTTTTCAAGATCTTTTCGACCTTTGACAAGTGCAATTTCTAGCTTGATCAAAGGCCCTTTATTATAGCACGATTTGGGTGCCAGAGTCAACCCTGCCGAAGCCATCTTCGTCTTTAGTCTTAAAAGTTCTTTCTTGTGTAAAAGCAGTTTCCTGGTTCTTTTTTGATCATATTCAATCGCCCGAGCATATTCGTAAACAGAGATTTGGGCGTTGATAAGATAAGCCTCATTGCCCATAATTTTCACAAACGAGTCATCGAGTTTAAGTCTTCCGGCTCTGACCGATTTTACTTCAGCCCCAGTCAAAACAATTCCGGCCTCAATGGTTTCAAGCTTCTTATATTCTCTGTTAAATTTACGATTGATGATTTTCATATATAGCAAGGGTCTAGGATACTTTAGAGGGGTTTTTCTCTAAAGTTTTCTAGTAATAATTTGTAAATATTTTTTCTGTTGTTCCATCTAAATTGTGATTCTTTTAAATGTAATAAAAACTTATCTTTTCTGATCCCGTTAAATTTTAATAATCTTCTCTTAGTATAACTCCAAAAACTTTCAATTCCATTAACATGATTCTTTCCTCTGGCAAATTCATTCTCGTGATGGTGAATCCGGTAATGTTTGTAACCGTTAAGAACCAATCCGTCATAACTCTTCCAACCATCAGTATAAATTGTTGACTCTTCAATTACTTTACCCTTAATAACAGGCATAAGCTCTCTTCTTTTACAGTTTTCAATAATCTGGGTAAACACTTTACCATTTCGCTTTAACAGTCCAATAACAGGTACTTTACCCAGTGCTCCTCGTCCTCTTTTACCTCTGACTCTTCTTGCTCCAAAATATGACTCATCAACCTCAATCTCTTCATGAATCTTACCAGATTGATTTTCTTCTATTTGATAAATTCTGATTCTAAACTTATGATATAATTTATTAATTGTTTTTCTAGTTAGTTTAGTTAGTTGAGCACATTGAGAAGCATCAAAATCGCAAGAAAAATACCTTAATATTTCTCTGAATTTTGGTTCTCTAATATGCGACTTAACAAAATATTTGTTTTTCATCGTCTAGATAATCTATCTTAGCAAATGTTAGATGCTAAAGTAATCTAGACCCATAGCAATTATATAATCTACGGTTGTTTTTTATTGAACATTGTCCTTCGCTAAAAGATAGATCAAATAATCTTTATTCAAATTCCATTTTTTAACTACTTTTGATGGCCCAAAAGAGGTATATTCCCACATCGTCTGCTTTTCCAGACTTTCGTTTTTAGGAAGGATAAAATATAAAAATTGTGCCTCGCCGTAATGCTCATAATCAAGCGGATGCTCGTTTGCCAAAGAAAGCATATAGCGAAGAGGCATCGCCCGGTTGTCGCCCTGGCTATGCATGGCAATGTTATAAACTCCTTTTTTGTCTTCTTTTATAATTGCCCCTGCTTTTTTAAAATCAAGGATATTGAGTCCTTTTTGCAGCGGGTGTTTTTCTTGGGTCAGATTCCAACCAGAAAAGTTAAAAATCATCAAAATTAAACAACAAACGACAATTGGAAGAGTTTTTTCTTTGAAAAAAATGACTAAAAAAAGAGCCAGTAAAATAATAAGCGAGGTATGAAAAGAGATAATATAGTGGTCGTGCATTGTCCGGTTATAAACGGCTCCAATTAAAAAAACAAGAATAAAAAGCAGGAGAAAGACTGAAAGATGTTTGGCCTTTTTTTTAATTTTTATCATTAATGTTGAAATCATAATAGTGATAAATCCTATTATCCCCGCCGCAAATCGATTACCAAACAGAATCATACCGGTTGCTTGGGACCAGACATAAAAACTATTATTGATAGATCTTCCTCCGCCTGTTTTTTTTGAGACAAGATATTTAATAAATAAGTGGGTGTTCAAAAATTGGTGGCGGATTTCAAAAAGGAGAAATGGGGCCAGGCCGATTATAAATCCTAAAAACAGAAAAAAATAGTAAGAAAAAGTCAGTCGGGTTTTCTTAAAAAAGATGGGGTATAATCCCGTCAAAAATAAAAAAGCTATTGTAAAATAGTGCATCTGAACAATCCAACCAATCATAATTCCCAATAATAGCGCCATCCATTTTCTGTATTCTTCTGTAATCAAAATAAAAAAGTAGATAATCAGACTGGAAAAAAATATAGCCGGTGAAGAATTAAACGCGGATCTTGAATATTCAATCATCAGGGGCGAAATGGCAAATAAAAATCCGGCTAACGGTCCGACTTTTTCATTCTTTATCTTTCTTCCGATAAGATAAATGATGGGAATGGTGGCGACGGACAAAGTTGATTGGAAAACCGTTCCGGCAATCGGATCGCCTTTGAGGAAAAAATAGAAAGGAAGCATTAGATAATAGACAATCGGACCATTATAAAATCCGCCAACTGAAGTGATCGGTCCAAGAAGAGTAAGTTTTCCCCGTAACATCTCTAAGACTTTTTGCGAATCCGAGGCTTGATCGGCCAAAAACACCGCCAGATCACTTATCCGGTAAAAGCGAAGAACCATTCCCAAAATAACAATCAGTAAAAGCAAAAATAAAGACTGTTTTTTCTGCATAGTCCTTTATATTATAATGAAAAAGTGGGTTTTATAAAAAAACATCTATTATTTTTTCTTTTTCTGCTTGGATTTTTAATCCGTTTTTCTCTAATTTTTGTCAACTATAGCTGGGATGTCAACAATCATATGGTTTGGGCAAAAGACTTTCTTGTCAGAGGCCCGCAAAACTTTTACGAAACTCAGTCTTCAAATGTCTTTGCCTCGGCAACTCCTAACTATCCTCCTCTGGCAATTTTTATCTTTGTTGTTATGCGATTCCTTCAGCCCCTGATTCATAATCTCTATTGGTGGCTTAATCTCCATGTCCAGCTTGTTCCCTCAAACGTTATTTTTTTTCTGGAAAAAACCGAGTTTCTCGCCGGACTGATGAAGATTCCAGGGGTCGTTGCCGATCTCGGTATTGCTTACCTTGTTTTTCTTTTGACTAAAAAAGGCAAATTTATCGCTGTCAGCCTAATTCTTTTCAATCCTGTCTTTATTTATAATAGCAGTCTTTGGGGCCAGATCGATTCCATTCCGGTTTTTTTTGTCCTATTTTCCGTTTATCTGCTTTTTTATTTTAAAAAGGCTGTTCTTTCGGCGGTTTTGTTTACGCTGGCTCTTCTTATCAAACCAACCGCCTTGGTTTTTCTGCCGGTTTATGCGGTTTTATTTATTAAAATTTTTGGCCTTAAGAAATCAATTATTAATCTGTTTGTCGCCAATATTGTTTTTTGTTTGGCTTTCCTTCCATTTATAAAAGGAAGGAATATATTTCTCTATCCGTACACCGTTTACAGCAAGGGAGTTCTGGCGGCTCAAAGCCTGCCATATGTGACAAACGGCGCCTTTAATTTCTGGGTGTTTGTGACCGGCCTTAAAGGAATAAAAGATACCGCTCCTTTTCTTCTCGGTATTTCTTACAGATTGTTTGGATACGTAATCGTCGGGCTTATCAATCTTTTTGTTGTCTTCCGTATTTTTAAGAGCAAAAATAAAAAAGAAACGCTTTTCACGGCTTTGTCTATAAGCGCATTGACGGCCTTTCTGTTTTTAACCAAAATACACGAACGCTACAGCTTGCTTCCCTTGAGTTTTTTACTTCTGGCATCATTAAAAAAGCCGAAACTGATCGGTTTATTTATCATAATTTCAATTACGAGCTTATTCAATCATTACCGCAGCTGGTCGGTGCCGGCGATCATGCCGATCATTAATCTTTTTAACAGCATGTTTTTTATTTTCAGTATTTCTTTAATCAATCTTCTTATCTTCTTCTATCTTATGCGATATTTTTTTTGCAACTTGACGAAGTTGAAAAACTTGATAAACTGATTTTATGGAACATAAAATTAACCACTACATCAAGAGTCATATGATGACGATGATGATTGTGGTTTTGACCGGTTTCTTGGTCTTGTTTTTGGGCGAGTTTATGCTCTACCACAAGATCATGTATATCAATAAAATTGTCTCTGAGGGCTTTATGCAGATGAAAGAGGCAACCAAACCAGGCCTGGTACCGTCAATCGTCATAAAGAAGTAAGTTCTATCGCCACTATCGAATTAGCTGGCATAATAATTGATTTATCTCCTTTTAAACTAATCTCTCCGTTTATTGGTCTAAGATTTAAGCTAGTTTCTTTTCTTCCGTCAATATAGATTTTGGTTAGATTATATTTTCCCGGAGCCAGATTTTTGAAAACCACCGGCACGGCTTCGGTGTTTCGACCACTACCGTCATAGTTTGTTAAAATTAAACTGATTCTATCGTCGTTCTTACTGGATAGGGCCGTCACATAGGTGCCTTCACCATCAATAATTATCTGGTTTCCACCTAAAGAATTTAGCATTTGTAGAGCATACCAGCGGGGTTTTTTGCTAGCGTCGTGGTTGAGGATTCCCCAAGACAAAGAGGGGCCGTCTTTAATTTCAAATAAAAATGCTGCTTCAAGATTGGCGTTGATAAAGTTCCTGATTGAGGCCAAGGTGTGAGCGGCGCCGACTTCAGTATCGGCAATCGGGTTTTTCTCGCTGTCATAACCCCACTCTGAAATAATTCTTGGTAATTTTTCAAACCGGTCGTAGCGCGGGCTTTCCCCTAGCCATTTGTTTAATTTGATAATATCGTCGGTGTAGTCGTCGGTTTTTTTTGAATAGTGGTGCCAGCTGATAAAGTCAAGTTTTAAATTATTGACCGCCACATAGTCTAAAAATTTCTGAATCCAGTTTTTGTAAAGCGCTGTCGTCACCGGCCCACCGAGTTTATAGGAAAAAACATTCTTGGAAGCGGCCGCGCCTTTTACCGAATAAGAGTATAGCTCAGAATAACTCTTGCCTCCAAGATACTTCCATTTGCCAAAGGTCTCAAGATCCGGCTCATTCCAGACTTCATAATAAATATCGGTTTTCCAAAAATCATACATTGACCCGCAGGGTAAAATAGTATTTTTACCGCTATAGTGTTCGATTGTTTTTTGTACTAATAGGCTCCATTCATTCCAATTATTCGGTCTTCCGATTAAGGAACCGTCTTTTGAGATAACAGGCGGCATATATCCTAGGGAAAAAAACGGTTTGGCGCCGGCGTGATAGATATCGCAAACAGTTTCGTCTAATTTGGAAAAGTTAAAATTTAAACTGCCTGTTGAGTCGCGGGAAACAATGTCATAAAAATCATAGATATGATCGAGTCTGATGAATCGGGGATAGAGTTCGGAAATCTGGGGGACGACGTTGCCCAGCATCCGGACTCCTGTTTCCTCCCCTCCTTGAGCTAGAGCTTTCCAACGGTCAGGAAATGGCCCGGAAGTTTTAACAACATCAACGACAATATTGGCTTTTCTCGGAGCGGCTCTGGAGATATATTGGAAGAGGTAAAAAAGAAAAGGTAGTGCGAGCAAAAAAATTAAAAACAAGATTGTTAGTCGTTTTAACATTATATTGGTTTAGAACAAGAAAATTTTCCGATTAATTTTTTTAGTTTTTTATCAAAAGTAGCGAATTTGTCAATTTTGTTTTCCTGGAAAAAAACCAAATTGTAACAATCTTCTAATTGTAGTTTAGTTAGTTTGTATATTCTTAAAGCTTTTTGCAGTAAATCCCTTTCCTTTAACTCAACAAAGGTCATGTTGACAAGATTTTCTATTATCTCTGTCTTTTTTTCTTTCCCCAACTTATATACACTTCCCAACACCCAGAAAATTTCGAAAATAACCAGAGTAGAAGTAGTTAGATTTTTCTCTCCTTTACTGGCAGATATCAATAATAAAGTGGCCTTTTTGTGTTGGTCGCTTCCGTCATCCAAAAAATACCGGAGGAAATAGTTAGTGTCGACAAATATCATTTTTTACTTTTATATTTTTGTTTAAAATATTCGACTTTTGCGTCGTGAATCATAGTTTCCACATCCTTATCTTCCAAAACTTTTGGAACCTTAATTACTCCAGCCAAACTTTTAACCAAATCTTCAGCCGGAGTTAACATGATGGAATTGTCTTTTTTTTTAACCAATAAACGATCTCCTTGAGAAAAACCAAGCTCATTGAATATTTTAACTGGAATCGTTATCTGTCTTTTACTAGTTATCCTTACTGTTTGTAACATAGTAAGGAAAGTATAAACAAGTAAGGAAGCCTTGTCAAGAGGGTTTTTTAGTCTATTACACCCATATGATAATGTCATAGTTAACCACGTGAAAATGTCATACCCCTGATTACGGGTAGAAGTACTATTAAGGTTCAACTTTAATAGTTACTTTTTACCCAATATGAAGGAGAGAATTATGACAACGATTGAACGGTTACGAGCAACAGTTATTGAAGAATTAACAGAAGGTCAGATAAACGGTACAACCGCCGCCACAAGGTTAAATTTATCAGTGCGTCAGATTAAAAGACTGAAGGTTAAGTTTAAAGAGAACGGCCATGACGGATTGATTCATGAAGCTCGAGGTAAAACGGGATTAAGAAAAATTAATATTAATTTAGAAAACAATATTGTGAAAATTATTAAAGAAAAATATTGGGACTTTGGTCCTTTAATGGCCTACGAGAAATTGCATGAATTTCACCAAATTAAAATAGGTCGCGAGACCATAAGAGCGATCATGATAAGAAATGATATCTGGAAATTAAAAAAGAGAAAAAGAAGTCAATATTTTTCATGGCGTGAAAGACGATCCTCTTATGGTGAACTTCAACAATTTGATGGTTCCTATCATAACTGGTTTGAGGGACGAAACCCGTTACTTCCTGAGGTTTGTTTACTTGCCTCAATTGATGACACCACAGGTAGAATTACAAACGCTAAATTTGATCATAATGAATCGACTAACGCCGTGTTTAAATTCTGGTGGGAGTACATAAAACAAAATGGAATACCATCTGAGATTTATCTTGATAAATTTTCTACCTACAAGATCAATCATCCGGCCGCAGTTGATAATGCAGAACTGATGACCCAGTTTCGCCGTGCTATGAAGGAGTTGGGAGTTCATATAATCTTGGCTAATACTGCCCAAGCTAAAGGCCGGGTAGAGAGACTGTTTGGAACTTTACAAGATAGATTAATCAAAGAAATGAGGTTGGCAAATATCAGTACAATTGAAGACGCCAATAAATTTTTAAAAGAAAAATTTATTCTATGGTTCAACTCCCGGTTTGCCGTTATTCCTAAATCAAACAACAACTGTCACCGGAACTTAGATATTTCAACCACGTCACGACTCAATGGTATTTTTGCCAAACATTACGTTCGAGGAATTAATAATGACTTTACTATTCAATACAACTCAAAATGGTACCAACTGAAAGAAATTCAACCAACAACAATATTTAAAACAGAGAAAGTAATGATTGAGGAGAGATTAGATAACACGATAAAAATTAAATACAAAAATCATTATCTGAATTTCTTTTTATTACCGGATAAACCGTTAAAAGTTAAATCATCACCGATTATATTAACTGAACACAAATCAAACTGGGTTCCACCAATTGATCACCCATGGAGACAGTTTAGTTACGCATAAATTACAAGTTAAGGGGGTATGACATTTTCATTTGGGTTTGACAGAGGGTTTTTAAATTAACGGCAATAATTCAATAATTTGTTTTGTTTTTTCGGCGGTTGAAAAATGCCCACCTTTCTTTATAATAATACATTTTGCCCCCAATCTTTTATTCATTTCTTGGGCTTGGAATAAAGTAATATAAGGATCATTGTCTGAAGTTATACAATAAATTTCTTTAATATTTTTTTTGATCTGTTTGTGATTGATTTTGTTTGTCCAGAAAGATTTATGATTCTTAGTCAAATCGTCGAAATCCCATCCAGCTACAAGAACCATTTTCTTGTATTGATGTTTTTCTGCTAGTCTCATTGCCAAAAGACAACCTAGACTATGACCAATAATTATTGTCTCTTCATCTATTGGAAAATTCTTTTCAACAAAATTCATCGCTGTTTTTAACTGCGGATAGTTAGATTCAAAAGTTGGAATTCTTGGATAAAACACCTGATAGTTTTCTTCTTCTAGTTTAGTTTTCAACCACTGATACCAATTGTCTTTTGGTTTACTATACCAAGCATGAAGAATCAAGGCTTTTTTCCTCATAATTTTATTAGGAAACAACATGTATTGGATGCCCTTCTACAAAATTTTTTATATTATCTACTATTATTTGAGATAATCTATATTCTGCTTCTTCTGTATTAAATCCAATGTGAGGAGTAATAGTAACATTCGGATTTTTAAAAAAGGGATGTTTTTTTTCAATTGGTTCTTCTGAAAAAACATCTATCCCCGCTGCAAAAATCTTGCCCGATTTTAAATTATTAATTAACAATATTTCATCTATTACAGCACCTCTTCCGGTATTAACTATACTAACTCCTTTTTTCATTAAATTAAATTCCTTTTTACTAATCATTCCTTTAGTTTTTTTTGTTAAAGGGGTATTAATTGAGATAAAATCGCTATCTTTTAATAGTTTTTCAAAACTTGTCCTTGATGATTGAGTATTAATATACAGAATTTTCATATTAAAACCTTTTTTAGCTATTTCAGCAATCCTTTTTCCAATAGATCCATACCCAATAATTCCTAAAGTTTTTCCTCTTAATTCTTTACCCTTAAATTTTATGGGGGTCCATTTTCCATTTACAATTTCTCGTTCAGCCTCAGATGCTTTCCTGATGGAATGAAGCAATAAACCAATTGCATGTTCAGCAACAGCTTCCGTGCTATAATCTGGTGAATTAGATACAACAATGCCTCTTTTCCTTGTTTCGTTAAGATCAATCCATTCATATCCTGTTGCGGCAACACAAATCATTTTCAACTTTAAGGCAGAGGCAATAACATTAGCAGGCATTTCATACCAGTTGTCTATAACGATATCAGCGTCTTTTATTCTTTTAATACCTTCTTTTTCATCTGGGATATCATTATAAATAACTACTTCGCCGAATTTCTCCAGTTCCCGAACATGTTCGGGATAGATTACAACTTTATCTACGCTTACTATTTTCATATAAATATAATTAATACAACATTATATATAATTGGTATTTATGCAGCAACAAAAGGTGGAAAAATTAAGAAAAACATTAAAAGAAAAAGGCCCTGACGGGTTTTTGGTAAGTAATTTTTACAACATCCTTTATCTTTCAGGATTTAAGACACTGGTAGACAACGAAAGAGAAGCGTGGATGTTGGTAACGATAAGAAATGCTTATTTGTTTAGCGATAGTAGATATGTTTCAGAGATTGCTTCGTCCCCCGCTAAGCGGGGTCCTCGCAATGACATAAGTATAAAACTAATAACGCCGGAGAAAGGATTAATTAAACATTTAAAAGAAATTGTTGCTGAAGAAAAAATAAAAAGATTGGGAATTGAGGGGGATGATTTGAAGATAAATGAATTTAATAGATTAAGGCGAGAGCTAATAAATGTTGAGATTGTCCCGACGGAAAAATTAATTATTAAACAGCGGAAAATAAAAGACGAAGATGAAATAGAAAAAATAAGAAAAGCCTGCCAGATAACCGATGAATGTCTGGCGGAAATCGTCAAAACAATTAAAGTCGGACAAACAGAAAAAGAAATTGCTTTCAAGATCGAGCTCTGGCTTAAGGAAAAAAGTTATGACCTGGCTTTTTATCCGATCATCGCTATTGATGAAAATTCCAGCCTTCCTCATTATAACACCAGGGCAGGAAACAATAAAAAAGTGAAAAATAGTTCAGTAGTTCTTATTGACTTTGGCGCCAAATACCGTAGTTATTTATCAGATATCACAAGAATGGTTTTCGTCGGTAAACCCAATAATGAAATGATTAACGCTTATAATAATCTTCTTACTGCTCAAACAAAAACAATTGAGAAATGTAATAATAAAATGGTCTGTAAAAATCTTGATTCTTTTTGCCGACAAGAATTAAACTATCCTCATTCAACCGGCCATGGAGTTGGTTTGGAAATCCATGAATATCCAAAAATTTCATTAATTTCAAACGACGTTTTATCACCGAATCAAATCGTAACCATCGAACCGGGGGTTTATTTTGAAAACAAATGGGGGATGAGGGTTGAAGACACAGTTTTGATAAAAGAAAAAGGGGTAGAAATTTTAACGAAGTTCAGTAAACAACCGCTGATAATTTCTAATTAGGTAAATTTTCTTTAAGCTCTTTTTTCATCTCCATCGTCTTCTCCGCTTCTTTCTTTTTCGGTTTAAGAACATCAACTGTCTCACTTTTGGACTTTAGTTTTTCCGTGATTTCCTTTTCTTTGTCAGAAAGCTCTTTGACCGTCTTGGCGGCTTCGATCTTGGCTTTTAGATAGGTAATTAACTGCTCTCCATTAAGGTTGTTTACAATAAAAATCGGCAGAATATATCCAACTTCATCCAGGCCTTCCTGTTTTAATTCAACGTTTTCCGAAAGCAGTTTATTAAGAGTATTAGTTATTATAACAATGTCTTTTTCTACCCAAGCGTCTCTGGTTTTAATGTTTTCTGTTATCGGTACCTCTCCTTTTTCATACTGATCCATCCACATCTTCTTTACCTGTTCATATTCATCAATCGAAACTGTCTGAGGAATAACTATGTTTTGTTCAATATTTTTTCCTGGCTCAGCGACATTTTCATATTGATCCATTAATTTACTTTTTACCTGTTCATATTCATCAATCGAAACTGTCTGAGGAATAACACTAATGACTGGCGCTTGAGCATCAATTACCTTATTTACTTGTTCACTATTAAGGTTGTTTTCTTTTGCCACTGCCTCGATTATTTTAGTATTAGATTTTACCTGAGTGGAAAATTCCTTAATTACCGAAGAAACTTTTTCTCTTTCGAGATTAGTGTTGTTGGAAATTTTCTGTACCATCTCAGTCGCCGGCGTGTTGATGTTTTGATGGAGCATGTTGATAACTCTAGTGGTTGTCTCCGGAGTCACTCCAGTCTTTTGAGAGATGGTTTCGATTATGTCTTTTTTATTGACAACCATATTGGTAATCGATGATGACACCTGGCGGACTTTTTCCTCCGGTAGTTTGACTCTAAAAGAAACCATCTGGGTGACTGGCGCCATTTTCGGCAAAGTATTAATAATAGCGGCCCGGTTTTTTACCTGTTCTAAGGCTGGGGCAAAAACCGAAGAGACTATCCGGCCGGCTAGAGGATCGGCCTTTGCGGCTCGGTTGGACAGTTCTACTCTTATATTCATATATTTTTGTCTTTCATTGATCGTTGTCGCTTGAGTCGGATTCTTCAGATAATTAATATTTTTATTGAAAGTTTCGTTTGTGGTTTTATTAGTTTCAAAACGGGCCACGTCGGTTATTTTTGTCGCCCTCATATCGAGTGAGTGAACAATTTCTTCTGTCTCCGCTTTTTTTATTTCCTCGACTGTCTCAATTCTCGTTTTCATCGAAGTCTCAACTTCTTTTGGAATTTTTAAAGCCGCACCTAGATTGGTGGTTAAACTGACCGGAGAAAGAGTGGGGCCTGGGCTGGGCGGATTCCGTCCCGGACCAAAATTAGACAATAAGAGATTTTTTATAGCGCTTATGCCTTCACAACAGTAGTCGAGGTAAGTACGAAGAAGCCACCAGGGGAAAAATGTCACTGCCCAAAGCATAATTAAGGTAATAATGTACTCTACATATGGATCAATATAGTTAATGTTATTTAACGAAGTGAGTTTTTGCGCTGGTCCACCCCATAAAATATTCGTCGCCGTTGGATAAATATAACCAGCAGCAATGTCGTGCCTTGAAAAATCAAAAATAAAGGGAATTCCCGCCTTCCATATCGTTGCTAAAGCGCCTAAAAACAGGGCAAAAAGGGGACCGTAAAAAACCCACTGGAAAAAAACGCGGATCCAGATCCAGCCGACATTTTTTATCAAAGAAAAAGAAAAAAGAATCGGTAAAAAAGGAGAGACAAATAATAAGAACCAAAGGATAATTTTTCTTAAAATTAACATTCCGCCTAAAATATAATAGGTTATTTCGGTTAATTTAAGGATGAAAAGTTGGGTCTTGATCGATTCTTGAGCCCCCATATTTAAATCCTTAATCCCAAAAAAAAAGTAGTTTTTTTCACCGATATTAAAATAAATATTAAAAAGGTCTTTTCCGCCTAAATTTTCAATAAAAAACTTCATCATTACATCAGACAGCTGGATAATAGAAATGACAATGGTCGCGGAAAAAGCAATATATAAAATCGAGGTTAAAATTTTTATCACCGAAGGCCAAACTTTTACCCCGGTATCAAAATTGGTTCTTTGGCCGATGATAATTCCCAAGCCTAAAAGGGCGGCGGTTAAAATGACAAAAAAATAACTCACGTTTCTTGCCGTTGACCAAACCTTTAAGAGAACCGGATGATTGTCTATTGATGAGTGATTCATCACCCAATCGATAAATTGACGGGCTCGTTCTTTGGCGCGGCCCTGCATGGTAACTTCCTCATCGTCTGTCCAATAATGAAAAAGTTTTGGATCGGTTTTAAATTCTTCATAATTTGTAGTGCACTTTTCTCCCGTGTTTATTTGTTGATAAATTTGATCAAGTTCAGGCGGGCAGGTATATGCTTTTGGGGCAATCTGTCCTGGGGTTGGTGTTTGTCCTAAAACAAAACTTGGTAGAAAAAAAACCACCGCCAAAAAAAAGGCGAGATCTATCAATAGTTTTTTCATAGCTTTTTAAAGACAAAAAAACCGCCTCCGGCTAAAGCAAGAAAGAGTAGTCCAAAAGTCAAACCTCGGCTGATACCGGAAACATCACCAGAAGTTGGCAGGGCGGTTGGGACAGGAGTTAAGGTTGAACCTGGAGGTGCAGTTGGCCCTGGAGTTGGAGAAGGCCCTGGGATTGTTGGTGTTGGAGTAATTTCAGGATTATATAAGACACAAAGTTCGGTTGAGCCTGCTTCTGCCGCAATTAATTTAAAATTCACATAAGCATAGGTCCCGCTGCCGGAAAAACCATTGTCAGAACTGCCGGAAATAATTAATTTTCCATCTCCCTGCGGATCGGCAGAAACCGTTGTGAAAGTATCGCCGGCTGAGACTGAAATATATTCTAAGTATTGAGTTTTATAAGTCATTCCTATTTGAGTCGAAGTATATGATTCTTCTCCGGTATCGATGTTAATGGTAAACTGAATGTTCTGGCCACGCTGAAATGGTGGTGGGGGAGCAAACAGACTAAAATCAATAGTAGCTGAAACATTTTCAACAAAGATTAAAGAACATATAATAAATAATAAAACTGTTAATATTTTTTTCATAGTTTAATAATAATCTAAACCATTATCTCTTTTCAACATTAAATAAGGCATAAGAACTACAATCCAATTCTACGCTTGGATTACAAGCTGGTTTTATTTGAATGTTTGCCGGAGCTCGCATATTAAATAGGTTTTTGAATTTTTGCGCGTCAAAAGATCTTCCATCAATGTTTATTGTTCGGGCTATTCCGTATCCATCCCAGGAGACGCTTATTGAGTTTACAGAATCCATCGGCGATCCTCCTCTGTTCCTAATTTCTTGTTTCACTTGGTCGGCTGACCAGGCATCAGAAATATTTTTGTCTGTTTGGCTAAGATGAATTATGGTGTTTTTGTCAAGAGAATACAAAATAAACGTATTTACAATATCAGCAACTTCTTCCGGTTTTAACCAAGCAGTGTTATTATATTGAGAACGATAGCCCCAATCACAATAAAACCAAGGAGAAGATTTATCATAAGCATTCGATTGAAGGTCAGAGAAACTTCCAGCTGAACCAGATGATGTATCTATTAAGTGCTTCGTCCAAGAAGTTCCACTCCACCCAATCTCAGAAGAACTCAGAACAACCCCTCCGTGAGTCGAGGAAAACCAGGCTTTTATTGGCGATCCACCTTGATACATAGCCAGGCCTTCTGTTTCTCTCACGGCCTGATCCCACGCTCCTGTTTTAGGTTGATCATGAAACACCTGGCATTGTTCTGAATCACAGATAGATCCGGCTCCATTATTTGTATAAGCTAAGGCATAAGAACGAGCCGCAATCGCTTGAGCCTTTAAGGCCTTTATATCCCACGACTCGGGAACCTCATAAATACGTTTAATATAGTCTTCTAAGTTGTAAGATTCATGCCCATCAACTCTTATTTGTATGTTTGTATCTGCTTTTTTTATCTCGTCAAAGTTATAATAAGCTTTTAAAATTGCTTCATAATCTTGCCCTGATTCTGCCCTTCCTTTCGCGCCGTATTGATTAAGACCAACCTTGTTAGGAACGCCAAAACTAAAAAACGCAAAACGAGAGCCAAAACCCGGATCAGTGTCAATATCGCTCTTACATCCGCCCAAGGTTGTTTCGGCTGATCTTGGAACAGGGACGCTTGCTAATTTTGCCGCAATTAATTCCTGCTGGCGGGCAGACAGTTGGGCAATCTGGGTTCTGGTTTGACTAATCTGGCCCGATAGTATTTTCGACTGGGCGTCGATTTCTTGTTTGAGGGCTGATAATTGGTTTTTTTCCGTTTCTAAATTAGCCTTAATTTCTTCTAAATTTTTAATATATAAAACTACTTTGATAATGGTGTTTTTGTCCTGGTCAACCAAGGATTGTTGATAAAAAAAACCTCTTAAAGATTCGGAAAGATTATTAGAGGTTAAAACCGTCAGTAAATTAAGAGGGTTTTTATTTATGTTTTTATAATATGATATAGCTCTTTCATTGAGAAGGTTTTTTTGATAGTCGAGAGCTTCTTCGCCTTTTTTTACCTCGTCTTCTTTTTTGGTGATTTCAATCCCCAGGTTACTTACTCTTTTCTTGATGTCGTTTAACCTTGTGTTTAGTTGTTGATAGTTGGCTTCTTTGGAGCTTAAATCTTTTCTTAAAGATTCAAGGGCTCGGCTGACGTCTTCAAGCTCATCAGCGCGAACTAAGAAAACAGGAACAATAATAATCGCTAGTAAAAAAAATAAAAGAAAAACTCTCTTCATATAATTATTATACCCATATTGTCATTTCGAGCGGAGCGAGAAATCTAGCGAAGCGTAATCGTTTTTGTTTACGTCCCGACGTAACGTCGGGACTAGATCCCTCGCGGAGTTTATCCTGAGCGAAGTCGAAGGGCTCGGGATGACGGGGGGCGGTATGTTATACTTTTTCTATGAGGCGAATATTAATACTTTTATTGTTTTTTTTAAGTTTTGGTTTTGGTGTTTTTGCCGAAGATCCGACGCCCCGTACCGCCGCCTGCGATCTGTGCGGTTACTGTCCGCCAAACAATCCACCTCAAAGTTGGTCGTCTTGTCTGAAATGTATTTATCCAAATATTACTCCTGATCCTGCAACTAAAGAAAGTTTAAAAATAGAGCCAACAATCAATCTGCCGCCGACGCCTTATCCCGGCCACCAGTATACTTTTTTGGGATGTTTGGGAGGGTCGACTGGTTTTACCGTGGGCGAAGGTAGTTCAGCCGGGCCCGTAGTACAATCAATATTAAAGATTGTTTTCTCGATTGTCGGCGGAATCGCCTTTCTTTATCTTCTTTACGGCAGTTTTATCATCGCCACCTCTCAATCTGATCCAGAAAGGTTAAACTACGGTCGCAGGCTCATTACAGGAGCGATTATTGGTCTGGTTTTTGCTTTAAGCAGTGTTTTGATTATGAATTTTATTGCTACAAACGTCCTGAAAGTGCCGGGGTTTGGAGAAACACCCACGCCCACGCCCACATAAACCCCCATATAAAATAACCAAATACTACAAATAATTAAATAAACAAATCAATGATTAAATAATCAAATTATTAAATGTATTAATACATTTGTTTATTGATTTGTAGTATTTGTAGATTTGCTTATTTGTTTATTTCTTCCCGGTCTTTCTTAAAAAGACTCCTCCAGCCGCTCCAGCTAACAAAGAGGGGAAAAATAAAGTTGGAAGACCGGTGGCGGGAATTGAGCCTGGTTTGGTTGAACTATTGGTTAATTGGTTTTTATAGCTGTTTCCTAAAACGCTAGCTCCTGTTTGTCCATTAATTCTTACGGTTGAAATCGGGGTCGGGTTAACAGCTTTTATTGGAGTAGGAGTGACGCCTTTAGTAAAAGTCGTAGAAAATTTTCCTGGTAATTTTAATCTGCCTGTAACGACAGCAAAAAAAACCAAAACAACAACTAGGCCGAGAACAAAAGAAATTACTCTATTAAAACTATCCATATAGTATATATTATAGCATAAAAGATAAAATAATCAAATGTATAAATGATTAAATTATTTAAAATTATTTTCTTTATTTATACATTTATTTGCTTATTTAATTATTTGTAGTATTTGTTTATTGTTGTGTTGTATATTTATATATATGGAACAAAACCCTCAGGTGGTTTTCTCTTGGCGGGCGCCTTTAAGACCATATAAAAAACAGGCGGGGTTAATTTTGCGTTTTTATTTGGCAGTTGCCTTTCTACTCTCTGCGATTATGTTTTTCTTCGGCGACAAAATTCTTCTTATTCCTATATGGGCATTGGTTTTTCTTTTTTACGTTTTAACAATTACACCTCCACCAGAGGTGGAAAACAAAATCACTACTTTTGGTATCGACGCCGCCGGCGTCACCCTCCGCTGGGAAATTTTATCTCATTTTTATTTCGGTAAAAGATTTGGTTTTTATACCCTTACCGTCGTCGGTCAGGCGCCTTATTTTTATCACGCCTACCTCGTTGTTCCCAATGAAAACGTAAAAAATAAACTAATACAAATTCTTTCTAATCACCTTATCTATCAGGAAAAACCACAAAAAAATATTACTGATAAAGCTGTCGATTTCTTATCAAACCTTGTTCCTGACGAGAAAGAAGAAGGGACTGAAGCCGTTTTACAAAAATTGAAGCAGGCATCTCTTTAACTCCAAGCGTGCGCCCCCAATGCAAGACCCCCTCATCGGTTGACACTAAAAATCCGTCTTTTTGCTTTGCCAAAACAATCAGGTCGAGGTCGGCGACGCTGTCCAAAAAACCTGTTCGCGTCGCCTTTCGGTATCTTTCTCTGAATTTTTTAATAAAGACGCCTATTGCTATTTGAAATTCTTTTTTCGACTCTTTCTTTTTTCCGGAAAACTCGCTCGCAGCCTTTTCTATTTCTTCTTCGGCGATGTTCATTCCCCGATAACTTCTTCCCCTGGCATCGTCGACGAACTTGTAAAACACACTTGCCGAAAAAGACATTTTTGTCAGGTCTGGAGACTCGACGTTGACAACAGAAAGAAAGTCTTTAATAAAAGACTGATTTTTGTCTTCACCTGCCTGCCGGCAGGCAGGAAAAAAACTTAAAAACTCATCTACCGCCTTTGGCGGCATAAAAAAAGAGGCGGATTTATTTTTTTTTAAATCTAAAATTGTTTTTGTCAGATTGACAACGACATCTTCGGTTTTGTCGCCCAAAGACAGACCTGCTTCCATATTGAAAAAAATGTTTGTGTCTAAAATAAAAATTTCCATATTATTCCTGTATCCTGACCGGCATGATTATATGTAATAAATTGTCAATTTTCTCTCCCTTGAAAACTACCGGCGAATCAGACCGCAATAGTTCAATTATTATTTTTTTTGTCGGAATATTAACTAAAAAATCAATCAAAAACTTAAAGTTAAAGGCAATTTTTTGATTCTCTCCCTCAACCTCTGCTTCCTGATAGGCAACATTGTTGTCGCCACCTCCGGTCTTTGGACTGAGTTTCAGACCGTTTTTTTCAACCTCAAAAATAACAATATTGGAAAAGTCACGGGCAAAAACCGAAACCAGCTTAACATTTCTTAAAAGTTCTTCTTTATCTAAGGTAACTGTGGTTTTTTTCTCCGCAGGAATTACCTTCTCATAAGGAGGGTATTCCCCATCAATGAGCCTGGTATAAAACTCGTGCTCGCCAAGATAGAAAACCAAGAGTTTTTCGTCTTCCTGAAAACTAAAGGAGATCTCTTCTTTGTCGCCGATCAAACGACTAACCTCGGAAAGAAAACTTGAGGGAATAATCATTGGGGGAAATGGTATTTCTTTTTTAAAGTTAAGGAGAGATAGACGAAAACCGTCTGTAGTGACAATTTGATTTGAATCGTCTCTTGAAACA
>Ga0210042_1000486_pt1 | contig 36038 bp, 36 predicted proteins | sample CryGeymeta201518_FD_183982 | JGI IMG/M metagenome (GOLD analysis project Ga0210042, IMG submission 183982) | Groundwater microbial communities from Crystal Geyser aquifers in Utah, USA - Crystal Geyser metaG 2015-18 (SPAdes) (version 2) | ecosystem: Environmental > Aquatic > Deep subsurface >... | reverse complement strand
TGGCGAACCCTTTCAGATTCAGGATTTTTTGGGGGGAATACATTTGTGTCGGCACTTCGTGCCGACCCCATTTCGGCTTCCGATTCCGATTTTCAATTTTGGCGGTGTTTGTTGGACAAAGTTCGAATGTTTTTCGGGGAAATTTCAAGCCGTTTTGAATTCAGTAAGGTCAAAAGCGGGCTTTTCTTGGAATACTTTAATAATTTTGCTAGCATAGTATTGTAATCAGTATAACACAAGTAGTGATATCAAAGTATTGAAACTATGGCAACGATTGGTGAAAACATCAAAAAGGCACGAAACAAACTTGGCTTGACCCAGGACGATTTAGTGAAAAAATCCGGCGTAAAGCACACTACCCTTACAAAAGTCGAAAGCGGTGTTGTTAATAAACCGAGCATTCAGACTATGGCGAATATCGCCAAAGCTCTTGGCGTTTCAATTGAAGATTTAATAAAATAATAGTAAAATAAAACTATGAAAAAATCACTCTCATTTATTACATTATTGCTATTCACATTCCTGGCGATAACTTTCTTTATTCCTAAATCAGTTTTTGCAGACGGAATGATGATGAAACCTGATCCTTATTCAGGCCGTTGGGATTATTCAAACGAAAGTAACCAGCAAGCATTTATCAATTATGACAATGGCTTGCAAAAAATGATTATTAGCGTTGGGCTTGAGGGAGAAAACAGCGAGGGTGTTGTTTGGCTTTTTCCGATTCCGGCCGACCCGAACAAAGTAACGATTGATGTCGTAAAAAGTTTGCCACAATTAAGCGGTGAGGAAATTTCAAAGAAAGCAAAATCAAACTTGGATGATACGACAGAGTTTTTGCAAAGAACCCAGCTTTATACAATTCCTTTCATATCATTTTACGAGGTACTGGTAACAACTGGACGTGTGACACAAGGATTGGGAAGAAATGTTGAACAAAATGTTATTGTTTATGAACATTTAGACAAAGAGGGTATTTCTTCAGAAATTATTACTGCCAAAACAGCTAATGGTCTTTATGATTATTTAAAAAGTAAGGGATTAAAAATTGAGAGCGGCTCAATTCCAGTTTTGGATAATTATATCGGTAAGGAATATTCTTTCGTTGCTTCTTGGATAAGCTCGCCAAGTCAAGCTATTGTTTATGAATACGAAACTATCACAAATAAAGTTTTGAAAACCAATGAAGAATTGCTTAGTGATGCACCACAAGATGCAGTAAATATGTTGATTAATGGAGTAGAAAAGGGGCTTCCAGGAATTAGAGAATATTTTCAAAAAAATCCTCGGGATGTTAAGGGTTATGTTGATTCACACCCTTATGCTTACAGTATTGTCGTCGAATATTTACAGAAAAATAGGCCAGACTTAGCTTACAAAGAAATAACAGAACAGAGATTAAAACCCAAACCAGTACAAACAAATAATAATCAAAAAGGCGTGTTCGTAACATTCCCCACGAAAGATATTTATTTCCCATTACTTCCGACGAGTGTTTACGGAAGCAAAACAGTTCCAGCGACAATCAGAATAATCGGCCATGTTTCGCCAAAAGTTTTTCAAGATATAAAAAGCTATACAAAAACAGAATATTATGTTGATAACCACGCAAGTTTTACCGATGACTTGAAAAACTTCTATAGCGGGCAAAACCAAAATATCAAATATACCAAAATAGAAATCAACGCACCTTCAAAATTTTTGACTGATGATTTGTGGATAAATAATCGGGCACCAGTAAAAACTTATTATTCAACTTTTGTAGCTAAACATCCAATGGTTAGCGCGATAATTCTGTTTATATTGAGTTCGATATTAGCAGGAATGTTGGCAGGCCTGATTATTTTTAGAGATTTAAGAAAAAAACCAGTGAAGCTTGGTTTTATTGGATTGTCTAACTTTCTAACGCTTCTTGGCTTGTTGATAACAATCGTATTAGTTGGCACGAAAAATAAAAATGAAAGTGTTGAACCATTGCTCGCTGAAATAAAACAGAAAGGATATTTTTGGAAGAGGAGAGTTGCAACGATTTTATTTTTCGTGGCCATACCTTTTCTGGCGTTTGGTTTGTTCGCATTGCCTTCATTTATTAGAAAAATCAGTGATTTGAGACATTCAATGAGCGATTTTGTAATTTCTATTCTGATCATTTATGTTCTGCCAATTTCATCTCTGATTATTAGCCTCATAATCAAAAGAGTTAAAATTGAAGATAGAAATTTATTTGAGCAATTGAAATTGGCTGGATATTCGTCTTGGTTATTCCAGCCAAAAGATAAAATGAAATATATTTTTGTTCCTGTCTTTTCAATTTCATTCTTAATTATTTCGTGGCTGTTAGTTAAATTAGTTGGATTTACAGTTTAGAAATTTTAGGTGGCGCGCCAGTTTTCAACTGGCACGAAATTCGGAAGCGAAAAAGGAAAGGTTCAAAAACCCGCCCGCATTCCTCCCTGAGACCTCGCTCCTCGCGGGCGGGAAGAAAGCCGAGGCGGGGCAATTCCATTCCCCCAGAAAAATAGTTTGCCCCGCCGAGTCCAAATTAGTTTTCAGGGTTTTGCTCAAAAAATGTTCGAACTTCGTCCAAAAGGCACCGCAAACAAAAAGAAACTCAACAGAGTTTCTTTTTGTACATTATCCACTTCTGTGGTATACTCTATACGTGTAAAAAACAAACTCTACATACCATAAAGTAAAAACTTGCAGTATGCTCATGCCTGAGTTTTGGGAAAAGTATTTTAAAACCTACGATGTCTTAAACGAGGTCGTGCCTTATCAACAACTGATTGACCGGATCATACAAGAAGCGCGTATTACTGATGGTATGACGGTTCTTGATGCGGGTGTTGGTACGGGCAATGTGCCGATACAGATGAAGAAAGCTTATACCCATATACGCATTATCGGCATTGACACGGCACAAGAGGGGTTGGATCGTTGGAAAACAAAAGACGCTCACGCGGAAAGTTTCGTGCACAACATACAAAATATCCTGCCGTTTGAGCGTAATTTTTTTGATGTGGTTGTTTCCAATAACGCATTGTACACCATTTCTCGTGATAAAAGAACGCAGGTGGTGAAGGAGTTCTATCGGGTCATAAAACCCGGGGGAACAATCGTCATCGCCAATCTTAAAAAAGGATTTTCTCCTTTTGCCATCTATACCGCGCATGTAAAAACCGAGCTGCGAGAAAAAGGGTTCATACAAACCACCGCGAAAATCATACGCATGCTTCCGGAAACATTGAAGATGTTTTATTACAACGCGCTGATACAAAAAGAACACGCATTTGGGAAGTTTGATTTTTTTGAAAAAGGAGAGCAGCGGCAGCTCTTGCACACTGCAGGTTTTCAAACGGGAGACGAAATCTCGGTGTACGCTCACCAAGGGCTTTTGGTTGTTGGAACGAAATAAACTATGGAAACGCTTTGGAAAATACGTGTTCCGGTAGAGGATGGAAAAGAAAAAATATTGTTCGGCATTCCCACAACGCAGAATGAACTCAACGACATGTTTGCCTTACGGTACAGCGTGTACAGTGAACGCGGATATATTGAACCAAATGAACAGCGGAGTGATCGGGATGAATATGACGATGATAAACACACGCAGTATTTCATTGCGAAAATAGGAGAGCATATCGTTGGTACGGTCCGTATGATACGCACGACGCAATTACCACTTGAAAAGGACTGTTATACTTTTGATGAGCCAGAGGCAATACGATCAATTCCACGGGATAAGCGTATAGAAATAGGAAGACTTGTTTCCACCCCATTAAATGCAGAAGAGGGTATCTATTTTCCACGGCATGTAGTCATGCTCGGACTGCTGATAAGCATGATTCGTTTTGCTCAAGGAGAAGGTCTTCAAGGAGGGTATGCGTTTGTGAAAAAAGGACTCTATACCAAACTCCATCGGGTCCGTATACCCGTGCATCCTATTGTACCCGCGGAAAAAATATACGGTAAGGGAATCTTACACAAGTATTTTTATGAGGGAGAAGATGTGGTACCGCTCTACTTTCTCTCAAAAGAAGTGATGCGTACACTCCGGTTTTATACGTATTTTTTGAGAATGCCATTAAGTTTTATGTTGTACCGTTACTTTTTGTCCCGGTAATATATGGCGTTAAGCAACCTTTTGATTCTCGCTGCATCGGCATGCAATTTCATTTTTTCTTTCTTTGCATTTTCGCGCCCACACAAAACAACCACTACTACACTCTATGCGGCGTTAACCGCTACCGCCGGTGCATGGGGAGTGTTGCTGTACCTCTTTCGGACCGCATATCGTGAGCATGCCATCCTTGTGTATGGCATCTTAACCTATGTTGCCGCGGCAGTGCTTGCGCTGGTGATGGTGTATTTTGTTTACTATTTTACCGATAGTAAACAAACGCATACGTATCGGATGTACGTAGCTATCAGTATACCCTTTATTGTGATCTCGCTGCTGGTGCTTATTCCCCACGCGCTCATAACAGGAAGCAGCACGCTTCATGGTGTCCACGCATTGCAATTTACTAACTGGTATGTGGTATACAGCATCTATTTGGTTGTGTACTTTAATCTTGCTTTCTACACTATTGCGAGACGGCACCGGGATGCCGAGGGAGTTTTCCGCTTGCAGCTCAAACACATTTTTCTTGGATTGTTTCCCATAGCCACCGTGGGACTCGTTACGAACCTTATCCTTCCATGGCTTGGAGATTTTCGCTTCAACTGGATTGGGCCTGTAGCAACGTTGGTAACCTTTAGCATCGTCGGCTATTCCGTGTTCCGCTATCGGCTCATGGGTATGCGCTTTCTCGTGATGCGGTTTTTGGAGTACCTTGCCATTGCCGCATTTGTCTACGCGGTTTTTTTGGCAATCGTCTACTGGCAGCAGAGCGTTTTTGGCAGCGTGTTCGCGTTAGGCGCGCTGCTTGCCGGTATACCGCTTGCATTCATATTTGTATGGGTGTATTTTCGCGTACAGGCGGTAATTGTGAATGTTTCATCATCTATTTTTTACGCAACATCGTACAATCCGCAAGTCGTGCTAAAGAATCTCATCAACCGTATTACGGCGGTTATTGATCTGGAAGAACTAACCGATCTGCTGTTTGCGGAAATTTCTCGGGTGATGCGCGCGGAAAAAATAGCACTCATCTTCATCAGCCAGGAAAATTTTTATGACAACACAACAAAAAAAGAAGATGTGCGCGAACATTTGGAGGTGGCGCGCGTGCAAGGATTCAGCAAGAACGATTTGCATATTAATCCGCGCCACTGTTTTATGACCGACTACTTGAAAGATAATTTGGAAATTATCGTTACCGACGAATTGGGTTTGCCGCGCGCCGGTGTGCACAAACTTGAAGCCGAACTGTCGTTTAAGCAACAGGCTGAAAAATCAGGTGTCGCGCTCACCCTGCCTTTAATTACGCACAATAAATTGAGCGGTGTCATGGTACTTGGGGAGAAGAAATTTAATGATGCCTATACCAAAGAGGATATTGACTTTTTGGATTTGGTTGCCCGCCAGTCGGGTATAGCGATTGAAAACGCGCGCCTCTACGCCAATTTGGAAAAAGAAGTTGAGCATAAGACCAAGGTGATTGAGGAAAAATCCAACCATCTTGAGGAACTGTTGAAAGTAAAATCGGAATTTCTTACCATTGCATCGCACCAATTGCGCACGCCTACTTCCATTGTCAAAGGCATGCTGTCTATGATCGTGGATGGCAGCTTGGATAAATATCCGGAGAAACGCCAGGAGTTTTTGGAGAAAGCCTATGAAGCCATTAACCGTCTTGGCGATGTAATCCATGATTTACTGAACGCGACCGAACTTGAAGGCGGAGAGATTCGTGTGGAACAGCAGCCGACGCAAGTGGAAGAAATCGTTGCCGATGCGGTTGAGGCGCGGCAGCAACTGTTGCGCGATCGCAATCTCACACTCGCTTTTACAAAGCCCAAGAAACCTTATCCGCCGGTACTTGTGGATCCCTTTAAGATTCGCGAAGTCATTGCGAATATTCTTGACAATGCGATCTACTATACGCTGGAAGGTGGCGTCACCGTAACGATTATGGAAGATAAACCCACGCATCAGCTTCGCATTGCCGTTAGAGACACTGGTATAGGCATTGCTCCCGAAGATCAGCAACACTTATTTGAAAAATTTGTGCGCGGCAGCCGTTCTTCCTCAATTCATCCCAACGGCTCCGGGCTTGGACTTTTCATCGTTAAGAAAATACTGGAAACCAATAAAGGTGGATTGGAAGTGCATTCGGCAGGAACGAATAAGGGATCAACTTTTACGATTATCCTTCCTATTGCGGCGCGCGCGTAACATTCTGGTGGCGGGCGTGTTGTTGCTCACTAATGCACTGCAACTGCGACGAACAGTTATGCCGGAAAAACAACGTACGAGAATTCTCCTGGTGGAAGATGAGCGCGCACTCATTGAAATGTACCGCATGCAAATGCAATCTCTCGCTTGCGATTTGCTAGTTGCGGAAAATATTGAAGACGGATTTGCGCGTGCGTGCGATGCGCATCCGCACATCATTCTTTTGGATATTATTTTACCAAAAGCAAAAGGATCGCCCATGACACTCGGAGAGCGCGACGGACTTGATTTACTGAAAAAGTTGAAAACACATCCGCAAACCAAGCATATTCCGGTAGTAATACTCACCAATCTGGATACGCTTGAGGACCGTCGTCGCGCAATGGCACTCGGTGCGGATGCCTACTGGATAAAGTCTGAACTACTGCCGAAAGTTATCGTGGAAAAACTCCGTACGAATTTTCTTCTCAAAATATGACGGAGGATATTTTCGACCCCCTCGGTTGTAGTATGCGCGCTCTCTCTGACCTCTATTTTTGCCTCCGACGGTTGCTTATTTTACATCTTTTCCGGAGCGGAAATTCCCAATAGCGCCAAGCCATTACACAGTACGGTTGCTGTAGCCTGGGTCAGTGCCAAGCGCGCCTTGCGCAATGACGTTTCTTTCGCGCGCAATACAGGCAGTGCGTGATAGAAAGTGTTGAATGCCGAAGCGACATCTAAGAGATACGTTGCAAGTATGGCTGGTGCCGTTTCCTCTCCTGCTCGCGCAACCACATCGGGGTACGCAGCGAGCGCTGTTGCCAATGCCATTTCCTCATGTTCCACAGTGCCTGTGGCGCGCTTTTTTTGGTGGACCGCTTTTTTCACTGTCAAGCCCTTTCTCAAAATGCTCTTTGCTCGCGCGTAGGTATATTGGATGTAAGGACCTGTTGCACCTTCAAATGAGAGTGCGGACTTGGGATTGAATGTAATGGTTTTGTTTGCAGCGACTCTGACGAGCATGAATTTCAGCGCGCCCAGCGCAATGATCCGCGCGCGTTTTGTCGCTTCTCTTTTGGCAATGCGCGGATGTTTTGCGATAACCGTTTCTCGTGCGAGCGTTTCCAAACGATCCAGCAGATCATCTGCGTCAACGGAGGTGCCCTCCCGAGATTTCATGCGACCCTCAGGCAGGTGTACGAGATCATACGCAATATGATGACATTGATCCCAAAAAGGGTAACCGAGTTTTTTGAGCAGCGCGAAGAGTACGTGAAAATGATAATTTTGTTCGGATGCAACGACCCAGTACGCCTCATCAAGTTTGTACTCTTCAAACTTCTTCACCGTCGCGCCAAGATCCTGCGTAATGTAAATGCTCGTGCCATCCGCCCGCAACAACACCTTTTTATCCAATCCCTCGCCAGAGAGATCTATCTCAATTGCGCCATCGGGACGCTTATAGCAGATGCCCGCGGCAAGTGCCTGCAGCACGATGCGTTTGCCCTGTTCGTAGAGCTCGCTCTCAAAATAGATTTTGTCAAACGCGATGCCGAGGCGGCTATAGGTTGTACGAAAGCCTTCCAGTACCCATGCATTCATGCGTTTCCATACACGCCGCGTTGTGTCATCTCCCGTTTCCCACAAGCGCAACAGCGCTTGGGCTTCCTCCAACAGCTCCGGATTTTTTTTCGCTTCCCGTTCAAAGCGGACGTACCACTCACCAACGAAGCAATCGCCTTTCACTCCCGCGCGTTTCGGCGTTTCGCTCTTTCCCCATCGCTGATACGCAAGGACTGATTTCATGATGTGTATGCCACGATCATTTATGAGATTCGCCCGTACGACGTGGATGCCGGAAGCGGCGAGTAAGTTGGCAATTGCGGCTCCGTACACGTTATTGCGAACATGTCCCAGGTGCTGCGGCTTGTTCGTATTTGGAGATGAAAATTCCACCATGACGCGCTTGCGCCTGTTCGCCCTGTGCGTACCGTATGCCGCTCCTCGCCGAGTTATAGCACTGACAACACGGGCAATGTAGGATGCACGCTTGACTGAAATATTGAGATACGGTCCCATAGAGCTGTATGAGGCAATAAGTGAGGTCGGGTGCAACGCTTCTGCAAGCGTTGCAGCAATCTGCTTGGGAGGCTCTTTGAGGCGCTGTGCGATGGCAAAACATGGTAATGCAAAATCACCCATGTCCGGTTGAGGTGGGATAACTAATGGAAAAGACACACCATCAAAGTTTGCGCGCGGATACAGTTGTGCGAGTAATTTTCGCAACGTCCGGGCGAATGAGAGGGAAAACTGCTGCAACATAGAACCAACGTAGCATATCTTTGTGCCGCAAGCAATGTCGCAACAGTGGTTTTTGAAGGAAAAATATGGTATACTGCAACCGTAGTAAATAAGGAATCTACATCAGCATACCCCATGCAGGTGAGTTATATACGTATACGTATGTCGCAACCAGCAAAAAAAACAACCCCTCGTTCTCCTTTTTTGCGGCAACACTTCCACATAGGATTGTTGTTGGGTATTGTCGTGGCGACAATACTTGCCGTAGCGGTTGGCATAGCGGTCATCGCTCAAAATACGCGGAGCATGTTTGTCGTACCACCGCCAGTAACATTGAGCGCTGATAAACCGCAGGAAGAGGAACTGGACAACCGACCGCAGGTTGCCAAAGACAAGCTTCCGGTTTTTGTGTATTTTGGCAATACCAATGGCGACCTGAGTGACGATTGCGCGCAAGTATGGCCGGTGCGACGTACGATACAACGAGGTAACGATATCTTGCGCGCATCGGTAGATGAACTGCTCAAAGGCGTAACGGAAAAAGAGAAAACGAGCGGCTATATTACCGCGTTACCCGAAGGGGTCACCATTCGCGCGGTTACGTTCGCAAACGGTATAGCCACCATAGACCTTGCGGGTGGTGATGCGTGGTTGGGTTTTGGAGGATCGTGTAATGTGTTTGCCGTTAGTGCACAACTTACCGCAACGCTCTTGCAATATCCCCATGTACAAAAAGTCGTGCTCATGCTGGATGGCAATACCGATTTTTTGCAGCCGTAACGTATGTCCTCATCCATTGCCGAGTCCATGCAGGATCTTCTCCATACTTTTCGTCCTGCCGCAACTGCCACCGCATACGGCCGCGACGTGGAATATATTAAAATTGAAGATACCATTGCGGGACTTTCGTTTGCGTATGAAAAAATACGCAACGCGATAGATGCGAATGATGAACACGTACTGCGCCGCGCGGCCATAGAGCGTATTATTAAGCGCAAGGTGCTCGTGGAGAATAAAAAAGAGCATGTGGGGCGATCGCTCATTATAGAACTTATTCGCGGGCGCTACTTGGAAAATGATACGATTTCCGTAAAGAAAGCAGAAGAATTGGATCGCATGCTGGCGAAGTACTTGCTGCTTGCCGAGGCAAACGGAGAAAAACGCGGTCTGTCCGCGCGGCATCCGCATCTTCATTGGCTGCTGAATGTGGCAAGTTTTGAGATGGAGCGCGCATTGGTTTCTCCCGTCCGCGATGATGCGCTGGCGGAGGCCATGTATCAAACCGTACGCCACAGGATTGATTTCGTGCGCTCGTCATTTACCGAGCAGGAACAGGACATCCAGGTGCTTCTGGCACTGTACCGTGCGCTGTTTAAGGCGGATCATGCCCTGCTGCGCTGGCAGCTTTTCGTACGCTACTATCCGGACTGGAAGATCGTAACACCTGCGCAAGTATCCTCGCTCGGTATTCCGCTTACGCTCATCCATGATACCATTGAAGGGCATATTACCCATCCTTTGGGTTTTGATCTCCAGCGCAAGCTGCATCGTCCCGCTGTCTACTTTACCATTCTGCGACACATCCTTTTACGGAAACCCGAACGCAATGCACAACTGTTGCATGATCAGCAATTCTTAAACGATGAAGTACGGAGCGTCTGCGCCGAGCGCTATAAAGATGCGCAAGTGGTATTGCGTCGTTCCGCGCGGCGCGCGATCATCTACATTTTTGTTACCAAAATACTCTTGGCGCTCGCTTTGGAGATTCCCTACGACTACTATCTGTACGGAGAGATAAAAATGACTGCGCTCGGGATAAATACGCTCTTCCATCCCCTGCTCATGTTCTTCATTGCGGTTTTCATACAACTGCCAAACGAAAAAAATACCACGATCATTCAAAAAGGCGTTATGCGTATTGTGCATGGGCAGGCATTGGATGTCATGCGTTTCAAAAAAGCTCCCACCCGCTCCGTTTTCTCCATTTTTGGCGCAATTTTCTATGGTCTCTATAGCCTGCTATTCGTACTTTCTTTCGGCGTGCTGGTTGTCGCGCTGCGCTACTTTGATTTTTCATTGCTGGGAGGTGTCTTTTTCCTCTTCTTCCTGTCACTCGTCAGTTTCTTCGGCTTGCGTATTCGTCAAAGCGCCAAGAGACTTGTGGTGGTTGAACGCAGCGGAAATTTTCTCACATTCCTCTTTGACGCGCTGACTCTGCCTATTGTGCGCGCGGGAAGGTGGCTATCGGTAAATTTTGCGCGCGTCAATATTTTCATCTTCATTTTTGATTTCATCATTGAGGCACCTTTTAAAATGCTCGTTGAATTGCTGGAGGAGCTTTTCTCTTTCATTCGGGAAAAGAAGGAGGAAGTCGTGTAGATCAATCTCAAAGCTGCAAATGCCGCCCCACACATCCCGATTTCCAAAGAATTTTCACTACGCAATTTCCTTGCTCCCTGCGAGTCGTGCATTTTTCAGTTCCGTTCGGAACACAAAGCGCGCATGGCTTTCAAACGGAGTCTAAAGGAGCGAGTTTGAGAAAGAGCGCGATGGTCACGCTGGGAATTGACGTGTGTACTGAAAAATGCATTGCAAACAACTTTTTGACTTCTCCTGTAAAAAGGCGTATCATGCATAGAAACGGTGTGTCGGAGTGAACAACTGATTTTCAATGGAGTATCTTCATATACAACGTATGGCACGTGTACCAAAGCCACCATATAATTATATAATATTTGACGTAGAATCAACCCTCTGTTCCATTGAGGGCATGGATTTTTTAGCCGCACAAAAAGGAAGAATGACGGAAGTTGGAGAGTTAACCCGCTCCGCCATGGAGGGGGTCATGCCGTTTGGGGAAAGTTTCCGCAAGCGTATTGAGATCTTGCGGCCTTCACTTGATGAAGTGCGTGCTCTTGGAGATGCATATTTGGCGCATTGCGTTGAAGATGCGAAACCGGTGCTGCAGGCGCTTGAGGCACTTGAAAAAAAAGTATATCTTATCAGCGGGGGGTTTTGGCGTACCATTGGCGTGGTAGCCGATGCATGCAGAATCCCGCGAGCGCATACCTTTGCCTGTCGCCTCTCTTTTCATCGCGATGGTGCCTATAGGGACTATGATCACGGGTCGTTTATTTTTAGCCCCGAAGGCAAACGCGCTCCTTTGCATCATTTGCGCGGTACCAAGGCATACGTGGGAGATGCCGCCACTGATGCAGCAGTGTACGATGACGTGCATCTGCTCATAGGATTTACCGGTGTCGTGCATCGGCAGGTGTTGGCGGAATGCGCGGACGTGTTGGTGACCACGAAAAGTTTGGCACCGGTATTGCACTATCTTTTGAGTACCGAAGAACAATCGTTGCTTGCCGAACAGCGCAAATTCAAATCACTCATGGAAAAATCACGCATGCTTGCCACTTTGCCGTAGTTTGTATCAGCAGGAGCGGTATTTCACACCAGTATTGTTAATCTTTCCCCATGCTCGCAACACTTCATGACCTTTTGCCGCGCGCCCGGAAGAATGGCTACGCCGTCGGAGCTTTTAATATCTCCAATTTGGAATCTGCACAGGCCGTATTAGATGCAGCAGTAGAGTTGCGCGCTCCAGTTATCTTGCAAACCTCGCAGCAAGCGATTGCCTACGCGGGATTATTTGAGCTGGTTGCGCTGGTAACTTCTTTGGCATCTCGCGTGCGCATTCCCGTGGTACTCCACTTTGATCATGGCAGAGATATATCGCTTCTGCGAGCCGCCGCGAAGGCAGGCTATACTTCACTCATGTTTGACGGATCGCGCTTGCCTTTTCGGGAAAATGTCCAAAAAACCAGAATGCTTGCAAAATTTGCCCACGGATTGGGTGTGAGTATTGAAGGTGAGTTGGGCGTTATTGCTGGTCAAGAAGACGGCATACGCGCCCGTGAGCATTTACTCACCGATCCGGACGAAGCACAGCGGTTTGCAGAACTTACGCGCGTTGACGCATTGGCAATTTCCGTTGGATTGGCGCATGGACGTCAAGTTTTGCGTGAACACCTCAATGTTGCGCGTGTCAGGGATATCGGGCGCGCCGTTTCCCTGCCCTTGGTATTGCACGGAGCATCCGAAGGCGTTGCGGATGCGGTGCTGAAAAAATCCATTGCCGCTGGCATTGCAAAAATCAACATTGATACGTCGCTCCGCATCTCCTGCAATACGGCGGCGCGCCGGTTTCTTAAGAAACATCCAAAATCCTATAATCCGAGAGAACTTTTTGGTGCGTGTCGCGATGCCATGCGCATTACGACAGGTCGTTACCTACGTCTTTTCGGATCGGCATATCAAGCGTAACTCTTTACCTATGCTTTATCTCGCATCGGATCACCGCGGTGTCGTACTCAAGCGCAAACTTGCAACATTCTGCGCTCGTGAGGGCATTGTCTTTGAGGATTTGGGCACCCATACGCCAAAGCCGGTTGACTACCCTGATTATGTGAAAAAAGTCGTTGCGCGTATGCGCAAACATCCACGCGCGCAAGGGGTTCTCATTTGCGGCAGCGGTATCGGCATGGTGATCGCGGCAAATAGATATCCATGCATTCGCGCATCCGTTGCGCACACGGTTGCAGAAGCGGTTCGCGGCAAGCGGGAGGACAACACAAATGTATTGGTGTTTGCCGGCGACACAATCCACGCTCACAAAGCGCAAACCATTCTTGCTGCTTGGCGCGCAACACTTTTTGAGAGCGTCAGCCGTCGTACAAGGCGTACACATAAAATGGGGTAAGATTATGGAAAAAATCCGAGAAGTACTTCCCGCCATTCTCACGAGTTCCGCGCGCGTATTTCGATTGACGCTGGAGAAGCTTGCGCCTTTCGCGCCATTCGTGCAGATTGATATTTTGGATAATACACTTGCGGAAGGAAGGACACTTTTGCCACTTGCGCTGAAACGCGAACTTATTTCCTTGCCATGGGAGGCTCATCTCATGGTCGCCAGGCCGCAGAAATACATGAAAGATCTCGCAGCCATGGGTTGCAAGCGTATCATTTTTCATGTGCAGGCCGTTGCGGACGGTTTTGAATTCATTCAGGATATTCGGCGGCGCAACATAGAAGCCGGCATTGCCATGAATCCCGAAGACCCAATTGTGGAACTCGCCGGCTATAGCCAAATAGCCAATACGTTCATGGTCATGGGGGTTGTCCCTGGAAAACAAGGTCAGCGTTTCAATCCCAAAGCGCTCGCAACCGTCGCCGCGCTCAAGAAGCGCTACCCGGGAATCGTAGTTTCGGTTGACGGCGGGGTGCGCAAAACGAATATCCAGGCTATTGCGCGGGCGGGTGCGGATCGTTTTGCCGTCGGATCCGCCATTACGGGTTCACCAAACGCCCAAAGCGCTTACGAAAAATTGTACACACTTGCCAACAGCGTATGACGCTTGCACAATTGCAAAAAATGGCGAATACCTTGCGGCAGGACATCGTCGCCATGCTGGCTGAAGCCGGTTCGGGACATGCGGCTGGATCCCTTGGCATGGCGGATGTATTTACCGCTCTGTATTTCCGCGTGCTGCGGCATGACCCGAAAAATCCAACATGGAGCTATCGTGACCGGCTCATACTCTCTGCGGGACACATTGTACCCGCGCGCTATGCGGCGATGGCGCGCACGGGTTATTTTCCACTTGCGCAACTGCGCACATTGCGCAAGTTTGGCAGCCCCTTGCAGGGACATCCACATCCCGGTAGGCTCAAAGGACTGGAGACCGCATCGGGACCTTTGGGACAAGGTCTCTCGCAAGCAGCAGGTTTAGCGTTGGCGGCGCGCATGGACGGCGCGCGCTGGACAACGTACTGCATCATGGGTGATGGCGAACTGAATGAGGGGCAAATTTGGGAAAGTGCGATGTTTGCCGGCAAGGAACGCCTGGGAAATCTCATCGGTATTGTGGATCGCAACAACATCCAAATTGACGGAAACACCGAACACGTCATGCCGTTAGAACCTCTGCGGGACAAGTGGGAGTCATTCGGCTGGCACGTACTGGAAATTGACGGACATAACCTGGAGATGATTATTGATGCCTGTAATCAGGCAAAGGCCATCTATGAAAAGCCAACACTTATTCTCGCGCATACCATTCCCGGCAAAGGCATTGGGTTCATGGAGCGGGATTTTCGCTGGCATGGGCGATCACCGAAAAAAGGGAATGAGGAGAACCAAGCATTGGAAGAACTCCGATCCCTGCGCGGAACCATTGTCTACGACTGACTTCGCATACTATGCACCTCGCACACCATATTTTTTCTTCTGATGTTACCAAGAAAGCCATAAAAACCGGATTCGGCGAAGGGCTCGTAAAAGCCGCTCAAAAGGACAAGCGCGTGGTCGGCTTGTGTGCGGATGTTACGGCTTCGGTTGCTATGGACCTATTTGCGGCACAATTTCCCGAACGTTTTGTTGAGTGCGGTGTTGCCGAACAGAACATGGCAGGAATCGCATCAGGTTTGGCGCTCGCCGGTAAAATTCCATTCATGGCTTCCTATGCCGCGTTTACTCCCGGGATGAATTGGGGGCAAATCCGGCTTGCGATAAGCCACCAGCGTGTCAATGTAAAGATCATCGGATCTCATGCGGGCTTATCTGCGGGAGCTGATGGCGCAACGCACCAAGCGCTAGAGGATATCGCGCTTACACGGGTGCTGCCAAATATAACGGTCGTCGTGCCGTGTGACGCGGTGGAAACGGAAAAAGCGACACAAATGCTTGCGCGCACGAAAGGTCCCGCATACCTGCGGCTTATGCGCCATGCCACACCCGTCATGACGACCCAAGAAACTCCTTTTACGCTTGGTAAAGCCGAAATATTCCGTAAGGGGAACGACGTAACGCTCATTGCGGCGGGACCTTTGCTCTATGAAGCGCTCGGCGCGGCAGAACTGCTTGCGCAGCGACACGCGGTATCCTTACGCGTTATTAATTGTCACACCATAAAACCGTTGGACGCAGCAACGCTTGTGCAAGCGGCAAGAGAAACGGGTGCACTTGTAACCCTGGAAGAGCATCAAATTGCGGGAGGGCTTGGAAGCGCGGTAGCGGAGCTCGTAAGCTCCTTGCATCCCGTACCGGTTCTGCGCATGGGTGTCAACGATACTTTTGGCGAATCCGGTAAACCGGAGGAATTATTGCAAAAACACGGACTGACGAAGGAAAAAATTGTACAACAGGCACTCAAAGCCCTCCTCATGAAACGTAAAAACACACATTATGTTTGATCTCATTACCGTTGGCGATGCCACCCTTGATACCTTTGTACGTTTGCCGCAAAAGCATACGGTCGTATCTGTTGACCAAGAGGCGCGGATGCTCAATTTGCCGTTCGGCGAGAAAATACCCGTTGACCATTTTAGCCAGTCTGCGGGTGGTAATGCGGTCAACGTGGCAACTGCCACGGCAAAACTTGGCATGAAAACCGCCATTTTTACCGTTCTTGGATCCGGACTTTCTGGCAAAGTCGTACACGATGACTTGATACGCGCAAATGTTGCTGAATCCTATATCGTACACGATAGAAAGACACGAACCAACAACTCCATACTGCTCAATTATAGGGGCGAGCGTACTGTCCTCTCCTATCACGTGGAGCGAAGCTATCTCTTACCAAAACTCAAACCAACCACGTGGGTCTATCTTACCTCGGCTTCAGCAAAGGGATTTGCGCGCCTTGCAAAAGATACGGTGGTACAGGCAGGTTATCTCAACGCAAAACTCGCTTTCAACCCGGGTTCGCAGCAGATTGCAAAGGGTATCAAAGAACTTGCGTCTGTGCTTGCGGCATCCGAAGTTCTCTTTATCAATCGCCAGGAAGCCGAGCGATTAGTGGGGAAAAAACCAAAGGACTTGCTGCTCACCAAAGCCTTTATCCGCTATGGAGCAAAAATAGTCGTAATTACGGATGGCACAAGGGGTACGTTGCTCTGTGATGGAGAGAAGTTTTTTCATTGTGGGGCGTACAAGGTAAAAACTATCGCGCAAACTGGCGCGGGTGATGCCCATGCGGCGGGATTCATTGCCGCCCTTGCGCGGGGACTTACGTACACTGACGCGCTTCATTGGGGAGCCGCGAATGCGGCATCCGTCGTGCAAAAAATCGGCACGCAGGAAGGGTTGCTCAATGCGCGTGCTATGGAGCATTTTTTCCGCACCCATAGTATGCCAAACGTGAGGCAATTGTTATACGGATAGCATTTCTTTTTGGGTAAACTATTCGGGTTGCCGCCCGTTTTTTTATGTCCAAACGCTCTTGTTATCTCCTAACACCTCTCTCATGAATGGAGGGACTTGCGCTGCGGGCTGCGTGAGTGAGTTATCCACTGGACAACACAATATCTTGTGGTATACTCGTTGTGGACACCACTATATCTAGTGGTGTACGCATATAGCAAAGCATATGGTTTACCCCCCCCTCTAACCATTTTCCCTATGATACCAGGGCAGGAAAAACAGCTCATAGATGAAAAAACATTACGGTGGTTTGGCGGCGATGAGTTGCGGGCGCGCGTCTTTCAGGAAAAGTATGCTCTCAAGGACATGCAGGGAGACCGCGTAGAGTCGCTGCCGTCGGAAATGTGGCGGCGCGTTGCGCACGAAATCGCCACAGCGGAAGGGTCTCCGGAGAAACAGCGCGAATGGGAAGAGAATTTTTACTGGCTTTTGGAAGATTTTCGTTTTGTGCCGGGGGGAAGAATCCTTTTTGGTGCCGGACAGCAACGAAAGACGACACTTCTCAATTGTTACGTAATCCCGATGAAGAAGGATTCTATTGAGAGTATTTTTGATTGGTGCAAAGAGGCGGCACGCACCTATAGCTATGGCGGGGGTGTGGGAGGCGATATTGGCATCTTGCGGCCGAAAGGCGCACCGGTCAACAATTCAGCCATTGTCTCAACCGGATCGGTTTCCTTTATGGATTTGATGTCCATTACCACCGGTACCATAGGGCAGTCCGGCAGGCGCGGCGCGCTCATGATTACGATGCCGGTGGATCATCCGGATATTGAGGATTTTATCAAGGTGAAGCGCAATCTGGATAAGGTGCGGTACGCCAACATATCGGTGCGGATAACGGATGAGTTCATGGAAGCGGTGGAAAACGACAGGGATTTTGAATTGAAATTTATAAACGAAAAAGTTGATGTGCGTAAAACCGTTCGCGCTCGGGATCTGTGGACCATGCTCGTGGAATCGGCGCACGGCCACGCGGAGCCGGGGCTCTTATTCTGGAGCCAGATGGAGAAGTATTCCACTACCCAGTATAATGGCATGGAGATACTCTCCACCAACCCTTGTGCGGAAATTCCACTGGATCCATACGGCTGCTGTTGCCTTGGCAGCGTCAATTTGGCGCGGTTTATCCAGCACCCGTTTTCTGACACCTCGGGTATGGATTGGGATCGGCTGGAAAAAGCACTGCGGTTTGGTACAAGGTTTTTGGATAACGTACTCACCTACAATGATGAGAAACACGCTTTAGAAGAGCAGAAGCTCGCTTCACGACGCTCGCGGCGCATCGGCGTTGGGTTTATGGGGCTTGGTGACATGCTCATACAGCTGAAAATGCGGTATGACACCGAAGAGGCAATAGCATTTGTGGATACGCTGTTTGACTGGATGAAGAACATCGTATACGACGAGAGTGTTAATCTTGCTATTGAAAAAGGCACGTTTACGGCGTGGGATAAGGAGAAGCATTTGGCGCAGCCGTTTCTGCGGGAGCGCGTGCATCCGAAAATTGTTGCCCGGATTAACGAACATGGTCTGCGCAATGCCGCGCTTTTGACCATACCGCCAACCGGATCCATTGCGACGCTTGCGGGTACCACATCTGGAGTAGAGCCAATTTTCGCCCTATCCTACACACGCAGATCCGAATCGCTCTCGCAGGAATTTTTCAAGGTATACCATACGCTCGTTAAACAGTATATGGAGCAGGAGGGGTTGGAGGACGAGGAGCAGCTACCGGATTTTTTTGTAACCTCGCACCAAATCAATCCCTACTTACGCGTGAAAATGCAGGCGACCATGCAGAAGCACATCGATCATGCCATATCTTCTACCATCAATCTTCCGGAAGACATCAGCATGGAGGAAGTAAAAAATATCTATTTTCAGGCATGGAAGCTTGGTTGCAAGGGTATGACGGTCTATCGCGAGGGATCGCGCGAGGGCATTCTCATTACTGACAAGAAAGACAAGAAAAAGATAACCACGCACGAACAAGCAATTGCGCAAAACGTACCTCTCCCACAAAGCGCAACAACACCCGCGCCGTTTATTGTGGAAGCTCCAGATGCAGAAAAATCTTTGTCGGATAACGGGATAATCTCTCCCGAGGATTCCTTTGATCGTGATGACCATTTGTTGCTCACTGGCAAGACCGCAAAGTTTAAAATGCAGCAGGGCAGTATCTACATTACGGCAAATCACAACAACCGATCGGATAAATTGCAGGAGGTGTTTGTAACCATCGGCAAATCGGGAAGCGAAGAAAAAGCGTATGCGGACGCTTTGGGGAGACTTATCAGCCTATATCTGCAGCACGGTGGCTCCACCCCTGAAGTCATAAAAACGCTCAAAGGTATTAAGGGAAGATATAACAGCTGGTATCAGGGACGGCAACTCCATTCGGTGCCGGATGCGGTGGCAAAAGCGCTGGAGTTGTTTAACCAAAGTTCCGCGCTTGCGTCTGTGCGCGAAGCGGCGAACTTTGAAGTATGTCCGCAATGTGATGCGCAAAGCATGATTAATGAGAACGGCTGCTACCACTGCAAGAGCTGCGGATACACCAAGTGCGAATAAGGTCTATAGCCATAGGCATCTTCTTCATCCAAAAAAATCTTGTCGTGCCTTAACAGAAACAAAATTTACAAATGTTGCGGGACGCCGCAATGAAACAGAAATTCCCTGCGCCCCTCCCAAAAAGAGGGGCGTTGTGGGAAAACAAAAAAGGACTTGAAGCCAGCAAGTCCACGTTGAACAAATTGTCAAAGTGTGCTGTCTAATGATGTCTAAGTGCCTGCATGATACTGATTTTGAATTTTCATCCATTTAAGTCCGTCTCGCAGCTCCTTCTTGCGGCATTCCGCGGCGAGTTGTTGCGGACTTAGTCACATAATCTTATTGCCAGCTAATGCATCGTTCCCGTCCACGAGTCCAAAATGGCTTGCGAGCATGTTGCACGCTTTTTTCAAGAATTTGCATTGCTTCCAGCGATCAGGTATATTGGAAGATTTGGCGCGTTGCCGCTTGAAAAACAACCATTGAGAATGTGCAACTGACCACAAAAGGAAATACTTGGGAGTCGCATTACCACGAAATTTTCCATGATGGCGTATTTACCGTAATCGTACCCGGTGTCAAATGCTTCCGCGGAACATTTATCGCAAAACGGTCCACCGTACGCAATCGCATTCTGTACCGATTGCTCGTAGACGATACGGGAGAGATCTTCGGGAGCGTCTATGCCGCAAAAAGTCATTAAACTTTCTTCCGAAAGTTCGTATCCTTTTTCATACCTCTCATGGTAGTGAATGACACCGCTTTCGTTTTCTTCAAGCCACATGCAGAAGAGAGGTGTTAATTCCACGAATGTACCCTTTCAATGAACGGGGTGCATAAACAAAAAAGGTTAGACGTGGTATAGCACATGTATATTGATTTCTCAACAACTTCATGATAAAAAATGGCTTATGAAAATTTACACTAAAACCGGAGACAGGGGAGAGACGGGACTTACCGACGGGAAGCGCGTGTCCAAGCGCAGCTGCACGATTGAGGCGATAGGTTCGGTTGATGAATTGAATGCCACATTGGGCATTGCGGCGGTAGAAGCAAAAACTCTTCCTGATGCTGCGCATCTTATACAACATATCCAAAACGACTGCTTTGTACTTGGCGCGGATTTGGCGGCGCCGATGGATGGTGCGGGCAATACGCCGCGCATTACCCAAGCACACCTTACATTTCTGGAAAACCGTATTGACGAGCTTGATCAAGACATACCGGAACTCAAACACTTCATTCTTCCCGGGGGTAGTATACTTGGCGCGCAGATGCACTTGGCGCGTGCGGTGTGCCGCCGCGCGGAGCGTGCGGTTGTGGCGTTTGAAAAAGAAGATCGTATCAATTCGCTTGCCAAGCAGTATCTCAACCGGCTCTCGGACTTGCTTTTTACGCTCGCACGTTGGGTTAATGGGAAAGAGGGGGCTAGGGAAGAGAAGTGGCATAGTTAGAAAAGAAAAAACGGCAGGGTTGTGTACCATGCCGTACTACTTCTAACCTCTATTACACCAGTAGAAGTTAGAAACATTTTTGCCAAATCCTCTCCGCCAGAGCACTAACATATCTGGCGGCGTATCTTTGCTCATACTCCAGTCCAACAATCACATGTTGGACTCCCCACCTTCTTTCGCAACATCTACAGTGCAGCTCACGCCACCGAATGCCTGATGGCAAAAGCGACACTATTGTACATTCTCCCTCCTCCATATACACCCTCCTGCGTTTGCAGTTCGGACATCGGTACCTTGTCCGCACTGCACGCGTGGTGCTATACCAGGACAGCACCACGCCAAAAAATGCCCATACATTGAGCATTATGCTCAATGAAAACTCATAAAATTTTTCATTAGATTTCCACTCTCCACGCGGGGTTGGGGGTCGGTTACAATTCTAAAGAGCAGTAAAACGACTACTATTATAGTACATTTTTTGCAATAAGTCAACACCACCCATGGTATGCCATTGGTGGTGGTTAGGTTACAAGTTTTTTATTTTCGCGTACTTTGCCTTCCTGTGCTTACGGTACATTCTTGAATAGCGGCAAGCCGTTAGCCGGACTTACGGGAACATAAAACGTTCCCGGCTTATCTTTCAACTGTTGGATGTAGAGGTAGTTCAGATACCGATCGGTCAAGCTTTCATTGATAGTTTTTTGCGCATCACGCTGCCCCTCGGCTTCAATGCGCTTGCGGTCAGCTTCCTTCTTTTCTTTATCAAGGATAAAGTCGTAGCGTTCGGATTCCTGTTCCGCGGTCAGTTTGCTTTGAATGCTTTCAGCAAGCTTGGGAGGCAAAATTACATTGCGTAGCAGAACGTTTTCCACAACAAAGCCACGCTCCTCCAAGGCGATATCCAGTTGAGAAAGTATTTGCTGTGCCGCCTCATCTCGCTTCTCGGAATATATATCCTTTGCCTCATATCCCGCTATCACTTCGCGAATGGCAGCTCGGATGGACGGACGGATAATCTTTTCTTCATAGTTTGTACCAAGATTTTTAAACACGTCTGATGCGCTCATTTCCTGCAAACGGTAAAATATCGTAAGATCCAGGGTTACGGTTAAACCCTCTTTGGTGAGCGCATCTATGGCATCGCTTTGGGATCGATTGCCTTCGCCCTGCGCGATGCTCATGGTGTATCCTTCGGTACGGACGCTCATCAGGGTTATACGCGCAAAGGGGTTGATGAGGTGTATGCCGGAGGATAATTCTTCATCGCGTACCTTGCCGAACAGGTGGTACACGCCGGTTGCGCCCGCAGGCACAATGACGATGGAGTTGACGAGTATGAGTCCCAGGACAACCAGTCCCAAAACCCAGCGCACAATTTTGCCTGGATGCATAGGTATAGTGTGTAAGAAAGTAAAGTTTTTTGAAGATGCAGGAATGTTGATAAACTTGGTGTCTTTTGATCGCTCGTCCAAGAGTTTGCGTATGTGCGGCCAGAAACGCGAGGCTGCAATACCCAAGATGAGCAGTACCATAAAAACTTGAGGAAACTTGAGCAGCACGATAAAGAGAGCGATGAAAAATAGTGGCGCAAGTTTGCTCAAATGACGCAGATGGGGTGGTAGTGCAAATGGCTGCATAGGTAGGGTAACTATAGTCGGGATAAGGGGAAAAAGCAAGAAAATATATCAGTCCACGTCATTTTGGACAAGTATCCATGGGTTATTAAGTAATCCACATGGACGTCCGGGATAATTCCAGTAATGAATAATCCATTGTTGTAAATATACTCCAAAATTAGACCTCCTATTTTTGACCGACGAATCAATAAAATCCCGTCCGCAAACAGCGGACGGGATTCATGTTTGAAAAGATTTCCCTTTCCAATTTCGGAATTACATTTCCAATTTTGATTCACCGGATCCCGTATCATCTTTGTGATCCTCGGGCATCATAGATTCTTCTTTTGGAGTCTGCTCTTTCATGGGCTTAGCCATTCCACCCTCTTTTTTGTGTTCATCTTTCGTATGCTCGGTTTTGACATGGCAGGTGTTGACCCCCATCATCTTATTGACCGGACACCAACTTACTCCTGCAGTTAGGAACATTGCCAATGAGAGCAGTAACCACAACGGGCTATAGGCGGAAGCGAGCCATAAACCGATAATGCCGATAACTACACGAACAATTTTATCGGTGACACCAACATTGCAAGACATTTTCATAGCATTTCACCTCCTTTCCGAAGCATTTTTGTGTATACAACACTATATGATACACTGAAAGTATAACAAAAATAAGGTTAAAATGCCAGTAAGGTTGTCAACAGGCTTATGCTTGATGACCAAACTTTCTTAAAAGTAGCAGGCATGCGTTACATACCCTAAAACAGCGTTGGCATAATCATGAAAACACAGTTTGGCAAGGAATATATTGCTATACCAGCTTGACACATATTCTCTTGGGTTTATAATAGTGAAGTAATAATTTTTCTTATGTTGGAGGTCAACAACATCTCAAAAAATTTCGGTACGACACAGGCGATAGCCGATCTCTCTTTTTCCATAGGGAAAGGAGAGGTTGTCGGTTTGTTGGGTCCGAACGGTGCCGGAAAAACGACCACCATGCGCATACTCGCCAATTACTATGAGCCGGACGGAGGCACGGTTACGCTTGACGGTGTTGCGATGAGCGAAAATCCGCTGTATGCCAAACGGCGCATCGGCTACCTGCCGGAGAACAATCCACTGTATCCTGAAATGTCAGTTATGGAATACCTCACGTTTTCGGCTCGTACGCACGGTGTTTCCAAATCCGTACTGCGTAAGGCGCTTGATCGTGCCGTTTCTCTTACCTCGCTTGAAGGGGTTGTCTATAAGCCGATTGTGGAACTTTCCAAGGGTTACCGCCAGCGCACAGGCCTAGCTGCCGCGATTTTGCACGAACCGGACTTACTCATTTTGGATGAGCCGACCGAGGGGCTGGATCCCAATCAACGGTTGGAGATTCGGGATCTTTTACATCGTTTGGGTCGTGACCATACCGTACTCTTGAGCACGCACGTACTCTCCGAGGTGCAACATACTTGCGATCGGCTGATCATCATCAATGCAGGGAAACTCGCCGCCGAAGGTAGTGTTGATACTCTTTTGGCAAGCGGCGGTGAGCGGCAACGCATTGCCGTTGAAGTTGAAGGCGCTAATGTCCGCAACGGCATGATATCGCTGGGAAGGGTGCGTGTGGCGAGTTATGAAGTACATCACCACAGAAAGCAACTGGTGCTTGAAGTTGTTGGTGAAGGGGACCTGCGACCCGCTATCTTTCGTCTTGCAAAAGAACGCGGCTGGACGCTGTGGGAATTGCGGCACGAGCGCAAAGGTCTTGAAGATGTCTTTACCCGACTTACACAAACTACCGTATGAAATCACCTTGGTACACGCTCGTAAAAAAAGAATGGCGTACGTTTGTAGATCATCCGACCGCGTATGTGCTGTTAGTCGTGTTTCTCGCGGCAAACTTTTTCTTCTTTTTCCGTACGGCGCTTTTAAACGGCGAGGCATCCATGCGGCCACTGTTTGATTTACTGCCATGGTTTCTCATGTTCTTTGTTCCTGCGGTTACCATGCGTGCGGTTGCCGAGGAAGAAAAAGAAGGAACATGGGAACTCCTCACGACGCAGCCGGTGCGACTCGGGGAAATACTCGGTGCAAAAATACTTGGCTGCTGGCTTTTTGTTGCATCAGCTATTCTCCTGACTTTTCCCGCAGTTATCGGCATTGCGCGCGGAGGCGCCCTGGACTTGGGGGTGGTGTTCGGGCAGTATCTCGGGGCGCTTTCTATGGCGGCAGGGCTTACCGCAGTGGGCGTCTTTGCGTCTGCGGTCACCAAACATCAGGTGATCGCATTCATCGTCGGTATCGGGGTCGCGTTTTTTCTCGTCATTGCGGGATTTCCCGTCGTAACGCTCTCCTTGCCGTATCCTCTGAATGTCGGCTTCCAGCACCTAAGTATTCTCACACACTTTCAGAATATGGCGCGAGGCGTTCTGGACGTACGCGACCTCGTGTATTTTGTGTCGCTTATTGCCGTTTTTGCGTTCGCAACGTATTTGCTGCTGGAGCGCAAGCGCGTGCCACGGACAAGCGCATCCTACCTGCGGCTGAAAGTGGGAACGGCAATTGTGGTCGCGCTCGCGATAGCCATCAATCTTACAGGTGGATTCATACCTGGGCGGTTTGATTTTACCGATGCAAAAATATACACGCTCACGGATGCGACGAAGCAAACTGTCGCGCATCTGCCTGACGTCGTGACGCTGACGCTCTACGTTTCTCAAAAACTTCCCGCACAAGTTGCACTCACTGCGCGCGACGTGCGGGATCTTTTGAACGACTACGAGCGCGCGGGATGGAATGCTCTCCGTGTGGAGGTGACGACGCTGGATGGCAGTGAAGCGGCGGCGCAACGAGCGCAGGAAGCCGGCATTGCGCCGGTGCGCTTCAATGTTATTCAGCAGGATGCATACCAGGTGCAGCAAGGTTTTTTGGGCTTGACCATATCGTATCTTGATCAGCATGAAGTGATTCCGTTCATCCAGCAAACGGGAGACTTGGAGTACCAGATAACGCGCACCATCCACCGACTGACGACTGCTGATAGAAAGACAGTTGCTTTTTTGCAGGGACATGGAGAAAAGTCGCTGTATCAGGATCTTGGCGCGCTGCAACAAGAGCTCTCAAAACAGTATACGGTGGAACCGCTCACCTTGAGCGACACGAGTACCACTATACCGGATGATGTAGATGTCGTCGTGATCGTGGGCGCTACACAGACTTTGAGCGATGCCGACAAGATAGCGCTTGAGGCGTTTCTCTCCCGCGGCGGTAGCCTGTTTTTGGCGGCATCCGCCGTAACAGTTGAACCCACAACATTTCAGGCATTTGCTACCCAAAGCAACGCAGGTGCGATCGCGCAGGCATTGGGTGTTACGATCAATAGCGACCTGGTCATGGACTACCAGTCAAATGAGCGTGTTTCATTCGGCGGCGGTTTCGTCAGCTTTATCCTGCCCTATCCGCTCTGGCCGCGTGCCCTAGCTGTTGCCGAGCAGGAGCTGTTGGGTAACCTTACATCAATCGCGCTCCCTTGGACGAGTTCACTCGCGCTTGCCGCAAGCGATGACACGCGCACCATTAAACCATTATTCACGACCACGCCGTACGCGAGCGTGCAATCGGGAGGCGCGTATGTATTGGATCCGCAAAAACTTCCCCAGCCGGTTGACGATCAGTTCCGCACACTGCCGCTCGCCGCGTTAGTTGAAGGAACGCTGGTTTCTGGTGGGGTGCAAGGGCGCGCGATTGTGGTGGGGTCGGCTGAATTTTTGGGTGGTCAATTTGTGCAGAATGACCCACAAGGCGTCGCGTTCGTGCTCAATAGTATTGATTGGCTAGCGCAGGATGCCTCACTCGCCGGTTTGCGCGCGCGACAAGTGCAGCAGCGCAATCTTCTCTATCAGTCAGATGTCGAACGCCAGATCGTCAAGTATGTCAATTTTGTGGGCGTGCCGTTTGTGATCGCGCTTGGCGGCATGTTGCACCTCTTTCGGAGGCGGCAGAAGACTCGTCGCATCTACACCTCATCCTATGAAAACTAACACACTGGTTACACTGCTCGTGCTGCTTGCGCTTGTTATCGGGGGCTATGCGCTCACAACCTTCTTGCGGGATAAAGAGGTATCGGTGCCGAAAGGAGATTTTCCTCCCGCAAGGCTTTTGGAAGCGGAAATTGATCGTATAGACATCACCTCACCCGCTGGAAGTCTCATTTTGGACAAAACGGCGCAAGGGTGGACGGTGGACGGTTTTGCCGTTGCGAGTGATACTTTGGAGAGTTTTTGGACCGCACTCAAGGGAAGCGCTGTCCGCGCTGTTGTGGCTCGTAATCCGGATAATCATGCAACTTTCGCTGTTGACGATGCCACAGGCAAGCGCGTGACGTTTTGGAGCGGTAGTGATAAGCGTGCCGAAGTTATCGTAGGTAAGGCAGCGGATATCGGTGGCACGTACGCACGTCTATCGGAATCCAATGACGTGTTGGATGTGGCAGGAAATCTCTCCTCGGCGGTTGTGACGGCGCGGGACGACTGGCGTGATAAAGCGATACTCACTCTGGACGGTTCCACAATCGCGCGCATGGAACTGACGCAAGAAACCAAAAAAATACCGCTTAGCAAGAAAGATGCGGTATGGGTGTTCTCCGACCGTGATGATCAAGCCGTCAACCAAACCAATATTGCCGCATTCATTTCCGCCGTAGTGTCGCTGCGTGCGGACGGATTCCGCGCGGCAGACAGTGCCGAAGTGCTCAAACCAACCTACTTCATAGAACTCTTCGGGTCTGATAATGTGCCACACGCAACTCTCTCCTTAACGCAACGGGAAAATGGAGGCGCGTTTGTTGAACGGATTGATACGGATACGGTATTTACTATTTCGGCGGCAGTTGCGCAGCAGCTCATCAAACAACGGGCTGATTTTATGGCGGAAACCTAGGGGCGTGTATGCGGCAACCCTATCTCAAGAAGATGCGCACGATCGGCGCTTCTGCCGTCTGCATGGTAGACGGAAATTACGTGCGGAGCCACCTCAACAGGGAATTTTGTAATTTTGGTCAGCATTGCAATTTTTCCTTCATACCAAAAAATGAGCTTTGGGTTGAAAAAGAATCCGCCCCGGGTGAGGCGTTATTTTATTGATTACATGCTTGCAGAGCGGCGCTTTCGCGAGGAGGGGCTCACCGAAGAAGCGGCACGCGAGAAAGCCAGCCGTATAGAGACGCGTGAGCGCAGGAAGATTTTTTTACGCACGCGAAAAAAACAGGTGTTGCTACAAAAAAAGAAATTTTAGAAAAGGTGCATAAAAAACGTTTCGCGCCGTACGCAAGTGATTTTCTTACCATCTGGATCGTTGATGGCGAAATGGTTCGCACGTTGCGTTTCATAGATTTTACCGAGGGAGGACACGATGCGGTCTATCCTTTCATGCCAAAAAACGAAGTCTGGATAGATGACGATATTAAGGAAAGCGAACGGAAGTTCGTGTTGCTGCACGAGCTGCGTGAGCGCAACTTGATGTGTCAGGGATGGGAGTACGATCCGCATGACGGGAGAGTAATGACCCGCCACACGCACGCGCAACCCATACACCGCTCTGCGCACTACTCGGCATCGCAGGTTGAATATTTCTGCCGCGTACACCCCGATCATCTGGAGAAAAAATTGCAACATGAATTGCATATTGCGCGTACACTTCCTTTGTAGCGGTTTGTAGGAGCAAGGACCTCTATGCTATACTGAAAGCGTAACCTCTTTTATATTCCTATGCCTCACGTCGCGACATCACCTTTAGCGTCGGAACCTCACTACCGTGTTTTTGCAAGCTGGCAATTTCCCGAATTTACCATTCCCTATCGCGGGAGATGGTGGTATGCGGGTGCGGTAGCGATTGGCGGTGGGTTGTTCGCACTGGCGCTTTTGCATGGCGGGTACCTGTTTGCGTTCTTGCTGATATTGTTTGCCATTATCTACGTGCTCCATCATTTTCACGAACCTCTGCCGGTGCAATTTTCACTTACCGATCTTGGTATCGTGGTCGGCAACCGGTTCTATACGTATACGGACATAGAGAAGTTCTGGATTATTTACCAGCCACCAGAAACCAAGAATCTGTATGTGGAGTTGAAATCACTCTTTCATCCGCATTTCACCATACCCTTGGAAAAGGAAAATCCGCTCCGTATTCGCGAATATATGCGGAGGTACGTGGCGGAGGATTTGGAACAGGATCAGGAGCCGCTTGTTGACACACTGACACGATTACTCAAAATATAAGGGATTGTAAAAATGGCAGAGGTGTGTTATAACACACCTGCTCGTGTTTTATGCGCTCGTAGCTCAGTTGGATAGAGCATCAGCTTGCGGAGCTGGGGGTCGCAGGTTCAAATCCTGCCGGGCGCACCAGAACAGAACTTAACGGCTTTTTCAAAGCCAGAATGCGGGACGCGCTTCGCGCGTCCCGCATTTCTGCTTCAAAAAAACCTTTGAGTTCCCTTCTGGTGTTTCTATTGTACCAAACTCACACCTATTTTCAAAACAAATGATGTGGCACGCTCCGCGTGCGTGGTGGCTTGAAACTAAATCGTACGCTCCACGAAAGCCCCGCCACCGCCTCGCTTCACTCGGTAACCCCAAAAAGAAAAAATGTTCCTTACTCTTTTGATTTTCGCGGGGGTGGATTTTTTCTAAAATGGAAAGGACATTTTTCTTTTTGGGGTTCTGCCCTCCAAGTATTCGGGCAGTGTGGCGGGGCGAAATGCGGAACTCGGACGGCGCGGGAGGAGGGGTTTGAGGGGAGTAATCCCGCGCAGTCCTCGCTTGGGCTGACGAATTTTTCGGCGGATAAAATGAGACTTTTATTTATTGAGCTTATCACCCCATTTTCGCATCTGTTCCAAAATGAGCCTAAGCTCGTGTCCTTTTTGGGTAAGGCTGTATTCTACATGCAATGGGACTTCAGGAAAAACCTTTCTTTCTATTATTCCATATTTCTCTAATTCAACAAGCCTCGCCGAAAGAGTGCGCGGGCTGATTTCAAAAAGAGAACGCGCAAGTTCCCCAAAACGCTTCTTACCATTCAATAAGTCTCTGATAATAAGTATCGCCCATTTTTTACCAATAACATTAAGCGTGCTTTCAATGGGACAAATGAGAGATTTTTTCTTATATTTTGTCATATCTCTATACTATACTATTTGTAACTACTTTACAATGTAAAGTGTATAACTTAATATAGATAAGGTCGAGGGTGGTAACCTTATAGCCAGTTAAAGAATAACAAACTAGAAGGTAAAAAAATATGACAGACAAACTCTATAAAGTCGGAGACAAAGTCCCGCAAGCGGGCAGGTATCAGTGTATCGTCTGCGGATTGATTCTTGAATTTCTACCCCAGCACATTGAGAAGGGTGTAGTCTTCAATTCTTGTCCGCTGTGTTTTGCCGGTACTGATAAAGGTCCAAAGAAACCGGATGAAGATATCTGGAAGTTTATTGCTTAAAAAATGAATTGGCTGAAAGAGTCTCTCACGACAGACCGCGAGGGACTCTTTTATCATTATGAGATGAATTGAGTAGTTATGAATATCGAAACACTACAAATTCCTATTATTGAACAAAAAATTATCACTGAAAAAACCTGTGAGGTTTCCTTTAATTTGTCTGGGAAAAAGTTTGAGTTTTTAGCGGGACAATATATTCGGGTTAGCGTATCAAAACTTTTTTATTCTGATCCAAAAGGAACATCGCGTGTTTTTTCAATTGCTTCTTCACCAAATGATAAAAATAAAATTTCAATAGCATTTCGCGATTCTGGAAGCGGTTTCAAACGGACACTGATGGAATTGCCACTTAGTTCTCTTGTTGACATAGAAGGTCCTTTTGGATATTTTATGCTTCCAAAAGATACTTCTCATCCTTTAGTTTTTATTGCTGGCGGCATTGGTATTACGCCACTCTTGAGCATGATTCGTTTTGCTACCGAGAAAAAACTTACACACCAAATAACTCTGCTTTATGCTAACAGAAACACGGAAAGCGCCGCGTATCTTGAAGAATTAACAACAATAGCCAAACAAAACCCGCGCTTTTTATTAAAAAATCAGTTTGGACGCATTGATGCGGATTTCATACGACAAGCTATTAAAAATCTTGATGAACCGGTTTGGTATATTGTTGGGCTTCCGACTATGGTCGCTGATATGCGTAGTCTACTTTCGCAGTTAGGTGTGAGTGAAGCAAAAGTTTATTTTGAGGATTTTACTGGTTACTGACTTCAATAGCTGGTGGGCCATTTTATCCGCCGAAAAATTCGTCAGCCCAAGCGAGGACTGCGCGGGATTACTCCCCTCAAACCCCTCCTCCCGCGCCGTCCGAGTTCCGCATTTCGCCCCGCCACACTGCCCGAATACTTGGAGGGCAGAACCCCAAAAAGAAAAATGTCCTTTCCATTTTAGAAAAAATCCACCCCCGCGAAAATCAAAAGAGTAAGGAACATTTTTTCTTTTTGGGGTTACCGAGTGAAGCGAGGCGGTGGCGGGGCTTTCGTGGAGCGTACGATTTAGTTTCAAGTCACCACGCACGCGGAGCGTGCCACATCATTTGTTTTGAAAATAGGTGTGAGTTTGGTACAATAGAAACACCAAATTGGACTTCGTGATTTTTTGTCGGGGGAAGCAGAGGTTTGCTCGCCCCGCCGTTTGATTTTACCGCCCAATTCCTTGCGAGCCGCGCCATTTCGCCGCCGCAGGCGGCGAGAACCCCCGCGAAAAATCCGAAAGGCGGCGGAGCCACACCGCTGAAAACCGCAAAAGAACCCGGAGAAAAACATCGGCGCGAACCATATTTTAATTTGGTAATTAGGGCGTTTCGTAACCAAGAGCATGGTATAATTTCGCTTGGTTATGCAGAAAAAGAACGTTTTCAATTGTGCGGCCAACTTTTTACGGGGCAGAAAGTGTATTTTCTGCGGTTCGTTCAAGGTCTCGAAGACGGGTCGAGGATATGTCCGGTGCAGGAACAAGAGCTGTGGAAAACAAAAGTCGCTGAAGCGAATCAGAACGGAGATCGCCATCGTACAAGGGTTCTATCAACAGCAACCGGCCTACCGCCTCTCGCATGATTTTGGCCTGGACTACAAGACGATTACGCGCGTCTATCAGAAACTCCGAGAAGCGATCTACCATGTGGCCGAGCTTGAGGGTGGCAAACTGAGCGGCGAGATCGAGATGGACGAGAGCTATTTTGGCGGCAGACGCAAAGGCAAGCGCGGACGTGGAGCAAAACCGGTAAAAACATTGTTTTTGGGCTTCTGGAGAGGGATGGCAAGGTCTACACAAGGGTCGTGGAGCATGTGTCCAAGGAGGAACTCATGACTGTCATTCGGAAGAAAACGAGAAAGGGCTCGGTCTACTACATCGACACCTTCCGAAGCTACAACTCGTTGAAGCGGCTGGGCAAACACCACCGCTTGAATCACGGCAAGGCCTTTGCCTATCGCGGAAAGAACCATATCAACGGCATTGAAGGATTTTGGAGTTTTGCCAAACATATTTTGTACAATTACCGCGGGGTTTCCAAATACCATTTTCCGATGTATCTTAAAGAGGTGGAATACCGATACAATCACCGCGACGACAATCTCTTCAAGCTCTTCATGAGCATCTATTTTGGTTACGTTTCGCCCTAATTACCTTAACATATAGTTTCCAAAATTTTATGGATACGAATTTTCCAAACCAAGATGGGACTAACCAATCAAGTCCTTCATCACAAACAGGCTCTCACCAGAAACCAATCCAAGTAGAGAATGTCCAGTACAACGTACGAGTGGGTAAGTTTTTTTCTCGAGTAGGGCTTGCTTTCATTGTCGCCAGCACCTCGCTTATATTTCTTGCACTTGTTTTGGCGTGGGTATTGCATGGAGTCGCTGGACAAATGTTTGGTTTCGCGAACGATGTTGTAACTGAACGCATAATCATACTCATCGCTCTTTCCGTTCCGCTTCTTCCCCTTCATCTCTTTAGCACAAAGCGTCTCAAAAAACTTATCGAGAATCCAGTTAACCTAGAAGATATAATCTTCAAAAAACACCTACGAAAAGCACTTTGGGGAGAAATAGTCATTGGTGTGTTTTATATTTCATATGGTATCTATAAAGGGCTAAGTGTAATTTTCCTTGATAAAAGCGGGGGTGCCTCAGAAGCATTTTCGAGCGCTATTTTTTACGGAGGAGCCTTTGCACTTTTAGCGTTGTGGTCATACTCTTTTCAAAAGCTGACTCAACGCTAATATTTGTCCGAATTTGCCGCCAAAGAAAAACTTGAAATTGTCAGCGGTGCGGCTCCACCGCCTGCGCCGAGGCTTAGGCGGGTAGGTGCCGCCTTTCCGAATTTTCTCGGGGGGATTTTTTCGGAAAAATGCGTTCGGACTAATTCAAGAATCCTGCACCAAACTATATTCTCCAATCTACGCATATACACCCTTTGCAGGGTGTTTTTTATATGCGGCAGGGGTGTGCTATAGTAGTATTGCGATCATAGCACTATCGCACAAAAACTATGCAACTTACCGATCCCGTTATCACACTCTCACCTATAGCAAAGCGCATGCAGAAACAGCTTGTGAAGCTTGGTATTGGCACAATTGAAGATTTGCTGTTTACCTTTCCGACAAGCTATGAGGACTATACAAAGCGTGTACCGATTTTGGAACTATGCGAAGGAGAGCACGTAACGGTTGCAGGAACGATAGGCGCTCTTACCACGGTGCGTAGCAGGATAAAAAAAATGCTGGTGGTGGAAGCCATGCTCTCTGACGAAACGGGTGCGGTAAAGCTTGTTTGGTTTAATCAGCCGTTTTTGGCAAAGCAGTATCAAGAGGGCGACAGCGTCGCGGTTTCCGGCATGCCGGAGCGCAAGGGTAGGACGTTTATTTTTACGGCACCTATGGTAGAAAAAATTCGTGAAGGAAAAACAAACGTACATACCGGACGCATGCTCCCGTCCTACGCACTCACCGCAGGTTTAACGCATAAGCATATGCGTTTTTTTATTGACTGCGCGAAATCTCTCATACCGGATATTAAGGACTGGCTGCCGGACAAGGAACGTGAGCATGCAAACTTGCCCAAGCTTAAGGACGCGGTCGAAACGCTGCATTATCCGGAAGATACGGAGTCAGTTGAACGCGCGCGGCGGCGCATACAATTTGATGCATTACTACTCCTACAACTTTATCGCTTGCGTCAAAAAAAAGAGCTTCATGCGTTTTCTGCTCCAGCCGTTCCTTTTCAGCAAGAAGCAACCAATCATTTTGTAAAAATGTTGCCTTTTGTACTCACCAGCGCGCAAAAAAAAGCCGCATGGGCCATCATGCGGGATATGGAACAACCGCACCCCATGAACCGTTTACTGGATGGGGATGTTGGGTCGGGGAAAACCGTGGTTGCGGCATTGGCGATACTGCAAGCGGTTCTTGTCGGCAAGCAAGCGGCGATCCTGGCGCCAACCGCGATACTTGCAGAACAGCATTTTGCGACGCTTGTAAAATTGTTTGCACATACAGCGCATCCTCTCGCGCTCGTTACACGGGAACATTGCGCATACGCGCGCCTTGGCATATCAGAGGATGCGCACCTTCGGAAAGCGCAACAGATGATCGCGGACGGGACAGCAGCTATTGCCATTGGCACACACGCATTATTGGAGAAGGGCGTACGATTTCATGAGCTTGCACTTGCCATTATTGACGAGCAGCATCGGTTTGGCGTTGCCCAGAGGAAAGTGCTGCGCGAAAAAATGCACCACACGCAAACACTACCTCATCTCTTGTCCATGACCGCAACACCCATTCCGCGAACGCTCGCGCTTACCGTGTATGGCGATCTCGCGCTCACTGTGCTAGATGAGCTGCCCCAAGGCCGTAAACCCGTTGAAACCTCGCTCGTCGCGCCCAAACAGCGGGAGGACGCCTACGCATTCATGCGACGTGAATTGGATGGCGGCGGACGTGCGTTTGTCGTGTGTCCTCTGATTGACCCATCAGACGTGCTTGGGTCAGCTTCGGTTATGGAAACCTATGAGCGGCTGGGAAACGGCGCATTTTCCGGCTACCCTCTCGGCATGCTGCATGGTCGCATGAAGCAGGAAGAAAAAGAAAGTGTTTTAAAAAAATTCATATCGGGAGAGATTATGGTACTGGTTGCAACGTCAGTGGTTGAGGTCGGGGTAGATATCCAAGAAGCGACGGTTATGATGGTGGAGGGTGCCGAACGGTTTGGCTTGGCGCAGCTCCATCAATTCAGGGGTCGGGTTGGCAGGTCAGACAAGCAAAGCCACTGCTTTCTTTTTACCGACAGTTGGTCGTCCGTAACACGCACGCGTCTTGCCGCGCTTGTCGCAAGTACGAATGGATTCATGTTAGCGCAAAAAGACCTGGAATTGCGAGGTCCGGGGTCATTTGCCGGTGTGGCGCAGTCCGGCTTCTCCGATACACTGGCACAAGGACTGACAAACTCCAAACTAATTGCTGAAACACATAGCATCGCGGATGATATTTTGGAAATACTGGATCGTTACCCGCGCGTTGCCGAAAGAATGCAGGCGTTTGGCAAAAAAGTTCACCTGGAATAACTCAAAACTTATAAACCAGTGACCAATATGCATATATGACAGGCGATCTCGTACAGTATGTTTATCTGATTAAGCATTATTGACAGGAATTTGGTATTTTGCTATAATCTTTCCAATACCTCGATCCTTCTGGGAGAGGGAGGAGGGATTCCACAGGGAGGTACCATGGAGCCAACAACAACTTCACCCGCAGTACAACCACGAAGCACTCGTACTCGTAAAACGCCCATCGTCTATAATGGGCAAAGGGTATGCAGCATGTGTTACGTGCATTTTCCACTCGCAATGAAGTACCTATGCAGTCCAAAGGGAAGGAAGCAGTACACCTGTATTTGTGGGCAGCGGTATATCTGCTCGCCGAAGGACTAAATCACAACCATCTCATCACCACCTCTCCCACTATTTTTAAAACCCCTCGGTCTTTATGACGAGGGGTTAGTTTTTTCTATTACGCACATGATGGATACCCTGTCTTTTACCAATCCCCCAAACCACGGCCGTGGTTTGGGGGATTGGTGTAGAGAGTATATTTGCTGTCACACACTCGCACATTCTAGGGTATATGATTGACGCTTCATGGTTTGAGCGCGAGCGCGAGTTCCTGAAGCGTTGCAATTGTCCGAAGACCAACCGTTTTTACTGCGGGGAGCTTTTGCTTTGGCAACCATACGTCGGTTATACCCATCCGTTCCAGTTCTTTGATACGGAGATCCAGATGCGTTACCGGACGCAATTCACCCGAGAGTCCCAATTCGCCCAGTATCGCGGTGTACTTGGGTAACGCACGATCCTGAAAGGCGGATATAATGCTCACCGCAATTGCGGCATCGCTTGCGCGTTCGCGCACCTCAAGTCCTCCCGCTGCATTCACAAACACATCCTGGGATCCCAAGGGCAGC
>Ga0210042_1000471_pt1 | contig 36481 bp, 32 predicted proteins | sample CryGeymeta201518_FD_183982 | JGI IMG/M metagenome (GOLD analysis project Ga0210042, IMG submission 183982) | Groundwater microbial communities from Crystal Geyser aquifers in Utah, USA - Crystal Geyser metaG 2015-18 (SPAdes) (version 2) | ecosystem: Environmental > Aquatic > Deep subsurface >... | reverse complement strand
CCGGCGCTTGCGCGTGGCGGTGCTGAACCGGCGCTTTATGGCCACCGGTGGCGGTGCCGAACGCTACTCGATCGCACTGGTGGAGCATCTGGCCGCGCAACACGAGATGCATGTGTTTGCCCAGGAGCTGGATCACCAATGGCCGGGTGTGACTTACCACCGGGTGTCGTGCCCCACGCGCAAGCCACGCTGGGTCAATCAGTTGTGGTACGCCACGGTTACCTGGTGGGCCACGCGCAAAGGGTTTGATGTGGTGCATTCGCACGAGAACACCTGGCACGGCAATGTGCAAACCATGCATGTGCTGCCGGTGCGGTTCAATTTGCTCAACGGTTTGTCTGGTTGGCGCCTGGGCTTGCGCTGGCTGAAAATTGTGACTAGCCCCCGGCTGCTGGTGTATTTGGCGCTGGAGCGCAGCCGCTTTTCACTGCGCCAGCCGCGTGCCATTATGGTGACTTCGCAAACCTTGCTGCCGCAAATGCGTCAGGCTTATCCGGCGTGTCAATCGGCTCTTCAGGTGCTGACACCGGGGGTGGCGTGTGTGGTGGGCCCGGCCACGCCAGAAGCCAAGTCACAAGCCAGAATACGTCTGGGCTTGCCTGCGGATGGATTTTGCATTTTGTTTGTGGGCAACGATTACCGCAAAAAAGGTTTGACCACTTTGCTTCAAGCTTTGGGGCAATTGCCCGAGTCCTGCTTTGTGGCGGTGGTGGGCAACCCGGCCCAAGCGCCGCAGTTCCAGGCTCAGGCAGCTGCGGCTGGTCTGGCCAAGCGGGTGTTTTTTTTGGGTGCATTGCCAGAAGTGGGTATGGCCTACCAAGCCGCAGACAGTCTGGTCCATCCGACGCTGGAAGATACCTTTGCCATGGTGGTCTTGGAAGCCATGGCGCATGGCTTGCCGGTGGTGGTTAGCAGCGCACGCTATTGCGGTATTGCGGCGCTGTTGCGCGCTGGGCAAGATGCGCTGGTGTTGGAAGATCCACATGATCCAGCGGCAATGGCTTTCGCCCTGCTACGAGTGAAGCAAGAGCCTGCATTGGAGACAAGTTTGCGCGCTGCCGGGCTGGCATTTGCCCAAGACCATCAGTGGGCTGCTTTGGCGCAGCGGCAGTCAGCCCTCTACCAACAATTGGCAATCCAAAAGTTATAAGCAAAATCGGCCTCAAGCCCTTATAAAATGGGCGGAGATTGCTATCAATTTATTGGACTGTCGTGCAGCCCCAGCCGGTAGAGGCGGGCGTACAAACCGTCCATCTGCAGCAACTGGGCGTGGGTGCCGGATTCGGCGATGCGGCCGTGGTCCAGCACCACAATGCGGTCGGCATGGTGCACGGTCGACAGGCGGTGGGCAATCACCAGTGTGGTGCGGTGGGTCATTAACCGCTCCAGTGCTTCTTGCACGCTGCGTTCAGACTCGGTGTCCAACGCCGAGGTGGCTTCGTCCAGAATCAGGATGGGCGCGTCTTTGTAGAGCGCTCGGGCGATGGCCAGCCGCTGGCGCTGGCCGCCTGAGAGTTGCGTGGCGTTGTGGCCGACCAGCGTGTTCAGACCCTTGGGAAGAGCCTGCACAAAGGTGTCCAGGTTGGCTGACACCAGACACTGCATCACCCGTTGCTGGTCAATGGGCAAGCCCAGTGCTACGTTGGCGGCGACGGTGTCGTTGAGCATCACCACCTGCTGGCTGACGAGCGAAAACTGTGCCCGCAAGGCGGGCAATTGCCAGTCGCGCAATTCATGGCCGTCCAGCCGGATTTGTCCGGACTGGATGTCGACAAAACGTGTCAATACATTCACCAGCGTCGATTTACCTGATCCCGAGGCTCCGACCAAGGCCACCGTTTCACCCGGTTGAATGGTCAAGGTATCAATGCTCAAAGCGGGGCTTTGCCCTGATGGATAGTGCACTATTAGCTCTGAAAAAGAGAGCATTCCAGTGGCCCGTGGGGTGGCAAAACTACCGCTGGATTCATCGGGGGTTTGCTCGATCAAGGCCAAGGCACGCTCCAGCGCCACCAGGCCCCGGGTGATGGGGCTTGAGACCTCCGAGAGTTGACGCACCGGCGCAATGATCATCAGCATGGCGGTGACGAAGGCCACAAAACCGCCCACCGACGTGCCACTGCTGGCGCTTTGAATCAGGGCGACCGAGATCACAGCGGACAGCGCTACGGCAGCCAGCATTTGCGTCATGGGGGTCATGGCAGCTCCGGCCACGGTCGATTTCATGGCCAGGTGGCGCAGCGATTCGCTCAGTTTGTTAAAACGCGTGGCTTGCGTGGCTTGGGCCGCATACAGGCGAATGTCCCGGTGTGCCAACACGTTTTCTTCCACCACGTAAGCCAGTTGGTCGGTGGCCTCTTGATTGGCTTGGGTGAGCTTGTGCACGCGCCGGGTTAGCACTTTCATGACCCAGGCCACGGCGGGAAAGATGGCCGCAACGATCAGGGTGAGCTTCCAGTTCAGGTAAAACAGGTAGGCGGTGAGCGCCAGCAGCGTCAGGCCGTTGCGCGTCAGACTGAGCATGGCATTAACCAGCATGGTGGCTCCGGTTTGTACCTCATACACCACAGTGTTGGACAGGGCGCTGGAACTTTGTTGGGAAAACAGCCGCAGTTCTGCAGCCAGAATTTTGGCAAACATCGCCTGGCGCATCAGCTGCAGCCCGTGGTGCGTGATGCGTGTCAATCCGATTTGAGCCACATAGCCGGCCAGGCCGCGCACGCCAAACAGCAACAAAAGGGAGGCGGGCACTTCCCATATTTCCAGCTGACCCTGCTGAAATCCGCGGTCTAGCAGGGGTTTGAGCAGAGCCGGGATCATGGGCTCCGTGGCGGCTCCGACGATGGCGCTCAGGGCGACCATCAGCCAGATGCCTTGCAAGGTGCCAAAGTAAGGTGTGAAGCGCCGGATGCGTTGCAGCATACTGAGCGCAGCTTCTGAATTGCTGGATTTTGAGTTGATCAGGGTTGCTTTTATAGTCATGCCAAGGCCTTGCTTGGCGTGGCAGGCCATGTGGCCTTATGCCGGTTTGAAGTTCTGATACCCCGCGCCAGCAGCACCCCCAGGGTAACGCAGAAAAAATCGCCAATCAGCGCGTCATAGAGCGATGAGTTGAACATGCAACCCACCACCATGACCGCTACAACCGACAGTGTGGCGCGCCGCACAGGCATCTCAAACCGCAAGGCATCACGCACCAGGCTTGCCACCAGCGCAAGCAGCAGCAAAGTGCCGACTACGCCCAACTCGACACCCCACAATAAAAATTCCTGGTGCGGGTTGCTGGCAAGTCCCGTGCCAAAGACCTGGTCGGCAGATTGGCCTTCAATGTGCTTAACTGATGATGTCCAACTACCGACCCCATGGCCAATAAGCGGTTGCTGTGCCATGGCCTGGATGGATCTGCGCCAGGCGTGCAAGCGAAAGCCGGATGAGGTTTCACTGCTGCCTTGGGCAGCGTAACTTTGGCTCTCCTGGAGCATTTGAGCGGTGCGGTGCTGCAATTTGTCTGAGCCAAGGTAAGCACCTGATAACACGACGAGGGGGATCACGACCAATGAAAGCAGGCGCAATTTTTTTGGCACTTCCCACACCAAGGCCAGAACCAGAACTGCGATGGAGGCCAGGTAGCCGGTTCGCCCCTCTTGTAAAAACAAGTTGTTAGCAAGGGCAGCTATGGCCAAAAAACCAGCCACCCAGCGCAGGCCTGGCCAGCTTAAACGCAGATGCCACAACACGGCTGCTGCTGCAGAAAAAATCAGGGTTTGATCGAGGTAGGTGGAATACACCACCGAGTTGAATGCGGTGTTGATTGCACTGCTGGCCCAGGGTACTCTGAAGCCTGCTGCCATGACCCATGAACTCGAAATAAAAATGCCCTGGCTTATAAAAAAAACTGCCAAGGCAATCCGCGCCTCACGCGCGTTCCTGATCAAGATCACCAGCAGGGCGAGCTCAAGCAACTTACTGTGTTTGGCAAATGCCAGCAGGGCAATGTCTGAGGGGGCTTCAGTCCATGTCATGCTGAGTGCAAAGCTGGCAAGAATCAGCAAAATAATGCGAACCGCCCAAAGTTTGTCCAGCGCTTCGTCTGTTGAACCTGTGAACAGATGCTTTCCAAGACAGACCAGGCAAGCAACAAATAGAACCAATTTGCCTAGGCTGACCCACGCCATGGGTAGACTCACTGAAGCCGCCACGATACAAAAAGCAAAAATACGAAGGCCTGTGGCCGTGCGAGTCAAATTGGTCATAAGTTGGATTAAGAACTTCACGACTTTACCGCACTGGCATCGATGTCTGAGCTGGGGGGAAGCTCATCTATGATGGCCATCCTATTTTGCTTTTTGCTACCCATGCGTATTTCTGCCATTGTCATTACCCATAACGAACAGGCCAATATTGGTGACTGTCTTAAAAGCCTGGATTTTGCGGATGAAATCATTGTGGTGGACTCTGCAAGTTCGGATAAGTCTGCAGATATTGCACGTGGTTTGGGGGCGCAGGTTCTTGTCACGGACGATTGGCCTGGCTTTGGGCCACAAAAGAACCGCGCGTTGGCACTGGCTAGGGGGCGGTGGGTGTTGTCGTTGGATGCCGATGAGCGGGTAACACCCGCTTTGCGTGATGAAATTCTGTCAGCTATTTCACGAGCAAGCGGCCCGCGTGTCTACAGGTTTGCGCGACAGTCCAGGTATTGTGGGCAATTCATGCGCTATTCAGGCTGGTCACCAGATTGGGTCTTGCGTCTGTTTCAAAGAGGCACAGCCAGGTTTTCAGACGATTTGGTGCATGAAAAACTGGTGTTTACCGGTGCGGTGGGCGATTTGAAGTCACCTTTGATGCACTACAGTTTTCCAGACTTTGAATCGGTCTTGGATAAAGCCAACCGCTATTCCACCGCCGGTGCCCAAGCCCTGCGCGCCAAGGGCAGGCGTGCCAGCCTGTGGGGCGCTATCGGGCACGGTGTCTGGGCGTTTTTTCGGACGTATGTGTTGCAACGGGGTTTTATGGATGGGCAATTGGGCTTGGCGCTGGCTATTTCCAATGCAGAGGGAACCTACTACCGGTATGCCAAGCGTTGGTTGATGTTGCGGCAAGAGCAATCGTCTTGATATGCGTGTGTCTGTTTCTTTTGTGGTACTGACTTACAACCGTGTGGACGCACTGATCCCGGTGTTGCAGTCGTTGGCTTTGCAATGTAATGAACGCCATGAAGTGGTGATTGCAGATGATGGTTCCAACACACTGGCAGTGGCAACGCTGCGCCAGCAACTGCCAGCCTTTCGCTGCGCAGTGAAACATGTCTGGCATCCAGATATTGGTTTCACGGCTTCACGGGCCAGAAATTTGGCTGCCATGGTGAGCCAAGGCGATTACCTGGTATTTCTGGATGGCGATTGCGTGCCCAATGCCAGATTTGTCCGGGCGCATGAGGCGCTGGCGCAAAAGGGGTTCTTTGTCAATGGCAATCGGGTGTTGTTGAGCGAGCGTCTTAGCCATCAAGTCACTTCTGGGCACGTGGACTTGATGCAGGCCGGTATGTACGACTGGATACATTGGCGGTTCAGGGGAGATGTCAACAAGCTGGCGCATTTGGTTTATTGGCCGCAAGCGCCTGGTAGGTGTGAGTCCGAATTTCGCTGGAAGCAAATTCGAAGCTGCAACTTTGCACTCTGGAAGCATGATTTTGAAGTGGTCAATGGTTTTGATGAATCTTTTGAAGGTTGGGGGCATGAGGATGCTGACCTGGTGCTTCGATTGCATCACCATGGCCTGTGTCGAAAAAACGGTTTTCTCAGCACCGAGGTTTATCATCTATGGCATCGACAAAACAGCCGTCATGCGCAAGACGTGAACCACCAGCGTGTCGTAGACCGCATCCAGACTGGCATCGTGCGTGCCACCAAAGGTATCCGCGATAATCTGCATGCAGATGGTGCGGTGATCACCCGCCTGAACTGAGCAACCGGCCAAGAGGCAAAACTATTTCATGATGCGTTTTTTATCAAATTTATGGATCGCCTGTGCACTTGCACTGTGTTCGCAAGTCAGCTTGGCTCAATTCCGGATTGAGGTCGCAGGGGTCGGGTTGACCCAGGTTCCGGTCACGGTTGCACCTTTCCGTGGGCAGGACGCACTGACTCAAAAAATCTCAGACATTGTTTTGGCTGACCTTGAACGCAGTGGTCAGTTTCGGTCGATTTTGTCTCCTGTGAGCAGTTTGGACGAGAGTACCAAGCCGGAGCTGTCGGCGTTGCGTCAGGCTGGCGCAGATGCGTTGGCTGCAGGCAGCGTGAGCAAATTGGCCGATGGTAGGTTTGATGTGCGTTTTCGTTTATGGGACGTGGTCAATGGCCAGGATTTGGGCGGGCAAGGTTTTGCGGTCAATGCCTTAGACTTGCGTGTGGCTGCGCATCGAGTGGCTGATTACATCTATGAGAAATTAACGGGAGACAAAGGCGTTTTTTCCACCCGGATTGCGTATATCACCAAAGTTGGCGCGCGCTATCAATTGTGGGTGGCGGATGCCGATGGTGAAAATGCGCAGTCGGCACTGGCAAGCCCTGAGCCCATCATTTCACCAGCCTGGTCGCCAGACGGAAACCAGTTGGCCTATGTGTCTTTTGAGTCACGCAAACCTGTCATTTACGTACACAACGTCAGCACCGGCAAGCGCAGGTTAATCGCTAATTTCAAGGGCTCCAACAGTGCGCCTGCCTGGTCACCAGATGGCAAAACACTGGCCGTGACGTTGAGCCGTGATGGTGGTTCACAGTTGTTTTTGCTAAGTGCTTCTGGGGGCGAGCCGCGTCGTCTGATCCAGTCAAACAGCATTGACACGGAACCCGCCTTTTCACCTGATGGACAAAGTATTTTCTTTGTCAGTGACCGTGGTGGTTCACCCCAAATCTACAAAGTGTCTGTAACTGGTTTGGGAGTGCAGCGTGTCACATTTACTGGTACTTACAACATTTCTCCAGCGATCAGCTCAGACGGCCGATGGATGGCTTATATTTCACGGATGGGTGGGGCTTTCAAATTGCATGTGATGGAAATGGCAAGTGGCACAAGCACGGCTATTACAGAAACATCAGCCGATGAAAGTCCTGGCTTTTCCCCCAACAGCAAATTACTGTTGTTTGCCACACAGCTACAAGGTCGTGAAGCTTTGATGACCAGTACGCTGGATGGCAAAGTCAAAGCCCGTTTGAATGGCCAGGGTGGCGATATTCGTGAACCACACTGGGGTCCTTTTTTTAAACCTTGAGTTTTGGGAGTATTGAGATGAAGCATTTGGTAGCCATGTGTTTTGCGGTAGTTTTTTTGACAGCTTGTGGTACTTCTGTACCGTTAAATGATGTTCCTGTGGTTGATGTAACTGCCAACTCCGTGCAAGGTTCGGATGCCAATGGGACAGGTGTCAATGGCACCGGCGTGACACCGGTTGATCTAGGTAAGACCACTGCGTCAGCCGATGCGTCAGCTGAGTCGCGAACGGTTTACTTTGATTACGACAGTTTTGTGATCAAGCCTGAATTCCAGTCATTAATTGCAGCGCAGGTGCGTGTCGCCAAGGCACAACCGACCCGCAAACTGGCCATTGAAGGCCATACCGATGAAACCGGTGGTCGTGAATACAACCTGGCATTGGGGCAAAAACGTGCAGACGCGGTTCGCAATGCAATGGCAATTTTGGGCGTCCCTCAATCTCAAATGGAGTCGGTGAGTTTTGGCAAGGAAAAACCAGCTGTGACTGGCAAGGATGAAGCGGCGTACGCTAAAAATCGCCGAGCCGAAATTCGTTATCAGTGAGCTTTAGGCGCATGAAGTTGCTCAAAACTTTCGTTTTTGTATGTTGCAGCCTTTTGACTGCAACCGCATCCCACGCCGGCTTGTTTGAGGATGATGAAGCACGCAAAGCGATTCTGGATTTGCGCCAAAAGGTGGAAACAGTTCAACAAGAGTTGGGGCAAAGCCGCAAGTTGGCATCTGAAGATAACGCGATCCTTGGCAATAGTTTGCTTGATTTGCAGCGCCAGATTGAACTTCTTAAAACAGAAATTTCAACACTTCGTGGCTCCAATGAAACTTTGCTGCGTGAACTCTCCGACGTACAACGAAGTCAAAAAGATCAGGCGCAACTGGTCGGTGACCGTTTGGCTCGGTTTGAACCGGTCAAAGTTCAAGTGGATGGCATTGAATTTTTGGCTGAGCCCGATGAAAAGCGTGATTTTGAGGGCGCGTTGGCAAGTTTTAGAAAAGGTGACTTTGTCACTGCTCAAAACCTGTTTGTAAGTTTTGTGGGGCGCTATCCGGCAAGCAAATACGTGTCATCAGCCTTATTTTGGTTGGGCAATGCGCAATACGCCAGCCGTGATTACAAAGAAGCCATCATCAATTTCAGGGCTTTGATTGCGCGTGATCCTGAACACATGCGAACACCAGAAGCGGTTTTGTCCGTGGCCAACTGTCAGTTGGAGTTGAAAGACAGCAAAGGTGCGCGCAAAACCCTGACGGATCTTGTCAAGGCATACCCTCAGTCTGAAGCTGCAGTAGCCGCCAAGGAACGTTTGTCCACTTTGAAATGACAGAGCGTCGCTTTGGGGGCATCGAGCGCTTGTTTGGCGTTGAGGCTGCCCAGCGTATTTTCAATGCACATGTGGCGGTGGTTGGCGTTGGCGGCGTGGGGTCTTGGGTGGCCGAGTCCTTGGCCAGAAGTGGTGTCGGGCACTTGAGTCTGATTGATTTTGATCAGGTGGCAGAGTCCAATATCAACCGGCAAATCCACGCGACCCAAGCCAGCCTGGGCATGGCAAAGGTGCATGCCATGCGTGACCGCATTCATGCTTTTTTCCCCGAATGTGAAGTTCATTGCGTAGAAGCTTTTGCCGAGCCAGAGAACTGGCCTGGCTTGTTGCCTGCATGTGTGAATGCGGTGGTGGATGCGTGTGATCAGACTCGCGCCAAGACTGTCATGGCTGCATGGGCGTTGGAAACAGCTTGCATCTACGTTGCGGTTGGTGCGGCTGGTGGCAAACGGCAGGCCCACTTGGTTGCAGTTGAAGACATTGCCACCGTGACGCACGACCCGCTGTTATCCAAGCTTCGGTATGCCTTGCGAAAAGAGCATGGCGCAGCACGCGATGGAAAGAAGATAGGCATCACCGGCGTCTTCAGCCGTGAAGCCGTGGCCCCCCCTGATGCATCCTGCGGCTTGATCGGCGATGGAACTTTGAATTGTCACGGTTTTGGATCTGTGGTGACCGTGACAGCGACGTTTGGTCAATGTGCAGCAGGTGTTATTTTGAATAAATTGGCAGCAGCGGGCTAAGACTGGCTGGAAAAATGTTTATAATTTAAGGCTTGTAGCAATTAACGTTGCTTGAAAGATTGGGATGTTAGCTCAGCTGGTAGAGCAGCGGACTTTTAATCCGTTTGTCGTGGGTTCGATCCCCGCACATCCCACCAAACACAAGAGCCTGCTCATCATTGAGCAGGCTCTTTTTTTTGATGCTCTCAGTAGTTGAGTAGACCGCGGTACAACATGTAGGCCGCCAGCAAGTAGAGTACGCTGGCAAATATTTTTTTCAAACGTTTGACAGGCAATTTGTGCGCTGCGGCTGCACCCAAAGGTGCGGTGGTGACGCTGCAGGTGGCGATCACCAGCAGGCCAGGTAGCCAGATGTATCCGATTGAATAAGGTGGCAAATTAGCGACATGGCTGCCGCTGACGGCATAGCCCAAAGCGTTAGAGATAGCAATCGGAAACCCCAAGGCTGCTGAGGTTGCAACAGCATTGTGGATGGCCACATTGCACCATGCCAAGAAGGGCACACTGATGAAGCCGCCACCAGCGCCCACCAGCCCTGACATAAAACCAATCACGCTGCCAGCGCCAAGCAAACCCGCCTGGCCTGGAAGTTGCCGGGTGGCGGCTGGCTTTTTATCCAAAAACATTTGTGTGGCAGAAAAACCAACAAACAGCGCGAACAGCAAGGCCAGCGATGAACCTTTTAGAACGGTAAAGACCCCCATGCTGGCAACAACCGCTCCGAGAACAATCCCCGGAGCCAGGGCTTTGACCACGTCCCAACGTACAGCGCCGCGTTGGTGGTGCGCACGCACACTTGAGATGGATGTGAACACAATGGTGGCCATGGAGGTGGCAATGGCCATCTTCACAGCCAGTTCACTGTTGACATTTCTGGCGGACAAAATGGCGGTGATGAAGGGCACCATGACCATGCCGCCACCAATGCCCAGTAACCCTGCCAAAAAACCCGAACACAAGCCCAAGGCAACAAGTTCAAGGATCACTGAAAAGTCAAAAGGCATAAGCAGGAAGAAGAGTGAAGATGTCTGCGCACGCCACCAGACTGGCATCCTGAACCGGAGTTCAGGTGGGCGAGGTCAGTGAATGTTTTGGGTTCATCTAACGCGAGATGATCACGCCAACATCACAATATTCCAAGCCCTGGCTCTATGAGCATTGGTTCAAGGAAATATAAAGCCCAGTGAGCGCGGCAGACGTTGAAGATTGTAGACGTGTAAGCAGAGCGTTTAGCGTGCGATTTGCACGTAAATTTCGTTTATCTTGATCATGCCAAGTTCCATTCTGGCCTTTTCCTCGACCATTTCTAGACCTTCCTTAAGGTCGCGCACCTCGGCTGCCAGTTGGTCGTTGGCAAATTGAGTCTGTTCGTTGCGCTGAGCCTGATCTGCCAGTTGTGAACGCAAATGAGCCACTTGCGCCACACTGCCGCGTCCAAACCACAACTGCCCGTGAAGGATTACAAGCAGTGCAATCAGAGCAAGGGGAACAGCGCGGTGGCTCATGAAGACGGCTAGCGCAGGTTGTAGAACGCCGCGCGCCCTGGGTAGGTGGCAATGTCACCCAGGTCTTCTTCAATGCGCAGCAGCTGGTTGTATTTGGCCATGCGGTCACTGCGGCTCAAAGACCCTGTCTTGATTTGACCCGCGTTGGTGCCCACAGCAATGTCGGCGATGGTGCTGTCTTCGGTTTCACCAGAGCGGTGGCTGATGACGGCGGTGTAGCCGGCACGCTTGGCCATCTCAATGCAGGCGAAGGTTTCCGTGAGCGTGCCGATCTGGTTGATCTTGATCAGGATCGAATTGGCAATGCCTTTGTCGATGCCTTCCTTGAAGATTTTGGTGTTGGTGACAAACAGGTCGTCGCCGACGATTTGCACCTGCTTGCCCAGGCGATCAGTCAGGATTTTCCAGCCGTCCCAGTCGCCTTCGGCCATGCCGTCTTCGATGCTGATGATGGGGTATTTGTCAACCCAGGTGGCCAGCACGTCCGTCCACTGCTGGGCATCAAGCACCAGGCCTTCGCCGCTCAGGTGGTATTTGCCGTCTTTAAAGAACTCGCTGGCGGCGCAGTCCAGACCAATGGCGATGTGTTCACCTGCCACAAAACCGGCTTTGTCAATGGCTTGCAGAATCAACTGGATCGCGGCTTCATGGTTTTCCACGCTGGGGGTGAAGCCGCCTTCATCACCCACTGCGGTGCTCATGCCGCGCTCGTCGATGATTTTTTTCAACGCGTGGAAGGTCTCAGCGCCGTAGCGCAGCGCTTCGCGAAAGCTCGGCGCACCCACCGGGATGATCATGAACTCTTGCAGGTCCAGGCTGTTGTTGGCGTGCGCGCCGCCGTTGATGACGTTCATCATCGGCACGGGCAACTGCATGCCACCCATGCCGCCAAAATAGCGGTACAGCGGCAAGCCCGATTCTTCAGCGGCGGCGCGAGCCACCGCCATGGACACGGCCAGCATGGCGTTAGCACCCAGTCGGCTTTTGTTCTCGGTGCCGTCCAGATCGATCAGCGTCTTGTCCAGAAAAGCTTGCTCGGAGGCGTCCAAGCCCAGCACCGCTTCGGAAATCTCGGTATTGATGTGCTCAACGGCTTTCAAAACACCTTTGCCCAGGTAGCGGGTTTTGTCGCCGTCACGTAATTCAATGGCCTCACGGCTACCCGTAGATGCGCCGCTGGGCACGGCTGCACGACCCATGGTGCCGCTTTCCAGCAGCACGTCACATTCCACGGTGGGGTTGCCGCGGGAGTCCAGAATTTCACGACCGACGATATCTACGATTGCACTCATGTTTATCTTTCAAAAAAAATACAAAATCAAAAACGACAGAAATCAAACTTCGAGCCGTTAACCAAGAGCCGTTAACCACGAGCCAAGAGCCAAGGGGCATCATGCACGGCTTTAGTTGAAATTATTCTCCAGGAAAGGCGTTTTTTTTGTTACGTCATCCAGTGCTAGCAGGGTTTCCAACAGGGCTTTCATGTGTTTCAGGGGAACCGCATTGGGGCCATCGCTCATGGCTTTGGCAGGGTCGGGGTGGGTTTCCATGAACAGGCCAGCCACACCCACAGCCACCGCAGCGCGGGCCAGTACCGGCACCATCTCACGTTGACCACCACTGCTGGTGCCTTGGCCACCGGGCAGCTGCACGGAGTGGGTAGCATCAAACACCACCGGAGCGCCGGTGTCACGCATGATGGCCAGCGAGCGCATGTCGCTGACCAGGTTGTTGTAACCAAAGCTGACACCACGCTCGCAAGCCATAAAGTTGTCTTCAGATAGGCCTTTTTCATGGGCTGCAGCACGTGCCTTGTCGATGACATTTTTCATGTCACCAGGCGCCAAAAACTGACCTTTTTTGATGTTGACCGGTTTGCCCGATTGCGCTACGGCGCGGATGAAATCGGTTTGGCGGCACAAAAAAGCCGGTGTCTGCAACACGTCCACCACCGAGGCCACTTGCGCTATTTGATCCTCTGCGTGGATGTCGGTCAGGATGGGCAGACCCAATTCACGTTTGACTTTGGCCAGAATCTCCAGGCCTTTGTCAATGCCGGGACCTCTGAAGGTGTTGCCGCTGGAGCGGTTGGCCTTGTCAAAACTGCTTTTGAAAATAAACGGGATGCCCAGGCTTTGGGTGATCTCTTTCAGGGTTCCCGCGGTGTCCATTTGTAATTGCTCGGACTCAATCACGCAGGGCCCGGCAATCAGGAAAAACGGGCGCTGCAGCCCAATCTCAAAACCGCACAGCTTCATCAGGCCACCGCCTTCAGGGTTGCGGCTGGTTTTTGATGCTCCAGCGCGGCGCGAATGAACGCGTTGAACAAGGGGTGACCAGCCCAGGGCGTTGATTTGAATTCAGGGTGAAACTGCACCCCAACAAACCAGGGGTGAACATCCTGCGGCAATTCGACAATTTCGGTCAGATGCTCACGCTGCGTCAGGGCAGAAATGATCAAACCCGCTTTGCGAAGCGTGTCCAGATAATGGACATTGGCTTCATACCGGTGGCGATGGCGTTCGGTGACCACGTCACCATAAATTTTGTGCGCCAACGTACCTTTGGTGACATCAGAGCTTTGCGCGCCCAAACGCATGGTGCCGCCCAGGTCAGAGGCCTGGTTGCGGGTTTTGATGGTGCCGTCTTCGTCTTTCCACTCGGTGATCAGGGCAATCACCGGGCTAGGTGTGCCCAGGTCAAACTCGGTGCTGTTGGCATTTTTAAGGCCAGCCACATGGCGGGCAAATTCAATTGTGGCCACCTGCATACCAAGGCAAATGCCTAGGTAGGGGATATTGTTTTCACGGGCGAACTGAGCCGCGCAAATTTTCCCTTCCACACCGCGAATGCCAAAACCACCAGGCACCAGCACGGCATCAAATTTAGCTAACTGAGCCACGTTGTCGGAGGTGATGGTCTCAGAATCTATATAACTGATTTTGACGCGCACATGGTTTTTCATGCCGGCGTGGCGCAAAGCTTCGTTGAGGGACTTGTAGCTGTCGCTCAGCTCCACATACTTGCCCACCATGACAATGTTGACATCGCCTTGTGGATGTGCAGTTTCATAAACCAGGTCATCCCAGCGTTTCAGATTCGCGGGTGGGGTGTTCAGGCGCAGCTTGTCACAAATCAGGCCGTCAAGGCCTTGCTCGTGCAACATGCGCGGCACTTTGTAAATGGTGTCCACGTCCCACATCGAGATCACGCCCCACAAAGGCACGTTGGAGAAGAGCGAAATTTTTTGCCGTTCTTCTTCAGGAATTGGACGGTCGGCACGGCACAACAGGGCATCGGCCTGAATGCCGATTTCGCGCAGTTGCTTGGCGGTGTGCTGGGTTGGTTTGGTTTTGAGTTCACCGGCGGCCGCAATCCAGGGCACGTAACTCAAATGCACAAAGGCGCTGTTGTTAGAGCCCAGTTGCAGGCTTAGTTGGCGCACGGCCTCCAAAAATGGCAGCGATTCAATGTCACCCACCGTGCCGCCAATTTCAACGATCGCCACATCGACGGCATCGGCCGTACCAAAACCAGCGCCGCGTTTGATAAAGTCTTGAATTTCATTGGTGACGTGCGGAATGACCTGCACCGTTTTGCCTAAATAGTCACCACGGCGTTCTTTTTCGAGCACGCTTTTGTAAATTTGACCGGTGGTGAAATTGTTGGCCTTTTTCATGCGCGTTTCAATGAAACGCTCGTAGTGACCCAAGTCGAGGTCAGTTTCTGCGCCGTCGTCGGTCACAAACACCTCACCGTGCTGGAACGGAGACATGGTGCCGGGATCTACATTCAGATAGGGATCGAGCTTGATCAAAGTGACTTTGAGGCCGCGCGATTCCAGAATTGCGGCGAGAGAGGCGGAGGCGATTCCCTTGCCCAGGGAAGACACTACACCGCCGGTGACGAAGACAAATTTGGTCATGTCAAAGTGAGCTTGCACGCTCAGGGAGCTGGTAAAGAGCAATTATAGGGGCGGTGCATGGCGGAAGTAGCCTCTGGTTTCGGGCTCTGTTACATTGCGGCGCATGAAAGATTTAGCTGGAAAACACATTGTTCTGGGCCTAAGCGGCGGCATTGCCTGTTACAAGTCGGCCGAGTTGTGCCGCTTGCTCATCAAGGCCGGTGCCAGCGTTCAGGTGGTGATGAGTGCGGCGGCCGAGCAGTTCATGACCCCCGTGACCATGCAGGCGCTGAGTCAGCACTCGGTCTACGGCTCGCAGTGGGATGCGCGTGTGGCCAACAACATGGCTCATATTCAGCTGACGCGCCAGGCAGACATGTGTCTGGTGGCCCCGGCCAGTGCGGATTTCATGGCCAAACTGGCGCATGGCCAGGCCGATGATTTGCTCAGTTTGCTGTGCCTGGCGCGCCCCATAAAACGCGTGCCCTTGCTGATAGCGCCGGCCATGAACCTGGAGATGTGGCGCCACCCCGCCACGCAACGCAACGCAGCGCAAGTGACCAGCGATGGAGCCCAGCTGCTGGGTGTCGGGTGCGGTGACCAGGCTTGCGGTGAAACCGGCGATGGTCGCATGCTTGAGCCGATGGAAATTCTGGACGAAGTGCTTGCATTTTTTCAGCCCAAACTGCTGCGTGGCCAACAGGTGCTGGTCACCGCCGGGCCGACCTTTGAGGCCATCGACCCGGTGCGTGGCATCACCAATTTGTCCAGCGGCAAGATGGGTTTTGCCATAGCCCGTGCGGCACGTGAGGCGGGTGCAGAGGTGACCCTGGTGGCGGGCCCAGTGAGCTTGCCGACGCCGCACGGTGTCACACGTGTGGATGTAAAGTCTGCATTAAATATGCTTGAAGCCGTTGAAAATAAAGCGCAAACAGCTACTATATTTATAGCAACTTCGGCGGTCGCAGATTGGCGACCGGCATCTGCGGCAGATCGCAAAATCAAAAAAGACGGCACGGGTCAAGCGCCGGTTTTGCACTTTGTTGAAAACCCTGACATTCTGGCCACCCTTGCGCAATCCGAGCGCGGCAAAAGCCGAGCGCTGTACTGCGTAGGGTTTGCCGCCGAGAGCCATGACTTGCTGGCCAACGCCCAGGCCAAGCGGATTCGCAAAGGCGTACCCCTGCTGGTGGGCAACATTGGTCCGGATACTTTTGGGCAGGACGACAACGCCTTGTTGTTGCTGGATGAGTCGGGTTCGCGTGAATTGTCACGCGACACCAAGCTCTCGCTTGCTCGTAAATTGATAGCTGATATCGCCCTTAGGATAGGGGCTGGAGATAAAAAATGATGAAAATTGATGTCAAGGTCATGGACCCGCGCATGGCCGATCAATTGCCAAGCTATGCCACACCGGGCAGTGCGGGTCTGGACTTGCGCGCTTGCCTGGACGCGCCTTTGACGCTGCAGGCCAACGCCTGGCAACTGGTGCCCACCGGCATTGCCATTTACCTCCAGAACCCCGGGTTTGCCGCGATGATCTTGCCGCGCTCTGGCCTGGGCCACAAGCACGGCATTGTGCTGGGCAATTTGGTGGGCCTGATTGACAGCGACTACCAGGGCCAGTTGATGGTGAGTGCCTGGAACCGCAGCGACGTGCCGTTCACGATTGAGCCGATGGAACGCATTGCCCAGCTGGTGATCGTGCCGGTGGTGCAGGCGCAGTTCAATCTGGTGACCGACTTCCCCGCCAGTGTGCGTGGCGAGGGTGGGTACGGCTCTACTGGCAAGGTTTGAGTCGACGGTCTGAAAAAAACTTATTGAAGCAAGTTGCTGCCCGCAGCCATGCTGTGCAGAGGCGTGATTTTGAAAAAACCAGTGCCAGCGCTGCCACAGCCAATTTCTGCCTCGGTGGCTTCGCGTACTGCACGCACTTGCACGGTTAAATTCAGCGCAATCCCGGCCAGCGGATGGTTGCCATCCAGCACCACGTGCTCGGGGTAGATGTCGGTCACGGTGTAGAGCGCGTCTTGCGGCATGTCCGGGTTGCAACCCGCCGGCAGGGCCACGCCTTCAAACGTCATGCCCTCTTCAAGTTCCGGCGGGAACACCGCACGTGGCTCCAGAAAAATAAGCTGATCGTTGAAGTCGCCAAACCCCTGCTCGGGTTCGATGTGCAAATTGATTGTGGCTCCGGTTTTGTAGCCCCGCAAAGCGGCTTCAATCACGTCAAAGAGGTCATCGCCCCCCACCAAAAATTCCACCGGCTCATCGAGCACATCCAAAACTTCGCCCAAAGTGTCTTTGAGCGTCCAGGTTAAAGCGACCACGCATTGTTGAGTAATTTCCATCTCATAATTGTCGCAGACACACCTTCATAAAGTACCAGACCATGGATATCACCCAAGCGCTGCCCTTGCTGGGCGGCCTGAGCCCGCAACAGTTCATGAAGCGCCACTGGCAGAAAAAGCCGCTTCTGGTGCGCCAGGCCATCCCTAACTTCAAACCCTTGTTGGCTCGAAGCGAGTTGTTTGAATTGGCAGCCAACGAAGACGCGCAAGCCCGTCTGGTTGTTCAGGAGTCGGGCGCAGCTTGGCACTTTAAACACGGGCCGTTCCCGCGCCGTACGCTGCCGCCGCTCAAACAACCCGGCTGGACGGTTCTGCTGCAGGGGGTGGATTTGCACCATGATGCGGTGCATGCGTTGATGAACCGTTTTCGTTTTGTGCCGGATGCCCGGCTGGATGACTTGATGATCAGTTACGCCACGGATCAGGGCGGCGTGGGTCCGCACTACGACAGCTATGACGTGTTCTTGCTGCAAGCGCAGGGCCACAGGCGCTGGCGCATTGGCCGCCAAAAAGATTTAAGCCTGCAGCCGGATATGCCTTTGAAAATTCTGGCCAACTTTCAGCCTGAAGCGCAATATGTACTGGCACCCGGCGACATGCTTTACCTGCCGCCACGCTATGCCCATGACGGTATTGCCGAGGGCGAATGCATGACCTATTCCATCGGCTTTCGCATTCCCAACCGGGCTGAATTGGCGCGCGAATTGCTGCAGCGTCTGGCCGAAGAGGCTGAAGATGCCGTGGGTGTGCGTCTTTACCGTGACCCTGATCAAGCGGCCGTTGAACAACCCGCAGAAATTCCTGCCAGCATGTTGGCTTTTGCGCAGGATGCTTTGCAAGAGGCGCTTAAAGACAGCCAGGCTTTTGCGCGTGGCCTGGGGCAATACCTCACCGAGCCCAAACCCCAGGTGTGGTTCGACTCGGTTGAACCCTCAAAGCAGCTGGCATCGCAGCTGCTGAACTGCGGTTGCCGCCTTGACCGACGCACCCGCATGATGTTTGACGCACAGCATCTCTTCATCAACGGGGAATGCCTGCAAGCCTCTGGGCACGATGCCGCCTTGATGCGTGCGTTGGCCAATGCCCGCGAATTGAGTGCCCGGGAGGTGAGCCAGCTCAGTGGCCAGGCTTTGGCGCAGCTTTTGTCATGGGTAGAAGCCGGTTGGGCGCTGGTGCAGACGTGTTGAATCGTTGCCACCCGTCATGGCAACGAAAGTAGTTGCGCGTGTTTGCAACAAATAGTGGTCAGTTGGGTGTCAGGCATTAGGGTTTTCACTATAATTTCTGGTTAAGCAAACGGGTGTTACTTGTCTGCTTGGCCTTTGTGGATGGCCACAAAGGCAATTTCCGGAAATTTTTTTAATAACAGGTATTTCAAATGAACAAATCTCTCGCTCTGATCGCTGTAATCGTCGCTGCTGCTGCTCTGTCTGCTTGCGGCAAGAAAGAAGAAGCCGCTCCTGCACCCGCACCGGCATCTGTGGAGGCTCCGGCTACTACAGCATCTGAAGCCCCTGCAGCCGCTCCTGCAGCCGCCGCTTCTGAAGCTGCTGCGCCGGCAGAAGCTGCATCCAAGTAATCAACGTTTCGTTGACCTTCAAAAGGCCACCTTCGGGTGGCCTTTTTGTTTTGGGCTGCCACGCGTGGCCAACTTGCATCAGGGAAAACACGTCAGTCTTTTGAATGCTCAAGCCGTCATAATCGCGCGAGGTTTTTCTTACAACAACATCCGAGGTGACAACCCATGCTGACAGCCCTGGTCATTGTGTTTGTGCTGGCGTACGCCGCTATTGCGCTTGAACATCCCATCAAAATCAACAAGAGTGCCTCCGCCCTGATTGGCGCAGGCTTGCTATGGACTATTTACGCCATGCTGGCAGGCGACCAACATCTGGTCAGCGAGCAGTTGGGTGAATCCCTGATGGGCACGGCGCAAATCGTGTTCTTCCTGATGGGGGCGATGACCATTGTGGAAGTGGTTGATGCCCACAACGGGTTTGAAGTCATCACCTCACGCATCAACACCAAAAAGCTCTCCACGCTGATGTGGATGGTGGGTTTTGTGACCTTTTTCCTGAGCGCCATTCTGGACAACCTGACCACCACCATTGTGATGATCTCGCTGATGAAAAAGCTCTTGGGCAAGCGTGATGACCGCTTGTTTTTTGCCGGCATTATTGTGATTGCCGCCAATGCCGGTGGAGCTTGGTCACCGATTGGCGACGTGACCACCACCATGTTGTGGATTGGTGGGCAAATCACCGCGCTGGCGATCATGGAAGGGGTCTTTATGCCGTCGATGGTCAACCTGCTGGTACCGCTGGCGGTGACCAGTTACATGCTGGGTGCGCGCCCGGTTGAAGGCCTTGAAAGTGCCGATGTTCGCCAACACGCCAACACCACCAAGTTTGAGCAAAACCTGATGTTTGCGCTTGGTCTGGGCATTTTGGTGGCGGTGCCGGTGTTCAAAACCGTGACCCACTTGCCGCCCTTCATGGGCATTTTATTTGGCTTGGGTATCTTGTGGATGGTGGGTGATGTGATTCACCGTAACAAGGACGACGATGAACGTGCCCCGTTGACGCTGGTGCATGCGCTGACCAAGATCGACATGGGCTCCATCGTGTTCTTCATTGGCATCTTGCTGGCCGTGGCCACCCTGGAGCACACCCACATTTTGACCAGCCTGGCACAGTGGATGGATGCCTCTTTTGGCCGCCTGGATGTGATCGTGATGCTGATTGGCCTGGTCAGCGCGGTGGTGGACAACGTGCCGCTGGTAGCTGCCTCCATGGGCATGTACGACATGACGGCGCATCCTGCGGACAGTTTTCTGTGGGAGTTCATGGCCTACTGTGCCGGCACGGGCGGGTCGATTCTGATCATCGGCTCCGCTGCGGGCGTGGCGGCCATGGGCTTGGAGAAGATCGATTTCTTCTGGTACATGAAACGCATCAGCTGGCTGGCCTTGATTGGCTACATGGGTGGGGCGTTCTTCTACCTTGCCGAACGCAATATCTTTGGCTAAACCCCATCCTGGTTACCTATGAAAAAACCTGCCATTCTGGTTGCTCGCGCGGTTTTCCCCGAAGTGCTGGCGCATTTGCAGCAGCATTTTGAAGTCACCGCCAACCAAGACGATGTGCTGTGGACACCGGCGCAACTGATTGAACACTTGCAGGGCAAGCAAGGGGCTTTCACCACCGGCAGCCAGCGCATTGATGCAGCCTTGCTGGCAGCCTGCCCGGCGTTGAAAATTTGCGCCAACATGGCGGTGGGCTACAACAATTTTGACGTGCCAGCCATGACAGCAGCTGGTGTCAAAGCCACCAACACGCCAGATGTGTTGACCGAAACCACGGCTGACTTTGGCTTTGCACTGATGATGGCCACGGCTCGACGCATGGCCGAGAGTGAACATTTTTTACGCGCCGGTCTGTGGACAAGCTGGCGTTACGACATGTTTGCCGGTTCCGATATTCATGGCAGCACACTGGGCATTCTGGGCATGGGGCGCATTGGCCAAGCCATTGCCAAACGCGCGGCGCACGGCTTTGGCATGAAGGTTATTTACCACAACCGCTCGCGGCTGGATGCGGCGCTGGAAGCGGCCTGCGGTGCAAGTTATGTGAGCAAGCAAGACCTGCTTCAACACTCTGACCATTTGTTGCTGGTGCTGCCGTACTCACCAGAAGCGCACCACGCCATCGGTGCCGCCGAGCTGGCGCAAATGAAGCCAACCGCCACGCTGGTCAACATCGCACGCGGTGGCATTGTGGATGATGCCGCGCTGGCGCAGGCGCTGAAAAATCATGTGATTGCAGCCGCCGGGCTGGATGTGTATGAGGGCGAACCGGCGGTGCATCCGGATTTGCTCACCGTGCCCAACGTGGTGCTGACCCCGCACATTGCCAGTGCCACCACGCCCACCCGCCTGGCCATGGCGCAGCTGGCTGCCGACAACCTGGTCAGTTTCTTGCTGCACGGCAAAGCCTTGACACCCTTGAATTAATTATTATTTTGATAGCTGCTAGCCTTTTATATATAAGGGCTAGAGGCCAATTTGTCATATGAAAATTAAAGCCAGAAGTGATCTGGGTTGCCAATGGTTTTGAACCACAATAGAGCCCAAGGAGACTGGCAAACGTGAACAATTCTGTGTGGTGGTGGGGGGTGGTTTTGGCTGGCGTGAACACGCTGCTGCTGTTGGCGCTGTGGTGGCGCGGCCGTGGCAACGGCACAACCGCTGCGGATCAGGCGGCGCAACAAACCCAGTTTCAGGCCAGCCAGTTGGCTCAGCAGCAAGCGTTGGTGCAACTGGTTAAAACCAGCTCGGAGCGCTTGGAGCGTGAGCTGCGCCGTGAGATCGCGCAGTCCAGCCAGGGCGCACGCCAAGAGTTGAGTCAAAACCTGGCCATCTTTCAGCAGACCCTGACCCAGCAGGGCGCCGAGGCCACGCGAACGCAAAACATGCAAATTGATGCCTTTGGCCAGCAACTCGCTTTGATGCAAAAAACCTTGGCGGACACCTTGCACACCCAGCTCTCCAGTGTGGGTGAATCCACCGCCCGCCGCCTGGCCGAGATGGGTGATGCCAACACCCGCAGCATGACCGCCGTGCGCGATGCCCTGAACCAGCAACTGGCTCAGCTGCAAACCAGCAACGCCGCCAAGCTTGACGAGATGCGCGCCACGGTGGATGAAAAACTGCAGTCCACCTTGCAGCAACGCTTGGGTGAAAGCTTCAAACAGGTGGCCGACCGGCTGGAGCAGGTGCACAAAGGCCTGGGTGAAATGCAAACCCTGGCACAGGGCGTGGGCGACCTGAAACACCTGCTCACCAACGTCAAAACCCGGGGTATTTTTGGCGAGGCACAACTGGCCAGCCTGTTGGAGCAGGTGTTTGTGCCCGACCAATACGCCGCCCAGATCGCCACCCGCCCGGGCAGCAAAAACGTGGTCGACTTTGCCATCAAACTGCCCGGCAAGTCGGATACCGGCGTGCCCTTGTGGTTGCCGATTGATGCCAAGTTTCCGAACGAAGATTACGAACGCCTGCTGGATGCCCAAGGCCGTGCCGATGCCCTGCAGGCCGAGCTGGCTGGCAAGGCGCTGGAGCAGCGCATTCGCCTGGAAGCCAAGTCAATTGCCGACAAGTACATCGAACCGCCTTACACCACCGACTTTGCCATTTTGTTTCTACCCACCGAAGGCCTGTACGCCGAGGTCTTGCGCCGCCCGGGCCTGATGGAGGCCTTGCAACGCGACTTGCGCATCACGCTGGCCGGGCCCACCACCTTGCTGGCCATGCTCAGCTCCTTGCAAATGGGCTTCAGAACGCTGGCGCTGGAGAAACGCTCCAGTGAAGTCTGGCAGGTGCTGGGCGCGGTCAAAACCGAATTTGGCAAGTTTGGCGATGTGCTGGCCAAGGTCAAGGCGCAAACCGAAACCGTGCTCAAAACCATTGACGGTGCGCAAACCCGCAGCCGCGCCATGGGGCGGGCGCTCAAAACCGTTGAGGCTTTACCCGAGAGTCAAAGCGCCACACTGCTGGCTATGGACGCAACGCCGCTGGGCGAGGGCACAGACGACAACTTGGACGCATGAGCGCAGCGGCGGCACGCACACTGGACAACCCGGCGTTGGCCCGGTTGATTGGCGGCCATGTGTGTTTGCATGCCTGCATGGCGGGTATGCGTCTGGCCGCACCCTTGTTGGCTTTACGCGCTGGTTACAGCGCGGCAGCGGTGGGCGCGTTGTTGGCCCTTTTTGCGCTGACCCAAGTGTTTCTGGCGCTGCCGGCCGGGCGCTATGTGGACCGCCATGGCTACCTGCGGCCGGTGCGCTGGTGTCTGATGGCCAGTGCCCTGGGTGCAACGCTGGCCGCGCTGTGGCCGATGTATGGTGTGCTGTGCTTGGTGGCTTTGCTGACCGGTGGTGCTGTGGGGGTGGGTGCCATCAGTTTGCAGCGGCATGTGGGGCGTTGTGCCCGCAACGCGGTGGATCGCAAGCGATTTTTCAGCTGGTTGTCGATTGGCCCGGCGCTGTCCAACTTTGTCGGCCCCTTGCTGGCCGGGGTGTTGATTGATGTGGGCGGGTTTCGCCTGGCGTTTGCGGCGCTGGCCTTGTTGCCAGGTTTGTCCTGGCTGCTGGTGCGCCGCACGCGTGAATTACCGCCGCTGAAGCAGGACGGCGCAGCCGGATCGCAGCGCGCCTGGGATTTGCTGCGCCAGCCGCAGATGCGCCGCCTGTTGCTGGTGAACTGGTTGATGTCGTCGTGCTGGGACGTGCACACCTTTGTGGTGCCGGTGCTGGGCCATGAGCGCGCCCTCAGTGCGTCGGCTATAGGGGCTATTCTGGGCGGGTTCGCACTGGCTGCTACCGGCATCCGGGTGGCGTTGCCGTGGCTGGCCTCTAATTTACAAGAACGTGTGGTCATCACCGCTGCCATGCTGGCCACGGCTTGCTTGTTTGCCATTTATCCGTTCATGCAATCCGCGTGGGGCATGGGCTTGTGCTCGGTGCTGTTGGGTGTGTCCTTGGGCTCGGTGCAGCCGATGATCATGAGCACCTTGCACCAGATCACGCCCGAGGCGCGCCACGGTGAGGCCTTGGGCTTGCGGCTGATGCTGATCAACGCCTCCAGCGTGGCCATGCCGATGTTGTTTGGGGCTGCCGGTGCGCTGGCCGGTGTCAGCGTGGTGTTCTGGACCGTTGGGACGGCAGTGGGCTTGGGCGCGCGGCAGGCGTGGGGATTGCAGGGCACATCGTCATGCCGGTCGTAGGGCGGGCTTCAGCCCGCCATGGGCGGCTGAAGTCGCCCCTGCGCAGCAAGCCAAAAATTACAAACGGTAAAACTGCGCGATGATGTCCCAGGCATCCTGGGGGTCGTCCACGTAGTGCAACAACTCAAGGTCTTCGGGGGCGATCACGCCTTCTTCGACCATGGCATCGATGTTGATCAGGCGTTTCCAGTAAGCGCTGCCAAACAACACGATGGGCACAGGTTGTGATTTTTTGGTCTGAACCAGGGTGATAACTTCAAACAGTTCGTCCAGCGTGCCAAACCCGCCGGGGAACGCCACCAGAGCCTTGGCGCGCATCATGAAGTGCATTTTGCGCAGCGCGAAGTAGTGAAACTTGAAACTTAAAGACGGCGTGACATAGGGGTTGGCGCTTTGCTCATGGGGCAGGGCAATGTTCAGCCCGACGGTGGGTGCACCCATCTCGTGCGCACCCCGGTTGGCGGCTTCCATGATGCCGGGGCCGCCACCGGTGCAAATGAACAGCTTTTTTTCTGCCACTTGCTGTGCGCTGTATTGAGCCACCAGGCGCGCAAACAAACGCGCCTGGTCGTAATGCTGGGCGTTGCGCAGCTGGCGCTGCGCGTTGGCGACGGCCTGAGCATCCCCACTGGCTTGGGCATCGGCCAGCAGGGTTTGTGCCTTTTCAGGCGCGCAAAAGCGTGCGCTGCCAAACACCACCACGGTGCTGTGAATGCCTTGCGCACTTTGACCCAGGTCGGGTTTGAGCATTTCAAGCTGGATGCGTATGCCGCGGGCTTCTCGGCGCAGCAAAAATTCGGGGTCGGCAAACGCCAGGCGGTGCGCGTTGGGGTGCAGCACGGTGTCATCGGCCGGGTATTTGAGAACATCGGCCCAGGCATCGGCCATACGTTGTTCGATCAGCAGGTTGGGCAGGGGTTTTGTGTTTTCCATAAGACTTGAGGGTAGAGCAAAAAAAAAGGCTTCACACAGGAAGCCTTCTGTCACTTTAAAAGCGGGGGTTTTTACACGCGTTTGCGGTATTCGCCGGTGCGGGTGTCGATTTCAACCTTGTCGCCTTGCGCCACAAAAATCGGCACGCCAATCTCAAAACCAGTGGCCAGTTTGGCAGGCTTCAAGACTTTGCCAGAGGTGTCGCCCTTGACCGCGGGCTCTGTCCAGGTGATCTCACGCACCACGCTGGTGGGCAGTTCGACCGAAATGGCCTTGCCGTCGTAAAACACCACTTCGAGCGGCATGCCGTCTTCGAGGTAGTTGAGCGAATCGCCCATGTTGTCGGCTTCTACTTCGTACTGGTTGAATTCTTCGTCCATGCAGATGTACATCGGGTCGGCAAAGTAGGAGTAGGTGCAGTCTTTTTTGTCCAGAATGACCTGGTCGAGCTTGTCGTCGGCCTTGTAGACAATTTCAGTGTTGAAGTTGGCGATCAGGCTTTTGAGCTTCATGCGCACGGTGGCAGAGTTGCGGCCACCGCGGCTGTATTCTGTTTTCAGGACGACCATGGGGTCTTTGCCGTTCATGATGACGTTGCCGGCGCGAATTTCTTGAGCGATTTTCATAAGAGAGTGCACACAAGTGCAGAAAGTAGGCCGCGCATCTGGCGGCGAGGGCAGTCAAGACTTTGGGTAATTACATGAATCACTTAAGCTCACACCGCAAAGCCCAGTATTTTAATGGCTTTTTGAGCAGAATCCGAGCAGTTGGCTGGTCAGGTCGGGCTGAGCCAGCAATCGGGCGCGGGCTTGGGTCACACAAGCTTGCCAGTCTTGGGGCGCAAAGACAGGTTTTTCGCCGCTAGCCACCGAGCTTGCCAGACCATTCCAGTGCTGGTGGAAATACCCCAGACCCGGGGGTGCTTGCAGCCAGTCCAGAAAGGCGGCGAGCTTGGCGGCGTGGGCTGCGTCGTCTTGTGGGTAAATCTGCCAGACCAACGGTTTGCCGGCCCACAAGGCGCGCACCAGAGAGTCTTCACCGCGTACAAAGTTCACATCACAAGCCCACAGCAAGTGGTCAAAGTCGGCTTGCGACAATTTTTTTAGATATAAAAATGAGAGCTTTCCACGCTTGTTCCATGAGGGCTGCAGCCTCATTTTATTTAAAATTTCAGCTTCCACTGCAGCTTGGGCGCGCCCTGGTGTGACCAGCAGGCAGGTGGCTTGTTCATCTTGTGCCAGGCGCTCCAGCAGGTCAGCCAGGCCAGCCGGTTCATAGCAAAACAGCGACACCAGGCGTTCACCCTGCCAGTTCAGCCCCTGCCGTTGCAGCCACGCATTGCGGTCAAAACTTGCCTGGCGTTTCAGCAGGTCGGCCTCACGCAGCAGGCCACCGGTGCGTGGGGTGAACCCAGGGTAGAAAAAATGCTTGGTCAAACCGATGCCGGGGCCGCTCATCACCGGTGAGGGCAGGCCGTGGCAGCGCTCCACAAACGGCTCGGCGCTTAAGTATTCCAGATTGATCCATAAGCATTTTGTGCCTCTAGCCCTTATGGAATAAGCGTAAGTAGCTATAAAATCAGGATCAATCTGGCAGCCAAAGGCTTCCACCAGTACATCGCCCGGGGTGATGCTGGTCAGATTCAAGGGCGCTGTCCAGGCCAGCACCGTGACCCCTGGTGCGCCAAGCGGTGCCATCCAGCCCAGCGCGCTGGCATCGTCCACCCACAGGCGCACGCTTTGGCCGCGCTGCGCCAAATGGCAGGCCAGCCGCCAGCACACGCCGATGTCGCCAAAGTTGTCGATGACGCGGCAAAAAATGTCCCAGCGCAGCGTGGGGTAGGGTGTTTCCAGATGCATAGAACAGATTGTCCACAATCAAGACTTACGCAAAACCGGCCCAGTGGTGTTGATGCGCCTAGTTGGGACAATTTTGCGTAAGTCCAAAATACAGGCCTCTATGACTGAATCTGATCAAACCCCATTGCAACCTGCGCCGCAAGACGCCCAGGAGACCAAGGCTCACAACGCGCAGGTGCTGCGCGACGTGGCCAGTTTGCCGCCATTGCCCGGGGTGTACCGTTACTTTGACGCGCAGGGCAACGTGCTGTATGTGGGTAAAGCCATCAATTTAAAGCGGCGGGTGTCGAGCTATTTCACCAAAAACCATGGTGGCACGCGCATTGGCCACATGGTCAGCAAAATTGCCCGGCTGGAGACCACCGTGGTGCGTTCGGAGGCCGAGGCGCTGCTGCTGGAAAACAACCTGATCAAGACGCTCAACCCCAAGTACAACATCCTGTTTCGGGACGACAAGAGCTACCCGTACCTCAAAATCAGTGCGGCAGCACCCTTGCCAAGTGATTCAAAAAATAGAGCAGCTAACGCTTTATTAACGGGGGCTACAGGCGAAAATGGCTTAAAAAATCCGGCCACCAAGGTGAATGCTGACTGGTTTCCAAGGGTCTCGTATTACCGTGGCGCGGTAGAGAAAAAACACCATTACTTTGGCCCCTACCCGAGTGCCTGGGCGGTCAAAGAGGCGATTTTGCTGATGCAAAAAGTCTTCAGGCTGCGCACCTGTGAAGACTCGGTGTTTGCCAACCGCACCCGCCCGTGCTTGCTGTACCAGATCAAACGCTGCTCCGGCCCCTGCGTGGGGCACATCACGGCGCAAACCTATGCCCAAGACCAGCGCGATGCCGAGCGATTTTTGAACGGCGACACCCATGAAATCATGCGTGAGCTGGAAGCCCGCATGATGGCGCATGCCGACACATTGGAGTTTGAGCAGGCCGCCGAGTTGCGCAACCAGGTGGCGGCGCTGTCGAACGTGCTGCACCAGCAGAGTGTGGACAACGTGGCCGACCGTGATGTGGACGTTTTGGCGGTGAAAGTGCAGGGCGGGCGCGCCTGCGTCAACCTGGCCATGGTGCGTGGTGGCCGGCATCTGGGCGACCGGCCGTACTTTCCGGTGCATGTGGAAGACGCGGCGGAACTTGACGATTCAGATGAGGCGGATGCGCCCAGCGTGCAGCGCAGTGTCGAGATGCAGGTGCTGGATGCCTTCATCGCCCAGCATTACCTGAACGTGCCCGCGCCGCCGTCGCTGGTGGTCAGTGTGCCGGTGGACAAGGGGCTGCTGCAAGCCTTGACCGAGCAAACCGGTGTGAAGGTGACAGCGGTGCACAACCCGCGTGAGCAGCGCCGCGTCTGGCTGGAGATGGCACAAACCAATGCCGGGCTGCAATTGGCACGGCTGCTGGCTGAAGAAGGTTCGCAGCAGGCGCGCACCCGGGCGCTGGTCGAGGCGCTGGATTTGGCGCTGGACAACCTGGAAGCGCTGCGCGTGGAGTGTTTTGACATCTCGCACACCGCGGGTGAATGCACCCAGGCATCTTGTGTGGTGTTTCACCACCACAAAATGCAGAACGCCGAGTACCGTCGTTTCAAAATCAACGACATCACGCCGGGGGACGATTACGCCGCCATGCGCCAGGTGCTTGAGCGCCGCTACGGCAAGCTGGCCGAAGCGCTGCAACAGGCCAAACGCACCGGTGAAACGCCAGCCGGTACCGGCCAGTTGCCCGACCTGGTGCTGGTGGATGGCGGCAAGGGGCAGGTGTCGATGGCGCGCGAGGTGTTTGAACAATTGGGCTTGGATTTGTCGCTGATTGTGGGCGTGGAAAAAGGAGAGGGCAGGCGCATTGGCCTGGAGGAACTGGTGTTTGCCGATGGGCGTGAAAAAGTCTATTTGGGCAAGGATTCTGCGGCCTTGATGCTGGTGGCGCAGATTCGCGACGAGGCGCATCGTTTTGCCATCACCGGCATGCGTGCGGCGCGCGCCAAGGTGCGCATGGACGGCGGCAAGCTGGAAGAAATTCCTGGCATTGGCCCAAAACGTCGGGCCAGGTTGTTGCAGCGCTTTGGTGGCGTGCGTGGCGTGGCGCTGGCCTCTGCGGACGACATTGCACAGGTTGACGGCATCTCGCACGAACTGGCGCAGGAAATTTACCGCGCGCTGCATTAAGCCCAAACAATCCATTAGGCGGCACTTCGTGCCTGCATGATGCCTAGCGGTCGATTTGCGATCATTTTGCCCGTCCGTTCGTTGTTCATAGCTACGGCTATGAACGCCTCTCGGCCAGCCAAACTGCCTCGCAACTCACCTCGCCATGCATTCATGCCCTCATGGATTGTTTGGGCTAAGCTGAAATTCCTGCAGCGCCCATGCCACAATCTGCGCATGTTCTGGACTATTCCTACCCTCATGACCTGGGCGCGCATTGTGGCGATCCCTTTGATTGTGGGTGTGTTTTATTTGCCCCTGGCGCCAGCGCATCGCAATGAAATCGCCACCGTGATGTTTGTGGTGTTTGCAGCTACCGATTGGCTCGACGGCTACCTGGCACGCCGGCTCAACCAGGTGTCGGCCTTTGGCGCTTTTCTGGACCCGGTGGCTGACAAATTTTTGGTCTGCGCCTGTGTGCTGGTGCTGGTGCATTTGGGGCGTGCTGATGTGTTTGTGGCGCTGATCATCATTGGCCGCGAAATTGCCATTTCAGCCTTGCGCGAATGGATGGCGCAGATTGGTGCGGCCAAGAGCGTGGCGGTGCACATGATCGGCAAGCTCAAGACCACGGCGCAGATGGTCGCCATTCCGTTTTTGCTGTTCGACGGCATGTTGTTTGGCATGATCAACACGCATGTCTGGGGTGTCTGGCTGATCTGGTTTGCCGCCATCATGACCGTCTGGTCGATGGTCTATTACCTGCAAAAAGCGCTGCCCGAGATTCGGTCTCGGGTGAAATGACGGCGGCGCTTGAGCGGCCTCTGATCCGGGCCATGCCAGCGGTTTTTGTGCTGATCTGGAGCACCGGCTTTATTGTGGCGCGCTATGGCATGCCGCACGCGCCGCCGTTCAAATTCCTGGTGCTGCGTTATGTTTTTTCCATTGCCTGTTTTTTGCTGTGGATCACCCTGGCGCGGGTCAAGTGGCCCGTGCGGCGCAGTCAGTGGGCGCATCTGGCGGTTACCGGGGTTTTCATGCATGCGTTTTACCTGGGTGGCGTGTGGGCTGCGGTCAAGCTGGGCATGGGCTCGGGGCTGTCGTCGTTGATCGTTGGCTTGCAGCCGGTGCTGACCGCGCTGTGGCTGGCCGCCACCGGCAACCGTATCGTGCCACGCCAGTGGTTGGGGCTGGTGCTGGGCTTGATCGGGCTGGTGCTGGTGGTGTCGCGCAAGTTTGGTACAGGCGGCGAAGCGAACCTGCTCAACCTGTCGCTGGCCATTGGGGCGCTGCTGAGCATCACCATCGGCACGCTGTACCAAAAGCGCTTTGTCACGTCATGCGACGTGCGTACCGCCAATACCGTGCAGCTGATGGCCGCGCTGCTGGTGACCTTGCCGCTGGCTGCCTTCGAACAGGAAGGCATTGACTGGCATGTTGAGCTGATCGGTGCCATTGCCTGGTCGGTGCTGGTGCTGACGCTGGGCGGCAGCTCGTTGCTGTACCTGCTGATTCAAAAAGGTGCGGCCGCGGCGGTGACCAGCCTGATGTACCTGGTGCCGCCGGTAACGGCTTTTATCGCCTGGCTGCTGTTTGCCGAACTGATCACGCTGACCACGATTTTGGGCACGCTGTTGACCGCCGCCGGGGTGGCCTTGGTGGTGTGGCGGCCCCGGGCTTGAGCCACAGTTTCAGTCCATCTGAGTCCACACTGCCGCCATCGGGGGTGATGCAGACCTATGTGGTGTGGTTAACGTGAAACAACGCCCACAGCCGACAAGAATGGCGTGTCGTAGGGCCGACTTCAGTCGGCCATGGCGGGTTGAAACCCGCCCTACGTAGGGCACGCGTGTTTCATGCTTAGGGCTCGTAAAGTAATAAGTTGGACATTTTGACGACCAGATTTGGGATGCAGTGCTAGGCGCAAAACGCGCCGTTTAGCTCTGCTAAACAAGCGATTTGCAACGACGCAATGCGCCCAAAGATGGCTGGGCAAATGTACAAGTTATTGCTTTGCGAGCCCTTAGGGGTGTCCTTGTTGAACATGGACGTTAACGTGAAACAACGCCCACAGCCGACAAGAATGGCGTGTCGTAGGGCCGACTTCAGTCGGCCATGGCGGGTTGAAACCCGCCCTACGCAGGGCACGCGTGTTTCATGCTTAGGGCTCGTAAAGTAATAAGTTGGACATTTTGACGACCAGTTTTGGGATGCAGTGCTAGGCGCAAAACGCGCCGTTTAGCTCTGCTAAACAAGCGATTTGCAACGACGCAATGCGCCCAAAGATGGCTGGGCAAATGTACAAGTTATTGCTTTGCGAGCCCTTAGGGGTGTCCTTGTTGAACATGGACGTTAGAAGCGCGTTCAGCTGAACCCGGCACGGTGACTGGGCTATACGCATGCGGTTTTGAGGTACGAACACGCGCGAAACAACAGGAGCAGTGTGCCGGGCGACTGTCGGCGCGCACCTCGCACCTCAAAGCCCGGTTGCATAGCCCAATCACCGCGCCTGAGCACCTCAGGGGAAAATTTCTCGCGCCAAGCCGTTATTTGGCGGCCATTTGATCAAAACATCGTCCAGCGCTGCGGCTGGCTTTGGCGGCTGACGATTTGTGGTACTAAACCATGAGGAAGCCGCCAAAGCCAGCCGCAGCGCGGGTTCAACATCAGGGGCCGGCCACGTAATAAAGCGCATCGCCCAGTTAACATCAATCCATTTCAGGAAGCAACGTATGTCAGTTCAAAAAATTGCAGTGATCGCCGGTGACGGCATTGGCAAGGAGGTGATGCCTGAGGGCCTGCGCGTGGTGCAGGCGGCGGCTGACAAATTCGGCATCGCGCTGCAGTTCGACCATTTTGACTTTGCCAGCTGGGACTACTATGAAAAGCACGGCCAGATGCTGCCCGACAACTGGAAAGAGCTGATTGGCGGCCATGATGCGATTTATTTTGGCGCGGTGGGTTGGCCCGAAAAGATTCCCGACCATGTGTCGCTGTGGGGCTCGCTGTTGCAGTTTCGCCGCGAGTTTGACCAGTACATCAACCTGCGCCCGGCGCGCCTCATGCCAGGCATCACCTGCCCGGTGGTGCGCCGTGATGGCAGCGCCCGTCAGGCGGGTGAAATCGACATGGTGATCGTGCGCGAAAACACCGAAGGCGAATACTCCAGTATCGGCGGGCGCATGTTTGCTGGCACCGAGCGCGAGATCGTGCTGCAAGAAACGGTGATGTCACGGGTGGGGGTGGACCGGGTGCTGAAATTTGCCTTTGAGCTGGCCCAGTCGCGCCCCAAAAAACACCTGACCAGCGCGACCAAGTCCAACGGCATAGCCATCACCATGCCGTATTGGGATGAACGCGTGGCCGAAATGGCAAAGCATTACCCCGATGTGCGCGTCGACAAGTTTCACATCGACATCCTGAGCGCGCATTTTGTCCAGCGCCCCGACTTTTTTGATGTGGTGGTCGGCAGCAATTTGTTTGGCGACATCTTGAGCGATTTGGGACCCGCGTGCACCGGCACGATTGCCATTGCGCCCAGTGCCAACCTGAACCCCGAGCGCAAATTTCCATCCTTGTTTGAACCGGTGCATGGCTCGGCGCCCGACATTGCAGGCAAAGGCGTGGCCAACCCGATTGGACAAATCTGGAGCGGTGCTTTGATGCTTGACTTCTTGGGATACAAAGCTGCGCACGATGCCGTGTTGGCAGCAATTGAGCAAACCCTGACTCCCCAAAGTGGTGCACCACGTACACCCGACTTGGAAGGCACTGCCTCTACGCAGGCACTGGGGCAGGCCATTGCAGCGCAAGTTGCACGAAGTTGAATCCAGCCCAGATGAAAATTCAAAGTCATTTTTAAAAATTTGACGGGCTGTTGAAGCGGTTCAAATAATCCAGTCTAAAATCGCTACTTGTTGAAAATTTTTTGCGTCTGCCAGTATTTGTTCATGACGCGTGAATTTGAATTTTTGACCGATCAGGTGAGAATTCAAAACCAAGAGACATCTGATTGATTTTGTTACATTCCAAGAGAGGTTTGTTGTGAATAAGAGTGAGCTGATTGACTATATTTCTACCAGTGCCGACATGTCTAAAGCTTCGGCTGCGCGCGCGCTTGAGGCCACCATTGAAGCAGTGAAAATCACTTTGAAAAAAGGTGGTTCGGTGTCTTTGGTTGGGTTTGGCACATTTGCGGCTACCAAGCGTGCTGCTCGTGCCGGGCGTAATCCACGCACCGGCGCTTCGATTAAAATCAAAGCTGCTAAAGTGCCCAAGTTCCGTCCGGGTAAGGCATTGAAAGACGCTTTAAATTGAATCGGTTTCGGTGGGGTGATTAGCTCAGTTGGTAGAGCGGCGCCCTTACAAGGCGTAGGTCGGCGGTTCGAGCCCGTCATCACCCACCATCCAGAATAAAGGCGAACACAGGTTCGCCTTTTTTATTGCCATGCAGGAGAGCTTTTAATGTTTGATATTTTTCGAAAACACACCAAGATTATGATGATGGTGCTGTTTTTGTTGATCATTCCGTCATTTGTGTTGTTTGGAATTGACGGCTACAACCGCATGAATGAATCGGAGGCGGTTGTTGCGCGCGTCGGCAACATTGACATTACCCAATCCCAATGGGATCAAGCGCACAAGGTGGAGGCTGATCGCCTGCGTGCCTCCAGACCCAATCTGGATGTCAAATTACTGGACTCACCAGAAGCTCGTTATGCCACTTTAGAGCGTCTGTTGCGCGAACGTGTACTTGCTTTGGCTGCGGAAAAGACCAAGCTTTCGACCAGTGATCCGCGGCTTGCGCGATTTTTGCAAGAAGACCCCACCATTGCGTCACTGCGAAAACCGGACGGCAAACTCGACATGGATCGCTATCGGCAATTGGCTGCCAGTCAAGGATTGACACCGGAAGGGTTTGAGAACAGCGTTCGGCGTGACCTATCCAACCAACAAGTTGAAGCCGGTGTAAGAGTCTCTGGTTTTGCCACGCCTGCGTTGGCTGATTTGGCTTTAAATGCATTCTTTGAAAAGCGTGAAATTCAGGTGGTCAGCTTCTTTACGCAGGATTTTTTAGCCAAAGTCAGCCCAACAGAAGCGGAAATAAATGCTTTTTATCAAAGTAATCCGTCCATGTTTCAGGCGACTGAACAAGCCAAGATAGAGTACGTTGTGTTAGACCTTGAGGCTGTCAAGAAGAGTATTCAAATTCCTGAAGCAGATTTGAAAACCTACTACGACCAGAATGTGGCGCGTTTGAGTGGAGCTGAAGAACGTCGAGCCAGTCACATCCTGATCAATGCCCCCAAAGACCTGGCTGCGGCAGACCGCCAAAAAGCAAAAACTCGAGCCGATGAGCTGTTGAAAACCGTGCGTGCCAATCCAGCAAGTTTTGCCGACGTGGCTAAAAAGAATTCTCAGGATTCAGGTTCAGCTGCCAAAGGCGGGGATTTGGATTATTTTGGGCGTGGGGCTATGGTCAAGCCTTTTGAAGACGCTGTGTTCAGTATGCGAAAAGGTGACATCAGTGAAGTGGTCGAATCTGATTTCGGGTATCACATCATTTTGCTCAATGACATCAAAGCACCCAAGCAACGCAGTTTTGAAGAGCTGCGGCCTGGCATGGAAGCAGATTTAAAAGCACAGCAGGCGCAGCGCAAATATGCTGAGTTTGCTGAGATATTCACCAACACGGTGTACGAACAGGCAGATAGTCTGAAACCTGTGGCCGATAAACTCAAACTGGAAATCATGACGGCTGATAAGGTAACTCGTCATGCACAGACTGGTGTCACAGGTGTGTTAGGTAGTGAAAAGTTTTTGGCGGCACTCTTTTCTACCGATGCGCTTGAGAAAAATCGTAACACTGAAGCTGTTGAAACAGCGGTGAGTCAGTTGGCCGCTGGTCGTGTGGTTGCATACCAAGCGGCGCGAGTGTTGCCCCTGCAGGAAATTCATCAATTGGTGCGCGACAGGTTGGTCGCCGCAAAAGCCGCCGAGCTGGCTAAAAAAGAAGGTGTGAACAAACTGGCACTTTGGAAAAAAGACAGTACCAACGTCAATTTGCCGATGCCAGTGTTGGTGTCACGTGACCAACCTCAAAACCTGCCAGCGCCGCTGATCCTCGCTGTACTTCGTGCAGATGCCTCGGCGTTACCTGTCTGGCTGGGGGTTGATATGGAGGGGCGTGGCTATGCGGTAATACGGGTGAATAAATTGGTGTCACGCAATGAAGCAGTGCAGGCTTCAGTAACACAAGATAGGGATCAATATGCACAGTGGTGGACAGCAGCCGAGCTGCAAGCTTATTACGTTGAACTCAAAGACCGTCTAAAAGCAGAAATTCTGGTTCCTGACCCTGCCAAAAAATTGGTTTTGTCGACAAAATCTGAACCATCATCCAGTGTCTCGTCTGCATCTAGGTGACACTTCATAAGCTATAATTCGTAACTTACGGTGGCTGTAGCTCAGTTGGTAGAGTCCAGGATTGTGATTCCTGTTGTCGTGGGTTCGAGCCCCATCAGCCACCCCAATTTTCTAAGTTGATGATTCAAAAGACTTTTTAACAAGTCGAGCATCGGCGGTGTCATGAATGAGTGTCACGAATGCCGAAAACTTTGAACATCACCGTCCCACGCCTTGGCCGTAATCGCCACGGCGTTTTTTTTGTCCGATCCCCCTCCTACGTTGATGAACAAGGACGTCGCAGGGTCGTGCAACAATCCCTGAAAACCAAAAATCCAGCGCAGGCCAAAATCCTGGCGCTTAAATATTGCCTGCAACTGGCTGAAGGGGAGTCTATGAATCAAAACGACAGTTCGGACAAAAAAAACATCTATTCGGTCAACATCGATACCGGCGAATTCAGCGCAAATGGCCCTGAAGATCACCAATTGATGATGGAGTTTTTGCGAGAAAACGGCGAGTTTTTGAGGAACCTGCCCAAAAAATCATTTGCTCAAAGCACAGTGCAAGCTCAACATGTCGCCGCTGTACCAGTGGCTGACCATGGCAAGCCATTACGTGAATTAGTGAACTTGCACCTTCAAAAGGAAGCTGCGACGGTTGAAAGTAAACAAACAGTCCGTGAAAAGCAGGTGACTTTGGAAGAGTTCATGGAGGTTTTTGGCGAGAACGCCGGAATTCGATCCATCACCACGCAGGACATTTCGATGCGATGGGTTCCGGTGGAGCTGAAGCGACCCAATAAAAAATACAAGGGAGAGACTTTGAGTCGAGCTAGGCTCGAAAAGAGGCGTGGATACCTCGCGAAGTTCTTCAGTTGGGCCAAAACATCCAATTTCTACCTTTCGGACAATCCGATGGCCTTGAAGATGTTTACTAAAGCTGAAATCCGGGCTGAGGCGAATCCTTACGCCGAATTCACTTACGACGATCTGAAAATGCTATTTACCGCTTCTTATGTGCTAGACAGTGACAAGTTCCCCGTATCTTCTCACGCCGCCATCCGCTCCCCCTCATAGGGCTGGTCATGGCGGCGATATTTCTCCATGATTTTCGTCAGATCAGGGGTCAAAGCGGGAACCGCTAAAAATGCGGTGAGGGTGGTGCGCAGCGCACTTGCGACAATCAACTCAGAGGGTGGCATGGCCGGATTCATGGTGCGCAGCCAACTGCGAAAGCAGCGCCAAACCACTGCT
>Ga0210042_1000467_pt1 | contig 36728 bp, 40 predicted proteins | sample CryGeymeta201518_FD_183982 | JGI IMG/M metagenome (GOLD analysis project Ga0210042, IMG submission 183982) | Groundwater microbial communities from Crystal Geyser aquifers in Utah, USA - Crystal Geyser metaG 2015-18 (SPAdes) (version 2) | ecosystem: Environmental > Aquatic > Deep subsurface >... | reverse complement strand
TATTGTATATCCTTTGGAAATGGTTTTTAAAAACTATTCCAAATCGCCCCAAGGCAAAAAATGGATAAGGGAAATATTTTCGCTTTTTAAGTAGAAAAGCCAGAATTTATTATTCTTCTAGGTGGCTCAAATTCAGGGGACGCCATACTTAATTCTTGACCGAATGTTTTAAATAAGAAATACGCCCATTTCCCGTATTGACATTTGTTCTTCTTTAATCAGGTTTTAGTCATTCCGGTTTTTTCGTCGGCCCGGGTTGATTCCCGAATCCCCTACCAATTCACTCAACTAAATACTTGACAAGATTAGTATGGTTTTATAGACTTAATCTATGCTGAGGTTATCCAGAAAGGGACAGTATGGCGTAAGGGCGATGTTTGAAATAGCCAGAGGGCAGGGCGATAAACCTGTTCCCATAAAAGAGATAGCCGAGAGGCAGGCTGTTTCTGTCGCCTACCTTGAGCAGATACTTAATAAACTTAAAAATGGGGGGCTTATAAGGAGCGTTAAAGGGCCGGGCGGCGGCTATGTGCTGAGCAAGAAACCTGAAAAAGTAAGCATCAGCGCTATCCTTAATGAGCTTGAAGGCCCTGTAGCCATAACTTCCTGCCTTGACCCCGAGGAGGGATGTATAAGGGTTGATGGATGCGTAACGTATGCCCTCTGGAAAGCCCTCGGTGAGAATATAGACGCATTTCTCGGCACGGTAACATTGAAAGATTTGGTTAGCGGAACGCTTTTAAGCAAGGTTGGCAATGCTAAAACAATTCATATGTCATTGCGAGGAGTCCCGATAAAACAGGGGCGACGAAGCAATCTTAAGAGATCGAGATTGCCGCGCCCCGAGCAGCTCGGGACTCGCAATGACAATGGGAAGTTCAAAGTGATATGAAGTTTGTAGAGAACGTTAAGGCAGATGTAACAACAGACATAGTTTATATGATGTGTCCGATGCATCTGCTTAAACTTCAGGAAAAAATCAGGGAACTGGATGAGGGGCAGATACTGGAAATCATGACTGATTATGACGGCGCGCTTGAAGATATTCCCGGCTGGTGTGAAAAAACCGGCAATGAATTTTTAGGGATGAGTGAGACGGAAGATTTTTATAAATTTTATATCAGGAAGAAGGCGAGGAGAAAATGAGAAAATGCTACTTTGACCATGTTGCAACAAACCCTCTTGACAGGCGTGTCTTTGACGCCATGACGCCTTATTTCATGGAGGCCTTCGGAAACCCGCTGAGCCTTTATGACCTTGGCGCAAAGGCAAAAGAGGCAATAGAAAATGCGAGGGGGCAGGTTGCAGCGCTAATTAATTCAAAAGCATCTGAAATAATCTTTACATCAAGCGGCGCCGAGGCAAATAACTTTGCGCTCCGGGGCATTGCGCTTGCAAGGCAGCATGAAGGGAAGCATGTAATCGTCTCTAAGATGGAGCATCATTCAATCCTGAATTCCGCCCGGTTTCTTGAAAAGGCCGGCTTTGTAGTGACTTTTCTCCCTGTGGATAAGCACGGGATAGTTGAGCCAGAGATAGTAAAAAAATCAATAACAAAAGAAACAACGCTCATATCCATAACCCACGCAAGCAGTGAGGTCGGGACCATAGAGCCTATAAAAGAGATAGGGCGGATTGCAAAAGAAAAAGGAATAATCTTTCATACGGATGCAGTTGCAGCGGCAGGGAATATCCCTGTTGACGTGAAAGAACTTGGCGTGGACCTTTTAAGCATGGCGGCGCATCAGTTTTACGGGCCGAAAGGCGCGGGCGCGCTTTACGTAAGAGAGGGCTTGAGAATAGTTCCGCTTATTTACGGAGGGATACAGGAAAACGGAAGAAGGGCCGGCACTGAAAATGTCCCTGCAATTGTAGGGATGGGCAAGGCGGCAGAACTTGCAAAAGACGAGATGGCTGCGAGAATGGAGCAGTCTAAAAAATTAAGGGATAAACTCATTAAGGGTGTATCAGGCATTGAAAATATCTATCTGACGGGACATCCTGAAAACAGGCTTCCGGCGCATGCGAGTTTTACAGTTGAATTTATAGAAGGAGAGGCAATGCTTCTGCTTCTTGCGGCAAAGGGCATTTATGCAGCCTCCGGCTCTGCATGTTCGTCAAAGGCCTTGAAGGCGTCGCCTGTTTTGCTTTCAATGGGCGTATCTTCAAATCTGGCGCAGGGCTCAATAGTCTTTTCGCTGGGCAAAGGCAGCACAGAGGAAGATATAGATTACCTGCTTGCTGAGTTTCCGCAGGTGATAAAAAGATTAAGAGAGATGTCCCCTTATGCAAAAGGCTGGGGAACGAAAGGAGAGAGTGGAGAATGTATACCGCAAAAGTAATGGACCATTTTACAAATCCGAGGAATGTGGGAGAGATACCCGATGCTGACGGTATTGGCACAGAGGGGAATCCTACGTGCGGGGATGTGATGCAGATTTTTATAAAAGTGAAGGATGACAGAATAATTGATGTAAAGTTCAAGACCTTCGGATGCGGAGCTGCTATTGCTGTAAGCAGTATGATTACGGAGCTGGTTAAAGGCAAGACGATTGATGAGGCGTTAGCGATATCAAAGGAGACCGTTGCAAATGAATTGGGCGGACTGCCGGCTCAGAAGATGCACTGTTCTAATTTAGGAGCGGATGCTCTTAAAAAAGCCATTGAAGATTACAGGAGCAAAAAGAAATAAGGGTGAGGAAAATATTTCTAAAGCGCTTTAATGAAAAGGGCAGCGGGATTGTTGAGACCCTAATTGTTCTCATAGTCATCAGTATTCTGGTTATTGTTGTGATGGACCGTTATGAGACTATTATAGAGGAGGCAAAAGAGGTTGCGCTTAAGACTGAATTAAATAATCTGAGACAGGCGATTCTTTTTTTTAAGATTAAAAACAGCAGAAACTCTGAAAGTCTTAAGGAACTGGTTACAGCCCACTTTGTTATGCCGTATAAGGATGATATATTCAGCGCTAAATATCTTGAGCCGAATTCTCTTGATAAAGACAAAAATATACTTGACCCGTTTGATATGCCTTATGCGTATGACCGCGCTACAGGCAGAGTCTGGTCCATCAAAAAAGGTTTTGAGCACTTGTAGATATTCCTGCATCAGGAATATTCTAACAAAAGTTTTCCCTCGGGGTTTACCCTGTTAGACACTGATGGTCTCTAACAGGGTTTACAAGTTCAATTTCAGACTGGTAATATAGCAAGTGTCCGTGATTAGTGTCAGTGAGTAATAATTACTGACACTCACAACTGACACTAACTTGGAGAGGTGGCCGAGCAGGTCGAAGGCGGCGGTTTGCTAAACCGTTGTAGGGGCCAAAACCCTTACCCAGGGTTCGAATCCCTGCCTCTCCGCCATAAAAAAGTTAGAAGTTAGGAGTTGAAAGTTGAGGGTTAAAAACTTTCTTAAAAATTTTTAACTTTGCACTTTTAACTTTTAACTTAAATTGGGGGGTCTATGAACAAAAAGATTGTGATAGCTTTAATGTTAAGTTTAGCGCTGGTATATCTTGCGGGCTGTAAAAAGAAAGAGCAGCAGCCTGTTCCTAAGGCGTCGGCGATGCCGCAAGGGCTGGGAGCGCTTCCGCAAGAACAGGCAGTTCCGCAGGGACATCAGATGATGTCAGGCGGAAAACTTCAGGTTGTTGTCCCTGCCAATGTAAAAGGCAAGTGGAGTTCTGTGAAGTTTCTCATTGAGGATAGGGAGGCAAAAAAGGCGCAGGAATATACCGTTAAGCTCAACAGCGAGTGGAAAATACCCGGTTCCAATTTAAAAGTGACTGTCGGGGAGTTTCTTCCTGATTTCACTATGGACGGGAGCAAAATAACTTCGGGGTCAGGCGAGTTGAATAATCCTGCGGTTGGCATAAAGGTAACAGATGGTGATAAACAAATATTCCCTGCTCAGGGAAAACAATGGGGTTGGCTGTGGGCCCGCAAAGAACTGCAATCAATACATCCATTTGAACATCCCAAGTATAATATCATATTAAAAGAACCCATGAAGAAGGGATAGTTTGGCAATGCGCCCTTAGCTCAGCTGGATAGAGCGTCGGACTACGAATCCGCAGGCCGGGGGTTCGAATCCCTCAGGGCGCGCCAAAGTTTTTGTGCATACCAACGAAAAAGATATATACTTCATGAAACTGGCCCTTGAAGAGGCAACCCTTGCCTTTTCTGAAGGGGAAGTGCCTGTCGGAGCAGTCCTTGTAATTGACGGTAATATTGCCGCAAAGGCGCACAATACCCGTGAGTCATCAAAAGACCCTACTGCTCACGCAGAGCTGATTGCAATAAGAATCGGCGCAGAAAAGGGCAGCAGCTGGCGGTTAACTAATGCCGTTCTCTATGTGACAAAAGAGCCGTGTGTTATGTGTGCGGGAGCTATGGTAAATGCAAGAATAGCCGGCGTTGTTTACGGTTGTAAAGATGAAAAGGGCGGAGCAGTTGGCAGCCTTTATAAACTTCTAAATGACAGAAGGCTTAATCATCAGGTTGAGGTTGTCTCAGGGGTTCTTGAGAATGAATGCGCTTTAATACTCCAAAAATTTTTTAAAGAACGCAGATAATTCTTAAGATTTTTTCACCCCGCAGGCCTGCTTCTTATTCCTTAATTTATTGTCTTGTTGTAAACTAAAAACTATGCACTGTTAGCTTTAAACTGACTGCTGAACGCTGATAGCTTTTGATTTGGAGGGGTGCCAGAGCGGTTGAATGGGACGGTCTCGAAAATCGTTTCCCGATTATATCGGGACGTGAGTTCGAATCTCACCCCCTCCGCCAGTTAGTAAGTTCTTGACATACACTTTAGTTTTTGGATAGGTTATAAGCATTCAAGAGCCTTTATCACTTGGGCGAACGTGATAAAGTTTTTTTTATAGGAGGAATTAAAATGGAAAGACTGCTGGAAAAGAGCAAATATCTGATACTGATCGCAGTAGCAGCTTCGTTTGTAGCTTCTGCTGTTGCCTTTTTGTGGGGTGGTTTTAAGGTAATCTTCATCTTAATAAACCTTATTAAGACTTACGGTAAAGATTTGTCTGCTGCAGTTGCACTTATAGAACTCATGGATACGTTCCTTATAGCAATTGCACTCCTTGTATTCTCAGTAGGCATCTATGAGCTTTTTATTGAGGATCTAAGCCTCCCGGAATGGCTTGTGATACATAACCTCCATGATCTGAAGGCAAAACTGGGCAGCATTATAATCCTTGTCATGGCTGTCACGTTTCTAAAGCATCTCGTCGAATGGAGGGACCCGCAGGGCACCTATTACTTTGGCATTTCAGTAGCCGTTGTCTCGGCAGCATTGATAGCATTCAGCCATTTTGGCAAAAAAGACTGATAGAATTAAGTCAGACACGTTTTTAATTCTGAAGGACTAAAGTTTATTTATGCACTGGCACCAGAAAGATACAAATGAAGCCATAGAGGCTCTCAACTCCTCCATTCAAGGCATTTCCTCTGAAGAAGCGCTGAAACGGCTTCAAGAATTCGGCACCAACGAACTGAAAGAAAAGAAGAAGAAAACTCCGCTGATGATGTTCCTTGACCAGTTCAGGGACTTCATGATCCTTGTCCTTATTGCCGCGGCTGTGATATCAGGGATTATCGGCGAGCCCTCTGACACAATCGCAATAGCCGTGATAGTTATTCTTAACGCCATCATAGGCTTTGTTCAGGAATACAGGGCTGAGAAAGCTATGGCTGCTCTTAAAAAGATGTCAGCGCCCGTTGCAACTGTTATAAGAGACGGAGGTCATGCCGCTATTCCCGCCGCAGAGATTGTTCCCGGAGATATTGTATTGCTTGATGCGGGAAGTTTTATTCCTGCTGACGTGAGACTGCTTGAGACAGCGCAGTTGAGGATAGAAGAGGCAGCGCTTACCGGAGAGTCGGTCCCTGCTGATAAGCATACAACTGCGCTTCATGATGAAGCAATTCCCCTGGGTGACAGAAGGAATATGGCATACAAGGGGACAATAGTTGCCTATGGCAGGGGAAGCGGAATTGTTACGGCAACAGGCATGGATACCGAGCTTGGAAGGATTGCCAAAATGCTTCAGGAAGAGGAAGAAGTAAAGACTCCGCTCCAGAAAAGACTTGCAGTCTTCGGAAGAAGGATTGCATTTGCTGTTCTTGCTATATGCGCCGTTGTCTTCAGTATCGGAGTTTTAAGGGGGGAGCAGCCTATTGTCATGTTCCTCACTGCAATATCCCTTGCAGTTGCCGCAATTCCTGAGGCGCTGCCTGCTGTTGTTACAATCTCCCTTGCAATCGGCGCAAGAAAGATGGTTAAGCAGAATGCCCTGATAAGAAAGCTGCCTGCTGTTGAGACCCTCGGCTCCGTCACATATATATGCTCTGACAAGACAGGAACCCTTACACAGAACAGAATGAGTGTGGAAGAGATGTATGTGGACGGGAGAGTCATTAGCTCTCAGCAGTCAGCTATTAGCGGCAAGAAAAATAACTTGATTTCTGATTTACCGATTCACCCATTTACCGATTCACCCATTCACCTGTTGTTCACTGCTCTCGCTTTGAGCAATGACGCGAAAGCTGACAGGGACGGGAATGTCATAGGCGATCCCACAGAGGTTGCTCTTTTTTCTGCTGCCAGAGAAAATGGATTTGATAAGCCTTCGCGTGAAGAGTTGTTCCCGAGAGTTGAAGAGATACCATTTGATTCCGAGAGAAAATGCATGACAACATTTCATAAAATTCCAACTCACCCCCCCATCCCCCCCTTATCAAGGGGGGGCGAGGGGGGGGTAAATAGATTCGTCTCTTTCACCAAAGGCGCGATTGAAGTTCTTCTGGAAAAATCAGACGGCATCCTCAAAGCAGGCGGGACAGTAAAGATAGACAGGGAAGAGATTTACAGAGTTAATGAAAGAATGGCTGCTGACGGACTCAGGGTTCTCGGCATTGCAATGAGGGGATGGGATGAGCTTCCCTCAGACATGTCCCATGCGAATGTGGAAAGAGGGCTTATAATCATAGGCCTTGTAGGAATAATGGACCCTCCGAGAGAAGAGGCAAAAGAAGCAGTCTCCATATGCAAAAAAGCCGGAATAATCCCTGTTATGATTACCGGTGACCATCCGATTACAGCATGGGCCATTGCAAGAAGGATAGGCATTATCGAGGAAGATGATGTGCACTTTAACACCATAACGGGAAGAGAACTTGAGAAGTTATCCTTAAAAGAATTTGAAGAAAGGGTTGAAGATATTCAGGTCTATGCCCGTGTTGCGCCGGAACAGAAGCTTAAGATTGTTAAAGCTCTTCAGGACAAGGGAGAGTTTGTTGCAATGACAGGCGACGGCGTAAATGACGCTCCGGCATTAAAAAGGGCTGACATAGGAATTGCTATGGGAATCACAGGCGCTGATGCGGCAAAGGAAGCAAGCCACATGATTCTCCTTGACGATAATTTTGCGACGATTGTGAAGGCGGTCAAAGAGGGAAGAAAGATATATGACAATATAAGAAAATTTGTAAAGTATCTCCTTTCAACAAATTCAGGAGAGATATGGACTCTGTTTCTTGCTCCTTTAATCAGTCTTCCGATTCCTTTGCTTCCGATTCATATTTTATGGATAAATCTGATGACTGATGGGCTTCCGGCGCTTGCGCTCTCTGTTGAGCCTGCTGAAACTGATGTGATGAAGAGGCCTCCGCGCAGCCCTAAGGAAAGCATATTTGCAGGCGGTCTTGGATTTTTTGCAATATGGGTTGGGCTTTTGATGGCGGCGCTGACTCTTTCAGTTCAGGCATGGTCTATTAAAACAGGGAATTCACACTGGCAAACAATGGTATTCACGGTATTATGTCTTTCGCAGCTTGGCAATGCCCTTGCAATAAGGTCAGAGAAGGAGTCGTTGTGCAAAATAGGATTTTTCTCAAATAAGGCAATGCTTGGCGCGGTATCTCTGAGTTTTGCTTTGCAGATGGCAGCTATATATGTGCCTTTCCTTAATCCGATATTTAAAACAGAGCCGTTGAGTTTTAATGAATTGATGATTACAATAGCTCTGTCGTCTGTGGTATTTTTTGCAGTGGAATTAGAAAAGTTTTTTAGGAGGAAGCAATGGTTCAAGTACTGATGGAAACTGATTTGCAGGATGTGAAATTTCTCAGGCGCGGAAAGGTGCGCGACGTCTATGAGATAGATGACTATCTTTTGATAATAGCAACGGACAGAGTCTCTGCATTTGATGTGGTATTGCCAAATGGGATTGCAGGAAAGGGCAGGGTACTGACACAGATATCGCTTTACTGGTTTAATCAGATGAAAGATATAATTGAAAACCATATTGTTGCAACAGATGTGAAAGACTATCCGAAGGTTCTGCATAAATACAAAGACCTCCTTGAAGGCAGGAGCATGCTTGTTAAAAAGGCAAGGCCCATGCCTGTTGAATGTATTGTGAGAGGCTATCTCTCAGGCTCAGGCTGGAAGGAATACAAGGAATCAGGCACAGTCTGCGGCATTAAACTTCCTGACGGGCTTGTTGAATCCGCAAGGCTTGATGAGCCGCTCTTCACTCCAAGCACTAAGGCGGAAGAGGGGCATGACATAAATATCAGTTTTGATGAGACGAGAAAAATCGTCGGTGATGATACTGCAAGCACGCTCAGGAATACAAGCCTCAGAGTCTATAAAAAGGCGAGGGAGCTGGCAGAGAAGAAAGGGATAATAATTGCAGATACGAAGATGGAATTCGGCGTCTATAAGGATTCAAGATTCAAGATTCAAGATTCAAAAAATCAGGAAGGTAAGTTGATTCTTATTGATGAAATTCTTACGCCTGATTCATCGCGCTTCTGGTCAATGAAAGACTACAAGCCCGGAAAAAGTCAGGACAGCTTTGACAAGCAGATTGTCCGCGATTATCTTTTAACGCTTGACTGGAACCAGACATATCCCGGCCCCAAACTTCCTGATGAGATTATTGAAAAGACCGCTGCGCGGTATAGGGAGATATTGAGGATATTGACGGGGTAATAATTTAATTTGATGGTTCTTTGAGCAATTTAAACGTCTCCTTGATGACCTCCTCTTGTGAAATAAGCCGTCCCTCGCGGACATCTTTCTCGGCAGCTTCGAGTTTTTGTCTGAGATAAAGACGATACATAACCTCATCAATATCTACTTCCTCCGGCAGGTCTTTTATCAAATCAAGGACTTGTTGTTTTGCGATGGTCATGGCAACCTCCTTTCTTTGTTAATTATAGCACAAGGGACATCTCACCATGAAATTGCCCAAAACTTCCGGATGAGATTATTGAAAAGACCGCTGCAAGGTATAGAGAGATATTAGGGGTATTGACGGGGTAAAGGGGTTTTTAGTGTAAAAAGACACAGAATGATTTGAACCTAAATCTTTTGCAACGTGTTAGTTGCAGTGCCGTGCCAATACCTATTTCAGCATTTCCTTTGCTTTTTGAAGAACTTTTTTATTTTCTAATTCCTCGTTGTATTTTTCTAAAATTTTGGGGATAGATTTTGAAAAATTAAAATCGGATGGTTTATTTGCTGTAACACCGTGAGTTCTCAGGAAGTCATATATTGCAAGTAGAGCATTTTTATCCCTAAGCTCAATAACTTTGATGCCAAGCTTTTTAGCTTCTGCAATCATCATAGGGGTTAATCTATCAATTAAAAAGAGGTCTACCTTTCTTGCCAATGCTTCATCTGCGATTTCTGGATTGCCTATGCCAAGAAGTTTTAATTCAATTTGTAAAGCCTTTTTATTGTCATCACTAAAAACAATACCATCAATTTCTCTATTTTCAACCAACCCTTTCTTTTTCATTTCTTCAAACACTAATACATATTGTGTTGATTTCACCCCTAAAAGTTCAAAGATTGAATACAGAAGTTCTTTTTCGGTCTTTTTGCCTACCTCACTCCATGCTCCGCCCTGCACAGATAATTTCATAGCTGCAAGGGAATTTACCAATACCAGAGATTCTATCTCGTTCAGTTCTACTTTTTCGTTGTTCCATACGATAGTAACCAAAATTTTGGGCAGATTGTTATTCAAAAAATCTTTAATTAAAATTTCCAGAGATTTAACATTTTGTTTACTTAATTCTATGCACACCTCTTTCTTAGTTGTCCCCATCATATTGGTTACAGTTTTATTATTCAGACCGCCAAACCATAGGATTTCATTTTTAGTTTTGCTTTCTTCAATCAAATTGGTAATCCACCAATCAATGTTTTTGTTTATCTTTTTAGCATTATAAACCCTCTCCAGCAATGCATGGACATTATCAATAAATCTCTTATTAATAGTCGCTAAAACATAAGGTCTGTAATCTTTACCCTCTAAGATTGAAATGATGATTTTGGACAAAAGTTTTTCCATAACTTACAATCCTTTAATTTTTATATCTTGTGGAATTGATTTAATTGCTTCTGCTATCCTTTCAGCATTTTGCTTTAATCTTTTCTCTGAAACTTTTTTGCCTCTTAAGGAAGAACCCGGGCTTTTTTGAACTTTCTGTTCAAATTCTTTCATTTGTTTAGTAACAATCTCTTCTACAAAGCCATTATCTCTTGAATTTATATTTATGTCATTTGTTTTTTCTAAAACGATAATATATTCGTCATCGATCTTACCTATGTTTTTACTTGTATATTTTCTTGTTGTATCAATGTTTCTAAAGATTGTCTTTATCGTGTTGAAATTTAGATATGGTGCAAAAGCTAAAAAGTGCTTATAGCTTTCTATACGCTCATACTCAAGGCTGGAATTTCCGATAGCAATTACACAAATTCCGCCCTTTCTTAAAACCCTGTTCATTTCTATCATAGACCGAAGCATATCAGCAAGATATTCTGAAAGGAGACGGAATCTGTTAGCAATAAAATGGGAATGCCCTCCTATTTCATGCCTTCTGAACCCGTTGTAATCCATACCAAGCCACAACATGTTATACATATGGACACGATAATAATCTAAAGCATTCACATAAGGAGGAGAGGTCATGATAAGATTTGAAATGTTAGAATCTATCTCAAGGAATCTTGCATCTCCATGTAAAACTTTTACTTTAGGTTGTTTTTTTACAATATTCCTTATCTCTCTGATTGTATCCATTGTATTGGATATTTTTTTGTAAAAGTTAGCGAAAACATCTATTCCATTCCCATGTCCGTTTTCAGATTCAATTATTGACCATATCGTCGTTGATAGCGCAACTAAGCCCAACTCATAAATCTCGGTTTTGTCTCTCAATTCTTCAAGACTTTCTTTGATTAGACAAAGCTCATTTATTATGTCTCTGTTAAAAAGATTGCTTATATTTCTTCTTGGTAACTTTTTAAGATATTCAGCTCTACGATGGTCGCTATCTATATACCTTTTTATTCCAATTAATTTTTTCCCCAGAATTATTAAATCTTCCTCAGGTATTAGTCGGGATTTTACTTTTGTTATAAGACATGCGAGAGGATTAAAGTCATTGCCAATAGAATTTCGCCCATTTAAAAATGCCTCAGCAATAGTAGTGCCACAACCACAAAAGGGGTCAATGACAAAATCATCTTCGTTAGTAAACAATTTGATAAAGGCCTTGGGAATTTGGGGGATAAATCTTGCAGGATAAGAATGAAACCTGTGGGTTAAATATTGAGTTTGAAAATTCTTAAAATCCCAATCTATTAAGTTAAGCGCATCGTATTTATCTTGCTTAGCAGGATAACAGCTATCCAACAAATTTTCATATTCCTGAATTACATTTAATTCAGTTTCAAATAATATTTCTTGCATGTTTGTTACTCCCCAGTATCAAAAAAGTGACATATTATAACCTTTTGTCTTTACTAATTGTTGGCACGGTATTGCATCTTCGGTATATCCGAACTCCAGTTCGTCTATCACCCCGAAAGCTGTATAAAAAGCAAACTTTGTTTCTTTTAATATTTCTTGAACTATACACTTTTCAGGGCAGGGCTTTCAAGAAGGGGATGAAGAAAAGGAGATTTTGAGTCGTTCATCTGAACGAGAGACTACATCTTTACAGGTTCAAATATATGCTCCACCCTGTAGGAAATAACCTTTTTCTTTTTTACTCTTTCTCTTTCCTTCGTCGGCATGTCTTTGTCTATGAAATCAAGCTCGGCGCCGTCTGTTATGGTATTTAGAATATCAGGATGTTCTATTAGGTGCCTTACAAAGTCAAAGGTCATGCCGATATTCCTTTCTGTATATTCTTTTTTTGTCATTATTTTATACCCTTTCTAAACTTCTCCTTATACCATTCCCATCTGTCTTTTATATCCTGCTCTGCATATGTCAATGCATCATTGAGATTCTTTATAGAAATTGGCTGTTTAATTTTTTCTCCCTTTGGATTTAAAATGTCCCTATGGAAAAATCCATGTGAACAATCATATCTCACAATGGGATGCCACTTGTCTTTTATCTTTGATTCATACTGAATCACGACATCTGTTACCCTGCCTCTTCCAGTAATAATTTTTATCCTTAATCTGTCAGTGCCATCAGGCGTCAGTATTTTTGTAAATTCTTTATCGCCCATTACTTGTTCATTATAACAGATTTTAATTGAATATTATCTTAGTCACTCATGTTCTGCTTCATCTCTTTTTGCCTTGAACTTACCTGTAAATGTCATAAAGAGGTAAACAATCAAGGGAATTATGAATGCAATGTCAACCGCGCGCATCTGTGAATCAGGGGAAGCTAAAAAAGACTGCCCGAGGACCATGCCGAAAAATGCACAGGCGATTGAGAGACCGAGAAAACCGCAGAGCCTCCAGAAATTAGTCCAGAAGACATTTTTTAAAAAAAAGCTTATTGCTGTTGCGGCTGCTCCGGCAGTAAGCGCGATGGCGAGGAATGCCGGTTCCGGAATCTTTTTCAGAACTTCAAATCTGATAGTTGCAAGGCCCATGAGAGCCGTGCTCCATAATGAGAGGAACAGGAATATGAGAATCAACAGAGAAATTTTTAATGTGCGTTGATACCACGCTTTCCCGTGCAGCTTTTCATGCAGGTAGCCGATGCGGTCAAGCGCTCCGAACAATACAAAGAACGCTGCAACAACGCCTGCGACTGTAATTAAGAATCCGAGAATAAAGCCGGGGATTCCGTGTTTTTGATACTGTGAGATTCCGACTGCGAGGGCGATAATTATTAGAAAGACGAGAAGAATGCGCTCAACCATAAAACCGCGGTTATTTCTTGCAGGCTTTAGCATTGTTACCATGTAAGGGAAAGAATTGACTTTACATCCGACTGAAGCCGGTTGAATTTACATTTGAGCGCCATGCACTGCTCCGAGCGGTAACAGTTGCCGTCTTTTATAACAACATGGATGTGAATTCCTGTCTCTTCTGCATAAGGACAGGGCAGATGCAGTTTTCTTGTAGACTCGGAATAGTGTTTTTCTTTTATAGCTGATTGCATGATTTTTTATCTGTTCTTTAACTTTGCGAGCAGAAGCCCTATGTATTTGTTAATTGGATTGCCTCTTGAGAGAAACGGCAGAGGAGATTTTTTCCTTGTCCCGAGTTTTTTTATCTCCCACAGCAGGTCGTGATTAGCCCCGTCAATCTTTAACCCGTTATTAAATGCGGCCAGTGCTGCTTTTTTTTCTCCGCCGGCAACGTAGGCCCTGCCAAGGTTAAGATAAAGCGCGGCGTGGATGGACTTGGTTATAGGCGGGAATACAAGGTCAAGCCTTTCCATCGCCTTCTTGCATATATTTATCCCCCTCGTATATTTTTTATCAACAATGGCTGTGAGGCATCCGTAATAGGATACAATGAGCGGGTCTTCGCGGTATTCCTCTACTGCTTCCCTTAATATCTTTAAGGCTTCCCTGTTGTTTTTCCTTGCGAGAAGTTTTTTTGCGGCGTCAAGATACTCTGTCTTTTTCCTGCTTTCTTTAAGTATGGCTGTAAATTCTTCTATGGCGCTATTATGATGATTCTCCATAAACTCATGGAGTTTATCCTCGTAGTCTTCTTCCTCCATTATGTCAGAGCAATCTGCTTTCTTTGAATAAACTATTTCCCCTTTATGGTAAATGCGGGTTGTGAGCAGGGGTTCTTTTATTCCGCCGTGCTCTGTCTGGACATGATAGCTTTTTTCTCCGAGCTTAATGTTTACATTAAACCTGAACGGAAGGTCTGAAGTAATATGCACCTGTTCTGATTTCTCTGTCATATATCACATTATGTAACAAGATTTTGACAATTAAATCAAGCTTAAAACATAAAACATCTTATATAATATCCCATGCTTATACTTGGAATAGACACGTCATGCGATGACACCGCGGCCGCTGTTGTTGAGAACGGCTCTAAAATTATTTCCAATATTGTCTCAAGCCAGACGGATATTCACAAAAAATACGGAGGCATTGTTCCTGAGCTTGCATCGCGAAGGCATATAGAGCTGATACTGCCTGTTGTTGATGAGGCGTTGAAGGGCGCAGGCGCAGGGCTTGAAGACGTCTCGGCTGTTGCGGTCTGCCATGGGCCCGGGTTGATAGGCTCTCTCCTTATCGGATGCTCCTTTGCAAAGGCCTTATGTTTTTCAAAGAATATTCCTTTGCTCGCAGTAAATCACCTTGAAGGGCACATGTTTTCCTGCTTTTTAAAAGAAGGGAGCCTTGCGGGGGAAACTGAGTTTCCCCCGCGCATTCCTGAATTTCCGTTCATCTCGCTGATAGCATCAGGCGGCCACACGAGTCTCTATCGCGTTGACGGGTTTGGGAAATACAGAGAACTCGGCAGGACCAGGGATGACGCGGCAGGCGAGGCTTATGACAAGGTTTCAAAACTTCTCGGGCTTGGTTATCCCGGAGGCCCTGTAATTGACAAGCTGGCGTCCGAAGGAAATCCAAAGGCGATAGATTTTCCAAGGCCGTATCTTCCGGACTCCTTTGATTTCAGCTTCAGCGGTTTGAAGACAGCAGTGCTTCATTACCTTAGAGCAGAAGAGCAGAAGTCAGCACCCCCCCAGCCCCCCCTTGGCAAGGGGGGGATTGAAGGGGGGGTATTCTCTGAACTTCTAAACTTCTGCTCTACTGCACTTATTAAGAACATTGCCGCCTCATTTCAGGCGTGCATGGTTGATGTGCTGGTCCGCAAGACAGAATGGGCGCTAAAAAAAGAGGGCCTAAGGCGTATTACTCTCTCAGGCGGTGTATCGGCAAACAGCGAATTGAGAAAGAGAATGAAAGAAATGGGTGATGAAAGGGAAACAGAGGTATTTATTCCATCCATAAATCTGTGCACGGATAATGCTGCCATGATTGCCTCGGCAGGGTATCATCACTTTTTAAATAAAGATTTTGCAGAAATAGACCTGAATCCCAAGGCATGCCTTCCGCTGTAACGAGATTTTGAGGTAAAGTTAGATAGACCTTTTTCTGAAAGCAATAATCCCTGCAATTGCCCCCACAAACATCAAAACGCTTATTCCCTGCGATATTGAGATATTTCCAAAGAGAAAGCCTCTCACCTCGTCGCCTCTGAAGAATTCCACGGTAAACCTGATGACTGAGTAAATTAAAAGGTAAGCCCAGAATAACTGTCCTTTGAATGTCTGGCGCTTTCTCAGGGTTATGAGTATCAGAAAGTTTATGAATTCTCCCGCTGATTCGTATAGCTGTGTAGGGTGCAATGGTATGCCGATTCTTGCAAGGGATTCAGGGTCAAGGAATGTTACAGCCCAGGGCAGTCCCTCCGCAGGGTTTCCGTAACAGCAGCCTGCCGAGAAGCAGCCAAGCCTTCCGATTGCATGCCCGATTGCAAGCGACGGCGCAAATATGTCTGCTGTGTTCCAGATATCAAGCCCCTTCTTTTTTGCATACCAGACGGCAACTGGGATTGCGAATATAACGCCTCCGTAGAATACAAGGCCGCCTTGCCAGATTTTGAATATGTCCAGAGGATTTCTCAGGAAATAACCTGCCTCTACAAGCACAAAGAAAAGCCGTGAGCCTATTAGCGCTGCAATGAGCATGTAAAAACCAAGGTCAACGATTTTGTCTGCGGGGATTCCCTGTTTCTTGGCCTGTCTTGCGGCAAGCGCAAGCCCGAGCAAAAAGCCTGCGGCGATGAGCACGCCGTAGGTGTGTATCGTCAGCGGGCCTATTCTAATTAATATCGGATGCATTTATTGTCCCCGCCTGTTGTGTTTTAGTTTTCAGATTTTTCATGTTTACCCAAAAATAACTTTATAAATATCAATCCTATCCCTATTGTCAGCGCTGAGTCCGCAACATTGAATGCCGGCCAGTGATGCCTGCCTGCAAATACATCTATGAAATCAACAACAGAGCCGCGGAAGAGCCTGTCTATCAAATTTCCTGTTGCGCCTCCGAGGATAAGAGAAAGCCCTAAGGGGTCTTCCTTGCCTTTTATAAGCATAACAAAGATGACTGCTATTGCAGCGAGGGATATGAATATGAAGAGGCTATTCCCGAAACTTTTGAACATCCCGAATGCAGCGCCTTCATTTCTCCAGTTTACAAGATAGAGAAATGGAAGAAGTTCAACCGGCTTGAAAGGGCTTATAAGTTTATCCGCGAGATATTTCAGCGCCTGGTCCAGGATTACAAGCACGGGCATAATGATAAAAGCTGTTTTTCTCATTTGATGACATTATAACATCTATCGCATAATTCAGCGGCGTCGGTGTGTGTGCCGACGGATGTGCTCCAGTTCCAGCAGCGCGCGCATTTCTTGCCGCTGGCCCGCTCCACAATGACTGACATGCCTTTTATTTCTTCACTTTCATAAGCGCCGTCTGGTTTAACAAATCCCTCCATTCCCCCCTTTGCTAAAGGGGGGTGAAGGGAGGTTATCTCAGCTCCGGAAACGATAAACAATGTTGGGAGAAAATCTTTATATTCATTCAGGAGATTGAACTCATTTTCCTGAAGGCATATAATTACCTTTGCCTCAAGTGAGTTGCCTATGAACTTGTTCTGCCTCTTAAACTCAAGAGCCTTGTTTATTTCATTCCTTATTGCTATGAGCCTTGCCCATTTATCCTCAAGCGCTGAATCCAGGTATTTTTCATCTGCCTTCGGGAAAGGCGAGAGAAACACGCTCTCCTCTTTTTTGCCGGCAATAAAGCTCCATATCTCTTCTGCCGTGAAAGAGATTACCGGAGCCATAAGTCCGGTCATTGTTAAGAGTATCCTGTTTAAGACCCACTGCGCAGCCCTTCTTTCCTTTGAAGCGGCTTTGAAGGTGTAAAGCCTGTCTTTGAGAGTATCAAGATAAAATGAGCTCATGTCCACAACGCAGAAGTTATGCAGGAGATGATAAACCTCATGAAAATCAAATCTCTCGTATGCAGCTGTAATTTTTGCAGTCAGAGTCTGAAGCCTTGACATGGCCCACCTGTCTATCTCAAGCAGGTCCTTGCTATAATCTTTTCCGTCAAAATCAGAAAGATTGCCGAGCAGAAATCTTGCGGTATTCCGAATTTTTCTGTAGGCCTCTGTGAGCCTGTCTATAATCTCCTTTGATATCCTGATATCATCCCTGTAATCTTCAGCAGAGACCCACAGCCTCAATATCTCGGCGCCGTTTGCCTTAATGACCTCCTGCGGCGCAACAACATTGCCGAGAGACTTTGACATCTTCTTGCCTGAACCGTCCATCACAAATCCGTGTGTAAGGACTGTTTTATACGGAGACGTCCCCTTGGTCCCCACTGACGTAAGAAGGGAACTCTGGAACCACCCTCTGTGCTGGTCGCTGCCCTCAAGATAAATATCAGCGGGCCAGGAGAGCTTTGCGTTTTTCTCCAGAACAGCAGCGTGGCTTACGCCTGAATCAAACCAGACGTCAAGTATGTCCAGCTCTTTTGAAAAAGAGGCGCCGCCGCATTTTTCGCATTTATATCCCGGCGGCAGAAATTCCTCCGCTTTTTTCATGAACCATATATCTGCCCCGTTTTCTTCAACCTGTTTTGTAATTGCGTCAAGAACCGAATCTTTTTTGACAAATTCTCCGCATCCGCCTGAGGCGGATTCGCATCTGATTAGCGTTATCGGCGCTCCCCAGGCCCTCTGTCTTGATACGCACCAATCAGGCCTGCCTGAGACCATGTTGTATATCCTGTCCCTGCCCCATTTAGGAATCCAGTGGACCTTATCAATCTCTTCAAGGCATTTTCCCCGCAGGTTGTTATGCTCAACAGATATGAACCACTGCTCAGTGGCGCGGAATATGACGGGTTTTTTGCACCTCCAGCAGTGAGGATAGGAATGGGTTATCTTTTCTTCCTTTATGAGCGCATTATTATTTTTCAGGGTTTCAATGATTACAGCATTTGCCTTGAATACAAACTGCCCTTCAAGTTCTCCAGCCTGTTTTGTGAATTTACCTCTGTCATCAACAGGCGCATAAATATCAAGCCCGTATTTTAAGCCTGTTTTATAGTCGTCCTCGCCGTGTCCCGGAGCGATATGGACGATTCCGGTTCCTTCTTCAAGGGATACAAATTCTCCGAGAACAGCCCTTGATTTTCTCTGGATAAAAGGATGCTCCGCATTAATCCCTTCAAGGTCTTTCCCTGATATTTTTGCGAGGACTTTTCCGCTTAAATCTATTCTCTCTTTGAGAGCTTCAAGCCTTCCCTCGGCAACAATATAGACTTCATCAGAAAATCCCCCCATCCCCCCTTTGCTAAAGGGGGGCGGGGGGGGATTATTTTCGTGATTTGCCTCAACAGCTACATAAATAAAATCAGGATGGAAAGCTAAGGCAAGGTTTGCAGGCAGTGTCCACGGAGTTGTAGTCCAGATAACGAAGAAAATATTTTTACCCTCTAAGGAGGGCGTCTTATCTCCAAACTCCGAACTCTGAACTCCGAACTTTACAAATACAGACGGCGATTCTTTATCCGCATATTCCACCTCTGCCTCTGCAAGAGCAGTAACACACGAAGGGCACCAGTGGACGGGCTTCTTGCCTTTATATGCGTAGCCCTTTTTTACAAATTCAGAAAATTTCCTGACAATCGTTCCTTCATATTCGTATGACATTGTGAGATACGGTTCTGCCCAGTCTCCCATAACTCCGAGCCTCTTGAATTCATCTCTCTGAATGTCCACAAATTTTTCGGCGTATTCCTTGCAGAGCTTTCTTTTTTCAAGGACGCCAATCTTGTCTTTCTTATCCCCGAGATTTTTGTCCACCTGAAGTTCTATTGGAAGGCCGTGGCAGTCCCACCCCGGAACATAAGGCGAATAAAGCCCCTGCATGGATTTGAATTTCACGATTATGTCCTTGAGTATCTTATTGAGCGCATGTCCGATATGGATGTGTCCGTTGGCATAAGGAGGGCCGTCATGGAGGATGTAATGCTTGCTGCCTGAATTTTTGTTTTGCAGCTTTTCATATATCTTATTCTCTTCCCAGAACTTGAGCAGCTCTGGCTCTTTATGCGTGAGGTTCGCTTTCATGGGAAACCCTGTCTGTGGAAGATTGAGAGTGTCTTTTATGTCTTTTCGCCCCTGCGAATCTGTGATTGCCATGTCAGGAAATGCTCCTCTTGTCTTATTTCTCTTCTGCTTTTTCTTTCTTCTGCGCAGCCTTGTCAGCTATTATTTTCTGCGCCTGATGTGAAGGCACTTCTTCGTAATGTGAGAATTCCATTGAATACAGCCCCCTTCCCGAGGTAAGGCTGTGGAGCTGGTTTGCGTATGTCAGCATCTCGGACATAGGCACTAAGGCCGTTATCTTCTGGTTTCTCGCCTGTGATTCAACTCCCTGCACCTTGCCCCTCTTTGAATTGAGGTCGCCTATAACTGCGCCGAGGGTCTCGTCAGGTGTTGTAATCTCTACTTTCATTACAGGTTCAAGGAGTATCGGCTTTGCATTTTCAACAGCCTTTTTTATAGCCAATGAGCCTGCAATCTTAAACGCCATTTCCGATGAATCCACTGTATGATATGAGCCGTCATAAAGCGTTACCCTTACATCCACCATAGGATAACCGGCAATTATCCCTTCGTGCATTGCATCTACAATTCCTTTTTCTACGGCAGGTATATATTGCCGGGGTATTGACCCTCCGACTATATTATCAACAAACTCAAAGCCCTTGCCTCTCGGCCGCGGCTCTATCTTTATCCGGCAGTCTCCGTACTGTCCTCTTCCGCCTGACTGTTTTTTATACCTTCCCTGCGCATCGGATGAAGCCCGGATTGTTTCCCTATATGGAATCTTCGGCGTCTTCATAACAACCTCAACCCCGAACTTTCTCTTCAACCTTTCAAGCGCAACTTCAAGATGCACCTGTCCCATGCCGGACAGTATCATCTCTTTTGTCTCTTCATCCCTGTGAAATTTAATGGTCGGGTCTTCTTCAAGAACCCTGTGAAGCCCTGTGCTGACTTTTTCTTCGTCTCCTTTGCTTTTCGGAGCTATGGCATAGGAGATTATCGGTTCAGCAAATTTCACCTTTTCAAATACGATGGGATGGGCCTCATCAGAGAGCGTGTCTCCGGTGTTTGTTTCTTTAAGTTTTGACACAACGCCGAGCTCGCCGGGACCTAAACTGCTTGCCGGTATCTGTTTTTTGCCGAGGAGGTAAAATATCTGTCCTATTCTTTCTTTCGCACCTGTTGTTGCATTCAGCACAGTTGAATCAGCCTTCAGAATGCCCGAATAAACTCTAAATACAGACAGCTTTCCCGCATAAGGGTCTGCTATGGTCTTAAAGACGTATGCGGAGAACGGCTCTTTTTCATCAGGCTTTCTCAGAGCGTCTTTTGAGTCTTTCGGATTTTTGCCTCTAATAGGGAAAATTCTTACGAGGTCATGGGGAGAGGGCAGGCAGAGTATTATTGCATCCATGAGCTGAGAGACGCCTATGTTTTTTGTTGCCGAGCCGCATACAACCGGGATAAATCTCCTTGACAGAGAGCCTTCTTTAATCCCCCTTATAATTTCTTCCTGTGTCAGTTCGCCGCCTTCAAGGTATTTTTCAAGAAGCGCGTCTTCTGATTCAGCGATTTTTTCTACAAGTTTTTTCCTATATTCCTGAGCCTCGGACAGCATATCGGAAGGGATGTCTGATTCCTCCTCCGCCTTACCCGCCAGAGGCGGGGGATTACCGCCTGAAAACTTGTAGGCCTTCATGTTAATAAGATTGATTACTCCGCTGAAACTTTCTCCTGAACCTATCGGTATCTGAAGCGGAACGCCTTCTGTGCCAAAGGATTGGACCAGTTCATCCAGGGCGCCATGGAAGTTGGCTGATTCTTTATCCATCTTATTTATAAAAACTATTCTCGGGATTTCATATTCACAGGCGTATTTCCAGACCTTCTCTGTTTCTGCCTTAACGCCTGATACGGCGCTGACTATAACGACTGCTCCGTCAACAGCCTTGAGGCTTCCTCTGGTGTCTTCTACAAAATTTATGAAGCCCGGCGTGTCAATCAGGTTTATGCGGCAGCCGTTCCAGCTGCAAAAGCCGAACGAGGATGTGATGGTTATCTTTCTTGATATTTCTTCAGGCTCGAAGTCAGTTGTTGTATTGCCTTCTTCAATTCTGCCGAGTCTGTCAATAGAGCCTGAATTAAAAAGCATTGCCTCGGTCAGAGACGTTTTTCCCGCGCCTCCATGCGCAATTACAGCTACGTTCCTGATTTTGTTAACGTCAAGATTAGCCATAAAACCCCTCCTATATTAAAATCAAAATTCAAGATTCAAGATTCAAGATTCAAAAATCAGGTATATTAAATTTTAAATATTGAATGTTGAATTTTACTCAAGTATTTCTTCTATAACAGGCTTTGTCTCTGTTTTTTTATCCGCTGTCAGGCTCCAGAGCTTGACGCCTAAAAAAGAAATCAGGAATAAACCGAAACCGAATATTGCTGACAGTATGTCGGGGTTTGTATCTTTAAACTGACTGCTGAAAATTTCTTTTCCGAGGACCGCGCCTGTAATCAAAGCTATTGCAGGAATGCCGTAAACGAGCATGGAACCCTTGAGATATGTGTATGACTTTATGACAACCCTGACCCTCTGCCCTGCCTTTGCGCCCGCCTTGTTCAAGGCGTCAATCTCCATGGACTGCTCTTCAGGCTTGCAGGCGCCAGCGGTGCATCCTTCACACCCGCTCTTTTCCGGAACAGAGACCTTTGCGAAAGCCCCCGCTGTGCTTTTTACTATCCCGATTTCATCCATAACAGTAGCATTTTAACATAAGGGATTTTGAAAAGTCTCGGAACACGCGCAAAATTTTACCCTGTTAGAAAGCCGTATCCATTCTAACGGGGTTTATTTATAGGCAAGCTTAATAAAATGCTCCAGACTTTTTTTAAATCTCAGCAGTTCCGTTGATGGAGGAGACTGTGCAATGGACTGCTTGGACGCCTTCAGGAGAGCGCTCTTTTTAATGTTGAATTTCTTTATAAGGAAAACAGCATCAGCGATGTCCTTATCTCTAAATACCCTGAGTTTTGAAATTATCAGGTCTACCGGCGACAGCAAAAATATTTTAATGCTCTTTGTCTGCACGAGGTTGAAGGGCACTGCACGACCCCTGTAACCTTCAGGAATATCTACCATGCTCCATCTTGAAATATCCGCAGTTAATTCAGAGGGAAATCTGATATTTTTTTTGAGTTTTTCTATTATTTTGAAGTCAGCATCTACTTCTGCATCAATATCAAGCGTGGACCTTTCTTCAAGACCATATGCGATAGCAGCAAGGCCGCCGCAGAGTATAATCCGCAGATTTTTAACACCGGCTTTATGAGCAGCCCTGTCAATGGCTTGAATAACAGGCTTTAACTTGTCAGTTCCAATGCTTCTTTCCATCTTAGTTCATCCGCCCTATGGTGTTTAACAAAATTTTCAGGAAAATTTTCTGCGGAGTGAGGGAGAAAAATATTTTTCAGAATAATCTCCCTGCCCAGAAAAAGCTTTGAAAGCTCGCGGTATGTTTTGGTAAATAAAAAGGCAGTATTGTATTGGCTTATAAACAGGGGTTTATTTTTTTTATTAAGCTTTTCAAATACTGAATCCCATTTTCTCTTAGGGTTTAAGGCAATATAAATCCACAGCAGTCCGCTTGAAAGAAATCTATTTGTGAAGTCTTCAAGATTTCTGTCATTCGCATTTTGAAAATAAACTTTTTTCAGGATATTGTTTTTCATGGTTATATATTACTAAATCTGCATCTTCTTGACAATGTCAGCCATGAGGAACAATTAGTTTTTCTTGACAACCTGCCTGATGTATGAGATAGTTTTTACAGAGGTTCGGTGATTTCTATTACATTAAAAGATGGGATGGCAGATAAAGTGTTATGAAAACTAATAAGCCGACGGATAAGAAAAGCGACATTAAATTGCTGGTAGTTATTTCTTTTTTGGCATTGTTTTTTTTTAAGATTGATTTAATGACGGAATTAGGCGTAGCAGACGGCGTGTTGTATGTTGCAGTTGTGCTGCTTGCCAGGAATCTCTCTCAGCGCAGATATATAATCATCTTTGCGGCTATAAGTTCAGCGCTTACCGTTCTCGGTTTTTTCCTCTCGCCCCCCGGCGGCGAATTATGGAAGGTGTTTGCCAATCGTTTTCTTGCCATTTATGCGATATGGGTTACGGCGATACTTTTATTGCAGCACAAAAAGATAGAGATGGAACGGGAGAAAGTCGTTATAGAACTTCAAGATGCCCTTGCTAAAGTTAAGACATTGAGCGGAATGCTGCCTATCTGCGCCTCTTGCAAAAAAATACGCGATGATAAAGGTTACTGGAATCAGGTAGAAGTATATGTAAGCGAACACTCGGATGCCGAATTCAGCCACGGTCTTTGCCCTGATTGTGAAAAAAAGGCGTACGAAGAGCTTGAAAGGCTTAAAAAAAAGCTGGACCGGGGCACGCCATGATTCCTAATTGTCTTGTTTCCGTTATCTACGGGGAAGCAGTTTGCAGCAGCAATATATGTCCTGTTGCTGATTCGCATAACAGGCAGAAAGTCGGCAAAAGGTTGAGATTTTATATTTAAACTCATTAGGTATTTCACAATCATTAGTCTGTTGTCCTTTATAGTGGTGTATATAGTTTTTGGAATACTCTACCGCCATATGGCTATTGACGACCTGATGAAGCATGAGAAGAATAAAAGCGACGCCATTGCCCAATCCTTGCTGAACTCCCTTGAGCCGCAAGTCCTTCGCATTTTAAAGATGCCGGCTAAAAGCGGTGATGAATTGAGGGCTTCCTCTGAAATAGCGGAGTTTCATAAGGATGTCTTAAAGCAGCTTGGCGGTTTATCAATAGTAAAAGTAAAGTTATACAACATGGATGGTATAGCCGTATTTTCAACAGAGGCAAGCCAGATCGGCGAAGATAAAAGCCAAAACCCCGGTGTTATCTCAGCAAAACAAGGAGAGATAGCAAACCAATTAACCCGCCGTGATACCTTCAATGCCTTTGAAGGAACAATAGAGGATGTTGATATATTTGCAAGCTACATACCGATTCGTTTTAACGGGAAAATGCGTGGGGTCTTTGAGATTTACGATAATGTTACGTCGCTCATCGATAAGATTAAGAATAGACAAATAACTCACGGTATAACAGTTATGTTAATAATGGGTGTGATGTTTGTATTTCTATTTTTAGTTGTCAGGCATGCAGATAGAATAATCAAACGACAATATGCTGAACAGAAAACGCTTGCTGATTTTTTGCATGAAAACGAGAGCAAATTAAGCACCATCACCACTGTTGCGGCTGATGCCATCGTAATGATTGATGAGAATGGAAAAATTACATACTGGAATCCTGCTGCCGAAAAAATATTGGGTTTTACCGCTGACGAGGCGGTCGGAAAGGATATGCCTCTTCTTATTATTCCCCATCGGTACAGAGAGATGCATAGCAAAGCATTCAGCAGGTTTGTTGAAACAGGCCGCTTGCTAAAGTTAAGGAAAACATACGAAGCCTCTGCGCTTAAAAAAGACGGTTTGGAGATACCAGTGGAACTGTCTATTTCCGGTGTGCGTGTTAAAGACAGGTGCTATTCCGTAGGAATTATCAGGGACATCACAGAGCGCAAAGGGCTTGAGGCTCAGCTTTTCCAGTCGCAGAAGATGGAGGCAATCGGAGTGCTTGCCGGCGGTATTGCCCATGATTTCAATAATATCCTTACCGCAATTATCGGCTATGCGGGCGTAACGCAGATGAAGATGAAAGAGGACGACCCGTTGAGGCATAACATAGAGCAGGTTATTGCCTCTGCAGAGCGGGCTGCAACCCTTACTCATGGACTTCTTGCATTCAGCAGGAAGCAGGTAACCAATCCATTGCCTGTAAACCTCAATGACTTAATAAACAAGGAAGGGAAATTGCTTTCAAGGATTATTGGAGAAGACATAGAGCTTAAAACAGCGTTTTCGGAAGAGGCATTAGTTGTGCTGGCTGATTCGGGACAGCTTGAACAGGTGTTTATGAACCTTGCGACAAATGCAAGAGATGCAATGCCCGATGGAGGGCGATTGATTATAGAAACAGATAAGGTTGAGATTGATGAAAAATATATAAAGGTGCACGGGTACGGCAAACCCGGCATGTATGCGGTGGCATCCGTGTCTGATTCAGGCGCAGGAATGGACGAAGGCACAAGGCAGAAGATATTTGAGCCGTTTTTTACGACCAAAGAGTCAGGGAGAGGAACAGGGCTTGGCCTTTCAATTGTATACGGAATAATAAAACAGCATAACGGCTATATAAACTGTTACAGCGAGCCCGGCAAAGGCACTACATTCAAGATATATCTCCCGCTGACAGAAGCAGAGGTCGCAGAAATGAAACCCGTGGAACCGGCTGCACTGCTGAAGGGTACAGAGACGATTCTTCTTGCAGAGGATGAGGAGGCGGTGAGAAAACTTGCAAAGACCGTGCTTGAGGAATTTGGATATAAAGTGATAGAGGCTGTAGACGGCGAAGATGCGGCAGCCAAGTTTATGGAAAACAAGGACAGCATAGACCTTTTCTTTGCAGATGTTGTAATGCCCAAGATGAGCGGCAAAGAGGTGTATGAGATGATAAAGAAGATAAGACCCGGTATAAAAATCCTTCTTACAAGCGGGTATCCTGCCGACTTTATACATAAAGAAGAAATCATGGAGAAAGAATTAGATTTCATTGCGAAGCCTCTCTCGCCTACAGCCCTCCTGAAAAAAGTGAGGGAGGCGCTGGATAAAAAAAATGGATAGGTGAATGGGCGAAACTGCAGTTATCTAAGCTTAAGACGGTGCATCATAAGCCCTGTATATTTATTCAGAAAATTGTTTCTGGGAAGGAAAGGAAGGAGAGGTTTTTTTCTGGTTCCTAATTTGTCAAGAATGCGTTTTATCTCCTGATTATCGCCGAATGACAGGCCTTTTCTGAACGTTTCTATCGCATCCACTCTTTTTCCTGCCTTCTGATAAATCTTGCCGAGATTCAGGTAGTGAACCGGATTCACGGGTTCCTGCAGGATTGCCTCATTGCAGAGCATACACCCGTATGTAATCTTTCCCCTTTCAAGGGCTATGCACATTCCAAGGTAAGACTGTATGGAAGGCGTTTTTTTTATGTTATAAGCTTTTTCAAAAAATGCGAGCGCGGCAAGCGGCGTATTATCGTTTAAAAGGGCTATTCCTTTTTCAAAAAGTTCATCTGCAGTCATTGTCTTTAGAATACAATATTTTACTCTTCTTCCTTCAGCAGTTTGTATTCAATGCTGTCAACAAGCGCCTGCCATGACGCCTCTATAATATTCTCTGACACGCCGACAGTGCCCCATGTGCTTTTTTCATTGCCTGATTCGGCAAGCACTCTGACCCTTGCAGAGGTGCCTTTGCCTGCCGTAAGCACCCTTACTTTGTAATCGTGAAGTTTTATATCCTTTAATTCCGGATAAAACTTATCAAGGGCTTTTTTCAAGGCATTATCAAGGGCGTTCACAGGCCCCTTGCCTGTGGCGGCCGTGTGTTCGGTTTTTCCTCCGACCCTGACCATTATCGTAGCCTCGCTCAATAGGACTTCGCCTTCTTTTCTTTTTTCAACGATTACCCTGAACCCGATAAGCTCAAAGAATTTTCTGTGCAGTCCGAGCGCCTTTTTAAGAAGAAGCTCAAATGACGCCTCGGCCCCTTCAAACTGAAAGCCCTGATGTTCAAGCTCCTTCAATCTGTTTAATATGTCCTGAAGTTGCGGAGAATCCGGCTCTATGTGAATATTAAATTCCTTTGCCTTTCTGATGATGTTGCTTTTCCCTGCCAGGTCTGAGATTAAGACTCTCTGTGAGTTTCCCACAAGTTCAGGTTTTATATGCTCATATGTCTCAGGCCTTTTCATAACAGCGCTTACATGCACTCCGCCCTTATGCGCAAAGGCGCTGTCGCCGACAAATGGCTGGCGCTTAAAATGTCTCAGATTTGATATCTCGTTTACGAATCTTGAAACTTCCCTGAGCCTTTTCAGATGTGCGTCGGTTATACATTTTAATCCGAGTTTAAGATTAAGGCTCGGGATTATAGAGCAGAGATTGGCGTTTCCGCATCTTTCTCCAATGCCGTTTATGGTCCCCTGCGCCTGGGACGCGCCAAGCTCAACGGCTATTATTGAATTTGCCACCGCGCATTCGGAGTCGTTATGCGCGTGTATTCCGAGAGGAGCGACAAGTGACGAGTTGCGAGCGGCGAGTTCCTTGAAAATTCTTTCTACTTCATGCGGTAAGGTCCCGCCATTTGTGTCGCACAGCACGAGACAGTCTGCGCCTGCATCCTGTGCAGCGATGAGGCATTTCAATGCAAAGACAGGATTCTCTTTATATCCGTCAAAAAAGTGTTCTGCGTCAAAAAATACTTTCTCCGCGTATTTTTTGAGATAAGCCACTGAATTATGGATTATCTCCAGGTTTTCAGAAGGCGTTATCTTCAGGGATTCTTTTACGTGAAAGTCCCAGGTCTTTCCGAATATGGTTATTACAGGGGCTTCCGATGCAGCCAGAGCCTTTATGTTTGCGTCATCTTTGACTTTGTGTTTGGGCCTGTGTGTGCTCCCGAATGCGGCGACTGCGGAGTTTTTCAGCTTCAGTTTTTTTGACTTTTTAAAGTACTCTGCGTCTTTCGGGTTTGAACCCGGCCAGCCTCCCTCAACGTAATGCACGCCGAGTTCATCAAGTTTCTCGGTAATCCTGAGTTTGTCCTCAACAGAGAAGGCAATACCCTCTGCCTGAGAGCCGTCCCTCAGCGTTGTGTCATATATCTCAACCTTACGCATAACAAGAACTCCTCGAACAGTAGCGCAGCAGTGCAGCAGCCCGGTGGTGACTTTTGCTCTTCTGCTCTTTTGCTCTTCTGCTCTATTGCTTACGTCCCCATCTCCCAGCTCTCAAGATATTTTTTCTGCTCGGAAGTAAGCGTGTCTATCTTAATTCCGAGGGCCCTGAGTTTTAGCTTTGATATTTCAGCGTCTATTTTTTCAGGGACACTGTAAACTTTGCTTTCGAGCTTTCTGTAGTTTTTCACCATGTATTCTGCGCACAACGCCTGATTTGCAAAGCTCATGTCCATAACGGCAGATGGATGTCCCTCTGCCGCTGCCAGGTTAATAAGCCGTCCCTCTCCGAGCAGATAGACCCTTTTGCCGCCGCTGAGAGTGTATTCTTCCACGAAGTCCCTTATTATCCTTCTTGACTTTGACATTTTTCTGAGGGCGTCTATTGATATCTCAACATTGAAATGCCCTGAATTGCAGAAGATGGCTCCGTCTTTCATAATATTAAAGCATTCTCTGTATATGACATTAATGTCTCCGGTAGCCGTAACGAATATGTCGCCGATTCGCGCCGCATCTCTCATAGGCATAACCTCAAAGCCGTCCATTGTAGCTTCAAGCCCGCGGAGCGGATTTATCTCTGTGATAATTACCCTGGCTCCCATGCCCTTGGCCCTCATTGCTATGCCTTTGCCGCACCAGCCGTAGCCCGCTACAACGAATACCGAGCCGGCTATCAGCCTGTTTGTCGCACGCATTATTCCGTCCATGGAGGACTGTCCTGTGCCGTAACGGTTGTCAAACAAATATTTTGTATATGCGTCGTTCACTGCGATGATAGGGTATTTCAAAACCCCTTTTTCTGCCATGGCCCTCAGCCTTATGACCCCTGTGGTTGTCTCTTCTGTTCCGCCTAACAGGTTTTTCAGAAGTTCCTTCTTCTTTGTATGGAGCGTTGAAACAATGTCGGCTCCGTCATCCATTGTTATATTTGGCTTAAGGGACAGTGCGTCCATTATATGCCTGTAATAAGTTTTATTGTCCTCTCCTTTTATTGCAAAAACAGAAATGCCGGAGTTCTTAACGAGCGATGCGGCAACATCATCCTGTGTGCTTAAAGGATTGGATGCGCACAGATATAGCTGCGCTCCGCCTGCCTTCAGAGTTTCAGCAAGATTTGCAGTCTCAGTGGTTACATGCAGACATGCGGCAAGCCTTACCCCCTTGAGAGGTTTTTCCTTTCTGAACCGCTCTGTGATGCTCTTAAGAACAGGCATCTCTTTAGCAGCCCATTCAATTCTCAACTTGCCTTTTTGTGCGAGTTTAATATCCTTTACGTCGTGTTTTATCATTGCTCTCCTCTTCCTTGAATTTTGAATTTTGAATTATTTTTTATATTCCTGCCTCTTTTTTCAAAGTATCCGCCTTGTCTGTTTTTTCCCAGGTGAAGTCAGGGTCATTCCGGCCGAAATGTCCGTATGCGGCGGTCTTTTTAAATATGGGCCTCCTCAGATTCAGGTATTCAATTATCCCTTTTGGAGTCAGGTTAAAATTTTTCCTTACCAGTTTTACGATTTTTTCAGCGGCAATCTTGCCTGTCCCAAAAGTATCAACAAGTATGGAGACGGGTTCAGGGACGCCGATGGCGTATGCAAGCTGGATTTCAACTCTGTCTGCTATGCCTGCCGCAGCGATGTTTTTAGCGATATGCCGCGCCATATATGCTCCTGAGCGGTCTACTTTTGTGGGGTCTTTTCCTGAGAAGCATCCGCCTCCGTGACTCCCTACGCCGCCGTAACTGTCAACTATTATTTTTCTTCCTGTCAGTCCGGTATCACCCATAGGCCCCCCCACAACAAAACGGCCCGTAGGATTGATGTAGTATTTCACGTTTTCCTCATCCAGGAGTTCCTTTGGGACAACAGGTTTGATTACCTTCTCTATGATGTCTTCCCTCATATCATTCATGTGGACATCTGGGCTGTGCTGGGATGAAATAACAATGGTGTCTATCCTGAAGGGCTTCCCGTCCTTGTATTCAATTGTAACCTGAGATTTGCCGTCAGGCCTGAGATATGGAAGCACATCCTGCTTTCTTGCATCCGATAGGCGCATTGTGAGTTTATGCGCAAGCATGATTGGCAGAGGCATGAGTTCTTTGGTCTCATTGCATGCAAAGCCGAACATCAGACCCTGGTCCCCGGCGCCGCCTGTGTCAACGCCCATGGCTATATCGCCGGACTGCTGGTCTATGGAGGTTATTACCGAACAGGTTTCATAATCAAAACCGTACTTTGCTCTGGTATAACCTATGTTCTTAATGGTTTCTCTGACGATGTCCGGTATATGGACATAGCATGATGTTGAAATCTCGCCTGCGACAAACGCCAGTCCTGTTGTCACAAGAGTCTCGCAAGCTACTCTTGCAATCGGGTCCTGCGCAATTATCGCATCAAGAATTGCATCTGATATCTGGTCGGCTATCTTATCGGGATGGCCTTCTGTTACAGATTCAGAAGTAAAAAAATAGTTCTTTCTTGGCATGTGCAGCCTCCTTAAGCGTAATTTGAATCTTATATTTTATAAACTTTTGTATGAAAATGGAAGGGGTATTTAAAAACAACCCTTTTTTCTGCTAAAATCTTCTGTGTTTATCCAGCAGTTAATCAACGGCCTTACGCTCGGCGGAGTGTATGCGCTCATAGCTCTCGGCTATACAATGGTTTACGGCATCCTTGAGCTTATAAACTTTGCGCACGGCGAGATTTATATGCTCGGCGCATATCTCGGAATCATATTCCTTGCTTTTTTCACAACCGTAGGGCTTACAGCATACAGCCTTCCGCTGGCGATGATTCTGACGTTTGTTCTTTCCGTAATCTTTTGTTCAGCCTATGGCTTTACAATAGAAAAAATTGCGTATAAGCCTCTGAGGAATGCGCCGCGGCTCAGCCCCTTGATAAGCGCTATAGGCGTGTCAATATTCCTCCAGAATTATGTGATGCTCACGCAGGGGGCCACCGACAAGATTTTCCCGAATCTTTTTGAAAAGGCAGGAATTGAATTTATCGGGGCAAGAGTTACATATACGCAAATTTTCATAATAGCGGCCTCGGCAGTCCTGATGCTCTCTTTGAATCTGTTTATCACAAAGACACGAATGGGCAAGGCCATGCGGGCGGTTGCGCAGGATAAGGTGATGGCGTCGCTCGTGGGAATAAACATAGACACTGTCATATCAGCGACCTTTATCATAGGTTCAGCTCTTGCGGCGGTTGCGGGCCTCATGGTTGCAATATATTACGGCCTGGTGAATTATTCCATCGGCTATATAGCAGGGATTAAGGCCTTCACGGCAGCAGTGCTCGGCGGCATCGGAAGCATTCCCGGCGCAATGTTCGGCGGCGTCCTGCTCGGCCTTGTAGAGAGCTTCAGCGCAGCTTATATATCAAGCGAATACAAAGATGCATACGCATTTATCATATTGATTATCATTTTGTTTATTAAACCCTCAGGCCTTTTTGGAAAATCTCAGGAAGAAAAAGTATGAATACGGTAGAACACAAAATACAGAACACATCGCCCCCTCCCCCTCACCCCCTCCCACAAGGGGAGGGGGACTCTTTTGATATTCCCTCCCCCTCGAGGGGGGAGGGTGAGGGAGGGGGTGGAAGTCTTAATCTTTTTTTAAGACCGCTTTTTATCGCCTTATGGCTGGCGCTGCTTTTTCTTCCCTTTAGGGGATTAAAGGCAGCGGTAATTCTTTTTATTATATTGTTTGCCGCGGTTTCCCTGTTGAAGGCCTTTAAAAACTATGCCGGAAAAATAAAAGGCGGTCTAAATGGGGACAGCGACCATTATTTTATAAATATATTGCGTATTGCTGTAGAAATATATGGTCGCTGTCCCTATTTAGAAAAACTGCCGGAATCAAAAGCGCGTTCAACTGTTTTTATTCTTCTCATGTCAGTCATTGTCTTAACCCTGCCTTTTTACGGGCATGATTATCTGATTGACATTGCAGTGCTTTCAGGCATTTATATAATACTCGCTCAGGGTCTGAATATAGTTGTGGGTTTTACCGGTTTATTAAATCTCGGCTTTGCAGCTTTCTATGCGATAGGCGCATATTCCTATGCGCTGCTCAACACAAAGCTGGGGCTCGGTTTCTGGGCGTCTCTGCCTCTTTCACTCATGCTTGTAACTTTATCGGGATTTATACTCGCTATTCCTGCATTGAGGCTGAGGGGAGATTATCTTGCCATAGTAACTCTCGGCTTTGGAGAAATTGTGAGGCTTGTGCTGAATAACTGGGATTCTTTTACTAAGGGGCCGAACGGAATCGGCGGGATTGGGCCGCCGCATATTTTCGGAATGCGGATAAGCGGGATAGGGCAGTTCTATTATTTCGTCCTTATATTTGCGCTGCTGGCCGTATTCGTAATAAGAAGGGTGGCCGCATCAAGGATTGGAAGGGCGTGGATAGCGATAAGAGAGGATGAGATTGCGTCGTCTTCCATCGGGATAAATACAACGGCATACAAACTTTATTCCTTTGCCTTCGGCGCATTCTGGGCCGGGCTTGCAGGAGTTCTCTTTGCCGCTAAGATGCAGTTTGTATCTCCGGAGAGTTTCACATTCATGGAGTCTGTTCTGGTGCTCTGCATGGTGATACTCGGAGGGCTGGGAAGCATTCCGGGCGTGATATTAGGCTCAATAATACTCGTTATGCTCCCCGAGATGCTCAGAGAAGTGCAGTTATACCGTATGCTTGCGCTTGGCAGCGGGCTTGTCCTGCTTATGATATTCAGGCCGCAGGGGTTAATGGGAGGGAAGGGTGTATCTTTTAGAGGTTAGGGACCTCACAAAACATTTTGGCGGGATAAGAGCGATAGATGAAGTCTGGTTCAGGGCTAAGGAAGGCTCTATCATGAGCATCATCGGGCCTAACGGCGCAGGGAAGACAACACTCTTTAACTGCCTCACCGGAATAACCCGGCCGACAAAGGGCGTGATAAGTTTTTTTGACAGGGAGATAACCCGCCTCGGGCGGGACAGTATTGTGAAGCTCGGTGTGGCCAGGACCTTTCAGAATATAAGGCTGTTCAGGGAGATGACTGTCATTGAGAATGTTATGGTATCGCAGCACTGCAGGACCCGGTCAGGACTCCTGTCAGCAATAATCAGGAGCAGCAGCTTCAGGGATGAGGAGAAGGCAATAAGGGAAAAGGCGCTGGAATATCTTGAACTCGTCGGGCTGGAGGCATATCCGGACACTATTGCAAGCAGTCTTCCTTATGGGAGTCAGAAGAGGCTTGAAATAGCGAAGGCGCTTGCAACAGAGCCGAGGCTCATTCTTCTTGATGAGCCGACGGCAGGCATGAACCCGCAGGAGACAGGAGCGATGATGGGGCTTATTAAAAAACTTCAGGGACTCGGCAAGACGATAATTCTTATAGAGCATGATATGAAGGTTGTGATGGGAATTTCGGAGAATATTGTGGTCCTGGACCACGGCATGAAGATTGCGGAAGGAACTCCTTCGGAGATAAAGTGCAATCCGATGGTTATAGAGGCGTATCTTGGAAAGGAACATTAGGATGATTAGGAAGGGCATAAATCTGATAAAACATGCTTGAACTGAATGACATACACACATTCTACGGCCCGATAGAGGCGCTGAAGGGCATTACGCTGAAGGTAAATCAGGGTGAGATAGTATGCCTTATAGGAAACAACGGCGCAGGGAAATCCACCACGCTCATGACTATATCCGGAATATTAAAGCCGAAGGCAGGAACAATATCCTTTATCGGAAGTGACATTTCTGATATGCCGCCTCACAGCATTGTTGAAATGGGGATAAGCCATGTGCCTGAAGGAAGAAGGATATTCCCGAGGCTCACCGTAAAGGAAAATCTTGAGATGGGAGCGTACTCAGTATCAAGGAGACTAAAGACCACCCCCCCAATCCCCCCCTTAGCAAGGGGGGGTGTAGGGGGGGTGAAATCTCAATTTGATAAGGTCTATGAGATGTTTCCTGTTCTGAAGGAGCGGGAGAAACAGATGGGCGGCACCCTGAGCGGCGGAGAGCAGCAGATGCTTGCAATATCAAGGGCTCTGATGTCAGAGCCGAAACTCCTTCTGCTGGATGAGCCGTCGTTGGGGCTTGCGCCGATAATTGTGAGCAGGATATTTAAGGCGATAAGAGAGATAAATAAGGAAGGAGTTACAATCCTGCTTGTTGAGCAGAATGCACATGCAGCCTTGAATCTCTCAGGCAGGGGATATGTCCTTGAAAACGGCAGGATAAAGATGCACGGACAGGGGAAGGATTTGTTGAACAGTGAAGAGGTAAAAAAGGCGTATCTGGGAGAATAGGGCGAGGCGGTAGAAAAAACCTTGCCTAATGACTTAATCCCAGCCACAAACGAACCGCACTCTCAACAGAAGAAATCTGAGAAGGGCTTAAAACGCCGAGTTTTCTAATCAGTGTTGCAGTTGGAACTGTTATAAGATTCTGCGCGTCAAAAACTCCGGGGCGTAAAAATTTTGATATTACCTCAACCTCAAACCTTGTTTTCCGGGGGCTGGTTGTATGCGCCATAACAGTAACCAGAACCCGTTCGTCATTTATCGTTGAAACACTGAGGACAAGACATGGCCTGACTTTGGCAGCGAGTCCTAAATCAACGAGCCAGACCTCGCCTCTCTGTGGATTAGGCATTTTTTGCTTCTCTGCGGTCGAGGCCTAAAAAAAGCTTTTCGGCAGATCGGATAAGTTCCTCATCAGTTAAAGGAGGAAAGTCAAAATGGACGGTGCGCCGCAAAATTTCGGAAGCCAAATCCTTCTTGTCATCATCAGGCAAGAGGTCAAAAGTATTGAGAATTTCTTTTATATCTGTGGCCATGTCTATATCATTTCCTATTCTTTATAAGAATTATATCAGAAAATTATTGTTTTTTGTCAGCAATGAGGGGTTTTGAATCCGTAACCCAAAGCCTTGAGACAACCTTTTGACAAACTCCTCTATGAGTCGTAGACAGAAAGTTACTCTCCCCGGCGAGTCATGGACTGAATTAGTGAGATAGAACATCTGTCCCTATTTATCTGCGAGTTTTCTACTTTCCATTTATGATATACTAATCCATATAAATGATGAAAAATATGACAGGAAAATACTTTTGGAAATTGCCGACTTAATAATAACAGCAGAAATACTTGACAAACTTAACTGGAAACACAATGTTAAAGAAACAGAAGTCAGGGAGGTGCTTCTTAATGCTCCAAAATACAGATTCATTGAAAAAGGCAGGTTCAATGGCGAACATCTGTATCTTGCTCTCGGAAAGACAAATTCCGGCAGGTATCTTTCTGTGTTCTTCATCTATAAAAAAAATAAAAAAGCGCTTATAATAACTGCAAGGGATATGACCGGAAAAGAAAGGAAGAGATATGAAAAAAAGTAAAAAGAAGATTGACCCCATTCCTGAAGAGTTTAAAACTTTAATGGAGGCGTCGGAGTTTTGGGACTCTCATGATGCATCTGATTACTGGGATAAAACCAAAGAGGCAAAATTCAAATCAACGTTGACGAAGGAGCCGAAATACGTTGCCATTGAAAATACTATTGCCAAAAAGGTTTTTGTGATTTCAAAGAAAAGGCATATCTCAACGGAAACGCTTATTAATCTTTGGCTCAAAGAAAAGATTTCTGCCGCATAGTGCAATCTCTTATTTCTCTCTCTTGAATAAAAAAATAGAAAATGTCAAGAGTAAAGACCTGACCCCCTTTTCGCTATTAGTGCTACCTTTGCTTTAAAATCCGATGAATGCTTCGTTCTCTTTGCCTTGTTCATCTTTAGATGCCCTCCTTCGTTAAGTATATATTTTACACCTTATACGACTGTCCGATTTTCGGGGTCCACCTCTTGTACATACTGTTCCTTTTTTTACGGTTTTAGATTGCTTCATCCTGCATAAAAACGCCTTCTGATGTCCTGCACTTCCAACAACGTCTCTTGTTTTACTGTTAACATGGGTCATAGACACAGTTACAGTCAAAATAAACATCCACCGATGTATCCGAAGACATAAGAACCGAACAAGGGCCAGTACCATAGAAACCTTCATAACGCCAAGAAGCATAACAAAGGCCGCAACCGTAAACACCACAAACAGAATGGGGATTAAGAGTTAGAGTAACAATAGTATTTGCAGGAACATAAAAATCGCAAGTACTGCTAGAACAATAATCACCCGTAGAAGTAGTTACCGAGACAATGTCCCTAAAGTTGTTGAAGTAAGAAGCGACCTCGATTAAACTAATTTAACCAAAAACTTATTTAAAGGAGGCCGCTTCTATGAGTAAAAGATACCGTAACATGGCAAAAAAGGCAAATGGA